>Ga0163154_10005007_pt1 | contig 17122 bp, 12 predicted proteins | sample OliLakLV19MP9P1_FD_148649 | JGI IMG/M metagenome (GOLD analysis project Ga0163154, IMG submission 148649) | Freshwater microbial mat bacterial communities from Lake Vanda, McMurdo Dry Valleys, Antarctica - Oligotrophic Lake LV.19.MP9.P1 | ecosystem: Environmental > Aquatic > Freshwater > Lake >... | reverse complement strand
GTCTCCACTGTGTTGTTGAAGACCGAAAACAGCGCGTAGTAATCTTTGGTCGGAATCGGATCGAACTTGTGATCGTGACAGCGGGCGCAGGTCACCGTCAAGCCCATTGTGCCGCGAGTGACAACATCAATGCGGTCATCATTGATGAGATTGCTGTCATTGATAAAGCGACGCCCCAGCGTAATAAAGCCCGTTGCGGCAAGATCGCGCCGGTCATCGGTTTGCGGCAGACGGTCTGCGGCAAGCTGCTTGATCAAGAATTGATCATAGGGCAAATCCTCGTTATAGGCGCGAATGACCCAATCGCGATAGGTATAGGCGTTATAGAAATTGATGTCTTCGGTGAACACATAACCTTTGGTGTCGGCATAGCGGGCAACATCGAGCCAGTGCCGCCCCCAACGCTCACCATACGCCGGAGACGCCAGCAAACGATCCAAGACTTTGGCGTAGGCATCGGGCGATTTGTCACTGACGAACGCGGTGATCTCCGCCTGTGTCGGCGGCAGTCCGGTCAAGTCATAGGAGGCACGGCGAATCAAGGTGCGGCGATCTGCTTGAGGTGCGGGCGGGAGTTTCTTGGCTTCCAATTTCGCCAGAATGAACAGATCGACAGGCGTTTTGACCCACGCCGTATTTTTCACCGTCGGGGCTTTGGGTTTGCGAATCGGTTGAAACGCCCAGTGCTTGCGTGCCGCTTCCGAGAATTCGGCGGCGTTCTTCGGCATTTTGAGCAGGTCGGATTTTTTCACGCCGGGATAGGGCGCACCCATTTTCACCCATTCGGTGAGCGCGTCAATCTCGGCTTGCTTGAGTTTGCCAGACGGCGGCATTTTGATCTTGCCATCATAGCGAATGACGTGCATGAGCGGGCTTTTTTCGGGTTCACCGGCGACGACAGTTGCCCCGCCGCTGTTGCCATTGAGCATTTGCGCCATCGAATCGAGCCGAATGCCGCCCTGCTGGGACTTGTCGTTATGACAGCCGATGCAGTTGTCGTGCAGAACGGGACGAACTTTCGTCTCAAAAAATTCGACCTCTGCGGGCGTCGGCGCGTCGTTGGGCTTGGCTTTATCTTCGGCGAAGCCGACCATCGCGCCGAGTGTCAGCGTGCCGAGCGCGAGCAATCCCGCGAAAAATGGTGTGCTATATCGTTTGTTCATAAGTTTAACGTGCTAAAACGGCAGGAAGAAAGCGGGCAACGGCATCGCCCGGTCTCAAGGCAATTTCTTCGGTTGTCTGCATATCCGACTGCCACAAGGCGCGATTATTGTCCATCAGCGGCAAAAGCAGACTGCACAAATCTTCGGTATCGGTGATCTTATCTGACGGAACTTCGGCTCCGACATGGAGCGCAAAGCGATAGACTTCCATCAGTTCAGATGCACAAGCGCAAAACGGCACATATACACTGCGCGGATTGGAGTAGGCGAAGCGCATTAAAAACCGAACTACGCTCACGCTGTCGCTGTAGACTCCGACCTGAAACAGCCCGCATTCCGTTTCCGAAACGAACCAGCGAACATTCCCCTCCGAGATTTCTTCAGTATCAGGGCGCAACGCCGGAAAACGCATAGGAATTTCCCTTGCGATTTCTTCCAAACAGGGTGATTGCCTTATGGCTTGCTCGATTGGTGTTAAAATTATCTCGAACGCCTCGAAACTCATGATATTTCTCTTACCTAAATGTTCTCCTCAGCGGGTACAAGAACGTACCCGCCTGAAAAACAGGCGTCCTGCGGACGCACAAACTGTAAGGTTGTCGCCTTCCGATAACATGCACCGCGGGCAGAGATTTCCAAGGGAGACGCAAATCTCCCAAGCGGTTCGTCCGTAGGACGACTGTACTTGAGGCGGGTACGTTCTTGTACCCGCAGGAGATTGCCCGCTGACTTAGGCAAGCGGGCAAGCATTTCTCTTACGGTCTGAATCCGGCTCTGACATTTCCCTCATAGATTTCTTTTTGTGTCGGGATAAAAATCGTCAAATTATCAAATTGAGTGAGATCATCGCCAGCGTTCAATTGTTGAAACGAATCGCTCTCCATTACGCGATAATATCCTTTGCGACAACGCCTTTAACGTCAGTCAGGCGGAAGTCACGCCCGCCGTAGCGATAGGTCAGGCGCGTATGATCCAAACCGAACAGGTGCAAAATGGTCGCGTGCAAGTCGTGGATATGGCACTTGTTCTCTTGTGCGAAATAGCCGTAATCGTCGGTGGAGCCATAGACAAAACCCGGCTTGACACCCGCCCCTGCCATCCACATCGTAAAACCGTGCGGGTTATGGTCGCGTCCGTCGCCGCCCTGCGCGGTTGGAGTTCTGCCGAATTCACCGCCCCACAAAACCAGCGTATCTTTGAGCAGTCCGCGAGCCTTCAAGTCTTTGAGCAGTCCCGCTATTGGCTTATCCACTTCCTTCGCGTTGTTGGTATGTCCGTTTCGCAGGTCGCCGTGCTGATCCCACTTGTAACTGTGCGACACCTGAACGAACCGCACGCCCTTTTCGCAGAACCGCCGCGCCAGCAGACACTGCCGCCCGAAATTATCCGTCGGCTTTTCGTCTATGCCGTACATATCGCGGGTTGCCTTGCTCTCTTTCGACAAATCCATGAGGTCGGGCGTCTCGGTCTGCATACGGAACGCCAACTCGAACGACTGAATGCGTCCCTCCAAATTCGGGTCAGGTCCGAAGTGCTGTAAGTGATCGGTATTGACCTTTTTGAGCATATCGAGCTGCATTCGTTGCAAGTCCTTCGCCGTTTCAGGATTGCGAATCGAATTGATCTGAGCGCGTTCGGCAGGAATACTTGCGTTGCCGATGGGCGTCCCTTGATATGCCGCTGGCAGAAACGAACTTGACCAGTTCTGTACGCCGCCATGCCCAAGCGTCGGGCAGATCGTGATAAAGCCCGGCATATTCTGGTTCTCAGTTCCCAAGCCGTAGGTAAGCCAAGACCCCATACTCGGACGCGCAAATGTATCGGAACCCGTATGAAGTTGAAGCAACGCCCCGCCGTGTGCGGTATTGTCGGCATGAATCGAGCGAATCATACAGAGATCATCCACGCAGCCCCCGACATGAGGAAATAAGTCGCTGACTTCAATTCCGCTCTGCCCGTACTTCTTGAATTCCCACGGCGAACGAAGCAGATTTCCGGTTGCCGCGAACTGGATGCGCGGCTTGGAAAACGGAAACGGCTTGCCGCTGTCACGAGTAAGCAGAGGTTTCGGGTCGAACGTATCCACCTGCGACGGTCCGCCGTGCATGAAAATAAAAATGATGCGTTTGGCTTTGGGCGCGAAATGGGGGGCTTTGACTGACAACGGAGAGGTCGCCGCCCCCGCCTCTTCTCCAAACAGCGACGCCAACGCCAGCATTCCAAAACCGACGCTGCCCTGAGTCAGCATTTCACGGCGAGTAGTAGGGCGTTGTTCATTTCCGCAATAGTGATTCGACATAGCAATAGTTTTCCTCAAGGCAAACGTAATTTTTTCGAGGCTTTCATCAGTGGCAGAGGATTCTCCCACAGCCAAGCGACATTGATCCAAAATCCCGGAAGCATTTTGCTTCGATAGACGCCGTCCGGTTCCGGCGAAATTTGCTGATACTGCCCGTTCTCACCTAACTGGTAAAAGAGAATCTCTTTTTTCCAGCCGTCAATGATCCAGTATTCGCCGATACCAGCCGCTTCGTACTCATTCAGTTTGGTCACACGATCCCGCTCGACGCTCTCAGGACTGATGATTTCGACGACAAAATCCCCCGCCCCGTCGAAGAAATTGTCGCGAATGAGATGCTCTCTCTCTTTCGAGACAAACAAAATATCGGGTTCCCTTCCAGAGCGGCGAGACGGCAGCCGCATCATAAAAGTTTGATTGTAAACCGTTCCCAAATCATGCTCAACAACGTAGAGATTCATCAGTACCAGCAGGAAACCATTGATCTCTTGGTGCAGACGCGAGACCGGCGACATCAGTTCTACTTTCCCGTCCACCCATTCACAATGAATGCCATCATATTGTTCGAGAAAATCTTCAAATGAAAGCAGAGCCGGTTCCGCCAAAGCTGCCGGCATAGGTTTGCTCCTTCAGTTCACATAGATAAATTCGTTGGACGCGAGCAGAATTTGACAGAGACTGTCCCATGCCATTTTGCGGCGTTTGTCGGCGTCTTTCTCTTTCGCTTCGAGTGCGGCGGCATATTTGGCGAGATAGGCAATGCCTTCTGCAACCTCAGCAGAGTGCGGCGGACGAGAGAACAATTTGAGATACGTACGCTCGATACGTTTGGTGTCCGTCGCCGCCTTATCGCTCAAGAGTCCGTCTGCAAGTGCCTTTGCTTGTTCCAACACGAAGGGATTATTCATGACATACAAGGCTTGGGGCGCGACGGTGGTTGTAGCGCGTTTGGCGACCACCATAGACGGATCGCCCATATCGAACGCCTGAAACATATCGAACAGAGCATTGCGAATGATCGGCAGGTAGAGACTGCGGCGCGGCGCGTTATAGCCCGCTCCATTGCCCGATTGATCGTTGGTGACATAATCGTTGTTCGGTGTTGTCAGCAGTGAACCGCCGATTGTCATATCGAGTTTGCCCGACACAAACAACATGGCATCGCGGAACGGTTCCGCCTCCAATCGCCGCCTTTCCATACGCCACATCAGGCGATTTTCGGGATCGGCAAGCGCGGCTTTGGCGTTGTTCGCCGTACTCATTTTGTAGGTGTTGGAGAGCATGATGAGCCGGTGCATTTTCTTTTGCGACCAGCCCTGCTGAATGAACGAGGACGCCAGCCAGTCCACCATCTCGGCATGAACAGGGCGATCTCCGAGCAAGCCCCAGTTTTCGGGTGTGCGAACCAACGCCTCGCCGAAATGCCCCTGCCAGATTCGGTTGATGGCGACCCGCGCCGGAAGCGGGTTTTTGGGATCAACAATCCATTGCGCCAGTTCAAGGCGTCCGCTCTGCTTCTCGGTAAGCGGACTTTGCTTGTCGCCCGCAATGACCGTCAGGAAGCGGCGCGGAACCGTATCGCCGAGACTCTCGGTGCTGCCGCGCAAATGGACGCGCACATCTTCGACTTTGCTCTCTTCTACCGCCATGACAATCGGCTGTTTCGGCATCGCGTCCTTGAGTTTTTTGACCTCTGCCTCGGCGACCTTGACCGCTTGCTTGTCCTTCTCGATATAATGCGGGAACGGTTTTTCCGGTACGCCGATCAGACCGTCGGGCTTCTCAAAATCTTTGACCCATTCGCGCAGTTTGGCATCGCTCGTCGTCTCGGATTCCGCGAACAGTTGGGCATAGCGATTCAGAACCGCTTGCGTATCGGCGAAAGTTTTGCCCTCGAACTCGGCGCGAACCACAGGGTTGATCGTGAGTCCCTGCCCGAAATGCACGGTTACGGGTTTGCCCGGATTGGCTTGAATCTGCTCCGCGACAAAATGAAGTGGGAAGAAATAAGGACTGTTTTGCGGTGTACTGAGTGCTGTCGCCCACCGGGTCAGCACATCGGGGTAAATTCCCTGTTCCTTCTCATACTGCTCGGCGGTTTTCGTCACGCCCGGCTGAGTCTTGACCGCCGCCACCAACAGTTTGTCGAAGTGTGGGATCGACTCGTCACCGTGGATTTTGAGCGTGTTCTTTCCGGCTTTGAGCGCGAACACTCCTGCCACGTCCCACTTTTGACCGTCGGGCTGAAAACTGCCCGTGTTCGCTTCTGCCGTTTTGTCCAGCACCTTCGCGCCATTAATGTGGAACTCGACAGGGCGCGATTCACTGGACGCATACCGAAACTCAATTTGATAATTTCCGGCGTTCGGAACCGTGATGTCCCATTCGGCAAACGTCGGGGTTTGAGTCGTGTGGATCACGCCGATATTTTTGCCATAGTTCTCGAAATCTTTGTTGCCGTTGCCGCGACTATACTTTTCGGCTTCGACGACAAGCCGAAATTCGTTGGCTTTGGACTTAGATTCGGCGAGTGAGAAGGCTCCCGGCTGACGTGCCAATTCCCAACCCGCGAATAGATACTTTTTCATATCGGCGCGAACCCGCGTCATGATCTCACGGTTGCCGGTATTCTGCGCGGTTTTGAGAACGGTTTCGGCGGCATCAATTTTGACCTGATGCGCTTTACGTTGCTCCTCGATGGCGTGCGAAGTCAGAGTACGCTCGTTCCACTCGGAAACGAACCCCAAGTTTTTCATCGTTTTGGTACTCTTGAAAATTCCCGCCATCGCATAATAATCTTTGGTCGGGATCGGGTCGAATTTGTGGTCGTGACAGCGAGCGCACGCTATAGTCAAGCCCAGAAACGCCTTACTCGTGACTTCGATCTGCTCGTCTACAATGTCCATCACGAATTTGGGTTTGTCCTGTTCGGCAAGCACTTTCGCGCCTAACACCAGAAATCCCGTCGCGGTCAGGCGGTCATTTTTGAGTTCTTCGTTGTCCGTTGGCGGCAGGAGATCGCCCGCCAACTGCTCCACCACAAACGTATTGTATGGCTTGTCCTCGTTGAACGCTTTGACGACATAATCCCGATAGCGATAGGCATAGGCAAACGCTTTGTTCTCATCGAGACCGTTGGAGTCGGCATAGCGGGCGACATCGAGCCAACGCCGTCCCCAACGCTCGCCATAGTGCGGACTTGCCAGCAAGCGATCCACGACTTTGGCATAAGCATTCGGCGATTTGTCATTAAGGAAAGTGTCTGTTTCTTCGGGCGTCGGCGGCAGTCCAATGAGATCGAAGGTGGCGCGGCGAATCAAGGTGCGGCGGTCTGCGGAAGGCGCGGGTTTCAGCCCTTTGGCTTCTAATTTGGCGAGAACGAACTGATCAATCGGGGAGAGAACCCATGCGGTATTTTTGACCTGCGGCGGAGCGGGTTTGCGGAGCGGACGAAACGCCCAGAAATTGCGGTTCTGCGGCGTGACAATCATCTCGTTGCCCGCAGGAGTGACGGCTTTGGCGACTGTCCACGGCGCACCCATTTTGATCCACGCGGTCAGGTCGGTGATTTGATCGGGCTTGAGTTTGCCGGACGGCGGCATTTTGAGGGAGCCATCATAATGGATCGCGGCAACGAGCGGACTTTGTTCCGGCTTGCCCAAAACAATAGCAACGCCGCTTTTGCCGCCTTTAAGCAGTGCTTCACGCGAATCGAGGCGCAGATTGCCGTGCTGCTGCTTCTCGTTGTGGCAGGAGAAACAATTCACGCTCAACAGCGGGCGGATTTTGTTCTCGAAGAACGCTTCGCCTTCTGCTGTTACTTTGGCGTCCGCTTTCTTCTCTTCCGCGAAGCCGATGGTTCCGCAGAAGAGTGCAAGCCCCGCGCTTAAAATTCCGCCTACCGTATATCCTGTGTTTCTTCTCACGCCGCGTGTGTCCTCTCAAAAAGGCACAATTTGCCTTACTGCATTGTGACACGATTCGCAGTCTCTTGTTGCGGTTTTCTGCCCGAAAATCAAAGACATCACTCCGAACAAAACCACGAAACGAATCTGCTACAGAAATGCTACGACAAAAGCTCACTGCCGACAACAAGAGTAAGGGACTCGCGATAAAATAAATCTTCCCGTCCGCGAAGGTGGACTTCGCGCCTTTGTAGCAGTGACTTCAGTCGCCCGATGAGAGTGGAAGAATTATTTTTTCGTAAATCCCCAAGCTGTTCTTCTGGCTGTTGAGCGAGGTGGATCAGTTCCGGCGAAAAGCCGCCGACGGAGAACAGAACACAATGCGCCCTGTCGCGCCATTTCGCTTCCGGCAAACTGAGAATCTTTGCCCGCAGTTCACTATAAACATTCAGTCCTATCGGCGTCTTTGCGCTCCATTTGCATTCGCCGAACAAAAAACTGCCGTCTTCCAGTTCCGCCATGATATCGAGTTCCGTGCGTCCGTCCCGACTCCAATATCTGCCCAACTCTTTGATCGTCAGACCGAGTTTCGTCTGTGCGTATCGCCGGAGCCACTGAGCGCAAATTTCCTCGAAAACGTGCAAGCCCATATAGTCGGCAAGAAACGGGGCGACTCGCTCGGCATAGATGCGCTGAGGGTCGGAGAACTGCAAGGCACTGGCAAGCGGTGCAACAAACCGATACCAGAAGGTCAGAAACGGATCGGCGACTTGATACACGGCGCGGCGGTCAGATGTCTCGCCGAACGGATAGACCCGTTGTATCCAGCCGAGTTCGCGCAGCGTTTTGAGATAAAACGACAGAGTGCTTTTTTCCAGTCCCGTTCTATCCCCAATGCGCCCGAATTGTGTTTGTCCGATGGCAATGGCTCCCAAGACAGCGTTGTAGGGGGCGGTATCGCGCAGGTGTTCGCTGGTAAGGAGGAATCTCACTTCGTTTTCCAGTACGGCGCGGGGTTGCATAAGAAGCGCAGGAATTTCGGCGTCCATTGTCAGGGACGTATCAACCAAAGCATGATAGCGCGGTGTTCCGCCTAACACACCGTACATTGTGAGGGTTTCCGTCAAACCATAATGGGGCGCATTGGCGTAGAAGGCGGCGACATCTTCATAGCCGAGCGGATCAAGCAGAAAGATTCCGGCATTGAAGCGACCGAACAACGGCGCACTTTCACTGCCCAATGCCGCCATTGCCGAAAGCTGCGAACCGCAGAGGATAACATAAATCGGAGTATGGACTCCTTCCCTGTCCCACCATGCTTGCAGAATTGAGGGCAGTTCCGGCGTCTGTTCGACCAGATACGGAAACTCATCGAGAATCAGGGCGAACCGTTCTGCATTTGCCTCTCGGCTTCGCACCTCCTGTGAAACAAACCGCAACAGTGCGTTCCATGAGACTGCCAGTTCGTCGGGAGTGATGCCTTCAGAAGGGAGGGCGGCAAGCAGCTGCTCTGCCAGCGTCAGCCGTTGCCCGGCGGCAGTTGTCTGTTCTGTGCCAGAGAGTAACAGTGCGGCTTCGGCTCTTCCGCTCCAGTGACGCCCGCTGTGAAATAGCGTTGGAGCAGGAAGGTTTTGCCGAGCCGCCGCCGCCCATAGAGCAGAGTCATTTGCCCGCCCTGTTTCCGCTGTTTCCAAGCGCGATCCAGTGCAGTCAGTTCGTGGGTGCGGTTAAAAAACGGTTCAGGGCGCAATGTTGGCAAAGACAAGCGTTTTCTCCCTCTCCAATAAGTGAAAAGGTCAATCAGGACTTGTCAAAGTATACTTTACCAAAGTATGCTTTGTCCAACTGTAATAAGATGAGAATAAAGGGAAGCATAGTGCTGAAATGAATCTTAGGGACTTTCAAAGATTAAACCGTTCCGTTCTTGCATGGTGCGTCCGGCAGGACGCTCGTCCGAAGGACACCGAGGCGGGTACTTTCAGTACCCGACAATGCGATGGAACGGTCTAATCTTTGAAAGTCCCTTAATTACACACGAGGGCGCATCATTCGCACAAATCAAACCGATTGTGCCGCTTCCTCTGCCATCTCCTCGCCAACCGGGGATAGACGAGGGCAGACTTATTGTGCCGGACGACATCATGGAGCCTCTGCCCGATTCAATCACTGAAGCCGTGTCATCGCCAACAATTTCAGCATTCTCCCGATTTCTATGGATCATGCTCTGCTGACTAATACCCTTCCTCTACATCACAAAGACCCGTTTGATCGCATTCTCATTGCTCAAAGTATCATCGAAAAATTATCTGTTCTTACAGATGATCCAATGATTTCTGAATATGAAGTCACAGTGATTTGGTGAGAATTTTCAGTTCAGCGGCACTTCGTAGAGCTGGCTGTTTTTGTTCTCGGAAGTGAGATACACCGCTTTGCCGTCGGGGCGATAGGAGATCGCTTCGCCCTGCGACAGCAGCGGCAGTACGCGCTGACGGCGCGTTCCCTTAAGAGCGTCTTGAAGCGATTGATTGGGCGCGATATTCCACTCGTACGCCGTCAGATAATTTCGCAGGATGACGCGCCGACCATCGGGAGCGAATGCACCGTCGCTGATGAGACGCTCTGCCTCGCCCAATCGCCCCGAAAAGCCGCTCGGAAACGACACAGTTCCCAACTTCTTGAGCGTGACCCGTTCGTTCGGGCGAAGCGGCATCGGAAACGCATAAATCCCACTCACACCATCAGGCATTTTGGTAATCAAAAAGACTTCGCCCGTTTGCGGATGAACCATCAGCGTTTCGCAGTTTTTCGAGCCGTCAGGAAAGCGATAAGGGAACTTCTCCGCAATAATTGTATCGAGTTCGTCTTTGATTTTGGCGGTATTGACTCGCGGCTCAGGGATGCGATAAATCACGGTATCGTCCCGGCTGAATCCATTATCCCCGACATCGCCAATATAGATCGCCGGTTTTCCGCCGCGTCCGGGTCCGATGCTCATCGCCTCCCAGTCTGAATTGCTCGCGCCGGAGACCGTGTAGCGTGCCAGCGTTTCGCCTTTAAGGTTGATGGCGAAAAGATAGGGACCGTCGCCGCTATCGTTGTGTGTCCACAACACTCCCGAAGTGACGCGGCTGTATGCCAAGCCCGAACTCTCGCTGATCCGCTTGTCTTTGAGTTTGCCGATCTCCCTCGCGCCGGAAACTTTGGCGGTTCCTTTCTGGAAAAACGCTTTGAGTACGTCCTTTTTCGAGTTTTGCGCGAAGACATTCACTCCATAACACGCGGCGATGCCTGCAATAATTACACCAAATTTCCCTGTTCTACTCATCGTCTGCTTTCTGTTTCAGGTCACTCTCGATATTGTCCGGTAAATTGGAAAGGAGAGTATAGCCGGTTTCGCGCTCGATGTCGGCGACGGAGACACGATACTTCTCCCAGCGATCTGGTTTGATTGAGGAGACATTTGGCATCATGACGGCTATCACACGAGTTTGAGAATTTATCCGCGCCAAGTCGTTGCCCGACTGCTCCGGCATCACGACCATCACTTTCCACATGGTTTCTGGCACAACGATTTTTACCTTTTTGCCAATTGTCCCTTTTTTGCCGCCTTTGCGCCCTGCTCCGCCCGCCACGACGTACAACTCTTTGCCGCTGCGTACCTGATTGCGCCCATACTCTTCGAGAAGTTTCCAGGGTCCCTGATTATTTCCGGGGGCTTGCGGCACGATATTGATCATGGAGAAAACGGCGTCGTTGTCCTCATATGTTCCGGTGCGGTCTGCGGACGGGCAAAGGTGACCGCGATCAAAGCCGCTGCCCGTATAGTCGCGGGGCGTGACGGGATAATAGCCCGAAGGCAGGTCGGGATCGGGCGCGAACTTGCCACGCTCTACCGTGCCGAGATCATCCGAACCGATGTGCCAACTGACCCAATTCGCGGTATGGTTGTCGTCGTTGTAGGCGAGGGAATACTGTGGACGCTGCATCAAAAAATTGGTGCGGTCACTCTCATTCTTTTGGGCATTATTGGGGTTGCCGAGTGCCAATTGCATGGCGGCGCGGTCATTGTTCCACGCCGCCGTTTGTTGTCCGTTTGTCGGTTGTCCGTTGGGTGTGATGCCGGGAGTATTCAATTCGGCGGGCGGTTTGGGAGGGCATCCCGTCAGGAGAAAGGCAAGCGCGGCAAATCCTCCCCCATAGAACCACTGATATTTTTGTCTCATCTGTCAGCCTCTTCGCCTCAATAAAAATTCTTGAAGTTTTATCAGTCATTCCTTCCTTGATAGGGCATTGCTTTTCCCCAGCCAGCGGCTTCGGCTTCGGCTTCGGTGCGAAACCATTTCTCGCCTTGGTTGGTATCGATGATTGTTCGGGCGTAGTCCTGCATTCCGGGCGTATGGTAATACCGCTTGCCGGTGTTGACAGAGATATTGCCTTTGACAGAGTATCCGGGTGGCGCAAACGAGCCGTTTTGTCGCTCCATGCTGCCCCCGTAATCTGTGGAATCGTTATCGGAAGCAAACCCGCTTCCAGCAGACGTATACGACACACTGTCATTTTGTGGTCTTATGATTCTTTGTGGGCGATTATCTTTGCGTGAACTGTTCCAAAAGAAGATCACGCCGAGCATGGCAAGACCAATTACAATTCGTACTGCACCTGACCAGTCGAACCCAGGCGACTCGAAAATAGGCGAATCAAAAACAAGGGGTGGGGAGGCACACCGAGCAAACGCGCCTCGACGGCGCGAATTTTGCCGTCCCTTTGTGTCTGAACGGTATAGGAGAGTCGATCCCCGACTTGTGGACGCCACCCCGATCTGTCTATCGCCGAGATATGGACAAAGACATTCGCGCCGCCGTCATCAGGTTGAATAAAGCCGAACCCGCGATCATCTTCCCAACGAACCAGTTTGCCCTGAATGAGATTCAAGTTCATGCGGTTTCTCCTATACGGCTCTCAAAAGTTCCGTTTTGGCAATGGGTGCTACGCCGGATGCAGGGCGCAGCAACTCCTTCGATTGGGAGGAAACGGGAGCGTGCGCGGCACGGAGCAGTGACCAATTCGGCAGCGTCGCTTGATATTCCTGCTCTTCTTTTTGGGAACGTCTTTGCGTCAATTCTGGCGATAGAGAAACGGATAACTTTTGACGATTTCGGCGATTAGGACATGGCTGCGGCAGTCGGATTTCAGGACGTTGTCGGTGATTTTGCGAACCGCCGGCAAGTCATACGCTTCAAGCCCGCGCCCCAACGCATAAGACAACATCCGCTCACTGAGATTATGGACGAATTCCGACTTGCGCTGCAAGAGCAACGTTTTGAGTTCGGCGGGTCCCGTGAATCGCTCACCGGTGGTCAATGTGCCGTTGGCGTCTATCGGTTGATCCGCGATTTTGTCGCGCCATCGCCCAGTTGCGTCGAAATTTTCCAGCCCGAAGCCGAGCGGGTCCATTCGAGCATGGCAGCCAGCACAGCCGGGGTCTTTACGGTGCTTCTCCAACCGTTGCCGGAAGGTCAAACCGTTCTCGACTTTGTCATTGGTGGAAAGAGTCGCCACGACGGGCGGCGGGGGTGGGGGAGGCGACCCTAAAATTTCGGACAGTATCCACTTTCCACGCAAAACGGGACTGGTACGCTGTGGATAGGACGTAAGAGTGAGGATGCTGCCCATCGTCAGCACGCCGCCGCGCCTTCTGTCTGTCAGTTTGACGCGCCGCATCTCTTTGCCCGTTACGCCGCCGTCCATGCCGTAATGCTTAGAGAGTTCCTCATTGAGATAGGTGAAATCGGCGTCAAGGAGAGACAGTACGCTCGCATCACTCTGAAAAATTTCGGAGAAGACTCCTATCGTCTCCTGATACATGGCGTCGCGCAGACTTGGCGTAAATTGCGGGAAACGCTCGCCGTCGGGCAATGCCGATGTATAGAGGTCTCGCGCCCGAAGCCACTGCCCCGCGAAACTTTCAGAAAATTCGCGACTTTTGGGACTGTGCATCATCCGTTTGACTTGCTTCTCCAAGACGGCGGGATCGCGCAATTTGTTTTTTGCGGCAAGGACGAACAGCGTGTCATCGGGCATAGACGCCCAGAGAAAATAGGAAAGGCGGCTGGCAATCTCATAGTCGTTGAGAGGCGAAACCGTCGTACCGGGCTTCTCTTTCTGGACTCGAAACAGAAACTGCGGAGACACCAGAACCGCTTTGAGTGCAAATTTAACGGCTTGCTCATAAACTGCGCCGCGCTTTCGAGACGCGGTATAGAGGCGCATCAGATTGGCGACTTCGGCTTTCTCAACCGGACGCCGAAACGCTTTCGCAGCATGAAGTGTGATCAGTCGCTGTGCCGCTTCGGTGTGCGGAATTTTCTGGCTTGGCTTGACGAGGAAAACACGCTCTGGCTTGGCGGCTTCGAGAACTTCGCCCGCCGCAATGAGATAGCGTTCCATCAAAATCGGCGGAATGAACAGCGTATCGGCGTTGTTGTCGAAGCCTCCGCCTCCGCCGCTGTCAGCCGGAAAATTGTCAGCGGGCTTGAGCGTAATCCCGAAGAGATCGCGTACGGTATTATTGTACTCGCGCCGATTCAGGCGGTGCAAGACAACTCGTCCGGCGTTCTTGGGGATCAGGCGTTCGTCGGCGGTATCGAGTGTGTGCTGGAGCCAAAAGGTGAGTTTGTCGCGTTGATTCTGGTTGGGATGCGGCGTGCCTTGCGGGGGCATAGAGCGTTCGCGGGTTTGCCGCAGAACCTTGCGCCACGTCTGCTGATCTTTCTGAATACCGGCAATGCCGCTTGCCAAATCGAGAGTGATTCCGCCCGCGCCGTCTTTTACGCCATGACACCCAACACAAAATTTCTGGAGCAACGGACGAACTTCTTTTTCATAATCTGCTGTGACAAGCGCGGCGGGCGTGTCCTCCGCGCCGTTCGCCCATCCCGCACACAACAGCAGGACAGGAAACAATGCGAAAGACACGCCGCGTATTAGAGATTTGGGCAAGTTTTGGTTGAAGATGAGCATTGGCAGGGATATTTCCGAGAAGACATTTTTCCTCATTATGAGCCAAAATGAGAAGCAAAGTTACAGAAATTCGTCCCGAATAGTCCTGCCTTCTTAGCGCATTCCGGGTACTGAAAGTACCCGGCAAGAAAGTACAAGCGTCTTTACCTCACCCCCAACCCCTCTCCTGCGAGGAGAGGGGAGTCAATTCGAGTTGTTGCGTCTGAAAGACGCTTGTTTTTTCCAGACGGGGGTTTAAAACCTCCGCTGCGAGAGGGAAGTCACTAAGCGGGGATTATAATCCCCGTATTGCCCTGCCAGCAGCACCACACTATACCGTGATCCAATCTCGACGGCTCAATCTCATTTCACCGTTTATTGTGGTGCTGTCGCCCTACCCTCTATCCTTTATCCTCTGCCTTTAGATATGCTGCAAAATGCGATCATCGAACGCTTTTTGATCGACGATAAACGACTGCAACGCCGACTCGGTCATCAGGGCGTCGAGAGAGGCGCGACCCTGCCACTGTGCGACTTTGGGGATTTTGCCGACCTCTCGAATTGCCGTTTGCTCCTCTGCGTTGAAGTCGGCGAACAGTTGCGTACCGAAATCTTTGTCGGCTTGGCGTAAGTCGTCGCCTGTCAGCGTATGCCCGCCGCGTGCCGCCAATTCTTGAGTGAACTTCTTGAAATTGTCATCAATCGTCCACAAGCGTTCAAGTGAGGTCAGATCGGCGTCGGCATGGAACGTCGCTTCGTAACTCTCGTTGGTCTGATCTTTGATGTCTGCCGCGTTGTAGCCTTTGTCATAAAACTCCTGCACTGCCTTGGGCGGAATCGTGAACACGTCCACACCGGCGAGCGCAACCATTTGATCGGCGTTTCGCATGGAAGCCGCGATCTGCTCTGTCGGAATGGTATCGTCGTGGCGGCGCAGTTCACGCAGTCCGGCTTGCGAGGCGAGCGTCACTTTTTCGCCCACCAGTTTGCCATCGCCGAGTCCGTTGTCCGCGACAACTGCATTGAGGCGACCCAAAAAGACATTGACATAGTTTGGGCGAGCGACTGCGCCCGCAAGATAGTTCTGACGCGCCGAGAACCCCAGTGTATAGTTGATCGGAATGCCCTCTTGCCGCGCCCGCGCAACCGCGCAGTACCCTTCCGGCGTGAGGGGAATTTTGACGATGAAGCGGTCGGGGTTGACAGCATAATAGCGTTGGGCATACCGAAACGTCTTTTCAATGTCGTTGCCGAGAGCGGGATGGAGTTCCACGCTGACAAGAGCATCGAACGCATGGACGAGGCGCAGGGCGATATGGCTATTGACGATAAAGACAATATCCATCACCAAATCTTCCTGTGAGATGTTGGGTTCGACTTCACGAATGCGCTTGGCGGCGGTAGCAATCTCATCGTCCATGATGCCCGTTTGGACAACGGCATTTGCAAGCGTATTATTGGTGGTGAGTGCCGACATTTCGCCGCGCCATAGTTTGGTGGCTTCGTCGAGATTGCCGGTATCGAGCCAGAGTTGCGTTCCGGCGGCTTTGAGTGCGGCGAGCAGGGGACTGTGCTGAATGTTGGTGACGCGGGCAGGCGGATCGTTGACGGCTTGCGCCAGTTCCGTAACCAATGCTTCGCGGCGTGTTAAGTCTAAAGTGACTGCCATAATCGGGTTTACTCCTTGTCGGTCTGCCGTACCTTCATTGGCGCGGCTCTCTTTTCCATTATGGCATACAGGTTTTGGGGCATTAGGGGTTCCATGAAATTTGTTCGGATAGGGTCTTCTTTGGTATCGCATTTTCTATTTGCGTATACCGGCTCGCTTATTTGATGTGCCGCAGGATGTACCCACGTATACGACGGCGCAGAGCAATCACAGAAGCAAACGCAAGACTTGACAAGATACTCGATGCACCCGGTTCAGGAACAACAGTCAATGGAGTAAGAAGCAGAGCGTGTAAAGGAGATGAGCCGTAAGATTGGCTGCCAAGGCAGATAATTTGCCCGCTTTCGTTGATGTCGGTGGCAAAACTGATATACCAGCCAGAGTTCGCGCCAATGAGCATATTGAGATTATGCGGCTGCCCATTTTCCCAGAGAAACGCGATAGTCAAACCTTGTTCGTTGGGCGCATATCCGGGCATTGCAGTGTTGACACTGCGGTTCTGCCTGATTCATTTGGTTGCTCCTCGCTTTTTGTCTCCCTGTATCGAATAGACCTCTTGCAAGAGTCCAGCAACAATTTATTTCTCGTGCAGGTCTCGTCCCGCCGTGCCGTGCTTCGCAGTCAATCCCAATACAGAGCGATAACCTCGCAAACAGGGCATTTCGTCCGCAGGACGGCTGTTTTTGAGTCGGGTACGTTCTTGTACCCGACTCTTGCAAGAGGTCTAATGAATAAACCGCCAACGACGTTTGGTTACGTTTACGGCGTTCCCGACTTTTGAGAAGGGAACGCCGTATTTGCGGGAGGCTATTCGATGGAGGGCGGAAATGCCGGAAGCAGTCCATCACTCACGATGGTGGTATTTCCGTAACAAACCAGATGCTTTTCCAACAGTTTCCGATATGTGTTCTCATTGGCAGAGATCAGGGCAAGGTCGGCGTTGACCGTGATGCTGTTGCCGCGTGCAGTGTAATCTGCCAAATCCTCCAAACGGCTCAGACTGTCCAATGAGTCGAGCAGTTCATCAACGCTTTTCTCTAACCGTGTCCGATGCCCTTGCGTCGAATGAGCGAGCATCTCCGAATAC
>Ga0163154_10005006_pt1 | contig 17123 bp, 13 predicted proteins | sample OliLakLV19MP9P1_FD_148649 | JGI IMG/M metagenome (GOLD analysis project Ga0163154, IMG submission 148649) | Freshwater microbial mat bacterial communities from Lake Vanda, McMurdo Dry Valleys, Antarctica - Oligotrophic Lake LV.19.MP9.P1 | ecosystem: Environmental > Aquatic > Freshwater > Lake >... | reverse complement strand
TGACCCGTTCATCTATCTCTTGCGGTCGACTGGTAATACACCGGACTTTTGTCGTCCATCCACAAGAAGGACGCTTGCTTGAGCCATAACTGCGGCGGTATTTTCCACAACGTGGCAGTAGCTGACGGAGGAAATGGGAGGAAATGGGGATACGTCCGTTATCTCTCGAGTATCTGTGTCGTAATTTAGAACACAACTTTTGACTTTATAACGGACGTATCCCCATTACCCCGTATCCCCATTACCCACTAAATGTTAAACAACAGATACAAATCAAAGATGTAGATATTAGGGGCTACGCCAAGTTTATCTTGAAAGATGGAACGATTGAGGAGAAAAGAGAATTACTTACTTGTTTTAAGAGTAAGATTTTACTTAAAAATAAAGTTCTCGCACTTGATTAAGAATTACGGACGATTTCTTTTTCTTCTTCATTCAAGCCGTAAAGATCAAAAATCACTTCATCTAGTCTAGATTGGGCTGCTACACCACCACTCTGAATACTCTTTGTAACCTCCGTTACCAACCTGATCACCTCAACATCTTTAATTGCAGCAATTGGTAACTCTTTCAAATTAACAATCTTCAGCTCAGCAAACGTTTTACCTTTTTCCGGTATAGTTCGTTGGTAATAAAATTCCATCAATTTAGAATTCAGGATACCTAGGACGCATCTCAAATTAACTTCATTGTCTTTTTTAAGAATCAAGTGGGTGGAGTGTCTCGTTATGTATCCATCGGTATCTAAGGCTGCTATCGGCCTGTCTGCAGTCTGCCGAATAATTATTTTTTCTTCGGTAAAATTTTCTAATTTTCGCAAGGCAAAATCAATTTTACTTTGTCTAGTCTCAAGCTTGCTTAAATCAATAGTTTTTTTTAAATTCGGGTCATAATTAATCCACAAACCCTTCCAATTAATGCTGTATTTATAGACGTTTTTTCCTTCCAAAATCTTCTTATGTGTACTAACTTCTTGTACATCACTTAGAAGTATCTTTGCAGCATTTCCTGTGTTCACACCATTTTTGACTTCACATACCGTCTTTAGCTTTACTCCAGTATTGCGTATTTTTTCAACAATGCTATTGCCCAAACCAGAGTTGAGGGAATAGACATATCCAGGTGCATTAAGAAATCCAATCTGCCCCTTGGATGCATAATTTATTTCACTGAAATCAGACTCTGTATTAAAAATAGCTACATCGATTATATTTTCAAGTCTTTTTGTTCGGTTGGACTGCTTCTGAACTACAAAAACTAAATTTCCTCCAGTCTCAGCGTTGTCAAATACTTTATATTTAAATTCAATTAAGTTTAATATTTCTGAGTGATCGAGGATATACTTTCTTATCTTATCAGCATGTGAATTTTCCAAAATAGAACGAGGAATAATAAATGAGACTATACCTAATTCATTAGTTAATGATAAAGCTTTTTCACTAAACAGTGCGTAGTAGTTAGCTTTATAAGAATACGAGACATAAGCGTCAGAAAATATTTTCTTTGTTTCATATGTTGTTTGCGTATCTTGTTTTCCTCCAATTGTTATATATGGGGGGTTACCAATAACAATATCAAATTTCTCATCCACACCAAACATCCACTCAGGGTCAAACCAGGGATTCGAGCCATTCTCAAATGGCTGCCAAAGACTTAATTTAATTGTTAATTCACCTGTGTTTTTTCCAAACGCGCTTAAAGATTTATTCAGAATTCCTTTTTGTGCACTTGTAAAACGTAGGCGAATTTCGTTCTTACGTTGATAGCTGCATGAAAAATATTCAGACATAATTGCAGAAAGTTCCTCAATACCAGAATGATCATCAAATAAACCCGAAGTTTCCACTTTAGGTAGTGGCACTAGCGTGTTTGCGCACACAAATTTAAAGTCCAGGTTTGGAAGTGGCTCTATACCTCTATTTAATTTTTTATCATCAATTTCAGATTCAACAACTAAAGTCAGAAAGCATCGTAAACGAGAAACATCGACAGCAATTGGCTGAATATCAACTCCAAAAATAGAGTTCTTAATAACATCAAGTTTTCGAGTGTAGTCAAAAGGATTTTGTTTTACCTCATTGATAATTTTCTGTTTATATAAGTCAGGAACTCCATGTAACTTTTTCTCAAGCCAAAGAGTACAGTCTGGGTCTATTTGTTGGAGAATGTAGACAATTTTTTGAAGTGCGCCTATTGGATAAGCGCCAGAACCGCAAGCAGGATCAAGGATTCTTAAGGATTCAAGTGCACTTATAATTTCTATTTTGTCGTCAATATTTAGTGGATATTCTAAATCATCCATCACATCATAACTAACTACAGCAGATATTTTATTTTCATGGACTTTTGTTTTTGTTTTAAAATACTCAATCAAAGATTGATCCACCATATACTCAACAATCGTTCTTGGGGTATAAAAACTCCCAGTTCTTTTTCTTTCACTACTACCAGTCTCCGGATTGATTTCTGATAGTAGATTTTCAAAAATACGCCCGAGCATTTCAGGATCCACAGAAAGTTCTTGATCGAATACTGTATTTTCATCAATTGTGAAGTTGTATGTCTCAAGAAGTTCAAAGAATTCTTTAAACCATTTATCACTGATCTTAAGAGTATTTATATACTTAGAAACAAAGGTTCCTCCACCCCTCTCATAAAAGTCATCGTGCTGAGGATTAAATAGACCTCCGTTTAAATACGGTACTTTATCAAATAATTCATTTCGTATATCACGAGCATCGATACTTGTATTTAAAACACTAAAAAATAGTGGTTCAAGAGTGTTGTGGTAATAGTTATCAGACACAGCTTCAGACGACAAAATTTCATCAGGAATTAACTGACCGTTATCAGACTTTTTCTGCTTCAAGAACCAACAAAACATCGTACGACCAATAAGTCGGACCGCGAAACTTTTACGAGTATTTATATCTGCTTCTGATACTCCAGGAAGAATCAGATTTTGATCTTCAATTGATACCAGTTCATCAAAGAATTTTGCTACCTCAAGATAGAATTGCTTATTAACAACTTCAACAGAAAAACGATTAAGTAGGTCATCTACATCTTTAATCTTTCCTTTTTTAATAAGTTGCTGTTCTGGAGTTTTAACTTTTGCACTAGTTCCCAAGTAAAATGAATACCTTCGAGCGTTGGAGTACTTTTTTGTTATCTTGTTTTTATCATTTAAATCAAGTGTGATTGTAAGGTATGAAAAACGGTAATTATCAGAATCGTTATTTTTGAATATAACTAAAGCTCTATGAATCCAGTGATCAGCGAGTATTTTAAACGCATCAGCTGCAATAGCTACACGAGGGTCTTTGTCATGAGTATGATCCATTTCCAAAACATGCAAATCTAGCGATTCACAAAATCCCAAGATTTTTGCCTTGGCAATTTCTTTGTATCTATCTTTGTTAATTATAATATCTTCTTCCTTTAGATTAAAATCCTCAGGCAGAAAAATATCTATAAAATCAATAAAGCTATTTGAATTGTACTTTTCGTTTAATTTCATAAAGCAATTAACTCTTCAGACAATACAATTAGCTGTCCGTCGTCGTTAGCTCTGTCAGCAGTCTTGAAAATACTTTCAATATACTTGTGAGGAATGAGAACTCTTAGCTCCTGGAATGCCTTATCTGGATTAGATTTATCAATCCTAAGGTTCACAATCTCTTTCAGAACTCCGTTTGGTAGTGCGTCGAGATCTTTAACAGCCCTAATGATATCAATACAAAGGTCCTTTGCTTGGGGGTAAATTTCACTCAAAAATTTAATGCGGTTAAGTGCGTCTTGCTTTCTGCCGCCATCCACCGAAGCTTTTGTATTATCTTTAAAAATATGCTCTTTTGCCATTGCATATATAGGATCAAAATTAACACTTGTTTGAAGAGCTTGTTCAGATTCTACAACTTCGTTAAAAAATGGTAATGCGACTTGGGGTGACACAACAGCAACTGTTTCAGGTGACTTGCCAAATGCGAATACGTAGTTTCCACTTTTCTTTGCAAAAGTCACCACTCCACTTTCTCCTTTTGTCTTTCGGGCTATTCTTGACCGATGAGGGATTTGAGATACCTGTGCCATTATCTGCTTATCATCTTTTATCTTTAACCAAGTATTTCTATAAGGTGCGTCCCAGGAAAGACTATCATTTTTACTATTTTCCTCTTTATACTGTTTAGCAAAATAGTTTTTTAAATCTTCATCTGATGTAAGTGTTTTAGTATCTTCTCCCAGAAGAGTGTGTATAAGATCCATCTTTAGAGTAGAGATTGCTCGAGTGCGCGTTTCCAACTCTCCTGTTAGTGTTGGAAAGAAGTTATAAATATACAGTTCTTCAAAGACTTTCCGGTTGATACGATTAATACGACCCACACGCTGGATTACTCGAGTTGGATTATAGGGAATATCGTAGTTGATTACCGCGCCAGCTCTATGTAAGTTAAATCCTTCAGAGATGGCATCAGTGGCAATGATGATATCAAAATCATTTGACTGCTTAGATTCTTCAAGTCCAGCATCAAAGTTTGTTCTAATTATTCTCTTATTTTCTTCGGAAGCATCTTCAGAACTATATTTAAAGACTCGATTGAAACCATCTTTTTGTAACTTCTGGAAGACATAGTTTGCTGTATCAGAAAATTCTGTAAATATTACAATCTTTCTATTTCCATTTTCTTTTAATGAATCATTAATTTTCTTTTTAAAGAATTCGTATTTAGGATCATTATCATTTTCAGACCAATTTAATTCAATTGATTTAAGTAATGCAATATCGTGTTTTAGGTGATCACCGAATTGAGGTTGTAATTCACTGAGTGGAATTCTAATGAGTCCTTTGTCTTCAAGTTTATTTAATGTTTCTTCTAGCTCTTTTTCATCAAGCTCACCTAGATATTCAGAATCGGGTAAAACACCTTTTTTAAATATTGGTACCTCCTGGCGATTCTCATACCAATCAAGCATTGCTTCAGAAGAAGTAATCATGTTTTTTAAAGACAATTTAAATGCACCAACTGAACTTTCGAAACGTCGAACAAGAAGTCTTCGCATGAAGCGAGCAAGGTTGCTTTGACCTTGTTTAATACGTTGAAGCTTTTCTTCTGCGGACATACCATCTTCATCATCTTGTTCTACGAGCTTTTCAAGAAACGTTGAACCCTCATTAATATATGAAGCTGGTTTATATCTAGCACCTATAAAACTAGTAGTCCTATCTTCGGGTGCAATTTTTTCAAGTGTATTAACATACAAATCAAACATATCACCCAAGTCATACTCAAGAAGTTCTGGATCTCTAACTTTAGCAAAAGCTACACCTTGTTTTTTAAGGTCGTCTCGATATTCTTCAATTTCTTCTAGATCAAGTCGTGACCTACGAATAATCAAAGGTTCGATCATTAATCTAAGTTCATCTGCAATTGAGTGTAGTTCTGTTTTTATCTCAATGTTTTCACCGTCGTCTTTTAGGGACTTCCGTAAGTCTCTTCGTACTGCTTTATATCGCTTGAATAGCATGTGGAAAGACATACTAAGATTTTCGACTGTTCTGATTGTTGATTGTCCAGGAGTACTGAACAACTTGATTAGTGCATAAATATCTTTAGGATCATTGTTAAACGGAGTAGCAGAAAGAGCCATCACATAATGACCTGCACAGAGTCTGTGTAGCAACTTATAGTTATCAGTATCTTCGTTTCGGTGCTTGTGTGCTTCATCAAGGATAATCAAAAGCTTACCGTCATCATTCTCATGTCGCTGTAACGCTTCTTCAATTTTTCCTGTTGAATATACAAAGCCTTTAAAATCAAATTCAGACATGTAGTCTTTCCACTGACCTTCCAGGTGAGGCGGCGCTATAATGATAGTTTTGTACTCAAGATTATGAGCAATAGCAGAAGCAATGATACTCTTTCCCAGACCTACCACATCAGCGATAATAACACCTCCAAACTTTTTAATTCGATCAATTCCTAGATTGATAGCGTCCTTTTGATATTTTAGGTCGGAGTATTTACCACTAGTAATACCATGAGGAGTCTTCATGTCTTCTATTTCTGATATAGAAAAATATTCACTAAGTACCTTGTAGTACATCAGTAATGGATTTGGTAAGGCATATAGCCAGATTTTGCTCTTCACTTCCTTAATAAAATTTTCAGCAGAATCTAGATCAGTTATAACTATGTTCTCTTCGTCAGCCCAGCTTTTTTCAAAGTCATCTGAATGTTCTTTATAATAATGAGGTTCTTGCAAAATAAGATTACGCTCTCCTTGACCCTTAAGACCCGAAAAAGTTAAATTACTTGATCCTATTATAACCATTCCTGGTGTAATTCCATTCGTTGAAAATTCTACTTTATTATGGAGAATATAAAACTTTGAGTGGTTAGCTTGTGCTGTTTTCTTAATTTGCAAACTCCCGTCTTTAATCTTATTTAAAAATATTTCAAAAGCGTCCTGTGATTCATTATTATCAAAAAGATCTGTATCATTAAAAATACGTGAAAAATTTTCAACATAGTCATCTTTAGCACCCGAACGGGAAATAATTCTAGTGTCGGTAGTGTGAGCGTCAAAATTAAGATCTTTAAGTGTAGAAACTTTCTCAATAATTTTCTTATCAATATCCATTCCGACCAGGATTCGTATTTCTTTGTCCTTCAGTTCATTATGAAGATCCCTAAAACCAGAAAAGTAAAAATACCCCACAAGCGCATCTACTTTATTACAATTAGGGAGAATGCTTTTAAGACTTGAAGATAACGTATTATCACCGGTATTCGTTATTGATGACATATTATTTAAGTAATTCGTTGGCTGATACTCCCAAGGCTTTAGCTAAGCTGGTAATAGTTGAGAGGGTCGGATTATTTTTTCCATTTTCAATATTACTAACGAAAGATTTATCGACATTAACCATCTTAGCTAATTCACTTTGTGTAATACCTTTATTCACTCTAATAACCCTAAGATTATCCCCAAGCTTTTTTGAATCCTCTTGCATACTTTTATTGTACCATGCAGGGTTGTATTAAACTACAACCGATAACAACACCTTTCGGTGTTGTTATCTTTCCGGATTAGCCTGCGGCTTCTTCTGTAAATATATAGATTTAAGCTAGTTTGAGAGCTTATTTTCTAAGCGTCTCGTGCTAGCACGAGTTGGCTGAGACACTCGGGCTAGAACCGTGACCGGTCAAGATCTGTTTGACCGAATGACTATATCAAAATTTTCTAAACGGACGCGTCTCGAGCACAACCGCTAGATAAGACTGAGCATTCTTCTTATTGATTCCTCTAGCTGTTTCTCCGAAAAATCTGGTCGGTCAGCATTATCATGATGATGTATTTTATTCCTTACGTAAGTCATTAGAGTTTCAGTGCGTGGCGTTCCTGTACCTGAGTCATTCCATGAAATTTCTTTGGTCTGCCCTTGACTTAAGAACCATTTTTCTATTTCTTTTACTTCACCAGGTGCTTTTTGTGACTGAAGTGCTCCATATAAATCACAATGAAATTCTACTGTTGGAAGACCAAATGCTTGAAAACTAATTTCCCCCAATGTTGGACCCCAAGGTATTACACTCCACTTTTTTTCCACATTGTCATATGTGACAGTCCCCTTTTCTCGTTTGAGTTGCCATATGTGTGTTTGAGAAAAATCAGCACCCTGAATTATATAAGGAGAATGAGTAGCGATAATAAACTGAATTTTACACTCCTCATTTGATCTAAAAACCTCTTCTAGAAAAGTAAGATACTTTCTCTGCCAAATTGGATGAAGACTTAATTCAGGCTCATCAATAAAAACTACGCCGCCTTCTATATTCCCTAAATTACTAAGAAGATAACCTACTCTATATACAACCTGTTTTTCTCCAGAACTTAGACCTTCAATACCAAATTCAATTCCACTAGATTCATCTCTAAAAAGCACATTATGCTTGTTGTCATTTGGAGAAACCTCTGAGAGTGTCTTTCCTTCAAACATTCTTGCGTAAGCTTTTCTAAATCTATCGTACTTGCCCTCATGAATTTTGTATTCAACACCTTTACCGGCATTGGTCCGCTCTCTCATCAATGCTTCCTGAGCATCTTGATTGTATATATCTACTAGTAACTGGCCGATTTCTTCTGCTAAATTTGGGCCCGATTTTGTTTTAACGGTATCAGAATCGAGCGTTGTTGCCTTTACAGAGTCAATAGTCTTGCTGGCAAAATTAATCTCAACCGGAGAATACCTACAGGATTTTTGAAAAACTTTTTGTACCGAATTATTTTGTATTTTTTGCAACAACTCTCCGGTCACATCAACATTATCACTTACTCTAAAAACCTTAATGGCACCCCAATTATTTGGACGATCTCCATTATATTCAAATCTTAAGTCACTATAAGTGATTTCCAATTCTGTTGTTTCTGCTTCGGTTAAGACTACGGTTAGTTTTCTATGAATTTCATCACTCCAAGGATTGAACCCTTTTACTATACAATCGTAAACTAAATCCATTATCTGCGTCTTCCCAGCTCCATTTGAACCTATCAAAAGATTAAAAGTTTTTAGTCCATATCCTGCATCAAAAGAAAAAGAAAAGTTTCCAAGCACAGGGTGACGCTCAACTTCTATACTCAATATATGCATAGTACAATTATATATCTTTTAACAACTTTGCTAAGTCTATGCAAAGTTAGATAAGCGTTACATTGACGCTGTTCGTGCTAGCACGAGTTGGCTGGCGGTCTGGGACGATATTAGAACTTTTCTTTCTAGATAACCTAAGCTTTTAATTAAACGTTAGATTGAAACCAATTTATAAGCGGTTCGGAAGATTCCCAAACAGTTCTCAGTTCTGCTTTATTAGAATGTTCTGCCATTAGCTCCTTTACAGCTCTCGCAATTTCCATTTTTAGCAAATTATGCTTTTTAGCAGAGAATTTTGTAGCAAAGAATTGCTCAATTGATACAACCCGCGGTTTATTTAAAGGAATTTCTTCGATTTTAAGTGCTGTACAATTAGGTCTGCGTTTGCAAATTGGTTCGTATACACTAAAAACAGCATTTTTATAAATATCTTCTGGTATTATATCCTCGATACTATGAACATGCTCATCATTGATTGCGTCTTTTAAGAACATTACTGCCTCTGGAATTATTCCAACAATCTCAATTCTTTGTCTTAAAGCAGTAATATCAGAATCCCTATCTAAAATACCGAGTCCCTTTTTACCTTCAACCTTTACAAGCGCCAGTGCCGTTGGCATTTTATCATCCCCATATGTAGGAATGATTGTTGGCATAGTTTCAGGAGATAAAATCCGATACATTTCTCTGAGAATGATCTGATCTGACGGACCTTCTACCAATAGATTTGTTTCGCCCATATTTAGTATTTCTGACCACTGTAAACCAAGTGCAGTTTTTACTGGTTCTGGCATTAAACTAAATGCTCCTTCAGACCATGCTTTGTTACCAATTTTTGTATCTTCTTTTTCTTTTTCTAATATTCTAATCCTCTCTGGATATTTTGAATTTATCAGATATGGTAAATGAGTTGTATAAATAATCTGACTACCCCATTTTGCAATTTGTTCAAATGTATCTTCTAATAAATGTTTTTGTGCATTTACGTGAAGGAAAACCCCAGGTTCATCAATCAGTAAAACTGAACCTTTTAATTTATTTTGTACTTCAGCCAAAAAATAAATATTGAATGCAAGAGCCCATTGCAAACCCCTACTTCTTTCACCAGGTTTAAAAGGACTTGTTTTCCCTTTTTCCTGAAGCCGAATTTTTAAAATATCACCTTCTGCACTTAAATTTATACCCACTGTTTTTACAGGCCAAATTACTTGCAATATTCTTTTATTGATTTCATTACTTACTACACCCATCAACTTATCTCTTCTGATTCTTTCATTCTCATCAGTTGCAATAAGCTTTTTAAAGTCGGTAATTCCACCTAAAATTAACAAATTTTTAATTGGTTGCATTTTTTCCGGATCTGCAAGAAATTCACTAATTACAACCTCCCCATTTTCAGGCAAGTAATAATCATTAAAATTTACACTATCAAAAAACAAAAAATTTGGGATGTGTGTTCTCAATATCTCTTGCGTGACTTTTTGCCTAATCAAACCTTCTTCTTCAGTCGTTAAAGCTTTTTTAGTGCTATTTTTAGAAGTCTTTACGGGTTGTTTTTCTGGCTTGATTTCACACTCTTCAGTTTCATTCTCTTCATCTTCAACTGATTCAATATCTTCTATTTCAGATGCTGATACTTCATTTGAAATATTTAATGAACTTTTGATTACATCAATAGCGGGGTAATTTAACGTGTAAGTACCTTGCTTTTTTGTCATCACAATGACATCAGCATTGACTCCTAATAAATTAGAGAGGACTAACTTTTCAGCCTGATCTGCTGGAATAAAACTAAGTTTTAGTGTTGGTGATACGTCAGTATCTCCAAAATTGTCATCATGGCGAGCGAAATCCTCTTTTTTCAAAACTTCTGAGGTATCAATTTTTTGCAATGCATTTAAAACATTTGTTTTACCAGCTTCGTTTATACCTACTAAACAAGTAATATCACGTTCAATATCTAAACTTTCATCAATAATTGATTTGTATTTATTAAAATCTGTTTTAATTAATTTCATATTATTTAATTTTTATCCCACTCACTGATAACGTTCTCATAATTATTCCAATAGCTGGGTTTTTCATGATCTGATTCATAAATTCAGGCATAGCTTGATTCATTTTTGCCATGTCGCCTCCTACAGCAAACGAAATACTGTCTTTTAATACCTTTACCATACCTATACTAAGCATAAAATTCTCACCCATAGCATTAGGAAAATCTTCCGACCCAAAACTTAATGCTGCTTTTACTAATGACATGTCATGTAGTACGTCTGGCTTATTTAAAAATTTAAACTCTTCCCGCCCTTGCAAATATCCCGGGTTATTCTTTTCTATTACAACATTAAAACAATACCAAGCCCAACGCTCCAGCTCGATTCCAATTATTTCACCCTCATTACTCAGATATATACGCTTAGAGTAATGAGCTAGCATTCTTCCCATCTCTGCTTCTGGCATCTCAACTGCAAATGCTCTGATCATACTTATCGCATAGCCAAAAAGAATAATTGAATGGTCCGCTTTCATAAGCTCTACCATTCCCATATCAAAATCTTTATGGTCCTGATTTGAAACGGATTTACCAGACAATACATCAGCATTCACAGCAGATACAGTGTACTCAGCAATATCTACCTGTGTTTTAGCTTTTTTTTCAACACCAAAGATCAAATCGCAAAGATTATCTCTCATTAATCGCTCAATCAATACATCTGGATCAAGTTTTTTATCCTGAAGTTTTAATGCTAGTCGCGAAAATTTTCGTTCAAAGCTTTCGGCAAGCAATGGTTTTTCTTCAAACTGACACAACTGATTTGTTTTCTTTGTACATCTATAGTATTTACCATCCTTTACAAGTTTGTGTTTCGACTCCAAAAAAACCAAAGATCCTGGTTTAAAAAATGGAGGTTTTTTTATTTTTAAAGGTTTCATACTCTGTAAAGATAGCTATATTTAAAGCCACTTAGTCACAATAATACTCCTTTCCCGACAAATCACAACATTAAGCTGATTTTGTTATGAGTTTTAAACACGAACTTATTGAACGAGTCAAACTATATTGTCTTACCAAAAATGGCCAGGTAATTAGTGACGAGGCAGCTACAGAGTATCTAAATGCTCTCGCTGATTTCTATGAAGCGTTTAGTGGGCTCGTACAAGATAAGAAATGAAATTAGTACGTTATTTTTGGACGCAAAATGGAAGAATTTATCCGATTGAATTAGACAGTGAATTAGTACAACACGTTCGCTGGAATAGAGCTGAGACATTAAAAGTAGAGGTCTGGCCCTTTGATTTAAAGGCTGGACCCTCAACACAAATACCATATGGAAAACATAGAGAAACTAACCGAGACAGTGTTAGAGAAATTAGAGCAATCCTCGCAGAAAATCGAAGAAAGAAAGAAGAGGAGCCAAATCAAATACCTCTCATTCGGCTCAACGAAACGCGCACGCCATATACTGAGGAATTTACCAAACGAGATGACGCACGAAATCGGGCTTACCTATCCCCGAAAGTTCCCAAGAGATGGAAAAGTGGTAAAAGATCACCTCCACAAATTGATGCTCCGTTTTAATTACCGAAGTATTAGAACTTTTTGGTTTATGGAGTTTCAAGCACGTGGAGCCTGTCACTTTCATCTGATAGTAGATAAAGCTATTGATGAAGAGCAATTATTACGTATCTGGTATGAAATTGTTGACTCTGATGATAAAAGACATCTAAAACATGGTGCTCACATCTCTCCTATTCGAAATCAAGAAGGTTTTAGAAAGTACCTATCTGCCTATTTAACGAAAGAGGAGCAAAAGAGAATTCCATTCTTCTACAAAAATGCTGGCCGTTTTTGGGGCTACTCAAGAAGTCTTGTAAAAGTTGATATTAAAATTATTGTTGGAGCGAAAGAAGACATCAATATTCTCCGCAGGAACTTTCGCATTTTCAGACGATGGCAAAAAGCTCGCTATCGAGTATGGAACAAGGGCATTAGCAATAAAAAAATGAAGAATATTAACCCTTATGTCTTTGTTCTGCCTGGCGAATACATGTTTTTTATGGAAGCAAGAAAACTTATAACTTCACTTAAGGATACTCCATATAACCATGAACTATTTAAGGACTAAGGAAGAAAAATCGGTTGCTTGGGCGGTAGCCCAGCACCGCTTTTTCCTTGACTTATTAGTCATATTTGAAGAAAGAATAATTCAAGAGTATTATCAGCAATATAATATGAAATTGCCCAAAAAAATTAAAGCGCCTAAACCAAGTAAGGAACAAAAAGAGTTCTACAAAAGTTTAGACTTAGAACTGATGTCTCAAGTAATTAAAGCTAAAAAGGGCCATCGGTACATGGAAGCCTATATCTTAGAGTGGTCTGTAGTTGAGCAATTTTTGCTCCCTAAACTTATGTTATACATCGGAGACTCATTAAACATAAAGCTACCCGGAAAACTTGAGGAAATGCATGCCTCACAATTAATAAAACTTTATCTTTTTCTAAGTCACGACAAAGAACTTTATGATTCACTTGAAGTTGCTCGTAAGACAAGAAATAAATTAATACACGGTGTAACAAAACATACTAACTGGAATGAGATGAAAAAGGGTTTCAGAAGTGGATTTAAAGATGAAGTTATTCCATTGCTCGTACTTTTTCAAGATAGATTTAGTGGCAAAACCCCTATCCCAGTCTTAACACTTTACAGAAATGGGTGGAATGATGCATCTGATAAATTTAAAAAAAAGATTGATTCCTTAATTAAAGAAAATAAATAATTATGAAATACATAATCTACTGTCGAAAATCAACTGATACTGAAGATAAACAGATACTTTCTCTCGCTTCTCAAGAGTCTGAACTACTACGTTTGTCTGACTCACAAAGTCTCAACGTTGTCGCAACATTTAAAGAAAGCATGTCCGCTAAAGCTCCTGGTCGTCCAATCTTTAATCAAATGATGACAATGATTCTCACTGGCGAAGCTGATGCAATTCTCTGTTGGAAAATTGACCGCCTCACTCGTAATCCCGTTGACGGTGGACAAATACAGTGGCTACTGCAAAACGGTAACATCAAGTGCATCACTTCGTTTGAGAAAAACTATTTCCCAAACGATAACGTGCTTATCATGAGTATTGAGCAAGCTATGGCGAATCAATACATCCGTGATTTAAGTGTAAACGTAAAGCGTGGCAATAGAGCCAAGTTAGAACGTGGTGAATGGCCAGGTAGGGTTCCAATGGGCTATACAAATGATAAAGCGACTAAAACTGTAAAGATAGATAATAAAAAAGCTAAATATATTAAAAGAGTATATGACCTCTACGCTACTGGTGGCTATACTCTCTCAGAAGTCGCTAATATCCTGTACACAGAAGGATTAAGAACCTCAGCTGGTAACAAGGTATTTAAATCACAAATGCATCGAATTCTGACCAATAGGCTATATGCGGGTTTAATGGAAACTAATGGAAAGGTATATCAAGGCAAACATAAGCCTATTGTCTCCATAAAGCTTTATAATCAAGTAAAAGAAGTATTCGAGACACGTCTTCACCCAAGACCAAAGAAACACTTTTACTCTGCTCGGGGTTTCCTAACATGCGGTACATGTGGCTGTGCTATTACTGCTGACACTAAAAAAGGCTTTACGTACTACTACTGCACAAATGGTAAAAGTATTTGTACTGAAGCTAGAAAATACATGCGTTCTGAACATGTAGATAAAATATTATCCAATCTATTTCATGAGCTACAAATTGATGAAGAAATCATAGAAATCTCTTCAGAAGCTTACAAACAAAAGAATGCAGATAAAAGAATCTATACCGACCAAGCTAAAAATGTACTCCTAGGAGAGCTGAAATCGCTCAGTATTAAAGAATCAACCTTAACTGATGGTTTTGCCTCACAAATAATTAAGAAGCCGCTATTTGAGGAAAAAATGAAGCAAGTTGAAAATGATCGTGTAGTTATAAATAGCCAACTTAAAGAACTTGAAAAGAAATGTGCTATATCGAAATCTACTTTCGAACAGATTAAAAACGTTTTTATACAAGGAAATACAGCCTCAAATGAGTATATTACTGCTACTGATGAAGCCAAGAGAAAACTCTTAGAAAAGTTACTTTCGAACGTTACTATAAAAAGTCAGAATGTGGCTCTATTTAAGTTTAAAAGAGAGTATCAAGTACTGGCAAATACCTCTAAAAATGCCTCTTTTGATGAAATGCTGCCGGACAGGGACTCGAAACTTACAGTTTCAGTACACCTTTTGGACAGATTAGTTCGCTATGCTCCCAATCTGTCTCAAAAGCTCTTCGAGTCCCACGAAATAGTCTCCCAGACTATTTCTTGTCCTGGCAGCTCTAAAGTAAAAAACCCCTTATCGGGGATTTTATACTAAGAGCTGGCCTTGTGGTACGAAGTTGGAACCATTTTATAGTCAACAAGGACGTTAAAACCTTAGTGTTAGATCACTGAACTTTAACTATCTCACATGGATCAATTTTAAATTGAAGCATTGTTGACGATGGCCTACCGTTATCACCCCCCTTTCTTTGCATTCCAATCTTGCCAATTTTTAAACTGCCCTGTTTAGTTATTCTAACTTCACCATTCCCATAGTAGTTCATTACAACAGACATGGGTAGTAGAGTCCAAATTTTTAACTTTTTTTTATATAAAAGAAACCAAGAGGCTTGAAAACTACCCCTACCTCTAAATAAATCAGTAACTACCATAATCTTGTTTGTTTCAAAAAAATTTATAATTTTATTTTTTTGAATGTCGTTTAGCTCATCTAAAAACATTCTTTTTTTATTCCTTTTATTAATATGTTCAGGCACTATTTCTCCAGTGAATAATTTCAAATTTTTTTTAATACCACTGGGAATTGCCCATAATTCTGAATATGTATCTACCCACCGTTTATCAATTTGATTGAATCCCTTTTTGTTACTAACTAATTTTATAGAAATATTCTCTATACCCTTTCCCTTATCGTAAATAACTTTTATTTCTACTTGTACATCTGTCTTGTGAGAACCTGTTATTTTTACAGCAACAACATCAGTGATTTTCCCTATTTCATATCCCATTACAAGAAGCCAATTTTTAGCATCATCGTCTGTTCTCCATGAATTAAATTTATCCACTACCTCTTGCTCATTTTTGAAACCATTAACTGCAGTTGATGATCCTCTAGCTATTAATTCCCTTAGTTCAGCAGTTATTTTTTTTTCCATATCTAGTTTAAATGAGGGTAAGCTTTTAAAATTTGCTTAAATATTAGCTGCAACACAGGCACAGAAACACTATCTCCAAACTGTTTATAACAAATATTTTTATTTTCACTTATTACATAGTCTTCCGGAAAACCCTGCATTCTCGCACATTCTCTTGGTGTTAATTTTCTAATTTTACCATCAATATAATAAGCCCCGGTTTTACTTGCCGCTCCTCCACCGTAGGCAGATAAAGTAATTCCCGCCCCTTTTGTAGAATAAATTCTCTCTCCCTGTCCTCCTTTATTTATTTTACCTATTTGTAAAGGTTTTCTTGGGTTTATTGGTTGATGTACTGATTTTGTAATGACAATATCACTCCTTTCAATGTAAGGGTGATTCAATGATTTCTCATTTTCTAAAATATCTTCAACAACGATTATGTCTTTAGTAGGTTCTGGAAAATCAAAATTTTTAATTTTAAGGTCACTTCTAAAACCTATAATATATATTCTTTCTCTTGCCTGTGGGACACCATAATCACTAGATCTAAGCACCTTACTATAATGATCATAACCTAGTTTTTCTAGGGTTTTTTTAACCACTTCTAGAGTATTGCCATTATCATGTTTAGTAAAGTTTTTTACATTTTCCAAAAATAAAATTTCTGGTTTGGTTTTTTTAACTATTCTGGCCACATCAAAAAATAATGTCCCTCTGGTATCTTCAAAGCCTTTTCGCTTTCCGGAAATACTAAAGGCTTGACACGGAAAACCTGCACACAAAACATTGTGCTTAGGAATATCATTCTCTGATATTTTTGTTATATCTCCATCTGGAAACTCTCCAAAATTTTCAAAATATGTTTCTTGTGAATTTTTATCCCACTCTGAGGTGAATACACAATTTCCTCCATGACTTTCTAAAGCAACTCGGAAACCTCCAATTCCAGCAAATAGATCAATAAAATTGAATGTGGCTCCCTTTTTTTTCCAACTATTTTCCTTTTTAGATGTAAATATTTTGTTTGTTTTCATTTTAAAATACTATACTAATTTTTGTTCCTTCTAATTTTAAACAAACATCCTTATCAGCCATTTTTCTAGAAACATCAACTCCAATGGTAATTCTTCCTGAAGAATCAATCAGGTTCTTTTTATGTTTTTCTCCATTTATAGTAATGGAAAGCTTGTCTTTTACTCTTTTTAATACCTCCCTATCTTTAGTAATATATATG
>Ga0163154_10005004_pt1 | contig 17126 bp, 29 predicted proteins | sample OliLakLV19MP9P1_FD_148649 | JGI IMG/M metagenome (GOLD analysis project Ga0163154, IMG submission 148649) | Freshwater microbial mat bacterial communities from Lake Vanda, McMurdo Dry Valleys, Antarctica - Oligotrophic Lake LV.19.MP9.P1 | ecosystem: Environmental > Aquatic > Freshwater > Lake >... | reverse complement strand
GGAGAAATCTCAGACTAATCCTTCCTTAGAACAGGTCAGGAAGGTGACTGATGGAAACATTAGTTCTGAGGGAAGAAAGACCCTCATTCAACTACCTCAATGATTTTGGGGGATTTTGGAAACCTGGCTTGCCGCTTTGCCCTTTCATTTGGTTGAAAGACAACTTGGGATATTAACCAGCCCAACCAGATACAGCTTGCTTTGCCCCGGATCCGTTCTACGATCCCTTCGGTCCGACCCGCTGAAAGAGGTCCGTCATGGATGGCCTTGCTCTCGATACGATGTTTGCTGTTCACGCAAAAAAAGTTTTAGCTGATTGGGAGTGTCCAATTTTATTGGTCCACTCCACCAAAGAGAAGCGCCCCCACGAACGATCTGCTTTTGACACGCCGGACCCCCGAACATCGACTCAAAACACTAGCCAATCCTCTGATGAACAGTCCCTTGATTGCTATTTGGATCCGAACGCCAGGGTCATCCCCCTAATCAAGTCTGATCGAAACATGTTTTCCCACATGATTACTCTTGGACGAGCGCCCAACAACGATGTTACTATCGGAGATGCGACTTTAAGCAAAGTTCATGGGTGGTTTTTACTCCCGGGTAAGGGGGGGACCAGCAACTGGTGCTTTGTTGATAACAATTCCACAAACGGAACTAAAATCAACAAGCACAAAATTCAGCCGCAGCGACCTGCCTACTTAAACTTTGGCGATGAGTTCGTGATGGGCGATATCCAAATGCTCTTCTTGTCAAAGGAAAACATCCAGGATCTTGTCGATTACATGCAGAACGAGGATGGGAGAACAAAGAGGATTTCTCGGTCGTGGCTATGAGACGTGTTCACTTTTCTGAACCTCATGATGTTCTAATCATGCGTCCGGGTCCTTGGGGTAACCCTTTCTCCTCTAAACCTTATACGCTCGCTAAGTTCAGTGTAAACTGCCGAGCCCAAGCATTACGTTACTTCCAAGATTGGGTCGTTAGCCAGCCAAGTCTCGTTGAAAAAGCTAAACAGGAATTGACTGGAAAGATACTAGCCTGTGGGTGCCAGGCCACGGAACTGTGTCATGGGGATATTTGGCTAGCTGTGATCTACGATCTACCACTTCCTTTGAAGGATGTTCATCCGGACCCTATCGAACCGACACTCTTCTAGCCGGTGCCCGCCCGCTGCCAGAAAGCCTTGCCAAGGCTCCGTTTCTGTGCTAGGCTCTGGAGCCCAGGAGGGATGATGACAGTCCAGAGTTTCAGGCTGCGTAACTTCCGCGTGCTCTACGGGCCTCAGTTTGGCACCTACGCTGACGAGGACGGTGTGGGGGTCAGGAGCCCAGCCGGCCTTAGCCTCGTCTCCCACAGACACTTCACCTACGCTGCCCCGGATGCCTACGGCGTCCAGGTCGGTCTAGGCATCCTCTTCTCTGAGGGGTTGGTTGCGGAGGACCATGTTGTACGTGTGGACGTGCAGAACGATGATCGAACCTGGTCGGAGTACGATCCGGCATCTCGCCAGCATCAGGCTCCACAGAGTCGTGTCAGGAAGATGCGTCCTGGTCCTCAGCCCGTGCGATCCGAACAGCAGATCGAGCATCCTCGCCGCCACAGAGTGCGGAAGGTGCCGGCCTCCTGAGCCGGTAGATGGCCGTTGGATGGTAACGTGATGATGACGAGGCGGGCTTCGGCCCGCCTCGTCTCGTTTCCTAGCAGGTGATGCACCTAGCTGGAGCAGATGATGCTAGTCCGATGGGTTGCCAGCCGAGGCTGGCTAGAACATCGGTCACGGGGCTTGGGGCAGAGAACGGTGCCCCCGAGGACCCCTCCCGCGCTAAACATTGGCCAAGAATGCTCTTCCCCCAGGACCGAATTTTCAGCTTGCCAATGCGGGAGGGCATGCTATTCTTTGCTTCGGTGTCGGACGCAACGCAACCAACCAACCCCGACCCGAACCAACAGGAGTTCCCCATGACGACGACCGCGACCGCTTCGAGCCTCTGGCAGCCGACCAAGCCGGCCAGTGATTACACCGACGATGAGGTGCTGGCCACCCCCATCTCGTTCCATCTGGCCAAGGCCACCGGGTTCCCCCCGAGGGACAACCTCCCCTTCTGCCGCCAGGCCATCGATCAGATGTGGGACAAGCAGCGTGCGACGCGCCTCGCCGGCCCCATCGCCGTCCTCTTCGAGGCCCTGGATGCCGCGAAGGAAGCCGGTGACTCGTTCGTCGTGAACCGCGATGGCAGCTTCAAGCCGGTCAAGAAGACGGCGGCGACGGCGGCCGAGGGTGGTCGGGTGCGCAACAGCGACTACGCCAAGTTCATCGGTCAGGGCAACACGCCCCTGAACCCGAAGGCGCAGCACGGTGGCTTCGTGCACGAGGTCAGCCAGGCCCGTACGACCGAGCGCAACGGGACCTACGAACTGGTCATCCTCCCCGGCATCAAGGGCAACAAGGTGTGCGAGGAGATGCAGGCCAAGCTCTACCAGTACCCGGCCAACGGCGCGAAGCTCCCGGTCATCTGCTACCCGCCGCTCAAGGGTGAGCGCCCCGCTCACCGCAAGGGGGAGAGCCTCCGCATCGACGACGACGTGATCGAGGTCGCCTCGATGAGCCAGATGATGAAGATGTCGGCGCTGGCTCAGCCGCAGACCCCCGCCGTGCTGTTCAAGCTGGCGGACCTGCTCAGGTCGCAGCCGGCCACGCCGGTGACGGCGAAGGACGAGGACGAGGACGAGGACGAGGACGAGGCCAACGCGAGCGCCATCCTCGATGACACCGAGTTCGGCTCGGACGACTAGGCCCAGCCTAGTCCAACGTCGGATCTAACCCTAGCCGGGACCGTCACGCGGTCCCGGCTAGGGTCGTTTCTGCTCAAATTTTGGCAAACAAAAAAGAGTTCTCTCTTGCCAAGGTCAATTCGGTAGGTTAAAGTCTTGGGGAACCCCGAGAGAAACAAGGCAAGGGAGAATCCATGGAAACCGGAATGGAAGCGATGGACGCGATCATCGCCAAGGCTGCTGCGGCGGCTCAGGCGGCCAAGGCCAAGGAAATGGCCAAGGAAAAGAAGGTCGAGCGTAAGATTCAGGTTGCGGCTGACAGCCCTGTCTCCAAGCGGGCAGCGGCGGCCGAGAAGTCCCGCCTCTTGCTGGAGGCGGCTCGCGCGAAGGAAGTGAAGCAGGGTCTCGACATCGTGGAGGAACTGCTCCGCGACATCAGCCCCAACGTTCTCCGGGCCATCACCCGCGAAGATGCGGGTCGTCTGCTCAACAGCGGCGTTCGCCTGGTCATCCACTTCTCCAAGACGGATGCTTCGGGCACCATCCCGTCGTTCACCATCACTCGTGGGTCGCCGAAGACGGAGCGCACCACCCACCGCAAGTCCATCGAGGATTGGGCGGCGAGTGAAGCGATGTTCCTGGATCGCTACCGCAAGGCCGGCGGCAACCCGAACATCTCGTCGCACCACGAACTGATGCTGGAACTCATCGAGCTAAACAAGGAAAACGTGCGGCTCCGCCTGATGTTGGAGCGTGCGGGGCAGAAGGCCCTGCGCGAGTCCCAGGAGGAAGATGGCGCGATGCTTCCGGGGAACACGTCGCAGACGGCGGATGTCACCCCGGTCGATGCTCAGACCGCCCAGAGCCCGGAGAACCTCGCGGCCAGCGACGAGGTTTCGTCCTAACCCTTGCCAAGCGGCCGGGGGTAGGCTAGAATACTTGCTCACTGGAGGTCAAAGTAGTGCGCTCAGTCCACCTAATGTTCCGCGACAAAACGGCTCGTCGCGTCAAGGAAGATGAAGCTGCCATCCTGGTCGAGGCCGGGAAGGCGAGCTACATCTCCAACGCGATGTTCAAGGCCATCGAGGCAGGGATCCCTGTCGAAACCATCCGGGATCGCCGGGATGACAAGGCCATCCGCTTGCAGGTCCAGGCCAGCAAGCAGAGGAAGCCCCTCAAGTCCGAAAAGTCCGAAGTCCCATCGGCAGAGGATCGTCTCTCCAAGAGTGACCGGCAGGCCGCTGCTGACGCGCTCACCGAGGAGGCCGAGCGGCTGGGGCTCGGGTACTAGGCCGTAGCGGTGGCCTCGTGGTCATCTACGACGCTAACGTCTTCTACCCAGCTCCCCTGCGCGATCTGCTCATTCGCCTGGCGAAGACAGACCTGGTCCGGGCCCGCTGGACGGACGAGATCCTTCCGAGTAATGCATTCAATAGCTACAATCGTTGCAAAAATAGATGCGGTGAGTAACCGCATCTACCTTGGTCCTTAGCTCAATCGGTTAGAGCATGGAACTCATAATTCCGGGGTTGTGGGTTCGAGTCCCACAGGACCAATCAGCATCATACAGGGACATTCACTTTGCCCCTGTGCTGGAATTGGCAGACAGAAGGGTTTTAAAAACCCTCGTTCGCAAGAACGTGGGGGTTCAAGTCCCCCCTGGGGCATCGAAGGGTTCATCTCCCTTCCTTCCGTCTACCGTCCTTGTATGATGCTGTTAGCCAAAGTGGCGGAATCGGCAGACGCGCCAGACTCATGGGACTACCATCCCACGACAAAATCTGGTTCTCGCAAGGGAGTAAGGGTTCAAGTCCCTTCTTTGGCAGTGAATAAGAAAAACCTAGCTCCCTGAGATGTCTAGGATGCCGCCTCTGCGGCGGCTACTCTCACATCAGGTGAACAGTGAACCCTCTCGCCCTCCAGACCGCTCTCCGTGATGGCTCGACGACCCTAGAGTCGTTGGCAGCAGAACTACATCTCGCCATCAATCGCCATCCAACGCTACCGTTGGTCAACTTCAAGTACTCGCAGATCGACTCCCCCAAGCTGCACCCCATCGTGCGTGAGTGCCGGGGCATCGTTCTGGAAGATGGCACCTGGAACCTTGTCGCCAAGGCATTCAACCGATTCTTCAACGTCGGTGAGGATGCTGAAGACTTCGCCAAGTTCAACTGGTCGGACTTCTCTTGCGCGTCCAAGGAAGATGGGTCCCTCATCCTGTTGTACCACTACAAGGGGGAGTGGCATGTCAACACCAGCGGCTCCTTCGGCTTTGGCGAAGTCCAGGGCTACTCGATGACCTGGCGAGACCTATTCTGGTCCACGTCAGGCATCAAGCCCGAGGACTTGAAGGGCTTGGAGAACTACACGCTCGTTCTGGAACTTTGCACGCCCTACAACCGGGTGGTGCGCCGCTACCAAACGCCGCGTGTTTATCTCCTCGCAGCCTTCGTCAACCACAAGGATGGCTGGGAGGAGCGCGACATCGAAGGCACGCACGGTATCCACAAGCGATTCGACGGGCGCAATGTCCTTCTGCCCGAGTTCTACACCTTCCCGTCAAAGGACGCCATCTCTCGCTTCCTGGTGGAGATGGAGGAGAAAGACAAGACGTTCGAAGGTGTTATTCTTCGTGACAACACCGGCCGTCGCTACAAGTGGAAGACGAAGACCTATGTCGCCCTGCATCAGCTGAAGGATAATGGCAACATCTTGCTTCCCAAGCGAGTGGTGCCCATCGTCCTGGCTGGTGAGGTCGATGAAGTGGTTGCATCGCTGCCCGAGACTCGCACCGCGATGCTCGCCGCTCGTAGCATCCTCGATGGGGCCTACCAAGACCTAATCGCCCTCTGGAGCAAGGCAAAGGATCAGGTCACGCAGAAAGACTACGCGATGATGGTCAAGGATCATCCTTTGTGTGGCTTACTGTTCGACATGCGCAAGCGCCATCCGAAGGGCTCTGACCACGACCTGAGGATGCTCTGGCGCACAGCCGATGAGCTTATCGTCAAAAAGTACTTCGAGAACGTATCTTACACGTTCGATGTCGAACCTCTGCCGGGAATGTAATCAAAACCCGCCAGGTTTCCAAAATCTAGGCGGGTTTTTGCATTTATAGTTGGTTTTGTTTGATCGCCGCCTATAGGATTTTCTTTAAGGTCATAATAAAACTCCAAAAATGAAAGTAACAAAAGAAAAATAGAGATCAAGTAACGGACTGGTCCTTCGGGAAGGGCTTGTCAAACCCCAGAAAAGTGCTATCCTGAGCCGAAAGGTGTCACCATGTCAACTTTTAAAGTCGAAGTAGTCAAACTTCCTCCATTCACGAAACATCCCAACGCGGATTCTCTTTTTGTTACCAACGTATTTAGCTATCCAGTTATCTTCTCTGTTAAAGAGGGTTGGCAGGAAGGGGACCTGGCCGCCTATATTCCGGTAGACGCTGTAGCACCCCTGACGCCTCAATGGGCCTTCCTGGGTGACTCAGAGCGTTCGCACAGGATCAAGGCCAAGAAACTCCGTGGAATCTTTTCCATGGGCTTACTGACGCGCCCGCCCGCTGACGCCAAGATCGGTGACGACGTAGCCTCTCAACTTGGGTTCACCAAGTACGAGCAACCGGAGTCTCTGACTATGGGAGGCGAGAACGAGAAAGATCCCGGTTTTATTCCGTGCTACACTGACATCGAGGGTTATCGTAGGTATGCCCATCTTCTAACGGATGGAGAACCTGTAGTATTGATGGAAAAGCTGCATGGCTGTAACTCGCGATTCGCGTGGCATAGCGGTACAGAACGCCTGTGGGTTGGCTCCCGGACCTGTATTAAACGGTTTGATGAGAGCAATCTTTGGTGGAAAGTTGCGGCCCAACATGATCTGGACACCAAACTTCGTAAAGCGCCGGACAAGGTGTTTTATGGAGAGGTTTTTGGATCTAACGTCCAAGACCTTACTTATGGGGCGCAAAAAGGGCAGCTATTATTACAATTCTTCGATGTGTATGATATTCCCAGCGGTAAATTTCTCAGCTGGGCCGAATCAAAAAAAATCATTGAGGGGGTTGGTCTAACCCCCGCACCACTTCTCTTTGAGGGGCCCTGGTCTCTTGACCTGCTTGTCCTAGCTGAGGGTAGAAGCACCATCGCCAGCAACGTTCGCGAAGGATTTGTGGTCCGCCCGCAGCAAGAGCGATGGAGTGAGGAAGTTGGTCGCGTTATTCTCAAGATGATTGGCGAGGGGTATTTTCTTCGAAAAGGAGAAACAACGGAATTCCATTGATTTTTAAATTTCGTGAAGGCAATTATTCTCCTGAAAATGTTCGATGGGAAACCCAAGAGCAACAACGAACAAACACACGCACGAACAACAAAATCACTCACGGAGACCAAACTTACACTATTACGGACTGGTCGAGAAAAACAGGCTTTAAGGAAGCGACTATACGTGCTCGTATAGATGCCGGATGGTCGATTGAAGAGGCATTAACGCACCCTCCTGGCACGCCGCACAAACGTCAAAGGAGACTATCTAGCAAAAACCGTTTGATCTCCTTTAACGGGCAAATTAAAACAATCACTGAATGGGGCCGGGAGACTGGTCTTGGGGCTGATCGGATAAGGGCGAGACTTCGTGATAACTGGTCGATAGAAAAGGCGCTGACATCACCCAAAAAATGGGAGAAGGGGGCCCGGTGGCAATCGAAGCAGTAGCCACTGCATCACGAAAGAATTGATTGATTGGCTGTTTCATGTGTGGAGATGTGCGGAACAATGGCTGAAATGGTCGAGAGGGCACAAAGTAAGACGAGCATGCCCTTGCGAAATATGGTATGATAAGCCCATGGACTACCACTTCCGGCATCTTGAACGGTTATATAGAGTAACCGAAAGCTGTGAAATAGGAGCCCAGCTTATTAACGTGACCCTAAGAAGGGGCGAGAACTTCGAAAGTTTGCGCGGTCGCTTCCCGGCAACACTGCTCTGGGATACCAGAATGGGCTATCAACCGGGAAGGACCGAAAAATTAGTAAAGGCCGCGAGTGTGCACCTGGAAAGTCTTGGGTGGTGTTCCGAATCACCAGAAATATTTCTCGTGGGAGATGTAGAGTGTCTTTTCTTTCGAGCGGTCTGGCCTGATCTGCAAATCCCATTTTTGATGGATGGGTGGCGTTTACAAGGCGATAAGCAGACACTTGTGCTAGAAGACGCACCCCATGTCTACCCGGACCCGACCATCTGTGTTACCCGCATCAAAATGGCTGGTTCTGGTGGTCGTCAATCTAATCATTGGACCAGCACCAAAAAGGTGCCCCTCACCAACGTAGAGCAAACTTTCACGTTGTTACAGGAGTGCGCATACAATATTTTCAATGGGGCCTATTCTGGACCGGAACAGGCACAGTATGGGGGGACCGAAGTTTATATTGCCAGTGCCGCCCAGACAAGCTGAGAGAGCGCCAGCAGCAAGGCTATCCGCCTGTAGTCAACGCTGGAAGTTGATAAGCTACATTTATTGCAGAAAACCAAGTGCGAATTTGCAGTATCTTGGAAAGTTCCTTGTTGAATCGCAATAAAGCAAGAAGAGCAATGCTTCTCATCAACAGAAATTTTTGAAACAGGCGCATCCTTGGTCGGCAGCAGAGGCAGTGGAGGCGTAGGATCCCGTTTTAGTGGGTTAACACTTTGCAACTGCATCCCAAGATTAGCTCCCGTCATGATGGCTTCATATAGTGCCTCATTTGGGTTAATGCGGTAGATCATTCGGATCAGACGCCCTGAGTCGTTCATGCCTGTCCCCGCGGCTAACACCAGAAAGTAGCATTTGGCGGCGGGCTTGGCAAGCTCGATCTGAAATCGCTTGCGCCTCCGGGGTTTTGCCTGTATAGTGGCGTTATGAGCAAAGTGCTATTCTTGGATTTTGACGGCCCAATGATCCCCCGTAGGGCTTATTTTCTTCCAAATCAGACAATGATAGTGAGTAAATTTGATCCGGTCGCAGTATCCCTGCTCAACCGGGTAATAGATCAAACTGGTGCGAAACTGGTAATAAGCAGCACCTGGGGTAAGAAGGGGATGGAAATTGTCAAAGCAACAGCTAGCCAAGAAATTTTTTCGTCAGATAGGTTCTCCAGGCACAATAGACGAAAAAGTGGAAAAACTGGCGATAGAGCACTTGTCTTATGTAAATGTACAAACCGACAAGGCACTGATGAATCTGGCTGAACGTCTCAAACCAGCTAGCATCGAAGAATTGCTTTGGCTCATTGAAGCGGACGTTTCGGGAAGACCTCCGTTGCCCAAAGGGCTTCCAGAAATTGCCAAAAAAATAAAAGAGAGGAGTAAAGAACTGGGTGTCTACTATCAAGGGCCGAATCCGCTAATAACCAGTAGTCTTTTATTGCAGCACAGCGTTCTCGAAACTGGATCTCGGATGGACGCTATTATTAAACAGGCGTATGTTGAACAATTGAAAGGTAGTTTTTCTGATGTCGCTGGCGGGATATCGTGGGTTCGCAGCCAAACCTTTAAGCCACTGCTAAATGGTCGTATCATTATTGATGCTGGCATCCTGCCGCCCAGTAACAAAGTGGGCAAGCTGTTGGAGGCCGCCGAACTAGCGCAAATTCAAGGTCTTTTTGTGGACCACAACGGTGCTTTAACCTGGGCCAAGAATTGGGTTGATGCGCAGACTTAAGAACATAATATATGCTACAATTTAGCTATGAAGTTCAGCAACGGTTGGAAATCCAACACCAAACAGCTCGATAAACTAGAATTCAAATTCCGCGTCTCCTTCCTAACTCTTTTAGAGATAGAGTTGGACTGGTCCAGACGCCAGTATTTGGTTACCATTTTTAATTTGAGCTTCCACAACAAAAAGTAGCTGTCCCAGCATAGACAGAATAAACCCCTCTCGTAATCTTCACATAGACTTTGAGGGAATCATGCACTTACATAACTATGCCTGGAACTTAGCACTAACCACAACTGAACTTCGTATTATCAGTAAAGCCTTGGCTGGAGATGATTTAACAGAAGAAGAGGAAGAGCAGGCTGAGAAATTGGCCGGCACAATTAAAACTATCTACGCTGTCAAGCGTAAGCGGCCGAAGAATTTTGAGAATCGCGCAGACGGCGATGAACATTCTGAAGACGAGCCTGTTTCGGTTGGCGACTCCCATTAGGTTTGAAATCTGGCTTGCGTCTATTTAGTCGCACCGTATAATTCACGCTCAACCTCATACTGGAGTTAATCATGAGCCAACGATTGAATCAGGTCCTTGCTGTAGAGCGGAACGTCAAAAGCCGCGTTCATTCCGAACTAACCGAGCTGCACAAGTCCAAACTCAGCATTCGTCTGTGGTTCGCCTTCTCGAACGCTGTTTTCCTATATTTCGACTGAGACCCGGGCGCGAATCCCGGCTTTCGCTTTACTTTGGCCTCATGCCTCAATTCCACGCGAAAGTAGCTTAGCAGGAAAGCGCAGTTGCTAAGAATGAGAGAATAGCTTAAACGCATCGTTGGCGACAGCAATTCATAGACACAACGCAGCTAGGCCAAAGGATACACTGGGCTAGCTGCTTCTATTTATAGCTTTGAGCTTGCTCGCAGCAGATTTTTGGATATACTGGCCTCGGCAGGCGCAACATGATTGATTCCTTTAACGGAAAATACAGATTTCTTTCCAACTTCGCTCCTTGCAAAGTGGAATATGATGGGCTGGAATACGCCTCCACAGAATCGGCCTACCAAGCCGCCAAAACAACCAACACCGCTTTACGTAAAGAGTTTCAAACCTCCAAACCAGGTGACGCCAAAAAACTCGGCCGTAAAGTAGTTCTCCGTCCGGACTGGGAATCCATCAAACTAGAAGTGATGGAGCAACTACTTCGACAAAAGTTCACCCAACCAGATTTTAAACGCGCGCTCCTCAACACCGGCGATGAGGACCTAATTGAAGGAAATACGTGGAACGATACTTTTTGGGGTGTTTGTAAGGGTAAAGGCCAGAACAACCTAGGTAAACTACTGATGAAAGTAAGGAAAGAATTACGTGACAAATAAACTAATTATTTACCACGCTAACTGTGTCGATGGTTTTACTTCGTATTGGGTGGTTTTAGCTGTTGCAGAAAATCCTATTAAATGATACAAAAGTCCTTGAAATTTTCTTGACTTTTTAAGAAAAGAGACTTGACTTTTTAAGAAAAGAGACTAAGATGAGAGAACAAAGAGTCCGTTAAAACAAGACTTGCCAGAACCCTTGAAGGAAAGTATGGTAAGAAGCGTTTTAGCAATTGGAGTCTTTGGAGTGCTTTGAAAAGAGAACAAGTCGTCCTCACAGGACCTCAGAGCCGTCTGCAAACGTCTATAGAACCTTGCGGCAGTCGATCTTCGACTACTTTGGGATGGGAGAAATCTCAGACTAATCCTTCCTTAGAACAGGTCAGGAAGGTGACTGATGGAAACATTAGTTCTGAGGGAAGAAAGACCCTCATTCAACTACCTCAATGATTTTGGGGGATTTTGGAAACCTGGTTATTTCTTAGTTCGAAACGTTCTTCCGCAAGCAGCCCCGGGACGTACATCGCCCCGACGCCGGTTGCGTTGAACCCCATTAAACTAATAATTTGTATGCCAGCACGCCGGCAACAACATAGAAGATTGTCTTCTTATCAACACCAAATATTTTACCTGTCGTGGGATTCATAACAGAGACGACTTCGACATCGTCTTCCTCTACAATAGCATTATCACCGAAGGAATAGACTCCGTATCCGATACTCTTTCGGAAGAGTCCATTAAGAGCGCGTGGTCCCATATCAGGGGCGCATGGTTTACCTTGTTTGCAAGCAGTGCAGCATGATTTCATAGCTAAATTATAGCAATTTAGATAGCGTAGAAGTCAAGTTTTTTTAGATGAGGTCGTGCAGTAATTCGGGAGAATCCGCAAATTTCTCTTTTACTTTACTTAACCAGGCATGACTCTTGAGTTTAAACATAATATTGCCTCTCTTAGGGCGATGGGCTTTGCAGACCACACCCTCAAAGGGCATGCCATCTAGAGTAGAGTTCCTGACACTCTCAACAAAACTAGCATTACATTTTCCATGATGTAGTAGCTTAGGGATGGGTAATTCACCAAAAATATTGATAAACTCCCTCGGGGGAAGCAGCCCCTTTTTATAAACGTCTACATCAATAAGAACTAACTGATGGTTATCGTCGTCATGGTGGTAACCGGCGAAGCTTTTTTCCCCGAAGAACTCAAAAAATAGGACTATATTGCAGTGCCAACGCTGCTTAGCGAATATTTTTGGCAGATGAGGCTCCCAATGCTCTTTGAATAAGGTCACGGCTTTTCCTAAATGGGCTTCCTGCTCGGAGAGAAGTCGCCTCCGTGTTCCGAATTTAGAAAAACCACTTTTAGGGTTCCACTCAACCCGGATATTGGACCCATCCAATTTGGCAAAGGCGTAGATATCCACGTCACCATCGATCTTGGAAGGAATTGAAGGATACTGCTTCATGCCGGCATGATAGCTTTTAAGCCGGAGCTAGCAACACTAATCTGGATATTTCTCACGGAATTTTCTAAAAACCTTGTTTCCAGAATAATTGCCCACAGAATGCAATCCGCTCAGCCTCGTCACCCACACCGAAGACAGTAAACCAGGCATCGGGATTTCTATTTTCTACAAATCTGCATATCCCGTAATACTGCGGACTAGCAGCGCAAACAATGTAGCCTTGCATGAACTCAGCTATATCGATGAAGTGCCCACTCCCGTCGCGAGTCAAATCATCTAAATGATGTATCAGTTCATGTAACACTCCTTCCAAACCGTATTCCTTGATACCAAGCTTACTCAAAACTACTCTTCTGCCCCAATCAGCAAACATAAAAAGGGATATGAACTTGCTGGTAACACTCGTTCCCGAGGCCAAACCACTTCCGAATAAGGGTCCTGTGGTAATGGGAATGTCTTTAATGGCCGTGTAAGCCTCATCTGTGAAAATTTCTTTAAAAAATGCATCGAGGCTGTTACGGGGCTCAAGTGAAGTTTTTTTGAATTCAATTTCTTGTCTAGCATTTACTACTTCGTCCAATTGGGTTATTGGGGAATAACAGCCTGCCAGCAGTGGAATTGCCACTAGGTATTTCAAATTCATATTTGCATATTATTCATGCACTTTTGCTATAATCAAGCCATGGCTTACATACGCAATTTTCAGCAAGCGGATTGGTTTTTTAACACAGGGCAAGTTCCCGGCGGCCTTGAGCCAACAGGAGCAGCTGCTCCTGCTTTACCCGGTGCACCTGCCCAAGCACCCATCGCCCCAGAAGAGGTCGAGGAAGTAGACGTTGACGAAGAAGTAGAAGTTCCCGTTTTAGAAAGCAAAAAAAGCCCAGTAGGTCTCTATATTCTTGGTGGTGTTGGTGTGTTGGTTTTAGGTATATTTCTATACAAAAAATTTACTAAAGAAACTGAAGAAGTAGTCTCAGCCCCCGCGCTAGGACTTACTTCCCAGGAGAATTTACCCGCAGTGGTCGCATCACGGAGAAAAAAGAAGAGAAAGTGATTGTCAGAGAACTTCCCTGGAAACACGGACGATTTTTTGAGATGGATTCCTGTAATGTTTTCCTTCAACCAGAAAAAGGATTTACCTACTTCATAGTCAAGTGCTATTGCCATGATCGTCCCAACACTCACTTGGCCGAGATTGCTAAGATCTTCTGTATCGACAACTATGCCACGTTGCCCCTCTTTAACACTGAATGGCTACATGTCGTCGAGTTGAACGGGGCGGGTAAAAAATTTGCGGACACCTTGAAAATGAAACCTTTTCTTAGTCAAGGTTGCGCTTCCCCAAAAATTTGTTCTACTTAGCATATGGTAATCAGCAACCAAGACTACCAGGATCTACTGCACAATATTGCGGATTTACTCGACCTATCCGGTGCCAATAGTTTTAGAATCCGCGCTTACCGCCAAGCGGCACACACACTTAGCACCTTAGAGGAAAACGTAAGTTCACTTATTCTTTCTAAAGAAATAGCTGGTCTTCCTGGTATTGGAGACACCATCACTAAGTGTCTTGAAGAGTACGTCACTTCTGGAACCTGCAGTCAACTAACAGATCTACAAAAAAAATTCCCGGCCAGCCTACTGGACCTGCAAAAGATTACTGGCTTGGGGCCCAAGAGAATTAAGGCGTTATTCCAAATCGGAATCGATTCTCTTTTCAAATTAGAAGAGGCATGTGTGTCGGGCGCAGTAGCAAAGCTGCCTCGCTTTGGGGAAAAGCTGCAAAAGGCTATCCTCCAAGAAATAGAGGTTTTGGGAGAAACAAGTAAACGTCGTACGCGAGAAGAAGTGCTACCCCTTGCCAATGCTTTTCTCTCTTTTCTTGGAGGGCTGGCCAACACCCAACAGATCAGTTTGGCAGGCTCCATCCGGAGAGAGAAGCCCATCGTCAAAGATATTGACATTATTGTGGTGACAAAGGATGCTGCGAATGTGGGCCACGAAATCATCAAATATGATCAAATCGATAAAGTATTGGTTCACGGTAACACTAAGATAAGCGTCAGAGTTAAACCGGGGGTCCAGGTAGACGTGCGCTTGGTTGATGCGCACTCTTTTGCTTGCACTCTCGCTTATTTTACTGGAAGTAAAGATTTCAATGTTGCGTTGCGGCAACTAGCGCTAGATAAGAACTACACTCTGAACGAGTATGCGCTGCGTCCTTTGGATGGTTCGACGCCCCCACTCATTTCCTCCGAGAAAGAACTGCACGAGATGTTGGGCCTAGCCTACATCGAACCCCAGAAACGTGAAACCGCCTCTGAGATTTGGCGACAAATAGGTGTTAGATGAAAATTGCAACTGTAAGTGATGTCCACGGAATGTGGAATCAAATCGTATACCCCAAAGCAGATGTGCTGATCTTTGCCGGGGATATTCTTAAAAACTACCACGATAGTGTCTCAATAGATGCGCACATACAGTTAGAAGAGTTAGAGCGTTTAAATGATTTCACCGCGGATCTACTGGCTCGAGGTCTTTATTCCCACATCATATTTGTAGCGGGAAATCACGACTGGGCGTTTGAGAGGTTGCCAACAGAGGCACAGCTCCATGTGGGATGCCCCTACCTGGAAGATAGACTGCAACACTTGTTGCAGCTTAAACTACACATTTTCGGACACATTCACTTTTCCTACGGCAAAACAATGCGTAAAAAACTCTTTTTGTAAACACAGCGATTTGTGCCGAGGATTACAGACCTAGTAATCCAGTTCCCTGCATCAGCATTTGAATTGTGGCTTGATTCATCAGCTTGCTCAAGGTATAGTGCGGGAATGGCTCAAGCTCAGGTTTCTCTAGGTTACCATGTTTATGACATAACTGACGCCTTTCGAGGTAAAATTCTCTTAGGGCTTATTGATAATTTAGGCGTTAAACGCTACACCAAAACGCATCGTCGTAATTGGGATACCAATATAGTTTTAACCCTGAAAGACATCGAAGCTAAGCTGGCCACTCAGTTTCATATTGTTCATTCTGAACACCATGCGCTGAACTCTCCACAACTAAACTACCTTCTGCAGTCACATACCGGCGCAGCGGGGGTGCCCTACATTGTGGATTTAAGCCTCAAAGAGGATCAGGCAGAGTATACTATCTACAGCGCTGACCTTGCTTCTGCGGAACAAGCAGAACAAACGTTGTTAAGCAATTTTCAGTTATACCAGCCAAACATCCTTTCTGATAAAACATGTTCTTTCAGATTCCTGCACAAAAGCTCGGATGGGGTAGATTCCCGGGTTCAGCTATTGGATGCTGTTTCTTTAAACGACATTCGCGAGAACTACACCGCTGACGTGTTTGCTCAGGTCGAGAAACTAGCCCGCCTGGACAATCCCTGCAAATCCGGAAAAATCATTCTGTATCACGGACCGCCTGGAAACGGCAAGACTCACTTGATCCGCGCATTGGCATACGAGTGGTCCAAAAAATTTGAATTGCAGCCTGAAGTAGTCATTGATCCGGAGCCGCTGTTTGAGCAGCCGAGTTACCTAATGGAGCTGCTTACAACTCCAGACTATTTGAACAAAATTCCTAAGTTTAGATTTATCATTGCAGAGGACTGCGCCAATTTATTTGGGGTAAAATGCCGAGATAATGTGGGCTTTACCCGATTACTCAATGTAGTAGACGGGCTGCTAGGGGCTGGTCAGAAGTTGATTTTCCTCTTCACCGCTAACGAAGAGATCCACGAAATTGATCCGGCTATCCTACGCCCAGGTAGGTGCTTGCAACACCTGCATATTCCTAATTGGGACAAAAAAGACGCCGAGAGTTGGTTGGCCAAGAAGAATGCCGGCGATAAAGTCGGCCGGCTCTCAGCATCCAACTCCTTGGCGGATTTGTACGCCATATTGAACGATTCGGATATCTTCTCGAACAAAAAAGAAGTCTTTGGTTTTTAGAGTTCGGCTTGATTACTTGCTGAACTCTGCTACCTTAAACCAGTGAGGAGAAGACATGGCCGCCAGAGATAAGCTGCTAGCTCAGCTAGAAACAGCGCAGACAAAATGGGAGCAAAGCGACGTTGAGGGGCGCGCGGAACTCATACGTCCATTTGCTAACTCCCAGGGCGTAACAAATTTTCCAAAGCTACGCTTTGAATTTTTGCCTGAAGTAGTTCAATTAATGTTGTCCATGGCTCTCATGGAGAACGATCCACTGAATGATTTGGCTGTAAAGGAGGGGTATCTAGACTTTGAAACTCGTGCGCTTGTTCATCGTAATATTGTGATTGCAGCTGTCGCCGGGTCCATCAATCGGGGAGCTACTGCGACGGAGACGTCAGCATACCGAAGGACCGGTACTACACGCTGGTCTAGAGAAGATGAAAAGTGATTTTAGAGCTAGCAATAGGTGACAGCTACGGTAGTGCTTATGAGTTCGCAAATTCGAACCTAAAGCATAACAGTGGTTTGTACTATTCTAAGCATCCTCGTCACCCGCATCGTCCGGGAGCCTACACCGACGACACACAAATGTCGCTCGCGATTTCTGAGTTACTTTTAGAAGACTCAGAGTTCACTCCGATCAACATTGCTAATAAATTTGTTGAGGTTTTTCAGAGAGATCCTCGAACTGGATATGCCCAGGTTTCCAAAATCCCCCAAAATCATTGAGGTAGTTGAATGAGGGTCTTTCTTCCCTCAGAACTAATGTTTCCATCAGTCACCTTCCTGACCTGTTCTAAGGAAGGATTAGTCTGAGATTTCTCCCATCCCAAAGTAGTCGAAGATCGACTGCCGCAAGGTTCTATAGA
>Ga0163154_10004999_pt1 | contig 17137 bp, 2 predicted proteins | sample OliLakLV19MP9P1_FD_148649 | JGI IMG/M metagenome (GOLD analysis project Ga0163154, IMG submission 148649) | Freshwater microbial mat bacterial communities from Lake Vanda, McMurdo Dry Valleys, Antarctica - Oligotrophic Lake LV.19.MP9.P1 | ecosystem: Environmental > Aquatic > Freshwater > Lake >... | reverse complement strand
ACGACCAGCCCCGTCACAACCGTGACGTTCACAGCGGTCAATTGGGCGACCTCGCAAACCGTGACGGTCACGGCGGTGGATGATTTTATAGATGAGACGACCCCGCACAGCGGCGGCCCCATCACCCATGCCGCGTCAGGTGGCGGCTATACCGGCGTCAGCATCGCGTCGGTCTCGACCAGCATCACCGATAACGACACGACGGGCGTGACGATTGTCGAGAGTGGTGGCACTACCGATGTGACCGAAGGCGGTGCGACGAATACCTATACGGTGGTGTTGGATACACAGCCCACGTCCAGCGTCACCATTACTTTGACTGGGACGGAAGTCACGACCAGCCCGACCAGCTTGATATTTACCACAGGGAATTGGGCTACCCCGCAGACCGTGACCGTGACCGCCATTAACGATCCGGTCTCAGAAGGCGACCATCTCGGCTCGGTTTCACATGTGGCGTCCAACGGCGGCTATACCGGCGTGATTATCCCCGATGTCACGGTCAATATCACCGACAACGACACCAAAGGCGTGAGCATCGTTGAGAGCGGCGGCAGCACGGATGTGACCGAAGGCGGCGCAACCGATACCTTCACCGTCGTTTTGGATACCAAACCAACCGGCAGTGTAACCCTCACCTTGACCAACTCTGAAGTGACGACCAGCCCCGCCGCGACGCTGACCTTCAACAACGGGAACTGGAACACTCCGCAGACCGTGACTGTCACGGCGATTAACGACGCGATAGACGAGGCCAGCCCGCACGCGGGCAGCATCAGCTTCACCCCGTCCGGCGGCGGGTATGGCTCGGTGGTGGTCGCGCCTGTTGCCGTCAATATCACCGATAATGACACCAGAGGCGTGACCATTGCTCAGAGCGGTGGCACGACCACCGTCACTGAAGGCGGCGCGACGGATAGCTATACCGTGGTGCTAGATACGCAGCCGACGGCCAACGTGACCATTGTCTTGAATGGGACACAAGTCACGCCTAGCCCCGCGCCGTTGATTTTCACAGCGGTCAATTGGGCGACCCCGCAGACCGTGACAGTCACGGCGATTAATGATGCTATCGTCGAAGGGACGCACGGCGGGTCAGTCAGTCATACGGCTACCGGCGGCGACTATACCGGCGTGATCATCGCCAACGTCTCGGTCACTATCACTGACAATGACTTGGGGGCGCTGATTATCAGCCCACTAACAGCGGATGTGACCGAAGACGGCGTGACGGATGGTTATACGGTGATGCTAGGCGCACAGCCCAGCGGGAATGTCACCGTGACCATAACGCCGGACACGGAAGTGACGACCAGCCCACCGACCCTGACATTCACCGTCGGCAACTGGGACACCCCGCAACCGGTGACGGTTACGGCGGTCAATGACGCTATTGTCGAGGGGACGCATACCGGCAGCATCACGCACAGCGCCAGCGGCGGTGGGTATAGTGCTGTGACGGGCGCAGCAGTGGTTGTGAGCATCGCCGATAACGACGCTGGCGGGGCGACCATCACCCAGACCGGCGGCACAACTCAGGTCGCTGAGGCCAATGAAACCAGCGATACCTATACCCTCGTCTTGACCGCGCAACCCAAAAATACTGTGACTGTGACCGTCACGGCGGGCGCGAACACCACCGTCAACCCGCTGACTCTGACGTTTACCACCACAAATTGGAATGTCGCGCAGATGGTCACGGTCACGGCGGTGGAAAACTTCATTGACGAGGGCATCAGCTATACCAACACCCTCACGCACAGCGCGGGGGGCGGTGGCTATACCGGCGCAATTTTGCCCAGCCTCGTTGTGACCATTGCGAACAACGATACGGCGGGTCTGGTTGGGATTAGCCTGTTGCCGCTGGGGAATGCCGTCACAGAAGGCGGTAATACCGACGGGTTCGACTTGCGCCTCAACTCCGAGCCAACCAGCGATGTGACCATCTCGCTCACGACCACGGCGGATTTCACAGTCAGCCCCGCTTCTTTGACCTTTACCTCGGTCAATTGGCGCGACTATCAGCAAATCATCATTACGGCGGTAGATGACTCGCTATTAGAAGGTACAGAAGTCATCGACTTGTCTTTTCCGTCCACTGGTTCGCCCGGATATGTCGGCACATTCGTCGGGGTTGATCTGACGGTGGTGGATAACGATGCCGCCATCACCCCCGATTTGGGGGATGGTTTGAGCGTGGCTGAGGGCAGCCTCACCAGCGACAGCTATACCATCGCGCTCAACGATACCCCGCCCAGCGCGGTCACAGTCACGGTTAGTTCGACTCAGTGCGAGGTCAGCGTCAACAACATCGCATTTGCTGACACCGCCCTCATCACGCTCAACGGTATGACTCCGGTCTCGATTTTTATCCGCGCCGTGGATGATGATGTGGATGAAGGCACGCATACCTGTACCATCGAACACGCGCCAACCGTCAGTTCCGACCCGTCGCATAACGGGATGTTGATACCAGATGTCACGGCGGATGTGACCGACAATGATACGTCCGGCTACATCGTGACCGAAAACGGCGGCAATACCTCAATCGTTGAAGGCGGCGCTACAGACAGTTTCACCGTGGTCTTGAACAGCCAGCCGACGGCCAGCGTCACGGTCATGCTGACGACTGATGATGACTCCACGCTTGCGCCCACTATTCTGACGTTCACGCCCGCGAATTGGGATAACACCCAGACGGTGACGGTCACGGCGGTGAATGATCGAATCGTTGAGGGCATCCATAGCAGCAGCATCGAATTGGCGTTCACGAGCAGCGACGCGCAGTATAACGGGTTGAGCGATCAGGTCATTGCAGCCGTCACTGACAACGACTCGGCCAGCGTCACGTTCACTGATGCGTCGGGCGCGAACCTCGAAAATACCGGGACAATCGTCCGCACCGTGGTCATCACCTATATGACGGGCGGGACGGGCAATTTTGGGCTGGAAGCGCCACTGACCGTCCAACTTTCTACGCAGAATGTGAGCGCCTCTAACGCCGATTACACACTAGATGTCACCAGCGTGACGTTCGGTATTGAGGCGGCAGATAATGCCACGCGCAATTACAGCTATACGCTCATCAACGACAACGTGGCGGAAGACGAGGAGGTCTTTAACGTCGGGTTAGGGACTCCCACCAGCGCCAGTATCCCGATGCTGGTGAATATCACCGCCAGCGACACCCTCCCAGCAACCATCCTGAATGACGACACGGCTGGTATCGTGATTGAGGAAAGCGGCGGCTCGTCTTCCGTGACCGAGGGCGGCTCTGGCGATGACTATACGGTGGTTCTGGGGACTGAACCGACTGGGACAGTCACGCTGATGTTTTCGACCTCACAGGTGACTGCCACGCCCAGCGTCTTGACGTTCACAACGGTCAATTGGGATATCCCGCAAGGCGTGATAATTCAGGCGATTGATGACCTGATTTCCGAAGGGGCGCATACCGGTACGGTCACGCACACCGCCAGCGGCGGCGGTTATAGTGGCGCGACCACCATCACCATCAGCATCAACGACAACGACTCGAAAGAAGTGATAATCCTCCCAGCCACGGTCAATGTGACCGAGGACGGGCTGACCGATACCTTCACCGTTGTGCTGACCAGCCAGCCCACAGGCGCTGTCAGCATCAGCATGGACGGCGGCACACAAGCCACCACCAACTCGGATATCGTGAATTTCACCACGAGCAATTGGGACACGCCCAAAACCGTGACCGTCACCGCGATTGATGACGGCTTGGTCGAACGCGAACATCTCGGATTCATCGAACTGACGGCCAGCGGTGGCGGTTATGACGCCGTGGTGATTGAAGATGTCGATGTCAACATCATCGACAACGACGCCGAGGGCGTCATCGTCACACCATTCACCATCACGGCGGTGGAAGGCGGTACAAACGGGACATATACCATCAGACTGAGGACTCAGCCGCCCAACGATGTGGTCGTCAGCCTGACCGGTGACTCGCAAATCGACCTGAGCGTAGACGAAGCGACATTCGACGCCGGAAACTGGGACATCCCGCAGACCATCGCGGTCACGGGGGTGGATGATAACACCTTTGAGGGAGCGCAGTCCGCGACCATCACGCACGCCGTCACCAGCGCCGACCTGAACTATCAGGGGATTGCCGTCCCAGATGTCACCGTGGGGATTGTGGATGGTCAGACCGAACTACTGTTCAACGGTGGTTTCGAGGATCAGGGCGCGACGCCGGAAGCCGCTGATTTGTGGACAGGTTCTAAGCTTGTGGCGACCAAAGACCAGCGCCTGTGCAATACCATCGAAGTCCCGAATGTGGCGTTTGAGGGCGATTGCGCCTTCCAATTCAGCGCGGCGGCTGGGGGGTCACCCGTCAGCCGGAAACTCAGCCAAGTTATGACCCTGCCCGTGTGGGGGTTCAAAAACGACCAACTGACCCTCAGCGCACAGGTGGACGGCTTTAAGGTCAAGACCGGCGGCAAGCTGACTCTGCAAGTGGTCTATACCGACAATACCAAGACCAATGCCTCTATCACCATCCCGACTGGGACGCACGCCTATAGCCTCAAGACGCGCACGCTGACCCTCACCAAGCGGGTGAAGAAGGTCACAGTGGTGCTGAATATGGCGAAGGCCGGCGGGCGTGTGTATCTGGATGAAGTGTCGCTGATATTGTCGCCCAAAGCGTTTTTGAATGCGCCTGCCGCCCCCGTTATGTTGCCGCTGCCGCCTGCGCCATAATGATTTTCGAGACGAGGGCGACTCGGTGGTGAAGTCGCCCTAATGATGATAAATCCATAGGATTAAGATGCGGAATTGGTTGAAAATCGGCGCGGCCTTGATAACAGGGCTTGTCGGGGGATTTTGGTTTGCGCGGCGCGAGGTACACCGCAGTCGCCAACAGTCTGACCGTCAGCGGCGAGTGGATTACCGTCAGATTGAGGCATTATCAGCGCTACGCGGGGCGTTGAGCCTGCGGCAACCGCTGCCGCCGATGCGCGGCTATGCCATTTCACCAGATTTCGCCGTCATCCTTTTGGAGACCATCCGCGACCATCAGCCGCGCCACATCCTCGAATTGGGGTGCGGGGTCTCGACTCTGATCGGGGCGTATGCGCTGGAACAGTATCAGATTGATGGGCGCATCACATCGTTAGAGCATCAGCCAGATTTCGCACAATTCACCCGTGATAATCTGACCAAACACAGCCTGAGCGCGTTCGTGCAGGTGATTGACGCGCCGCTGAAACCGTTGCTGAGTCTGCGTCGCTGGCGCGGGCGTTGGTATTACGTCCCATCCATCCCCGCCGCTGAGGTTGACCTGTTGGTGATTGATGGGCCGCCGCAATATAAGAATCCGAATCGGTTGGCGCGGTATCCGGCGTTGCCGATTCTGTTTGACCGGTTGGCGACAGGTGCGCTGATTTTGGTGGATGATTCGGACCGTTGGCATGAGCGCCGTGCGGTCAAGCGCTGGCTGCGGGATTATCCGCTGACCGTCGTCCGCACATTCGACACCGAAAAGGGGACGGTGTTGTTACGAAAAATGATTTAACCCTGTTTCATGGAGTGGGCGCACACACGGGTGCGCCCCTACAAATCATCATTATTCATGTGTATGACAGGTCATGCCTACAATTTTGATGGGGTTTGGCACGCTAAACCCCATCATGGCGTCATCCGTAGGGTCGCCCATTTTACCCGCGCCGTTTATTCACCGCATCATCGGCCAACATCTGCGCGAGTTCTGCGTCCTCCATCGCATCGACATAACTGGTGATGGCCGGGTGCAGATAATCCGCGAGGTCATCGTGGAATTGCTCAAAGGTTTTGCGAAAGGCCGGGTCAAATTTATAGGTCTCCGCGAGCGTGGCGCGGTGAGATGTCAGCGCGGAGGTGAGGTCAAAGTCCGGCTGATCGAGGATGTCTTTGATTTGCGCCAACTCTAGGCCGATTTCACGGTAGAACAAGATTTGTTGCAGGCGCAATAAGGCCGCCTCGTCATAATAGCGATAGCCGTTGCTGCCGATTTTTGACGGGTGGAGCAGGCTGAACTCATCATAATAGTGCAGCGTTCGCACGCTGACCTCGGCCAAGTCTGAGAGTTGTTTGACAGTGTACATTTGCTGTGACCATCTCCGCGCAAAATAGACCCATAGGACACGGCACTGCCGTTTCCGCTTTGCGCCTTATTTAGCCATCATAAACCATGACGTAACGTGAGAGTCAAGCAGATAAGAGGTTATTTGACTTCATATATATTAGTCGGGCTTTGGCGCTTGATACGGCGGCGCATCATCGGCGGGTTGCGGTATTTCTTGTGTTGCGAGGGACGGCGAATCATCCCAAGACGGGGCGCTGTCAGCAAGTGACGGCGCGGCGACTTCTGGTTGCGCTACCGACGGTACTTCTAGGGTAGGATGCTCGTCCGTTTTGGCCGCCCAGTCTGGGATTCCTGCCATAGCATCGTGATTTGAGCGCGGTTGTGCAGGGTCAGCGGCTTCGGGTAATTCTTCAACACTGTCCATGAGGTCAATGACTCCGTGAAAATATGAAAGATGAGCGTACTCAGGGATGATTTTACATTGAAAAAGACAGGCTCAGGGGGTTAACCCTGAGCCTGTCTTTTTTGTACCTTACGAGGTCGTGCTAGGCGGTTTGACCGTTAGTTATTGCCACGGAAACCATCTGGCGCTACCGGAGCTGTCGGGAGACCCAACAGACCTGCGCCCTCGCGGGTGTTGCTTTCTTCGACGCCACGCGGGCCGATCATACCGTAGTTCACGGCCACATCGTCGAACGTGACGTTACCGGCTGTCGCGGTGTAGCCAATCCAGAGTTCCGCACGGAGAACGGTCTTGCCAGCCTGAACTGTGCCAGTGGCGGTCAGTTGTACGTAGGTGGTCTGGTTCAGCGGAGCAGTCGGGACATTCACGCCGATGATTTGGCTGGTTCCGTCGGTGAAGAACACGCGAACCTGCACGTAACCACCGTTGCGGATGTTCGCCCACTTCGCCCACGCTTCGAGCGAGATGCTTTGGCCGGAGACCGGGTTAACTGCCAAGACTTGCTTCGCCAAGACCGCTGTACGTGATCCGTAGAGGATGAGCGCGCAGTTGCCGGTGCGGGCGATGGTCTGGTTGCAGACGACGCCGCTGCTACCACGGTTGTAGAGATCGAAACCGGTTGGGATGGGCGTGCCACTCTCGAAGCCGCCGTTGTTGACTTGGCTGTTCGGACCGGCCACGCTCACCGTGACGATGGCGGTATCGGTGGTGGTGTTACCGTCGGTGATGCGGTAGGTGAAGCTGTCTGTCGTCGCCACACCGCCCGTGTTGGTGTAGATGATGTTCAGGCCGGACGGGACAGCCGAACCGCTGGCGGGCGGGGTCACGATGGTGATAGTGACCGGGCCGGTGAAGGTGTCGTTGGTCAGGACTGGGATGGTGACTGCGCTGCTGACTGCGGTTGAGGCAGTGTCATCGTTGGCGACGACGGACGGCAGGTTCACATCATTGTCCGTGACTTGGACGGTGACATTGGTCACAGGGACACCGTTGTAGTTCAAGTCGGTGCTGGTGACGGTCTGGGTGATGACGCACGGGTGCAGGGCGCTCTCGACGATAGCATCATCCACTGCGCGTACCGTGATGGTCGCGGGGGTGGTGTTGCTGAGGGCGAAGCTGCGGCTGCTGCCGTAGGTCGAGCCACCGTCGGTGCTGATGACGCACTGTGCGTCAGCGGTCAGCGTGAAGTTGACTGCGCCTGTCGGGGTGGTGTTCAGACCGATGGTGTAGATATCGATGGTCGGGCCAGTCTCGCTGACGGCGGTGTTGCCGCCCGTCGGGGTGACGGTGACGCCCGCAATATCGTTGTCAGTGATGTTCACCTGAACGGTGCTGACGGTGATGCCGCTGTACTTGGGGTCACTGCTGGCGGAACTGTGGGTGAAGACCGTGACGTGTGCGCCTTCGGCCACAGTGTCGTTGACAGCGGTGACGACCACGGATTGAGCGATGTTCCAGTCAATGGAGGTGAAGGTCAGGGTGGCTGCGCTGGCGGTAGCCTGTGCGGTCCCGTTGACGGTCACGACGACATTGCTGGTCGGCTGGGTGGCGAGGACGACGTTGTATGTCCCGGTTGCGCCGCCTTCAGTCACTGCGACTGAGGTCGGGGTGACGACGACTGCGGCCACGTCGTTATCGACGACCAAGACCGGGACGCTGGCGACGGAGATACCGGTGTAACCACCACCTGTTGCGGTGTGAGTGAGGGTGACGGTCTCTTCCTCAGCTTCGTCAATCAGGTCGTTAACAGCGGTCACGGTGACGACTTGCGGGGTCATCCAGTTGGTCGAAGTGAAGGTCAAGGTGAGGCTGCCGACGGTGACTTCACCGGCGAGGCCGCCGATGGTGATGGTGACATCACTGGTCGGCTCGCTGGTCAGGACGACGGTGTAGGTGTCGGTCTGGCTGCCTTCCTGAACCACGGTGTTCCCGATGGTCTGGGTGACGACCACGCCTGCGGTGTCGTTGTCGGTGATGTTGACCAATACGCTCGACGGTGCGCCGAGAGCCGAGTAGCCGGGGGCGGTGGTGGTGATGGTGTGGGTGAAGGTGGTGCTGTGTGGGCCTTCAGCCACGTTGTCATCAATTGCCGTCACGGTCACGACCTGCGGGGTCGAGAAGTTGCTGGGCGTAAAGATCAGCGTGGTGCTGCTGGCATTAGCCTGTACGCCTGTGCCGAGGACGTTGATGGTGACATTCGAGGCCGGTTGGCTGGTCAGGCTGACCGTGTACGTACCGGTCGTGCCGCTCTCGGTGACGTTGAGGGTGGTCGGGCTGATGTTGACCGCTGCGGCGTCGTTGTCGATGATGCTGACGGTGATGGTCGGAACGCTCAGGCCGTTGTAGGCCGCGTCCGCGCTGGTCAAGGTGTGGCTGACCGGGCAGGTGTGCGGGCCTTCAATCACGAGGTCGTCCACTGCGCGGACGGTCATCGTCACACTGCCGGTGGTGTTGAAGCCGCGCACCAAACTCTGAGCGAAGGTGATACCGTCGTAGCTGATTTCGCATTGCGCGTCGGTGGTGAAGGTCACAGTGACCGCGCTGGTGACAGGGACGTTCACCGGCGAGGCGACTGACGTGGTGTACGGCACGCTGTTGAGGTTGAAGGTATAGCTATCGGTTGCGCCTGCTTCGCTGACGCCGGTGGTGCCGCCGCTCTGGGTGACGCTGACGCCGAAGGTGTCGTTGTCTTCAACCAGACCAGTGACGCTGTTGACCGCGACGCCGTTGAACGGAGCCGTACCGCTGACGGTGTTGGCATGGTTGATGCCGCAGTTGTGCGGGTTCGCCTCGTCATACTCGTCGTTCGCGGCGCGGACATAGATGAGGGTTGAAGTGCTGCCCACGAGGTTAGCCGTGACGCTGGCGGTGAATGGTCCGCCTGCGCTGGTGCTGACCAAGCAGTTGACATCTGCCGTGACCACGGTGGTGGCGTTGAGACCCGGAACCGCGTTCATGGTGATGGTATAGGTGTCGGTCTGGGTCAGGGTAACTTCCGAGACGTAAATCTCGTTGCCAGCCGGAGCGATGTCGTCGTCATCGGCAACCGCAATCACTGTCGGGATGTCGTTATCGACCACATCGGCGGTGATGCTGGAGACGGTCTGACCGTTGAAGCGGCCAACCGTGCTAACCAAAGCGCTGTGGGTGATGACGCACGGGTGCGGGGTGGTCTCGGCGTAAGCGTCGTCCACGGCGCGCACATAGATGATGGTAGAGCCGCCCAAAGTCGCGCTGACGCTGGCCGTGAAAATCACGTTATCGGTGCTGACCAAGCAGTCTACGCCTGCGCTGATGGTGGTGGTCGCGGTACGACCCGGCTCGATGTTCAGCGTGATGACGTAGGTATCGACAGTCGTACCGGCTTCACTGACTTGCAGTTCGTTGCCGACTGGTCCGCCGTCGTCGTCGTTCGGGGTCACAGTGATGCTGACGGCATCGCCCGCGTCGGTGATGGTGACGACATGCGTCAGGATACTGGCGGTGACAGGGCCGGTCACGGAGCCGAAGTTGACGTTGAACGTCTCGTTGTCTTCCGCGAAGGCGTCGTTGACCGCGCTGTAGCTGACGGTTTGGACTGCGCCGTCGAGTGCGCCGACATTGAAGGTCACGCTACCGGTCACACTACCGTAGTCCCCTGCGCTGGCCGTGCCATTGCTGCTGCTGACGTTGGCGGTCAGGGTGGCATCGAGTGAGGCAGGACCCGTGCCATTGGTGACGTAGGCGAGGACGGCGTTGACGCTACCCGTGCTGGGTTCGGCGATGGTGTTGCTCAAAGCCGAGAAACTGATGGTGGCGCTGTCGTTATCAGCGACGTTGGCGGTGACATCGGTGATGCTCAAACCGCTGAACGGTGAGCCGCCGATCAGCGTGCCATTGTCGATCAAGCAGGTGTGGTTGCCTTCGATGATGTTGTCATTGATGGCGCGCACATAGACCGTGGTCGCGGTGCTGTTGCTGATGGTGGCAATCACGCTGGCGCTATATGGCCCACCGACGACCAGTGCGACTTCGCAGTCCGCCGCTGCCGTGATGGTGGTCAGGTAGTTGTCCGACAGTTGGGCGTTCAACAGGATGGTGTAGCTATCCGGGGTGCTGACCGCTTCGCTGATGTCGGTGCTGCCGCTGGCGTCCGTGACCGTGATGGTCGCGGTGTCGGTGTCGGTGATGTTGCCGGTGTGCGGCGTGACGCTGGCGCTGACACCTGTGCTGATGCTGGTCGTGATCGTCCCGAAGTTGATGGTGAAGCTTTCCGGCGACGGTTCAGCGTAGGTATCGTCCAAAGCCGAGTAGTTGAAGGCTTGGGTCGCGCCATTGCCCGCCAGAACAGGGAAGGTGACCGAGGCGGTGTTCAACAGGTAATCGCTGCTGATGGCCGTACCATTGGTCGCGTTCAGTGCAACCGTGACCGCAGCGCCGAGTTCAATCGGACCTGAACCGGTGGCGATGATGGTCAGGGTGGCGGTCAGGCCAGCGCTGCTCGCGCCTTCAGAAACGGTGCTACTGGTAGTGGTGAAGGCGATGCTGGCAGTGTCGTTGTCGGTGATGTTGACGGTGGTGTTGGTGAAGGTCGCGCCGGTGAAGATTGCGCTACCGCTGAAGAACACCAATGGGCCGTGCGTGATCGTGCCGGTGTGTGCGCCTTCAACTGAGCGGTCATCCACTGGGCGAACGTAGATGGTGGTGGCCGTGCTGTTGGTCAGAGTGGCGATCACGCTGGGGAAGAAGTTCACGTTGTCGAGGCTGACGAGGGTATCGACATCAGCAGTCACGACGGTGGTGTACGAAGTGCCGGGTTGCGCGTTGAGGGTCAACGTGTAGCTACCGGAGGTCGTGGCCGTCGCTTCGCTCAGGTTGATGACGCCTGCGCCGTTGGTCAGGGTGACAGTATCAGTGTCGGTGACGTTGACCGATTGTGTACCGGTGGCACTGATTTGCGACGAGGCCGTGCTGGTCACAGCACCAAAGCCGAGGCTGAAGGTCTCAGTCCCTTCCGCAAAGGCGTCGTTCGTGCCGCTATAGGTCACGCTCTGGGTCGCGCCGGTGGCAGAGCCGCTGGCGAAGGTGATACTGCTGGTCACGACGCTGTAGTCAGAGCCGATGGCCGTGCCGTTGGTGTTGGTGATAGCCACCACAACGCCTGAACCCAGTGAACCCGTACCAGAGACACCGTTGGCGGTGATGGTTAGGGTGGCCGTGCCACTGTTGGAAGTGCCTTCAGCGACATCTGGCCCAGCGGTGTAAGTGATGGTCGCCGTGTCGTTATCGGTGATGGTAATGGTATGGCTTTGGAGCGCACCGAGGAAGACGTTCGTTTGTTGCGCCGCTGTCCCCCCGGTTTCCTCTGCGATGGTCAGGATGACCGTCTCACTACCTTCAACCAAAGTATCGTTGGTTATCGGCAGCGGGATGCCAAGGAATTGATCACCAGTCGGGGTGGTGCTTACGCTGATGGTGGCAAAGCCTGTGTAGTCCACACCATTGCTAGCCGTACCAGCGTAGGATACGGGGATGCTGATGGCTGATTCCAGCGACGATGTGCTGGTTGCACCAACGCCGTCGGTCAGGAAAAAGACGTTAACCTGAACCAAGACGCTGGTTCCGTTTTCAGCCACAGTGGTGGGAGCAGACGGTTGAAAGCTGAAGTCAGCAAAGTCGTCGTCGTTCACAATCGCGGTGACGCTGGCGACTGAGACGCCGCTGAAGACTGGGCTGGCGCTGACCAAGTTCCCGTGGGTGATGAGGCAGGTTTGGCCGTCACCTTCCACGATACGGTCGTCATACGGGCGCACATAGATGGTGGTCGCCGTGCTGCCGCTGAGGGTTGCAGTGACGCTGGTCGTGAAGGTGTTGTCGTCCGTGCTGACCAAGCAGTCTGCCGCAGCCGTCACCAGTGTGGTAGCGGTCACGCCCGTTTGGGCATTCATCGCTAAGGTGTAGCTGTCGCTGGTGGTTTCGGTGGCCTCATTGACTAATAGCGAGCCGCCGCCGACGTTGGTCACGGTGGCGGTGTTAATGTCCGTCACGTTGACCGACTGCGTGCCGCTGGCAGTGACGCCTGTGCTGATGCTGGTGATGATCGTGCCGAAACCGAGCGAGAAGGTCTCAGTGCCTTCAGCGAACAAGTCAACCGAACCGGTATAGGTTACGGTCTGGGTTGCGCCGCTGGCCGACCCGCCTGCGAAGGTCACATTATTGGTCGTGACGTTATAGTCGGTCACGCTCGCTGTGCCAGTGGTGTTGGTGATGGCGACTGTCACGCCTGCACCCAACGTACCGGTGTTCGGGACGCCGTTGGCGGTGATGACGAGAGTTACCGTGCCGGTGGCGCTGCCGCCTTCAGTGACCGGATTGCCAGCGGTGTAGCTGATAACTGCCGTGTCGTTGTCGGTGACGTTGCCGGTCACGTTGGAGATGACCGTGCCATTGAAGACGAGGCTGGCGCTGTTGATGTTGGTGTGGGTGAGGGTGCAGGTGTGTGCGCCTTCAACCACGGTGTCATTAATCGCCTGAACGTATACGGTGGATGCGGTGCTACCGGTCAGGGTAATCAACGCTGTTGCACTGTAGGTGATGCCGTCATTGCTGACCAAGCAGTTCGCGCCGCCAGAGACGGTGGTCGTGCCGGTCACGCCGCTGGCTGCGTTCATGGTCAGGGTGTAGCTACTGGTCGCGCCGCCTTCAACCACGTTGACCGCGCCGCCGCCAATGGTCACAACCGCTGGGTCGTTGTCGGTGATGCTGACGTTGACCGTGCTGCTGAACGTGGCGTTGTAGAAGGGATCACTGCTGCTGCTCGTCCACGAGATGACGCCCGTGTGCGTGCCTTCAGCAAGGCCGTCGTTGACCGCCGTCACGGTGACAATCTGGGGGATGTTCCAGTTGGCCGAGGTGAAGGTGATGCTGGTCACGGTGGTCGTTTGACCATCGGTGATGGTGTAGGTGATGGTGACATCACTGGTCGGTTGGCTGGTCAAGACGACGGTGAAGCTACCGCCTGAACCGCCTTCGGTCGCGGTGACGCCGCCGCCCACGTTGACTGTGACACCGGCGGTGTCGTTATCAACGATGGTGTAGGGGTGTGATTGGAACGCTGCTGTGAGTGTGCGGAAAATCGCTGTATCGTAGCTGCCGGATGTCCCTGTCTCGTTGATTGCAGCCGTGATGATGACCGTTTCATTGACTTCATCAATCGCGTCATCCACAACAGGGAAGGGGACGAGGATGCTGGTGACATTGTTGAAGAATACCGCCGTACCCGGGTCGAATGTGACCGACCCTGCTGGTAGGTTGTAGTCTACGCCGCCGTTGGTGGCTGTACCACCCGTGACTGAGTAGTTGACCGAGAAGGGAAGGTCAAAGCCATACGGGCCGAAACCAGAACCATTGATGGCAAAGAATACGCTCACCGTATTGGCTGGTGTGGTGGCTTCACCGCCGCTACTATTGGAAGTGAACGACAATGGGGAAGGCAGATAGACCATACCATAGTCGCCGAGTTCATTGTCGAGGACGCTATAGGTCTGTGTCGCCGGACGGATCGCTGGGGTGATGTCATCGTCGTAAGCCGTATCTGTGCTGTCCACCTTATAGGTGAGCGCGCAGGTGTGGTTGGCTTCGAGGAGGTTGTCATTGTACGGACGCGCTATCACGGTGAAGACAGTCAAGGCGCTGTTGGTCGTCATCGTGACGCTGCTACCAAACGGCGTAGCCCCGATGACCGGATTAGTCGCGCTGACCGAGACTTCGCAGTCAGGCCCAGCCGTCAAGACCATTTGGACGCTACCCGTCGGGACGCTGTTCAACTGAATGTCGAAGCTATCCGTGATGCTGACGTTCGCCTCATCGAAGACGATGCTGGTGTTGACGCCCGTGACATTGATGCCGGGGGTGCTGTCATCATCGACGATGGTCAGCGTGTGGACGCTTGGCGATCCAAGCGTGACGACGGCTTGTTGTGCGGGCGTGCCGGTGGTCTCGTTGCCGAGCGTGAAGATGACCGTTTCATCAGGCTCATCAACGCCGTCATTGTTGATGCTGATGATGGCGGTTTGAGTCATACCAGATTGTGGGATGGTGACGCTGCCTGCCACGCTGTAGTCCGTGCCGCCGCCAGTGGCCGTACCGGTGAGGGTGAACGGAACAGTGACGAATGACTCGAACGACGGGGTGGGGTGGCTGGCGTCGCCGTTGCCGATGAAGGTGGTGCTGACCTGAACGTTGGTCGTGCCTACCGCTTCGCCGACGCTGTTGCTGATGGTCGTGAATTGATAGGTCGCGCTGTCGTTGTCCGTCACATTGTAGTTTTGTGTCGGGATGGTCATTACGTTGTAGACCGGGTCGCCGCTACCGACGGTGTAGCTGACCGCGCAGGTGTGAGCGCCTTCAACGATGAAGTCGTTCAGGGCGCGAGCGATGATGGTGAACGGTGTGATGGCGTTGGTGGTGATTGACCCACTGGTGCCAAACGCGCCGCCGTTGATGTTGATTTCGCAGTCCGGCCCGGCAGTGATGCCGATGGTGACGGTATTGCCGCCCGTCGGAACGGTGTCTAGCTTGATGGTATAGGTGTTGACCGTGGTTTGGGCTTCATCCAGAACCAAGCCCGTGTTCACACCAGTCAGCGTGATAGCCGGCGCAAAGTCGTTATCGGTGATAGCGACTGTGGTCGTTGATGGCCCAGACACATAGTTGAGGTCTGAGCTGGTGCTGCTGTAGTTGATGGTGCTGCTGTGATTACCCTCAATGGCGAGGTCATCCACGGCAGTGACATTGACCGTCTGCGAGGTAAACCAGTTCGCTGGGGTGAAGGTGAGGGTGACGGTTGTGCCGCCATTAACCAAGCTCTGGCCGTCGCTGACCGTGAAGGTCACGGTGACATTGGCCGTCGGTTCGCTGGTCAAAACGTAGGTGAACGAGCTACCCACGCCGCCTTCGGTGGCTGTCAATGTGCCGATACCCGGCGTAGTTACACCCGCTGTATCGTCATCGGTGATGGTCAGGGTGTGGCTGGCCGGTGAACCGAGCGTGACGGCCACTTGTTGTGCCGCCGTGCCGCCGATTTCGGCGCCGAGGTCGATGATGACCGTTTCGTTGGCTTCATCAATCGCATCACGGACGATGCTCACCGAGATGTTGGTGGTTGCGCCGTTGGTCGGGATGACGATAGATGAACCGGTGGAGTAGTCTGACCCATTGGCCGTGCTGCCACCGTTAATGGTGAACGGGACGGTAATCGCGGCCTCAAGTGCATTCGGGCCAACCGGCGCAACCGTACCGCTACCGGTGTTGAACGTCGTTGTCACGGAGACATTGGCGGTGGTTGTGCCTACACCCGTGCCTTCGGTGATGCTGCTGGTGCCGCCTGCAAATTGATAGGTGGCCGTGTCGTTGTCGTTGATGGTGTAGGTATCGTCCAGACGGGTGATGCTGCTGTAGTTGCTATCACTGCTGCTGATGGCGTAGCTGACCGCGCAAGTGTGGTTGCCTTCAACGATACGGTCATTGAGCGCACGTACCGCGACGTTGAACACCGTGAGCGCGTTGGTCGTGATCGTGCCGCTCGTCCCGAACGCGCTGCCGTTGATGCTGACTTCGCAGTCGGCGTCGGGGTTAATCGTGATGATGACATTGGCCGTCGGCGTGCTGGTCAGTTGGACGGTATAGGCGTTGGTGTTGCCGGTGTCTTCTAACAGCGCCGGAACGGTGTTCACACCCATGAAGGTCACGCCTGCGGTGTCGTCATCGGTGATGGTGACAACATGGGTTCCGCTGCTGCTCGCGCCGACAACGGTTGTGAAGGAGAGCGTGAATTCTTCATTCACTTCGTCAATCGTATCGTTGACCGTGGTATAGGTGACAGCGCTGATTGCACCAGAGAGCGAACCGGGGCCGAAGCTGAAGATTGAGCCGCCGCTGATGCCGTAGTCCGCTGGGTTGATGGCTGGGCTACCGCCTGATCCTGCATTTGCGACCACGCCAGAGGCGGTGTAGACAGCGTCGAGTTCGACTGGGCCGCTACCGCTGCCAATGATGTTCAAGACAACATTCACCGAGCCGCCAGCGCCCTCTGCGACGGTATTAGAAGCCGTCGAGAACGAGAACGCGGCTGTGTCATCGTCGTTGACCGTGACGTTGACTGTCGCGCTGGTATAACCGCTGGCGCTCAGGCCAATGGTCGTGTTTTCAGTCCCTTCCACGAAGAAATCATTGAAGGCTGTGACGATGACAGATTGCGGGGTGAGACCCGTCCCGGAGAGGAAGGTCACGGTGGTGACGGTGTTGGTATCAGGACCGTTGCTGATGTTCACGGTCACATCGCTGGCGTTATTAGCGCTCAACGAGACGTTGAAGCTCGAGGTTGCGCCGCCTTCGGTCACGGTCACAGGGCCGGTGACCACGATCGTCGGTGGCAGCTCGTTGTCCTCGACATTGACACGCAACGTTTGGTTCGGCAGTCCAGCGTAGATGAGGTCTGCGCTGGCGTTGTCGAAGTCAACCGTGATGTCGCCAGCATGGAACGTGCCGACGCCGCCTTCATATACCGCGTCGTCAATGGCGCGGACGACGCGGTA
>Ga0163154_10004997_pt1 | contig 17140 bp, 14 predicted proteins | sample OliLakLV19MP9P1_FD_148649 | JGI IMG/M metagenome (GOLD analysis project Ga0163154, IMG submission 148649) | Freshwater microbial mat bacterial communities from Lake Vanda, McMurdo Dry Valleys, Antarctica - Oligotrophic Lake LV.19.MP9.P1 | ecosystem: Environmental > Aquatic > Freshwater > Lake >... | reverse complement strand
GGGTTTTGAGAATAATCAGCAGTCACAAAAAGCACAGAATGCCCATCACAATGTCGAGCAGATGGGTCTGTAGATAATCCATCGGCAGCGGGTGTTTCGTTATGCCTCGATAGATAAACAAACCGATTACGATAATTCCCCAGCAAAACGCCACAAATTCTCTCATGATAAAACCTCCTGTATCCTTTTATAGAAGGATACAGGATGCAAGAGAAATCCGCCTGAGACTTTTGACCTATTTTTGCACCGAAAGCGAAGGTTTTGATGAAGCCAAAGTCACATAAAAATCAATAATGAGAAGAGAGCGTGAATTTCTTCTATCTCTCAGTCGCCCTATGGATTTTTGAGTAGCAGAAACGTCTGTACTGCGTCAAGGAAGGAAGGCATCGTGATGATACCTGCGTGATCCCCGTCTTTGATAATTTGGAGTTGACCTTTGACCAACTTCGCTACGTCGCCCAGTTGCTTATCGGCTTCTTCGTTGCTCTCTAAGCTTCCGTAAGTGACGAGAACAGGAACCTTGTTCGCCCTCAACTGTTTTCTGGTAACTTGCAAAGTTCCGTCGTGTCCTCGAACGTATGCTGCCAGAGCCAGAGCGTCCTGCCCCATCATCATTTGGTTGATAATTTCCTGAGCCTGCTCCGTGGTCGGTTTTGGCTGACCGGGCGGAATAGAGGCAATCAGAAAGGGGACTCTCAGTTCTTCATGTTCTATAGCGTTGAGTAACCCTTTACTTTCCTCTTGTTGTTTCTTGCTCAGTTCAAAGATAATGTTAGGTGATACGAGCGTTGCACTTAATAGACGATTGGGGTGAGTAACCAGCAGTTTCGCCGCAATCCCGCCCCCAACGGAGTAACCAATAATATGTGCCTTCTTAATTTTCAGGTGGTCGAGCAGCCTGACCACATCTTCGACCGTCTCCGTACCATACAATTTCGGGTCATGGGGCTTGTCGCTCTTGCCATGTCCTCGAATGTCAAATGCAAGAACACGGTACTGCTTTGAGAGCGTCGGCATTAGTCCTGATCCTTCCGCGCTTTTCGTCCCCCACGCTTCGGCACTGCCGGTGAGACCATGCAACAGGACAACTGCCTGACCCTTCCCCTCATCAAGATAACGCAGTCGGATACCCTTGGCTTCAAAGAAACCCTCTTCGGCTTGCGAGCGGGCTTGAAAGGAGACAAGGAGCAACAGAACCACAACGGACGTCAACAATGATCGCATTTTTTTCTCCGATGACAATGGACACTTCATTATTGAAGTGACTTAATACGTCTCAGGTAATTTACAGGGGCGCAAAAATAATTGCTCTTTATTGATATAACTGTCAGTTGCTAAACAGAGGAGTTGTCGCGTCTGAAAGACGCTCGTCGGAACGACACCAAGACGGGTATTTTCAATGCCCGCTCTATGGTTTAGCAGCCTACTGTTTCCTCCGAGAGAGTTCAGAGCAAGGTTATATAGGGCAAAGATGGAAGTATCATATCATACAGACCAACTTTTCGCAAGACTTATCGAAGAAAATTCGATGAATGTCTACTACCATACGCCGAGCGACATCACTTCTTCTTCGAGGAGGATGCCGAAGCGGGCAAACACTCGCGCTTTGACTTCATCGGCGATGGCGCGTATATCGAAGGCTTTGGCATTGCCGCAATTGACGATAAAATTAGCGTGTTTGGGAGAAATCCCCGCGCCTCCTTTGCTGTAACCTTTCATGCCGCACGCCTCCGAGAGATAAGCCGCCGGAACGACGCCCGCCCGCTTCATGCTGTCCGGCAGATTCGGCAGAGATTCCGCGAGGGTTTTGTCATACACGTTCTTGAAGAAACTGCCCGCCGAGGGTTCCCAAGGCTGCTTGAGAATGCGTTGCATCTGGAAATCTTTGGCTTTGGTTCGGATCGGGGTTTTGGGTGAAGGCGTCAATTCCAATTTGACCGAAACCAGTGCTGCGTTTGCCGTTGCTGTTACTCCTTCACGGCGCAGGCGACTGTCTCGATATGAAAATTCCATCCAATCGGGCGCGACCCATTTGCGTTCGCCGTTTTCGACCACTTCGATTTCCCGCACCAAGTCGCAGATATTGGCGCGATAGGCTCCGGCATTGGAGACCAACGCCCCGCCGACAGTTCCGGGAATACCGACGGCGAACTCCAAACCGGAGAGACCCGCCCGCAAGGTTTTGAGGAACAGGCGCATGAAATTATGACCGCATTCAACGTGGGTTGTCTGTCCAAGTGTAACGTGCTGGCAAGCGTTTTTGATCACCATGCCGCGTATCCCTGCATCACTGACACAGACATTGCTCCCTTCGCCCAGCAGAAAATAAGGCAGTCTATGGCGTTGTGCGGCGGCAACAACTTCGGCGAAAATGTCTGCCTCTGTCGCCATCAGAAAATAATCGGCATTGCCCCCAACCCGCAATGTCGTATGCCGCGCCATCGATTCGCAACGGCGTAGGGTATGCTGTGCTTGCGGGGACAGAGTCGGCAGAACATCGTCCCATGTTCGTGTGGATTGCAGAGTTGTTGTCATGCCTCCCATTTTACCCTTTTCCGAAGTTCAATGGAGTTTCGTCCGTTGAGTAGAAAAAGGGTTGCCGGATCGGAGCGAAATACGGAAGTATAAAATAGGGGAAAGTGTAATCTTTTCCCCCTTTGTCTTGTCCAAGAATTTAGCGAACACGGCATTTTGAGCCGATAAAGTACGTATAGAATCCTAAGCGGGGGCGGGCAGAGAGAACCGCAATGACGCAGGGAAGGGAGAGCAGAGAAAATGGCAGTGACGATGGATAGCTTGCGCGAGGGAATTGAGGTTGAGGGCATTCGAATTTTCCAGCACGAGGACGACGCGCTCTTGGTTCCGATTCATCGGCAGGGGCAAATGTTCCATCTCGAAATCGAGTGCATGGAAGAGGGCGGCTATGTGCGCGGCTATATCCCTTGGTTTATGAAAATCGAAGACACTCCCTTCCGCGAGCGCGTGCTGGTGCGATTACTGCGCCTCAATGGCGAGTATAAGATTCTCAAATTCGCGTATGATGACAACGACGGCGAAGTGTGCGTCTCGGTAGAGATTCCCGTCGAGGACGGCACACTCACACGCGAACAGCTCCACCGCATGATGTATATTTTGACCCAAGTCGTTTTCGATGAGCGCGAACGCCTCATGATGCTGATGACCAAAGGCATCTATCCTGAAAGCGGCGACATCGGGTTTCAAGAGAGCCTTGACCGTCTTTTCGCCGATTATGAGGGTGAAGGACTGGAAGACTTGGATGAAATCGTCGCCGAAGAGGATCAAAGCGGTTCGCTCGATCTTTTCGAGGACGGCGACGAACGCGACGGTTTGATGTTTGAGGATGAGGATTAGATTTCCTCTTCTCCGTCCCGTGTTTAGAGCAGAGTCCGCATCTCACCGACAGGTGCGGACTGTCCTGTTTCCGGGTTATAAACGGTGTCGCATCGGACACAATAATAGAGCGTGTTCCAAATCTTCATTGCCCTTTCCCACGCCGCTTTTGCCTCTTTCACTTTTTCAATATGACGCCGATAAGCCCGTTTCAACGAGGGGCGAATCTGGCTGTAAATTCCACTTGAAATGAACCAGACAACGAAGAATGCCCCGATGCTCGGCGTCAGAAACCACGCGGCGATCAGCGCAAGTGCGTAAAACCAATCCGGTGACAGCAGAATCGCACAGGGTTCATCTGGTGCGGCAAGTTGTTGCGCCAATTTCGACGTGCCGATTTTCGACTCCGTATAGGTGCGCGGGTCGGGACGCCATCGCCCTTTCTCGTCGCGCCGAAACCCGTAACTCTCGCCGCGTGTTTTGGTTTCCCAACTCTCCTCGCGCACAACCGCCGCCACTTTTTTGACATCCGTATTTTCGCACTTGACACAAAAATAGTCCATAGCATTCATATCTCCTCTGTTGTTCACAGACAGGTTCGCTCTGGAAATCGTTTCAGTTTCTATATAAAATTTCCCTCCGTAATAATTACGCGAGAAATTGTGACGAGCGTCATAGACAAATCTGGTACTGCACCTTATAATGGGTAAGGTGACATAAGAAATCGTCACCTGATATCCTTTTCCAAGCAAAATGTTGACCCGCGTCAACAGAGTCACAGGAGGACTCGATTATGAACCCGTTCGATCTGTTAAAGGCACTGCTCAAGAACCTGCCGACAAATCGCTGGACAGTTTCTGTCAATGGCGTTCGCAAAGGTCCTGTCAAGCGCACGTTTTCAAAACTTGAAGGCACAACCGTTGCCCTTGATTTTCAATACGAGGATCAGGGAACAGTCCACAAACTGGAAGGAACCATTCCTTTGATCGGGGCGGGAAGTCCCGGCGGCGACGATCAGTTCCTGTTCGACGGTCAGCCCGTCGAACACGATGATTTTGTTCTTTCCAGTCGCTTTGTGTTTCCTGTCCCTGTTTTGGTTGTCGAATTCAAGTTCGAGTTGGCAGGGCAAGCCATGCGTGTTCGGTTCGATGGTCGTTTGGTGTAGTAGAGGACAGGGAACAGCCCTCACCCCTCTCCCAAACTTGGGAGAGGGGAGTTTTGATTCTCTCCGTGCTTCTTTTGTGCTTTTTTGTGGCAATTTTGTTCGTGAATGGGTTTTCGTGTTCTTTCGTGTGTTGCGTGGATTCAGAGTGCAGTGTCCTGTTCCCTGTCACCTGTTCCCTCCTACCTTCTTGGTGAGAAAGGGACGCTCGAACAACAGATAAAACGCATAGGAAACACAAAAAATCAGTGGAAGCGACCAGAGGCATAACAGCCCAAATGACGGAACTTCTGCAAGACGCTGCGGCACAACGGCATATTTCCACACAATCTCAATCAGGGGCGCGTGAACCAAATAGAGGCTATAGGAAAATCCGCCGATCAGCACCAACGGTTTCCACTCCAATATCGTTTTGAGCGGCACGACGGGCGCAGACGCAAGAGTCCAGAAGCAGGAACGCCGAAGTCAGGACGAAGAGCGTTTCCGTGATCGCGGGGCGAAAGTCATTGCTCCAACGAGCAAGCAAAATTGCCTCGATCACGGCACAAACGGCGCATACGATTCCCCATGTCCAGCCATGATTGTGGAGGCGGCGTGTTTTTGACGAATGCGCCAGATATGCCGCCGCCATTCCCAACACAAAATAAAACACGAACCCAACCGGAAATTCGCCCAAAATGCGAGTAAATAGCGCACACGACAATACCAAACATAAAATTCCTGTCACCACAATCACCGTCCCACCCCCGAATCGCCTCCAACCCCAGATCATTAGTGGAAACAGCAGATAGATATGACACTCGACAGCAACCGACCATAACACATGATTGATCCCGCCGCCACCCGTGAAATCTTGAAGCAGAAGCAGTCGCGTGACAAGGGCGTGAGCGGTCAGATTGTTTTGTATAATTGCCAAATACCACGTCCCGCTTCTTATTTCCTCTATTACAGAGGAGTTGCTTCCGATTTGGACTGCGTGCATTGCGGGAATTTCTTTTGTTGGGAAGCAGGAGGTTACGGGGTTTTTGGCGTATAGAACCTTATGATGAATACACGACTCGCCTTCCTATGTTTTTGTCTGTGCGTGGTGGGTGTGCCGAGCCATGCGGACACACTCGCCATTTTGCCGGAAACTCTTGCCCTGCGCGGCGCGAAAACCACGCAAAAAATTCTCGTCGAGCAGCGATCTGGGACACAATGGACGGGCGACCACACTGCACGCGCCGCGTTCGCCACATCGGACTCAAAGATCGTCACCATAGACAAAACAGGAACGATCCGGGCAATCGGTGATGGAACCGCGACGGTTTCAGCGACATTCAACGGGCAAACCGCGACCAAAACCGTCACGGTGAGCGGAACCAAGTCGCCGTTCGTCTGGAGTTTTCGCAATCATGTGCTGCCGATTCTGACGCGCAACGGCTGCAATCAGGGCGCGTGTCATGGGGCATTGGCAGGCAAAGGCGGCTTGAAATTGACCCTGCGCGGCTATGATCCCGACACCGATTTTGCCGTTTTGACGCGCCAAGCGGGCGGGCGACGCATCATCTCCGGTGAGCCGCAGAGCAGTCTGCTTCTCCAAAAATCGGCATATCTTATCCCGCATGGCGGCGGAATGCGCCTCGACAAAAAATCGGCGGACTTTGCCGTTGTCGCCGAGTGGATTCGACAGGGCAATCCGCGCCCCAAGCCGAACGATCCCCAAATCGCCGCTCTGCAAGTGTTTCCCAAGGAAACGCACGCCCTTAAGCCAACCGATACTCAGCAAATTCTTGTTCAAGCCGCCTACAGTGATCGCGCCCGCGCCGATGTCACCCGATGGACGAAGTTCGGGACAAGCGACAGCACCGTTGCCAGTGTGGACGACAACGGCAAAGTGACAATCAACGGCTACGGTGAAGCGGCGATCACGGTCTGGTTCAACAGCCGTGTGGCGTTTGCGAGAGTGATTGTTCCCTATCCCAACAAGATCGCCGAGTCCGTGTATACTTCTGCGCCCCGTGCCAATTTCGTTGACGACCTGATTCTCAAAAAACTTTCTGCGCTTCGGATTCCGCCGTCACCGCGTGCTTCGGATCGGGAGTTGATACGCAGGGCGACGCTTGATACTTTGGGATTATTGCCGACAGTCACGGAGACAGAAGCGTTCGTCACTTCAACCGCCCCCAATAAACGCAAAACGCTGATCGAATCGTTGCTTGCCCGCCCCGAATTCGTGGACTACTGGACATATAAGTGGAGCGATTTATTACTGGTCAGTTCACGCAAACTCAACCCAAACGCCGTGACCGCATTCTCAGGTTATATCCGGCAAAGTGTCGCCCAAAACAAGCCGTGGGATCGGTTTGTGCGCGAAATTCTCACGGCACGCGGCAACACTCTGGAAAACGGTGCGGCGAATTACTTTGTTCTCCATAAAGAGCCGATTGAACTGACCGAAACGACGACTCAGGCGTTTCTCGGAATGTCGCTGACCTGCGCCCGCTGCCATAATCACCCGCTCGAAAAGTGGACGCAGAATCAATACTATGAGATGGCGAACTTCATGGCGCGTGTGCGCTTGAAAAATGGCGAACAGGACGGCGAGGTTTTGGTTCTGACTTCGGATCAGGGCGATGTGACTCACCCGCGCCTGAATCGTCCCTTGCCTCCCGTGCCGTTGGATGGAAAGAGTATCGCCCTCGATGCGAAAGGTGACCGGCGCGAAGAGTTGGCACGCTGGCTGACCGACAAGGACAATCCGTATTTTTCACGGGCATTGGTCAATCGCGTTTGGAAGCATTTCATGGGGCGAGGTTTGGTCGAAGCAGAGGACGACTTGCGGGCGACAAATCCGCCCTCGAACGAGGAACTCTTGGCGCAGCTCTCCACCGAGTTTGCCGCCGAACGGTTCAATATACGTCAATTGATTCGTACCATTATGAACTCGGAGGCGTATCAGCGCACCGCCACACCCATTGACGGCAATGAAGGCGACAATACATTCTATTCGCGGACGATTGTACGGCGGCTTCCGGCAGAGGTGATGCTCGATATTCTCTCCCAAGTGACGGGCATTGCGACGGAGTTTCCCAATATGGCGAAAGGGACTCGCGCCCTCCAACTCAACGATTCGCTGGTCGTCTCGACATTTCTGACCGCCTTCGGACGCCCGGAACGAGTCCAAACCTGCGCGTGTGAGCGACAGCAAGAGCCGAGTATCGCTCAAGCACTGCACCTTGCCAACGGCGATACCGTCAATCTCAAACTTCGCGCTTCAGGCGGATTGATCGATTCGCTTCTCGACGCCAATATTCCCAATGCCGAAATTCTGGAGCGGCTCTATCAAACGGCTCTCAGCCGCCCGCCGACAGCCATTGAGCAGACGAAAGCGTTGGCGATATTGAACGATCTCCCGGACACCTCGCGCCCTGTTCGCCGCATGGTTTTAGAGGATTTGTTCTGGGCGGTACTGACGGACAAGGAGTTCCTCTTCAATCATTGATGGGTCATTGGGTGATTGGATTATCACAAGAAGTCAGAACTTGGATAACAGAAAATTTGAATGCCCGTGCTGAACACAGCATGGGCATCGTAGGAACAGATTTTTGGAAGCGAAGTTTTGGCTGTTCGTATAACTACGGTGTGTAGTTCGAGCATTTACCGTTGATACAACTTCCGTTGAAATTATCTCCAAAAAGCACGAGTGAAGTGTCTTGGAAAACGCCGTTACAGTAAATGTTGAACATACGGTATCAATACCTTCGCCAAAATCGAAAACGAGCCTTTTGAGGCGCGAAAAGCCTCGGCTGAGTACCACATTTAGTGGTATTAGCGGTTATTGCCTACTAAATGTGGACGCAGAACTGCTAGGAAAACGTCATTCCAAATTTTGGTGAAGGTATTGCATGACGGTGAAACATTTCGCCGTCGTAATCTTCCATATACATTCGGGCAGCAAGCGCAATCTGCTTTTCATTGGAGAGACAGGCGGTTTTGCGTGCCGACTCTCGCGCTTGAGCAAAAACAGGAAAGAGAATGGCGGCGGGTATCGCGATAATGGTGATGGCAACGAGCAATTCGATCAGCGTAAATCATGAGCGTTTGGTAAACATAAGATAAGCTCCTTATTGCTCCCTTTCCCCTTATTAAGGGGAGAGGGTTGGGGTGAGGGGTCAGGTGGAAAAAAGGCGTTGGACGAACCAAAACCCTCCCGCTGCAATGACGACAAGAGCCGCAACAGTCACCACATTGCGGGCAAATTTTTCGTTCTTCTGTTGCAGCAGAGCAAGGAGCGGGGAAACCAACAGCACGATACACATCTGACCGAGTTCTACGCCCACATTGAACGAGAACAGCGACCAGCCGAGTGCCTGACGCGGCAATTCCAACTCTTTGAGGACACTCGCAAACCCAAACCCATGAATTAGTCCGAAACAAAACGCGAACGCCATCCGGTAATCACGTCGTTTGGTGTCGGGCGTATCGTTGCGGTGCAGCAGATCATGCACTCCCACACACACGATGCTGAGGGCAATCGTTGATTCGATCAACCGCGATGGCGGACTGAGCAGATCGAAGGTCGCCAAGCCTAATGTGATGCTGTGCGCGACGGTGAACGCCGTCACGATTTTGAGTAATTGCCCCAAACTGCCGCCGAGAAGCAACAGCGCGATGATAAACAAAATGTGGTCGGGACCGATGAAAATATGATGGATTCCCTCGGCAGTAAACTGCCGAATCACTTGGAGTGTGCTTTGTCCCGAACCGATAACAAACTCTGCCGTTTGGGTTTGACCTTCGAAAATGAGCTGTTTGGCTAAACGCTCGCCTTCATAGATATTGACATAGGTTTTGTGGCGCGGATCATAGGGGAACAAGTGCGCTCCAATGCCGAGCGTTTCGGGCTTCTCTTTCCACTCGTATCGAAGCTGAAACCGGACATAATCCAGTCGGTTTTCTACCTCCGGCACAACGCTTTGGACGCTGCCCGTCAACTCCTGCCCGTCTGCCTTGAGTCGAAACCCTTTCTGAATCTGAGCGAACATCGCCGCTTGATTCGCCGTCGCCCCTGCCGCCGTAAGAAGCGTTTTTGGCTCGATTTTGGGCAGGTAGTGCGCGAAGTCGGCGGCAGGAGCCTCCAGTTTCATTTCGATGCCCGCGTCGCTCAGACGCAGGTCGGCATAACTGAACGGCGTATCGTGAGCCTGTGCCGGAACCCCACCGATGAGACAAAAGAGAACCGTCAGAACGAAAGAGTACAAAAACAACGCCGCTATTCGATTGGAGCGCAAAAATGGCTCGCTCATTGCGCTTGTGTCTTTCCGGCTCCGCCCCTCTCGCTGCTTGTGCCATTGGCATCGGCTTGGGTCAGGTTGCCGAGTTTAGTCAATTCCTGTGCCGCGATGTTCCCTTCGGTTATGGAGAAATTCGGGTTGAGGCTCAGTGCCTGTGCCAGCCATTTTTGGGCATTGGAGCGGTCACCGAGTTTCAGCGCGATCATCCCGGCGTGATAGCGAATCCGCGCATCGGGCGTGCGCCATTTCAACGCCCGTTCGATGGCTTCTTGGGCTTTGGGGTAATCGCCGGTTTTGTAATAGCACCACGCCAGCGAGTCCGCCTCGAAGACGTTTTTGGTGTTTTTGGTCGCTTCCGCAAGCCGCAGGGCTTCATGCAGATTGCGGTCATGGTCGGCATAAAACTGCGCCATCAACAGGTGATCGTGTGCCTGACCCGAAGCGTTGAGTTCCGTATGGAGTACTTCGACGGCGGCGTACTGCTTGTCCGCCTCTGCCTTGTTTCCGGTCACGGCGTAAAGGTCGCCTAATGCGGCAAGAGCGGTATGTTCCGGTGTAATCGCCAGCGTTTTCTTATAGAAGGAGATCGCGGCGGGATACTCTTTGCGGGCGGCTTTGACCCTGCCCATCGCGTTGAGCAGGTGGACATTCTGCGGGGCGGCTTTCAGTCCGTCCGCCAAAATTTGCTCGGCTGCCAGCAGATTGCCTGTATTGAAGTGCATCAATGCCAGTCGCGATTTGCACCACGCCGTATTTTCCGCATAGGGCGCACCAGATTTGATCGCTTTGATCATGAGCCACTGAGCGCGTTTGTTGTCGCCGGTGATATGGAGCAGATACGCGCCGCGACTGTACGAGGAGAGGTCGGGACGAATATCGAGCATCTTCTGATAATTCTCGAATGCCGATTCGTATTCGCCGCGTTCCACTTCCGCATCCCCGATGATTCCATATGCCAGATTGTTTTTCGGGTCGAGCGTGATGGCTTTGTTCGCCCACTCAATGCTTTTGTCGAACTCATGTCGCCCGCCATAGACCCACGCCAAGCCCGTCATGGCTTCGGCGTTGTTTGGGCTGAGAGAGAGGGCTTTGGTATAGGCGTTTTCTGCATAGCCGTAATAACGAAATTCCGACTTTTCGCGCACCCGTTGCATCAACGCATCTCCAAGGGAAACCCAATTCTTATCGCTGTCGGGTTTTGCGCGTGTCGCAGCGATGCCTTTGGCAATCGCCTTGTCCGTCGGTGTCGTGCCTGTCGGCACAGGAATATCCCTGAGCGGATCAGTTGGTGCAGTGGATGCGGCAGTTACGGGCGTGACCGGCGGCACGGCATTGGCTGCACTGCGCCGTGAGACCGCCCATGCCCCGCCAATGACAAGGCAGGTCGCGCCGCCAACAAGTGCCATTTTCATTTGTTTGGAGTGTGAATTGGGTTTCATTGTGTGCTTTTCGGAACGGAGTTTTCCACTCCGCTTCATAAAGTTGTATCAGTAACTCTCAAGAAAGCCGAGCAGGTCAACAGGGGAAAACTGCGCTGACCTGCTCGACGATGACCGCTTTACCGTTTAACGCCGTTTGATGGGCGCGGGTGGCGGCGGCGGCATTTCAACATTGATGCCGGAGTCTTTGGTATTGCGTGATCCCGCATGAGGCGTCGCCGCATAGGGGAACGTGCGATTATAGACCTGATCGTTGGTATCGGCATTGTCGCCGACCACAGTGATCACGGCATAGGTCGGACCGCTGGCAACGGCGGTCAGAGCAATATCTACCACATCGTCACCAAAGCGGCGTCCATTAGGCCAGCCGCCCGGAATGCTGCGTCCCGCTGTCCCGTCGGACAGCACTTCGCCCCCGACAAAACTCAGGCGACTAAAGGCAGAGTCGCCTGCAACATTCACAGAGGGGGTATTGGTATTGACCCGAATCACGTCGGGGATATAGATACCGACGAGGTCGGCGCGTCCCGTTGTCACCAGTGGTGCCGCGGGATCGCCGAAAAAGACGAAATTGATCAACGCCGCCACTTCAGGATTTCTCGCATAAGTCGAATACTTAGCAACGTCGCTGGTGGGTGAATCGCGGTTGTAATTGTCTTTGTCACGCAGGGCAACCAAAACTTCGTTGAACAAGGGATTTGCCAGCCGGTTGACCTGAATGAAGGGACCAGAACTGGTATTTTCCCTGGTGCTGCTACGAAGCGTAATGCGCGGGCGGCTGACGGACGCATACACGCCGACACCCGTTTGCGGCAGGAATGCAGGACCCGCCGCTGTGACAGCAAGCCCATTGTAGGAGAGACCCTGCGGCAGCTGCGAAAGCGGCACAACGATGCTGTAGTGCATCACGTTGAAGCCCTTGAAGCCGTCTACGCCTCTGCCGTCTTGTCCGAGCGTCGGGCGACCCAAAGAGTCCGTCTCGAAGAGCATCCCGTCGTTGTCCAAGATTCGAGCGTCGAGCAGGTCGAAAATGCCCGGTGTGTCGGCATAAAAGCCGTCTTCACGCGAACCGCAGAAAACAGTTTGTCCGCCCGGCAGGTCGTAAGTGGTCTGGAACGTATACTTATCCAGTCCGGCTCGTGTGGTTGCCCCGGAGATCGCCTTGCCCGTCATGGGGTCGTTGTACAAAGGGGTCGCACGCTTGCCCGTATTATAGGGCGGAACCAGCAACGGCGAGCTGCCATTGAGGACAGTAGACACGCCTCCTGCGACGCGGGTCACTGTATAGGTTTGTACGAAGTTGTGGCGATTGTCGCCGACATCCTGAATACCGCCCGCGTCGGGCATTCCACCCACATTGGCTCCACGACCATAGCGCAGAATGGTATCGAGGTTTTTGTAATTGCCGCTCGTGCCGACGGGCGAAAAGCGAAAGTCGTAACGCTGCAACTCTGCGCCTGTCGCCGGATTGGTAACATGGATACTGTAGCGGGCATCGTCAGAAAACGCATCGTAGAGGCCGCCGTCGCCGGGTTCGGAGAAGGGACGAACGCTGATTTCCATGACAAGGACACGCTCGCCACCGGGGCGTGTTCGGATGAAAGCGTAAACGTCGGTCAGGTTGGCGTTCGGGTCGAGTTTGATAAGCGGCGCGTCGCTGTGACTGGAGGCAAGTGCCGCGCTTCCAGATAAGGCGAGCAGACTTGCCGCGCCCACTGCGGAAAACCATCGTTTGAAATTCATGGTGAGATTATTCCTCCGTTGGGAAAAGTTATCGTGCTACTTTATGTCGGCGGCGTGTCCGAATCAGTCCGGTCATTCCAAGCGACAGTGTGATCGCCAACGCGACGGTTCCGGGTTCGGGAACATTGGCGGGAGCAAGTGTCGTGCCGAAAAAGGACATTCCGTTGATGTCGAGTGCCTCGAAATTGGAGACGGTCGGTTGATATGGGCTTGTGAACATAAAGCCCGAAACGGTACTGCCCGGCGCGAAGGTATCGAGCGTCGCGGGATCGGTGTCCTCAAAAAACGAAACCAACCCCAAGCCGGAATCGAATGCGATGTCGAAGCCCAGTGGCGCACTCGGCATCATGATGGCATCGGCGAGAGGACGCACGTCGAAGGTTGTGATGGCGAGCGTCTCCATCGTGTTGTTGGTGACGCTGTAGTCATAGGTATACAGCCCACTGCTAAATGTTACTGTCGGCGTGATGGCGACTTGAGCGTGTGCATTCGGAGTGAATGTGAACGCGCCCAGCGCGAGTGTCAGACCGAAAATACTGTGAAGCGAAGTCCGATTCATAGTATTTCACCTCCTTTATGGTGATGGTATGGAAGGTATGTTCGTCCGTTTTTGAGACAGAAGAACATGAGAAGGATGACTGAGACAGAAAACGGCTTTAACGAACAAGCCACAGAACGGTCATCTCATGCACACTGATCATCGGCTTACATTCTTGGAAGCCATCTACGACGAACGTCGCAGGAGAGTGAGCAATAGAGAAATTATAACAGACGAAGGTTACAGAATGGTAACAAGTAGACAAAAAATGGAGACGCGAAGAGTAATTTTTCTGCCCTTAGAGAGCAATCACTTGAAGATGGCACGCATTTGCGTCCAAAGGCTCGTGGGAACGACAGCGAAACGTGGTTTTTCAATGCCCTGTCTTAGAATCTCAGTCAAAAATTTTCCTTCAAAGCAAGGCAACAGAGATCAATTCCAAACACTGGAATCGATCTTCTTTTTTGTGGCATAAAGTTATTGCGCGGCAGCGAAGTTTTAGGGTACACAAAACGTCGGAGTTTACCAATAATGAAAGTCAATACACACAGGAGAAGGAAACGTGAATTTTTGGATCGAGAGCATTGTCAATCTACTCAGCCTTTTTTTAGGAGGGCTCATCGCGCTCTGGATTGCTCAAACAAAAAGATTCCAGCAGTTTCATGAGAAATTCCATAAATCGCTAAGAGGCAAGTAAAACCATCAATGCCCCGCCCCAATGGGAGCGGGGCATTTTGCTGCGTACTGTTTGGTAAGGAACCTGCGGGGCTAAAGTGAAAACTTCAATCTCCAGCAACGTGCAACAAATATCAACAAGCGCGGATGACGGGGCTTGAACTCGCGGCTTCCTGTGTGACAGGCATAAACTTAAACGCGCCACGATTGAAGCGAGATTGAATGAGAAAGGTGATTGCGATACCGATCATCAACAAATTCAGCGCACTCTTTAGGCACTCTACAGTTCCTGATTCTATGCGAAGGATGTAATTTTACCGACGATATGATACGACCTGCGGACAGAGAGTCATTAGACCTCTTGGATAATTCCGCCGTGTCTGTTGTCCGGGTAGAGATCACGTACCCGGCTGAAAAACAGACGTCCTGCGGACGCACACCATACCGTTATCGCCTTCCCATGACATAAGTTGCGGACGGCACACTTCCCATAGGACAACCAATTTCCTCGACACGGGGAATTTCGTCCGCAGGACGTCTGTTTTTCAGGCGGGTACGTGATCTCTACCCGATTTATGCAAATTCCAATCTCAGGTTCGCTCGGCTATCGGCGCGACTTTCAGTCCTTTTCGCGAGAGCGTTCCACACCCATTCTGCTGCCTTCGACGGTTCGCCAATCTCCAGCAGCGTCTCCATTGCCACCTCGTTCACGCCGCCGTGTAAAGGACCTTTCAGCGTCCCAATAGCGAAAGTGAACGCCGTTGCTGAACGCCGCCATTTCGGGCGAACTCTTGTGCGCTGTGCCGATGACCGTTGTGGGAACGCCTCGTAACGCAGTCCGGCGGCATAGGCACTCAGCCGCTCTGCCAGTATATTCATCATCCCTCCTCCTCGTCGAAGCCGAGAAAATTCTCTTGTTTGCTCTCTATTCACCACCAAACAGGGGTTATTCTTCCATGACTGATCTTTACTCCCCGTCTTTTTCGTTGCAGCGTGTTGGAGTATTCACGGAGAATCGTGCGTAAACCAGATATACTAAAGTTCCTTAAATAATTCGGTTCTGCGGGCGATGAGATGCCCGCTCAGGAGAGAATTTCGCAATGACGCAACAGACTTTCGTTTCTGTTTCCCATCCTGTTCTTGTTTTGTCCGCTCTGCTTTCGAGCGGAAGTGTTGGGGCGGAGGAAGCCCCGTGGAAAATCGCCGATGCCCCGCTAATCACCAAATGGGCAAAGACAGTCACACCCGAAAATGTCCGCAAAGAGTATCCGCGCCCTCTTATGGTTCGCAAAGAGTGGCAGTCGCTCAATGGGATATGGCAGTTTGCGTTCGATGACAACGGCGCGGGAAGCAGTGCCGGTTGGAGCAGCGGACGCGACTTTCAAGATCGTATTCTCGTTCCATTTACTTATGAGGCGGCACTGTCGGGTATTGGCAAAGGCAAAGAGATTCACGAGCGCGTCTGGTATCGCCGAATGTTTTCCATACCAAAAAACTGGGATGGCAGAAACATTCGCCTGAATTTTGGTGCGGTGGATTGGGAGGCGACGGTCTATGTCAACGGCAAACAGGTCGGGACTCACGTCGGCGGATATGCCCCGTTTTCCTTCGATATTACCGATGCCCTCAAGCCGGGACAACCGCAAGAGATCGTCGTCGCCGTCTTCGACCCCGCCGACCCGCGCAAAAACGGCTACCAGCCCAAAGGCAAGCAACTCGGCAGCGAAGGCATCTGGTATACACGTACCACGGGGATATGGCAGAGCGTCTGGATCGAACCGGTCAATAAATTCCATATTACCAATATTCAATTAGACCCCATTGTTTCCCCTGATGGGACGCAGGGCATTCTGCATGGGAAAATCGTTCTCAACAATATTCCCGGCGGATATTATCTTGAATTTGAAATATCGCGGAATGGTAAGTTGGTAAACGATTTTATGGTTCTGCAACATAATGCCCCCGCCGCACAAACGCAGGAAGTAGAATGGACAGGGGAAAAGAGCATCGTTGATACTCCGACTCTCTGGAGTCCCGCAACACCCTCGCTCTACGATATCAAAGTTACTCTCAAACAACTTGACAGCCTCGACCAACTCAAACAAGGTGGGAAAACTGTCGATCAAGTCAAAACCTATACTGCGTTCCGCACTGTTGGTATGAAAGACGGACGCCTGACACTTAATGGCAAGCCGATTTTCTATCGCGGCGTTTTGGATCAGGGCTATTGGCCCGACGGCATTTTGACTCCTCCTTCCGATGCGGCAATCAAAGCCGATGTCGAACTGGTCAAGAAACTCGGCTTCAATATGGCACGCAAGCACGTCAAGGTAGACGATCCGCGCTGGTATTATTGGTGCGATAAATTGGGCGTTCTGGTGTGGCAGGATATGCCCTCAAGTCACAATCTCAGCAGTGAAGAGGCACAGCAGAATTTCATTCATGAATGGCGCGAAGTGATGGCAGCCACGCGCAACTATCCGAGCGTCGTCCATTGGATACCGTTCAATGAGAACTGGGGCAATCCCGAAGCATTTCAGGACAGCATCGTCACTCTCACGCGCCAAATTGACAGTTCGCGTCCTATCACCGACGCTTCCGGCTGGACACAGCGCGGCTTGACCGATGTCATTGATACCCACGACTACAGCAATAACCTCAGAGCGCAGGGCGTCAGGAATCCGACGAAGCCCAAGGTTGTCGGCGAATACGGCGGCATTGCCCTGCCTATCGAGGGGCATACATGGTCGAGCGGATGGGGCTATCAGTCGGTACGTGATGCGGACGGGCTGATCAACCGCATTCGTTATCAGACAACGCAACTGTTCGAGGCAGAAAATCTTTCGGGATTTGTCTATACCCAATTGACCGACGTAGAGCAGGAACTCAACGGTTTGCTGACTTATGACCGACTGCCCAAAGCCCCGTTCAAGCGCATTGAGGCGGTTTTCAATGG
>Ga0163154_10004994_pt1 | contig 17144 bp, 13 predicted proteins | sample OliLakLV19MP9P1_FD_148649 | JGI IMG/M metagenome (GOLD analysis project Ga0163154, IMG submission 148649) | Freshwater microbial mat bacterial communities from Lake Vanda, McMurdo Dry Valleys, Antarctica - Oligotrophic Lake LV.19.MP9.P1 | ecosystem: Environmental > Aquatic > Freshwater > Lake >... | reverse complement strand
CATCGGGTGTGCTGGCGAAGTGGATGAGGTTTTGCCCTGCCCGCCCCGTGACCCACACCTGCGCCTTGATCACCACCGGAGCGCCAATCCCGATTGCCAGCAACCGCGCCTCGTTCGGTGTTTCGACTGCCGCGCCTTTGGGGACGGGAATGCCAAACTGCTTGAGGATGTCTTTGCCTTGATACTCGTGGAGTCGTGTCATTCGCTGCCCTTATCCACGCGAATGGATTCAAAGCGCGTGTGTCCGCCATGCCAAGTCGATAAACCGATTTGTCCATACATATAGGGCGACTCTGTGTCCTTCCAGTAAATCGCTTCCATTGTGCCGTCGCTGGCGCTTACTAAGGCGTCCAGGGTGTTCACCTGTGGCGTGAGTCTCAAACGGTAGGTTGTGCCATGCGTCCATACAAATGGCGCACTTGCCACCATTCGATAAGTCGTGTCCTTTTTGTACAGGGCAATGCGGTTGTCCGGTGCTAAACCGAATGCGTAGCCCCGCAGTGCGCCCTGCACGCGCACGTTGATCAATCCATACAAATGGCGCACTTGCCACCATTCGATAAGTCTTGTCCTTTTTGTACAGGGCAATGCGGTTGTCCGGTGCTAAACCGAATGCATAGCCCCTCAATGCACCCTGCACGCGCACGTTGATCAAATGGTGATCGCCTATCAACGGAATGAGGGAGGCTTCGAGGGTGTAACCGCTCCATTGAATATCGCCAGAATAGGACTCACACTCACCGACGCCGCTCCCGTGATACGCGCCATCCTCTAAACGCCAGTAGCCGCGCAAGCGAGTCCACTGGCTGATTCCACCGGACTCGCGGCGTTCTTTGGCGAACGTAGTCTCGTAATCGGGTACGCCTGACCAATCGAGCGACTCGATCTGAAAACTGCCCGTTTCCCACACTTCGCCCATGTTATGCAACACGACTCCCACTTCGGAGAGGCAAGCATCTTTCATAGCGGGGATGCGATAGATCAGCGTGTGCCATTCGCCCGGAGTCAGGGGAACGGCTCTGGCTTGATGTGCCGTGCCGTGATTATCGTCATATACATACAGCGCGGCGTGAATGGTTGATGGCGCGTTCTCTTTAACGCGCACCCGTGCTTCTACCCTTTGACCGGGCGCGATCAATGGAGTGAAACAGGCTTCATAAAAGTTGCCACTCAATTCAGAGGGGCGGTAGTATGTGCGCGTGAAGATGCGAATCTCACCCTTTTTGTTCAGCTTGCGAATGCTGGTTTGCAGTGCATTCGCGGATTGTTTGAGGTGAATGGCGCGTCCGCGTTCCCCCCGCGCATCGAAATTGTTGGTCGAACCGGGATAGCGAAAGTGATAGCGTGGTCGAACATATTGTAATATGGGGAAATCGGACGACGCCTGCGTCGTCCCTACATCATGCAAGCGCCGCCCGAACGACGTGAATAGATCGACGCATTGGGGAATGGTCAGCAGATTGCGCGTGCCGATTGTGCTTGATGCGATCAACAGGTCGTTCATGGGATTGCGCCACGATTCATCAATCGCGTCGAGTCCGAGCGCCGTTCCCATAATCGCGCCGACATTGCCGACGTTGCAATCCGTATCCCACCCCGCCATGTTGGTAATTCGCAATGTGCGCGAAAAATCCCCTTTGCCGTACAACAGCCCTAAAGCCACAACCCCCGCGTTCGGGATAATATGAACGATGCCGGGATAGCGGTCATAGCCAAAGTTCGCTTTGAGGTGAGCATAAGCGGCACGCCAATCGCTAGGCGTATGACGATAGAAATCAACCATTGCGTTCGTGACGCGGGCAAAGTCGCTGTCAGCCGGAATGAGTCCAAGCCCGATTTGAATCAACTTGAGCGGATCATGTTCGGAAAAGGCGGCGCTCACCAGTGCGGCGATGAATCGCCCGCCGTAAATGCCGTTACCGTCGTGCGTAACGCTCGATGCCTTCTCTGCGAAGTCAGCGGCGCGGCTAGGATCATCAGGGGCAACCCACCCCCAAATGTCGCTGAAAATTTGCCCGCCAATCTGTTCTGCGAGTGCCGCGCCGTTCTGTGCAATTGAACCGGAGCGCGGCGCGGGGATGCCATTTGCGAGGTTGAGGTAGGCGGTATGTTCTGTCGAAACGCCGTAGCCGCCCCACCAGTATGTGCCGTGTTGATCACCGAGTCCGTAATCCTCTAGGGCGCGAATCAACACCATTGGCACGGATGTATCATCATCGGGCTTAAAAATTTTGCCCTGATCTTCATGGATGTAGGTCGTCAGTGAGCCGAGATTGTCCAGAATATCTTCATACGTCCAGTTTTCGAGCGGAGCGCCAAAACGCACACCGATACACTTGCCAAGCCAACCGGCATACACGCGCTCGTCATAATTTGGGGGAAGTGTCATGAGTGAAATCACATTCTTAAAATAAGAATCTGTCTGGAAATACCGTTTTAGCCTCACCCTAAATCCCTCTCCCAAGGGAGAGGGACTTTCAAATACCAAAGATGTTGGCTTTCTCCCCTCTCCTGTGGGAGAGGGGCAGGGGGTGAGGCGCTAAATGAATGTTACGAACCTTCGGGCAGTGACGAATAGCCATCGTCAAGACACGCCTGTGCCTGAACGGTTGCGTCCGCCATCATGACTTCAAGTTCACGTTCGCCACCTTCGATCCAGCGCGTGCGAACATCGCCCAACGCCGGGTACACGCAGTCGAAGAAGAACTGACTGCGTAGATAGTTAGGCACGAGGGTCGAATTGATTAACTGGTTGTACGACACACTCTTGATCGGGTCTTCGTCCCAACCGAGTTCTTCCCAAACTGCGGGGCTGTTCGGCGCCCATACGCCAGCTTCCGCCGCGATACGCTGCGCTTCGGGACCCGACAGGTATTCGATCAACTGCCATGCTGCGTCCTTGCTGTCGCTGCCGCTCCACATATAGTACATATACGAGTCTGCCCAGGGGACGACTTCGGAGTTCTCGTCGAAACGCGGCGGCGCAACGACGCCCCAATTGAAGTCTGCCTGTTCCGTCAACGCGGGGATTTCCCAGTCGGACAGCGATTGCAGGGCGACATCACCCGACATGAACGTGACTTCACCGAATTGTTCTGCCATTGAACCGGGCGTCGCGGATTGATCTTCTGTCACCAAGCCCAAACACCAGCGCATTGCTTCAACCGTTCCAGCCGAGTCCATGAGTCCCGTCACCGTGCGACCATCTTCACTGGTCAAGTCGCCGCCGAGATTGAACGAGAACGGCGACCACATCATGCAGCCTTCGCCGCCTTCAATGCCGCCAGCGCCGTAAATCTCTGCGTCGGCATCAGTCAACGCCAGCGCGGTTGCGCGGTAATCTTCGACTGTCCAGCCATCTTCGGGATAAGCCATGCCAGCAGCGTCAAAAATGTCTTTGTTGTAGGCGATGAAACCGGAAACCGCATCACGCGGGACGCCGTAGGTCATCCCATTGTAGACACCACGACGGCGGGCGCTTTCAAACCAACCCTCATCAACAGTTGACGCTTCGAGGTACGGCGTCAAATCTTCTAGGAAGCCCTGTGCGGCAATATCGGGTGCATAGAACTGATACCACACATCGGGACCTTCACCCGCCGCAATCGCGGTGAGGACGCGAGTCCCAAACCCACGATTGGGGTACAGCGATAGTGCGACTTGAACATTGGGGTGGTTTGCCTCAAATGCACGGGCAAGCTGGAAATGGAGTTCACGGGTGGCGGCGGTATCGCGTCCGCGTTCAGTCGCCCACCAGTTCACAATCGTGATCGGGTTGTCTTGCGCGGCAATTCCCAAAAATGGCACCAGCAAAAACACCAGCAGTACAAAAACCTTCTTCATCTTAACTCCTCCAGAAAACACTTTCTTGATAGACGATGTGACAATTAGCCTTTCAATCCTTCAACCGATATGCCTCCAATCAACTGACGTTGAGCGAAAAAGAACAGCAGAAGTGGCGGTATAGATGCCATCAGCGAACCCGCCATGAGCAGGTTCCAGTTGGTATCTCGCACGTCTTGGAAGAAACTCAGCCCAAGTGACACGGTGAACAGGTTGGGATCATTCAGGTAGATCAAGGGCTGCAAGAAGTCGTTCCACACCCCAACGAACGTGAACACGACGACCAGCATCAAAGCGGGGCGCGAGAGCGGCAAAATGATGTACCAGAATGTTTGGAACCGGGTTGCACCGTCGATGTAAGCGGCTTCGTCAAGGTCAAACGGGATGCTCATCATGTACTGCCGCACCATGAAAATAAGGAACGAACTGCCCGCAAAGGCAGGGACAAACAGCGGCAAATACGTGTTGATCCACCCGATTCGGGAAAACAGGATGAAGCGCGGCACAAGCGTCACATGATATGGGATCATGAGTGTGGACAGCATAATCAGAAACAGGATGCTGCGCCCCGGAAATCGCAGACGCGCAAAACCGTAGGCGACGAGCGTCACAGCGAACAATTCACCGATGATGTTCAGCCCGACGAGGATAAACGAGTTGAGGATGAAGCGCCCGAACGGGACTTCTCGAAACACCGCAGCGAAATTGTCCCACTGGATCGGGTTTGGAATCCATTCCGGCGGCAGCGCGAACGTTTGCTCCGGTGTTTTGAGCGCCGTCGAAAGCATCCAATAGAGCGGCAGCACAAGGACAATAGCAACGGCGATCAGCGATGCGTAGCCTAACACCTTCTCGATAGTGTCGGCTTGCTGCGGCGTCAGTCGCATGGGACGCGCCGCAGGGCGCGGTTGTTCGTAGGATTTGGTTACAGCCATGATTGCCTCACTTGTTCGCACTCCGGTCAGTTTCGTAGTAGACCCAATAGCGGGAACTGCGTAAGACCATCAACGTGATAACGAGGATGAACGCGGTCAAAATCCATGCCAGCGCAGAGGCATAGCCCATGCGAAGCGTGACGAATCCCCGATTGTAGACATAGAGCATGTAGAACAAGCCCGATTGGAGGGGTCCCCCGTTCGCGCCGGATGCGATAAACGCGGGTGTGAACGTTTGGAACACGCCGATCACGCCGAGGACAAGCTGAAAAAAGATGGTTGGTGACAGAAGCGGCAGCGTGATTCTGAAAAATTGCTGGAAACGGTTCGCGCCGTCCACCGTCGCCGCCTCGTACATCACTTCGGGGATGTTTTGCAGCCCCGCTAGATAGATGATCGAACTGCCGCCGACGCCCCACAAGGCAATCATGATGAGGCTTGGCAGGATATAACCGGGATTTTCGAGCAGCGTGATTCTGAAAAATTGCTGGAAACGGTTCGCGCCGTCCACCGTCGCCGCCTCGTACATCACTTCGGGGATGTTTTGCAGCCCCGCTAGATAGATGATCGAACTGCCGCCGACGCCCCACAGGGCAATCATGATGAGGCTTGGCAGGATATAACCGGGATTTTCGAGCCAGTTGGGACCTTGCACGCCGAACCACGTCAGCACTGTGTTGACAACACCGTAACGCCCATTGAGCATCCATACCCAGACCAGCGACGCCGCCACCGAAGGCACGACGTAAGGCATATAGTACAGCGTGCGAAAAACGCCGATGCCGCGCAGTTTTTGATTCATCAACAGGGCGAGTCCAATGCCGCAAAGGACTTCCAACGGCAGGTAAAACGCCGCATACGTCAGCGTGACCTGCACCGCTTTTTGAAAACGGGTGTCCGTCGTCAGAATATCCCGGTAGTTATCCAACCCGACCCATGTTGGCGTACCGACGATGTTCCACTGCGTGAAGCTGAGGATGAATGACGCGATAATCGGTATCAGGAAGAACACGATAAACCCGATCAGCCAGGGTGAGATGAACAGGTAGCCGGAGATCGCTTCTTTGCGACGTTCACGGCTGAGGTCTGACCATGCGGCAAACAGTGGAAATCGCCTAACCATGCTGCACCCATGCTGCACCCGCTTCATCTGCGACATCAGTTCGCCATGACGCTGCTGCGCCCGCTGATACTCCGCCTCATACTCTCGCTCGAACAGGTTGTACAGGTTACGCGCCGCTGTGTCAAAGTCAATTCGATTACGCACGCCGATCTCGTCTACCCAGCGTTCCGGCAACCCGCGCTTGCCCTTCAACGAACCGATCAACGCGCCGACCATTCCGGCGATGCTGTCCGAGTCGCGCCCGTAGTTCGCCGCCCGCAAGACCGCCGTCTTGAAATCGCCCTGTGAAACCACCAGAAACGCCAGCGCCAGTGGTACTTCCTCGATAGAGTGGAACTGACTGGGATACCCGCCCTCACGAATGATCTGGTCTACATCCCCTTTAACCGTGTCAAACGGCTCCATCGCGGCGCGTAGCTGTCGCTGGATGGACAAATCATCAGTCGTGTCAAGACCACGAGCAACCGCGATCACCGCTTCCAACGCTCTATGCGTTCCGTCTTTGGCAAGGCGCAGCGCCGTGTTGACGATGCTCTCTACCGTCGCGTTGGGGCGCACGGCTTCAGCAATACAGGCAACCATGACCGCCGCCGCTTCCAGTCCATAGGAATACTGATGGGCGCTGAATATATTCACTGCCTGCTGATAGGCTCTGTCGGGATCACCCGCGTTCATTAAGCCAACAGGCGCGGCATACATCGCTGCCCCGCAGTTGACCATATTCCCTATGCCGGCTTCGCGTGGATTCACATTGGCTAGTCGCAGACGCAGCAGCAAATACTTTTCGGGATAAAATAATCGTTCGATGAGCGGCATTTGACGCTGATATTCCGGCACCCACATCGGCTTATCCACGATTTCTGGTACGAGATACGTTGCCATATCGTGCGCGTCAAGGTGTCCGTCTTTGGCGATGTAAGCGCGGCACAGAGACAAGACCATCAAGGTATCATCTGAGACACGCCCATCACCCTTGTGGCGTCCGTCCGGCTTGGGTGCAAATGGAGGCGCGAAGTCCTCTACTCGACTGCCAAATCGCTCGACAATAGCAGCGGGTGTTCGCCACTCTGTCGATGTCCCTAAGCCGTCACCGATTGCCCCACCCACTAAACATCCTGCAAATTTATCTTCTAATTCTGAAATGAGACCGATTTCATTTTCTGGCATATAAAAATTCCTTTTAGCGTTCGCCTACAGGGGTGGTGCGGTTGATCCTCGCTGCTGTAAGGTGCAAGAGAGTAACGGGTGGCGTGGCGACAGCTTCGAGAAACCGTCAATCCGTTCTAATAAAAACCCTGCCGCAATCGACCCGATCTCGTATTTGGGTTTGGCAATGGTGGTCAGAGGCGGGTACGACGTTGCAGCGGCGAAAATATTATCCATGCCGATAATAGAAATTGCTTCTGGCACAGGCAGCCGCGCTTGTTGTACGGCTTGCAGCGCCCCAAGTGCGATGATGTCATTGACGGCAAATACGGCAGTTGGTGGAACTGGCAGCGCGAGCAGTCGCTTCATTGCCAGATAGCCGCCCTCTTCTGAAAATTCCGACTGGATGATCAAGTCAGCGTCAAACGGCAGTTGATGTTGCTCGTGAATTCGCACGTAAGTATCTCGATGGGTATGCGACTTGTGCCGCCGAAGGGGTCCCGCGATCAAGCCGATACGCCGATGCCCTAGCTCGATCAGGTGGTGCATCGCCAGCCGCCCCGCTTGCGCCGAGTCGCTGCTGACCGTATCGAAATCGGGATAGGTTTCGCCAGAAGCAAGCACGACCACAGGCACACGCAGTTTCAACAAGTCCGAATTAAGCGTGCCAGTCGGGTTGATGATCAAACCATCGAACTGTTTTTGCCCCATGCGCTTCAAGTGATTCTGTTCCCGCTCAACGTTCCAGTCATTGTTCAGCATGACAACGGTATAGCCCGACTCTTCTAACCTGTCCTGCACACCCCGCGCCACTTCGGGCCAAAACGGGTTGGTGATGTCCGGTATCGACAGCGCGACCATGAAGGTTCGAGCAGAACGGAGACTGCCAGCAATCGCGTGTCGCTCGTAACCGAGTTCCCGTACCGCTTCTAGCACCCGTTCGCGTGTCTCTTCCCGAATGGGTTCCGAACTACCGCTGACAACCCGTGCAGCCGTTGCTTTGCTTACACCAGCAAGTTGTGCAACTTCACGCAGCGTCGGAACTTTTTTCATTGTGAGCGCCATGAGACCGATTTCATTACAGATAAAGTAATGCAAATGCGCGTACTTGTCAAGTAGGCTACAGCAAATCTCGCTGATCTATCAGTTCGCTTTCGCTCTAAATCTTTTGCCCGCGCAAACGAGGATCAAGCACGTCACGCAGTCCATCCCCCAGTAGATTGAACCCAAGCACGCCAAACATAATCGACAGTGCCGGAAAGATCATCAACCAGGGGGCGATCTCCGCAATCCCTCGACTTTCGCTCAACATGACGCCCCACGAGGGATTAGGAGGCTGTGTCCCTAGCCCTAAAAAGCTGAGTCCCGCCTCGGTCAACAATGACCACGACAACGCCAAGCTAATTTGCACGATCAACGGGGCGAGTGTATTGGGGATAATATGCCGTAACAATATGTGCCCATCAGACATGCCTAAACAGCGTGCCGCCGTGATGAAATCGAGTTCTTTAACCGACAACACGGGACTCCGTGCTACCCGTGCGAAAATCGGCGTGTAGACAATGGCAATGGCGATAACGGTTGTCGTAATGCCTGAACCAAATACGCTGACAATAACGAGCGCCAGCAGCAGCGCGGGAAGCGCAAAGAACACATCCATGATACGCATCGTAACGCTGTCAAATAATCCGCCAACATAACCAGAGAGCGTGCCTATGAATGCGCCAAAGGCAGCCGAAATGCTGACAGAGAGAACGGCGATCTGCAATGAATTGGTCGCGCCTTGCATCAGCCGACTAGCGATATCGCGCCCGAATAGGTCTGTCCCCAACGCATATTGTGCGCTTGGCGGTTTCAGACGGTCACGAACATGCTGTTCAAGGGTTGGATACGGAGTCACGCCAAGCGCACCAAGAATCGCTATCAGCGCGTATATCGTCACCAGCAGCAGACCAATCGCGCCGCTGCGATTCTTCAAGAGACGGCGTAGGAGCGAAACTTCTGTGGGTTTAAGTGTCGTGAGCATAAGAGATACGCGGATCGATCACAGTGTAAATAAAGTCAGCGAACAGATTGATCACCACAAAGTTGAACGCGATAAAAAGAGCTATCCCCTGAACGAGAGCGTAATCTCGCTGTGAAATGGCGTTAAATAAGAGGCGACCAATGCCGGGAAGCGCGAAAATTTCAAGAGACGGAGTAGGAGCGAAACTTCTGTGGGTTTAAGTGTCGTGAGCATAAGAGATACGCGGATCGATCACAGTGTAGATAAAGTCAGCGAACAGATTGATCACCACAAAGTTGAACGCGATAAAAAGAGCTATCCCCTGCACGAGGGCGTAATCTCGCTGTGAGATGGCGTTAAATAAGAGGCGACCAATGCCGGGAAGCGCGAAAATTTCCTCAATAATGACCGTGCCACCGAGCAAATAACCGATCTCTACGCCGACAATTGTCACAATGGGGATCAATGCGTTGCGTAAAGCGTGCCGCTGGATGACGATGCGTTCGACTAAGCCTTTGCTGCGTGCCGTTCGCACATAGTCCTGTGCCAGCACTTCCAAAACGGCGGATCGTGTTGTCCGCATGACCGAGGCGGAAAACGAAAACCCCAGCGTGAAGGCAGGAAAGATCATCTGGCTTAAATTGCGGAGCGGGTTTTCTGCCAGCGACACATAATCGCCAGAATTTGGCAAAATTTTGAAGTAGACCGACAGCACAAAAATGATCAGCGTGCCGAGCAAGAAACCCGGCATTGCCAGCCCAAGCAGCGCCAGCAAACGCCCTAACAAATCGATTATGGAATTGTGTTTTACGGCGGACAGCACCCCGATAGGCAGCCCGATCAGCAGCGCAATCGTCACCGCCATGACCGCGAGTTGTAATGTGACCGGATAACGAGCGAGGATCACATTCAGGACAGGCTGTCCATGCCGCACGGATAAGCCTAAATCGCCGCGCAAAGCGTTTCCCACCCAGACAATATATTGTTCAACTGGAGGTTTGTCTAAACCAAAATAGGCTTCTAAAGATTGTCGCTGTACGGCTGTCAGCATTCCTGCTTCTGTGCCAAGCATCGCAACAATGGCATCGCCGGGGACAAGGCGAATCGTACTAAAGATGAGGATAGACACCCCTAGCAAGGTAGGAACAAATGCAATTATGCGCTGCATCAAATAGCGGATCATATTGAAATTATCAGGGGTGCAAAATGCTTGCACCCCTGACCCTAATCATTATCGCGCCAGCTCAACCCGCGTTAGCGAGAGGATCGAGTCGGTGGGGGTAGGAACAAATCCGGTGACATAGGGCTGCTGGGCGGTATATTCGTAGCCGACGTACAGCCAAATCCAGGGCGCTTGTTCAGCGAGATAACGCTGGAACTCAGCAAAGATTTCATAGCGTGCAGTGGGGTCAGTTTCAGCGCGTCCAGCCGCCATCAACTCATCCAATGTCGCATCACTGTAACCCGCGACAACGTTCAAGTTGCCGGTTGATTGCCAGTAGCGTGCGTACATCGTATAGGGGTCGGGGCGACCACCGTTCTGGGCGACAGCAGCTTCAAAGTCGCCAGCCAACCAGCGATCAACATACACGCTCAGTTCCAGCGATTCGATTTCAACCGTGATATTGATTTCTGCTAACTGCGCTTGAATATTCTGCGCTTCGGAAAGCGCGGTCGGGGGTTCGGCGTTCGCGGCGATCACGTTCAGCGTGAAACCGGCTTCCATTCCCGCTTGTGCCATGAGTTCCCGCGCACGATCTAGGTCTTTTTCATAGCAGAACAGTTCTTCGATAGGCAGTGTAAACGCCGCCATTGTCAGTGGAGCAGTCACCTGTCCTTCGCCTAATGAAGCCACATCAAGCACTTCTTGACGGTCAATAGCACAGGAGATCGCTTGCCGGACTTCCAATTGATCGAGCGGCGGGGCGGCGGCACGAAGTTGGAAAACATGATAGCCAATAGAGGGCGCACGGTTAAGGACGATAGTTGGGTCATCGATCAGCAGGGTCGCCACTAACGGATCATTCAGTAACGCAAAGTCAATCGTTCCGGCGCGGAGGGCTGCCAGAATAGACGTTTCGTCGGGAATGATGCGGATTTCGATCCCATCAATGTTAGGACCTTCGCCCCACCAATCAGGATTAGCCGTCAACATCGTGACTTCTTCTGGCGTCCAACTGTCCAACACGAAAGGACCCGTCCCATTGGCAACAGTGGCGACATCTCCGCTTTCAACATCAGCGGAGTCCACGATTGCGGCGTTGGTGGTTGCCAGTGCCGCCAGCAGCGGCGTATCCGGCTGCGACAAATTGAACACCACTGTGTAGTCGTCGGGTGTGTCGATTGACGCAATGCTGAGATAATTCGCACGGGCTGCCGCAGCAGTCGTTTCATCCAGAATACGATTAATGGTGGCGACCACATCTTCGGCAGTAAATGCTGCCCCATTATGGAAGGTGACGCCCTGTCGCAAGTTGAGCGTTAACGACGTGCCATCGTCGGCGAATGCCCAGCTTTCCGCGAGAGAGGGAATAACATTCAGGTTTTCATCAAGGTTGACGAGCGGCTCATAAATGAGTTCTAACAGGCGGAACGAGGCGAACGCAGTTTGGGTATGAGGGTCTAGCCCGGTGGTATCTGCTGCGCGTGCCATAATCAAAACGTTATCAGATTCTTGGGCTGAAACCGTTCCAACCAATACGGTCAACAATGCAATCAAACAAACAATCACTATTTTTCGCATCGCAAACTCCTTTAGACTTCTTCAGCAAATTGCTGTGAACGTTCAACTATATCACTTTACACGCTTGTGGAAAATAAACTCGGTAACATCGGGCAGGACATAACCCGATAGTGCGCCGACTTGTTCAAAACCTTGCCTTGTGTAAAAGTGCTGTGCGCGGGTGTTGAAGTCGGACACCAGCAGAAACAGATCGCTGGCGACCTGTGCGCTTTGCCGCTCAATTTCATCGAGCAGCGCCACGCCGATTCCACTGCCCGCTTGATCGGCTCTCACCCCGATCAAGCGAAGGTAAGGACTGCGCCCAAACGACCCTTTTGGTATTCCCCATGCAAACCCGCAAACATCCTCATCCACTTCGACGGTGATCAACCAGTGGTTTTGCGCTAATCCGTTCTCAAAACCGCTCGTCGCTTTGGGTATTGTCAGTCCGTAACGCTGCCACAAAGGGGTTTCAACCATCCATGCAGCAAGTAACAGGATGTCCGTTTCCCTCATCGGGCGTAGTGTGAATGCCATAACGCTCATTTTATCCGAGTTTTAACAGGGCAGATTAAGTCCATGTGCGACGAATTAAGTCCACATAATTTACACCGGGCGTAATTTGCCCCAATACCACAGGGTGATCCGCGCCCGTGAGCGCCGGAAGCGTTCCGGGTCGTGCGTGCCATGTCTCGTGAGCGAGGACGGCAAACACGAGGGCTTCTTTATTATCGCTGTCCATGCCGACTTGCTCGTGCGTCAATACGACAGCCGGTTTTAGCAAACTTTGCAGCAGGTCAAGCATGATGGGGTTATGCCGTCCACCCCCGCCTAAGATAATTTCTTCGATGGGCGCGGGGGCAAAACGGGTGTAGGCATCGACGATACTTTGCGCCGTCAATGCCGTCATGGTCGCCAGAATACTGTTCGCATTATTGCCGCGTTGGTCAAGCATGACGGGGTTATGCCGTCCACCCCCGCCTAAGATAATTTCTTCGATGGGCGCGGGGGCAAAGCGGGTGTAGGCATCGACGATACTTTGCGCCGTCAATGCCGTCATGGTCGCCAATATGCTGTTCGCATTATTGCCGCGTTGATTGCCTTCTTGAATCAATTGAGCCGCCATTGCTTTGCTAAAGAGTTCACGTCCCGTTGTCTTGGGCGGCTTAATCTCAAAATAGGGATGTACCAGTAAATCTTGCAGCCAATCTTCATCAATGCGCCCCTGCCGCGCCAGATCAGCATCGCGGTCATACGTCTGCTGATCGTTGGTCAAAAGCATCATGATTGAATCGAGCAGCGCGTTACCGGGTCCGGTGTCAAATGCCAACGGTTTACTGATTGTGTTTGTAAGGGGTGGCAAAAATGTGACGTTACCAATGCCGCCAATGTTTTGGACTGCCCGCCATTTCGTCTTGTGGCGCAGCAGCAGCCAATCGACATAAGCCGTGAGCGGTGCGCCCTGCCCGCCCGCCGCAACATCACGCGGACGAAAGTTGTGAAGGGTGGTGATCCCCGTGCGCTCTGCGAGAATCGCCGCTTCGGTCAGTTGCAGGGTGGCACTGACGCGCCCATCAACCTCCACTTGATGCCAGACAGTTTGACCGTGAGAGCCAATGAGGTCTATCTGATTTGCATGATAACCGCTTTCTGCAATCAGGCGGAGAACGGCATCGGCAAACAGTTCACCGAGCGCGAAATTGAGCTTGCACAGTTCATCAACCCGCCCGGTAGTGGGCTGACTCGCGGTGAGGATACGTGCCTGAAATCCATTTGGGTACGGGTAGGCGATGGCATGGATAATACGTGCATGGAGATCAGATGGGTCTCCAGAGACCTCACACAGCGCAGCATCAATGCCATCAGCAGAAGTTCCCGACATCAACCCGATGATCAGCATATTTTACTCTTTCTCAGCCGATGAAAGCAGATAAGCCGCCAGTTCAAACAATCGGTTGTCGAGGCTCAATCTTCAAGGGCTGTGCCAGCGTAATACTTCCAACGTCCATTGTGTTGACGAAACACGCTGCGCTCTGTAAACGATACGTCATCATTGTCCGCAAACAGCGCCGCATGCTGTAAACGATACGTCATCATTGTCCGCAAACAGCGCCGCATGGAATGTTACCGCATCTGCTTCAACCCGAATAATCTTTAACCCGACAAACTTTGTATTCTGGCTAAAATCGTGTATATCCTGTTCCCAACTGGCGTGATCAGCCTGATATTGTGAGCCTTCGGGGTGGGTCGTCGCTATGAGATATTTTGCTAAATCCAACGCATAGGCGCTGTAGCGTGAACGCATCAAGGCTTCCAGTGATGGCGCGGCAGCACCTTTGTGTAGAAGCTGACAGCATTTTTTGTATTTGATCCCACTATCGCAGGGACATGGGGCGTTAGGAGATATTTTCATCGTCTGAACCCAACATGCTAGAGACTTCCATAATCGAGGGATCAATAATTTGTTTCACAACCACAGTTTATAGCCCCTGTGACAAATATCAAGCATGATCGTTAAACCTCGCAAATCGTTAAAAGCGGCAGATGTAGCGTTCACAGCAGACGAAACCCTGAATCTGCTGAGCAAGAACACCTACACGGCGGCAATAATCGACATTGGCTTGCCCGGAATGGACGGTTTAGAGTTAGTAGCTCACCTTACGCAGTTTGCCCTCATCCTAAATCCTTCTCCCTAAGGGAGAAGGACTTTCCAACACACGAACGCTTTTTCACCCCTCGCCCTGAGGGAGAGGGGCAGGGGGTGAGGGCTGAAAACGATACTCGTGCGTAAGGTGAGTTAGTAACACATATGAGAGATCAGGCAGCATACAAGTCGCTGCCATGCATAGCAATCACAGCGCATAGCAATCACAGCCTATCACACCTCACAGTTGAAGAAAGACGCATTAGAAGCAGGGTTTAACGCTTATTTCCCCAAGCCGTTGGACGATACCAACTTCATCCGTGAACTTGAGCGCGTAGTCGGACAGGCATAAAATCTACCCAACCCGAAGAAAACCCTGTAGACTAGCTCTCATTGTAGGCATCCTACTGATGCCGTTGAATGTTTAAGAGGAGGTTGATTGTCTGGTCTGCCCCGTATTTCGCTTGTGACGCCCTCGATGAACCAAGCCGCCTTTCTTGAGCAAACCCTGCGTTCGGTGCTTGAACAACAGTATCCTCAGCTTGAGGTTATTGTGATTGACGGGGGTTCAAGCGATGCCAGCGTTGACGTGATCAGGCGTTACGAGTCGCGTCTCAGCTACTGGATCAGTGAACCCGACGGCGGACAAGCGGCTGCCATCAATAAAGGATTTGCCCATTCAACTGGAGAAATCTTAGGATGGTTGAACAGCGACGACATGCTTTTTCCGGGCATACTCCACATGGTCGGAGAAATCTTCTCTCGCTACCCTGAAATCGCGTGGATCACAAGCTGGGGGGCGCACCTTGACTACACAGGCAAAGTAACCCGTGTAACCCCGTCTCCGGGAACAGTCCGCAGCCTCATTCAGCGGGGTTGGTATCATGGTCGAATGCTCGGTTTCATCCGTCAGGAAAGCACTTTCTGGCGGCGCGATCTGTGGCAGCGTGCGGGAGGGTTTGTCGATGAAACAAAAACCTACGGGATGGATTTCGATCTGTGGAAACGGTTTGCCGCCTACGCCGACCTCGTGACAGTACAAATGCCACTTGGGGGTTTTCGGGTTCATGCTCATCAAAAGACCGCGCAGCTAGATCGTTACTATCGTGAGATCGGCGTAACGCTACCCCAACAGGCACGCTTAATCACCTTACCAGCGAGACTCATTTTCACACTGTTTTCTACGCCCTTCGTGTCCCGACTAACCCACGACAAAGGGCGTAACGAGTGGCAATTTCATCGGGGAATTGATTTCCAACCGGGAATACGCTGACAATATGAAGCGCCAGAAACAGGGTTTATGGCTGCTGCTGCTGATCCATATTGTGATCGGGACAAGCTACGCGATACTCACCCCGCTCTGGCAGGGTCACGAGGCAGACTACTACAACGTCATTCGGTTTCTAGTCACTGAACAGCGTTTTCCAACGCCCGCTGACTACCCCAACGGGGATGCAGACATCCGGCAAGCGACTCAGCCGCCGCTCTACTTCCTGATCGCCGCGCCTATTGTCGCCTTGTTTGATGATGCACAGCCTGTCCCCTATGGGCTTCACCCGCTTCCATTATGCATCGGTGGAGAGGGTGACAATTCGACGCCTTACATCACCAGCAAAGCCTATAATTCGCCGTTTCAAGGGTCTGTTGGGGCTGCCTACAGCTTGAGACTGCTCAATGTTTTGCTGACAGCAACGGCTGTGTATTTCACCTATAAAACGGGTCGCAACCTCTTTGCGAATCAACCAACGACTGCCCTTATAGGGGCTGCGATACTTGCGTTTGAACCAGTCACGCTGCAATCGGTTATCGTGATTAGCAATGATGCTCTGCTGCTTGCCGCCTGTTCTGCGATTCTGTTCCTGTGCGCCCGACTGTTGATGCGCGAACAGGTTTCCAGAGGAGACATTATCACTGTGATCGCTTTGGGTATCAGCGCACCCCTCATTAAGTTACCCGGATGGGCGGTTCTGCTGTTGTCGTTGGCTGCTCTCACCTATCCGTTGATTTCCCAACCGAAAAATCGCCGCATTCTTTTATTCGGCGTCGGGCTAATCGCCTTGCTGACGGTGGTGATAGGTCTTTTCAACTATCAGAATTACGGCAGTGTTCTGGGTCGCTACAGCGTATTAGATTCGTTTGCGCTCTCGTTGATTCAACAGTTCGATGTTCCCTGGGTGATCATTCGGGGTGTGATCGAGCAGACGGCTTCTGACTTTTCCTCAGCGTTGGCACTCGTTCAGCATTGTCACTCGTCCACGCTCGTGCGGCATTCTTTACGCTGTACAACCTCCTACTGGTTTTGTGCTTTATTGCCGCACTCAGTGGATTGATCGCGGCGCTATTTAAACCCAATGCGAAAAAGTTGCGAGTGGTTGCGCTGCTGATCGGGTTGACGCTGATCACGCTCATCATGGTCATTTTTCGCAACACGTTAACCGCCAATGCAGATAACACGACAACCTACAACACGGCGATGATCTTTGCGCCTGTTCGTTATTATATTCCGGCGCTCCCTGCCCTTGCCCTGCTCGTCGCGGCGGGTTGTGCTGCCATGTTGCCCCGCATCAGCCGATCCTTGTTGGGGGTTATCCCTGTAACCTGTTTCGGTCTGGTCTCAATAGCAATCACGGTTATATTGATTGTGGAGCGCCCCGCTAACCCCGTCATGTCGCCTAGCGCGTTCGCGGCACTGGAAAATGTGCAGCGAGTCGCCGTGCAACCGGACG
>Ga0163154_10004993_pt1 | contig 17146 bp, 11 predicted proteins | sample OliLakLV19MP9P1_FD_148649 | JGI IMG/M metagenome (GOLD analysis project Ga0163154, IMG submission 148649) | Freshwater microbial mat bacterial communities from Lake Vanda, McMurdo Dry Valleys, Antarctica - Oligotrophic Lake LV.19.MP9.P1 | ecosystem: Environmental > Aquatic > Freshwater > Lake >... | reverse complement strand
GCCGCAACGACGATCTTGACCGCGCCTTGATGGGCGGCGAACAAGAACCGGGCAGCGCCGTCGATGTCCTGAAATGGCTGAGCGGTTATCTAAGCGGCGCGCAATCGGATAATGACGCGGCGGAGGTTTGATTTATTAACCTGAGTTTCGGACAGCGCTATTAAAAGCTTGGCTTGTATAATCCTAGTTACAGAGAGTTAAAACCGTCTGCTATACGATTAGCAAATCGGTCGAAACCGACTGATTAAGCGATCTTAGTCGATGGGGACGATGCGAGTCAATTAATATTTACATGTGACGATAGCGATTGAATAACTCGATCCATATCGAAATGAAAATCAGGGTCATTTCGTATGTGAGTGCCGTTACGAAACGATAAATTAGCAATATCATCAGGGAGATCGCTTTTTTTAGGCATTTTTGCGTTTTTCACAAGTAGTGGAATCACAGGCACATTACGCAAAAGCGCCGTCGAAACTTCGATTCTTACATAATCATCGGCGTTGTTTAATCTTATATGACCTTCGTCATCCGTAACTGTGAGCCAACTATCGCCTATAACGACCAGCAACACTCCACAACTTCCGACAACTTGCTGAAGATGTGTACGAAAATCATATCCAAGCGGAATTGAATCGACATCTTTGAAAACTGCTTCTTTTCCAAAGTGTTGAGTCAATTTGTCGTATATACGACCAACTACATCTGCACTATCAAGTTGTCGGTAAGAGATAAAAATACTATCCTTATCTGGTACCAGTTTTGAGATAGGTTTCTTGAAGAGTTCAACCTGCTTCATACGATCAACATCTGCAATTGGCATTTGATTAACCTTTAAACGCAAGAGTAGAGCGTTAGTAATATATTCATCATAGGCTTTTGGTTGCTTATTTTTCGGTGTTGCTCGTTGTCTACTACGCTCTGGAACAAATGCCCATAAAACTGCACCGAACATGGCAATGACAACGGCTCCAGAAAGAAATATTGCACCTAATATTGCGTATCCTTGATCCATAGCTTCAAACTGAGGCAGTGGTAATAATATTACGGAGCTAAGAACTCCGACAATCCCGGGCACTATACCAATAATGATACCTATCCAAGGGCGTTGTTTTTTTGTCTCAAAAATGATTGCTCCAACACCACAACTCGATATCATCACTATAAATCCAAAACCTAAAAATAACGTAATATCATTGCTTGAAGTCGGACCCGGGATGAAACTTCGTAACCAAGTATACAGAACGTTCACGTCTTCCATGTTTTCATTTCCTCTAACAGTATGAATTCCTCTGAAGGCTTATTTTAGCACAAAAAAAATATATACCAAATGATGAATAGAAATGGTTGCAAGTTTTTGCTGACAAAGTTATAATTTTAATTGAAGGAATTAGGATGCAACTTAGCATCTATATGAGGAGATTAACATGCAAACAAATCCAGCGTTTTCTTCGTCATCGACTCCAGCAACGTTTGATTCAATGGTCATGGCATTTTTGTCCAGAGGTTGGAAGGTCACAATGCAACTCACCGACTCTGTCGTTTTGAAAAAGACTGTGGGTGTGAACGGGTGGGCTGCCAGCATCATCATGTTATTATTTTCTTTAGTTGGTATGCTGGTTGTAATTGTCTGGATTGCAGTCGCAGGCAGCACCACATTCACTTTACAGCGAACTAATGGCGACTCATTAGCTAACGTCACAGGCAAAAACATCTCAACGCGCGTTAATTCTCCTTTAGAACTGGAACCCTTGTTTACAACCGTCGGTTCAGGTTTCAAAGTGGGATATGTGCCAGCAATAGCAATTGGTATTGTATGCTTTTTTATAAACACCCTGCTGTTTCAAGCCTTGTTATAATAAGCATATAATGCAAAGCAGTGATCTAATTAGAAGAAATTTGATTACTGCTTTGTGACTTTAAACCTTCGGCAGTTTTTCCGCCGCGATGTCGCGCCATCGTAGATTGGTCTCGTCACGCGGTGATAAAATCGGCGGCGCTGTCACGTTCCATACCACGCCGAGATCGGGATCATCCCAGATCACGCCGTTTTCGTCGCTGCCACCGTCGTAATACTGGTTGACGTAGTAGATCATCGATGCGTCGGTCAGCGCGTAAAATCCATGCGCGACACCTTCGGGGATGAACACGCCGAGCGATGCCGACTCGCCCACATCGAGCGTCGCCGTTTGGCGATAGCTCGGTGATGATGGGCGCAAATCTGCCAGCCCAACGCGGATTGTGCCAGTAGGCACGTACCAATAATCGACCTGGCGCAAATGATAATGCAGCCCGCGTAACACGCCTGCTTTGCTCTCGCTGTGATTCGATTGCAACTGCGTAAAATCGGCGGACGGAAACCATTCACGCCGGAATGCCTCTCGAAAACGTCCCCGATCATCGCTGAACGCGCGAACCATGACGAGCATCACACCATTGATGAGCGGATGCGGTTGGATAAAATCAGTCATTTTGGATGACATCCTGTAGACGACTTGTAAAATACCGCGCATTCTACACGCAAAAAGCCTGAATCGCAGACAACGCACCGATTTTAGCGTTGTCTGCGCTTTTTGCGTCCCGTGCGGTTAAATGCATCTTGCTTTGCGCTTGCCGTTATTTTTCGTTCTATCATAGGACAATCGCAAGGTGGCGCTAGTCTTGCCGAAAATCGCGGCTTAAGCTATGCTACAACGGTGTTATAAAAGGGGATATTCCCCATCGGAATCTTTAGGAGGCGGCGATGATACAGGGAGGCGACAGCTTCCGTCTGGTCGTGCGGCGGGGTCCACAACCCAACCAGACTTACGAACTCAACAAAGATATCATCACGTTGGGGCGTGACATCACCAATGATATTGTGATTAATGACCCCGAAGTCAGCCGCCATCATATGCGAATTACGCGGACGCCCGGCGGAACCACCATCGAGGATTTAGGCTCGACCAACGGCACGTTTGTCAATGGGCAGCGCGTGCAAGGTGCGCGCGCGCTCCGCAACGGGGATATGGTTGGCTTAGGTGAAACGGTCACGCTCGGTTACGAGATGGCGGTACCACTCGGTGGGACGGTTCCTGCCCAGCCAAGCGGTATGAACCCCGTGCCACCGCTTTCGCCCAACGCACCGCCGCCTGCACCCATGCCGAACAATATTCCAGCAGGTGTGCAGCCGATGGGCGGCACGCCCGCAGCACCAAGCGCCCCCGCACAAAGTTATACCTATAATCCAAATCCACAGGGCGGTATCGGCGGCTATGGCTCTGCTGACCCCGCATCACCAAGCTATTCGCCGCCATCACCCGCTGGTTATGATGCCCAGCAGTTTGGTGGATCGCCCTATACCGCTGCCCCGTCGCCATCATCCGGCGCGCTGCCTGCAATGGGTGGCGATTATGACCCAGTGGCGATGCGCGACGAAACGCCGCGCAGCACCACCCGCTGGATCGTGATCGGCTGCGCCGGTTTGGGCTTGTTCTGCTGCTGCGCGACATCGCTTGGCTTGATTTTGGTCGATGCCAACTGCTTGTGGGATCGCATCCCGATAGTATGGCAAATTTTGCAGGCGTTCGGCGTCCGGCTGGCGTGCTAAAAACACGACACATTTGCAATTTATGCTACGTATGCTAAGATTTAATGACGTATCGGGTCAAGCGAGAGATGTTGTAACCTCTCGCTTATGTTTTGTAGGGGGCACTGATGATCTCCCCGTTTCCAGCGGCGTGGAATGATCAGCGTTACCGCGCGATCACCGAACATCAAACGGAACTGATTTGTTGTTATCTGCCCGATAGTACAGTGACATACGTCAATGATGCGTATTGTCAGTTTTTTGGGTTGACGCTCGATCAACTGGTTGGGCGGCGTTTTATCGATCTGTTTCTTCCCAATCGCCACGATGAAATTTTGTTGCATATTCATTGGCAGGTCATTCATAAAACCCCGCGCATCGAAATTCAAACGGTGCGTAAGCCAGACGGCAATTATGCGTGTGTCGAATGGATCGACCAGGCGCTGACCGACAACGACGGCGTCGTCATCGAACTGTTGGCGGTCGGTCATGATGCGACCGCGCGCTTACGATCAGAAGAAGTGCAGCATCAACTGGCAATCGTGCGGACAGAACTGGCGCGCGAACGTGAGTTGAGTGAACTCCGCGCAAATTTTTTGCGTATGGTCACGCATGAACTGCGCACACCGCTCTCGATCATCAACATGGCGTTCGAGATGATCAGTAAATATGGCACAAGGCTGTCTGAATCAGAACAAGTTGAACGATTAGGGGTAGCGCAAGCCCAAGTCAAGCGGATGACGACGCTGTTGGAAGATATGACGATCGCGCTGCGTACACAGATGACCCATGTTCCATTGACCCCAATCGCGCTGGATTTATCGGTGCTGGTCAAAAGCATTGTCACCGAACTGCACCTCACGCTCGGTAAATATCACGAATTCATCATCGACTCCACGCCCGAAATGACCAACGTTGTCGTTGATAATCTGCTCATGCACCGCATATTGATTAACCTGCTCACGAATGCGATCAAATACTCACCACATAACACCATGATCGGGATCACAGCATGGCGTATGCACGACGATGTTTGTATCACCGTGCGCGACCATGGCATTGGCATCCCCGAAGACGATCTGCGTCATTTATTCGAGCCATTTTATCGCGGCGGCAACGTCGGATCAGTCATGGGCACAGGCGTCGGCTTGAGTCTGGTGCGCGACTGCGTGATCGCGCACAACGGCGTCATCAATGTAGAAAGTCAAATCGGCGTCGGCACCGCTTTCACGATCACGCTGCCGCAGCCCACATCCACGCAGGATGAGCTGCCGAACGGTACGCAGGTCTTGCTCGATTGGGCAGCATCACAACGCTAACGCCGCGTCATCGCGTAAAAACACCGGAATATAATCCAACGGCGCGGGGACAGTGACGGTTTGCCCGCCCTCGTACATCTCGCGCGTATAGGCGTCGCGCCATATCGCGCCGCGCGGCAAATACACTGTGCGTTCGCGCGCGCCCGGTTCAAAGATGCTGGCGATGAGCAGATCGTGCCCGCACATGAAATCGAACGACTCGGTATACGTGCGCTCGTCGTGCGGAAATTCGTATACAAGCGGACGCAAAAGCAGTCCGCCCTCTTTCATTGTTCGGGTGAAATATGGGATCAAGCGATAGCGCCGCTTGATCGCCGCGCGCACGTGCGGCAGCACGTCCGGGTACATCCACGGCTCGTTAACCGAGCCATCAGCGTGCCACGAATGAATACAAAAGCGCGGGTGAAACACCCCGTTTTGCACCCAACGTAAAAACAGTTCGGGGTCGGGCGCGTCGCCATAAAAGCCGCCAATGTCGTGTCCGGTGTTTGGCATCCCCGAAATACTCAGGCTCAACCCCATCGGGATATTCCACTTGAGCGTGTGCCACGACGTGCTGTTATCGCCGCTCCATGTCCCGGCGTAGCGCTGAATACCGAATCCGCCCGACCGCGTGATCACATATGGGACGCGATCTGGGTAGAACTCTTTCAACGCCTCATGCGATGCGCGCGCCATCAACAGCGTTTGAATCGGGCGCATTTGACCCAAATTGATCGGATCGCCAAACCCGTCGCAGATCGCAGAATCGTCCGGCAGTTGAAATTCGTTGTTGTCGTTCCAGATCGCATCGACGCCATAGGCGAGCAGCGTCGCTTTGATCTTGGTTTTCCACCACTCGTATGTGCGTGGGTTGGTAAAGTCGAGCAGCGACCCGTCTTCGGTCGTCCCCGCGCCGCCGCTCCAGAACTGGGCGCGGGCGGGCGCATGGTCGTGCGCCTGTAGCGACAGCCCTGTCGGTTGAATATCAACCTCACCGCCCAACCCGGTGACGAGAGGGGGCGCAGATGAGGCTTTAATAAATCCACCGAACGCCGCGACTTCATCGTAGAACGGATGGGTGGCGAGCAAATGCGGCTTGACGTTAGCGGCGACTCGAATGCCGTGATCGTGGAAATAGTCGATCATCGCTTTGGGATCAGGGATTTTCGCGCGATTCCAGGTAAAGACGTAGCGCCTGCCGTCGTCGCCCGTCGTGTAACCCGACGATAAATGAAACAAATCGCACGGAATATCGTGCTGCTTGCATAAATCCGCGAACTTTTTCAGTTGTTCTTGCGCGTCCGGCGCTTCGGTATAACTCATGGTTGAACCGAGATAACCGAATGCCCAATCGGGAATATCGGCACTATGTCCGGTCATTCCCATGTCAGTATTATGCGGATCGTAAAGATGCTTGTGACCACGATGAGCGGAGTCTGATTCGTCTATAACAGCAGTCGGCATATACAGATAGTAATCAATATCGCCATCTTCGGCGCGCCAGTATCGGTAGCGCGCGCGCTTGGTGTAATCGATCTCTTTGCCTAAATCGAACGTGGTCTCGCTAAAGTTGTCATACACCATGCTGTACATCAGGTTCATTTTGGGGATGAACGTGGTATAAACCGGAAAATGTTTGTAAAGCGGATCGCTCGTTTCGGCGTTGTAGCCCAACGCATCGCGCGGCGACATGCGAATTCGCATTCCGGCTTTATCGAGCGGACCCGCGACTTCGCCAAAGCCGTAATAATGCTCGTTGGGGCGGTGCAGCATATGATGACTAACGGAGCGTCCATCGGCGTCATACGTATACGCACCGACTGGAATATCGGCGGCGAACACGCGGTCTTCGCTATCGTACCAGGTGAGCGCCGCGTTCCGTAAATCGATATGCAAACTCCAGATGGGCGCAGTCGTTGCTTCATCAATATGAATCAGCTTGACAATATCCGGTTTTATATCAATAGTGAACTTTGATCCTAAACGTTCCCAATCCCATCGAAATCCCAAAAATAATCCTAGTTGACGCGAATAACCTGTAGGCTTCAAATCGTAATCAAGTGAAAACCAAGTATGGTTTCGTGCTTCACCATCGGGATACATGACGACTTGCACAAGCGTATGATAATAGATATAAACGCCGAAGCATTCCCCATGCGTACCTCGAAATACAAGTTTGGGATGAAAATGTAGGTCAAGGTCGCTGGCTTCGGGATCGAACGTCAACGGCGCGGGGTCTATAAGTCGCATACAGTCTCCATGAACGCGGGTTCGACACTTATGAATAAATTGTCAAGTGTACCAGCGCGTACTTGATTTTGGCGCACTACTCAGAGGATAATCAAGGGATGCATTGATAAATAGAGTTACCACCATAATAGTATCGTCGTGCGCGCGCGCGGCGAGGATTTTTTGGAGCAAACTTGTGTCGGATTCCAGCCTTCCGCCTCCCGGTTCTGCCGACGGTGGCGCAGACGACGGCAAGAACCGTCCGAACGCCTTCGATGATTTCGTCAATAAAGACCTCGATCTCTCCAGTCTGGATGATGGCGACGCGGATAAAAACGAACGGCGTCCCGGCGAGCCGACCGATAAATCATTTTTGCGTCCGCTCAACCCATTTCCGTTTCCCACGCCAAAACAATCCGATGAATCGCCCTACGGCAATTTGCCCGGTGGACGTACCAATTTACCGACGGATGGCGATGATGATGATCCACCGCCGCGTTTTGTCGGACGTTTGTTTGGCGCGCCGATGCCGCAAACGCCCGCTGTCCCGCGCTTGCCCGCGCCATCTTTAGAAGACCCGCGCTGGGTACGCGGCGTATACCGCGTGCAGCGTGATTTGCGCGTCTACAAAAATCCGTCACGTCACGCCATCAAGATTTACACGATGGCGGATGCCAGCCGCAAAATCGATAAATCGCTGCGTTTCATCCCGAATATGATGCCGGGATGGTCGGCGGTGCATTTATACGGCGAAGTGCCGATTGTTGGGTTCGTCGATACCAGCGAAGTGCATCTGGTCGCGCGGCGTGGCTTGCGTGATGTGTGGGAAGATATCGCGCTGGTCGCATGTCTGCTGCTGCTGGCGCTGGCGTTGATCGCCAACCTCGATCAACTGCCGTTCTTCAACGGTGGCGATAACCAGCGCATCACCGAACTTGAACAGACGATCAGCGAGCAGCAAACGCAAATTGATGATCTGCAATCGACCATCGAGGCGATGCGTGATACCATGCGCGACGGCGCTGCTACTGGCGCGGAAGAAATACAGGCACGGTAAAACCAAAAGAGTCAACACCTTTCGTTTCTAAACTGTAGTTGCCTATCGGCGCAAAAAAAGGCAGGTCTAAGACCTGCCCCTACAAAACGTGATATAGACATGACGGGCGACCCAACAGACGTCGCCCTTTGCGTATCGTTAGTCGTTATCGGTGATGTTGACGGTGACGAAATTCGGCTGCACGCCCAAATTCCATGCGCTGGCAGGATTGCTGCTGCTGACCGAGAACATCACGACTCCGGTATACATGGTGCCTTCATCAATGGCGTCATTGATGATTTGAATATTGAAAGACTTGCCAATGTTCCAGTTGGTGCCATCGAACAGACGTGTCAGCGTAATCGGTGTCGTTTGACCATCGATGACCATCGCCGTGACGGTGATTTGTTCACCGATGGGCGGCTGGCTGATCAGACGGACAATCGGCATCACGATCGCGCCTTCGACTCCGGCGACAGGGTTGTTCTGGAACGAAATCCCGCGCAGTGCTGACGTATTGGTGCGCGTCGGCGTGCGTGTCGGGGTGTTCGTGCTGGTTGGCGTCGCCGTAAGGGTGGCAGTGTTGGTCGGCGTGTTGGTTAACGACGGCGTGATTGTCGGCGTGCTGGTCGGCGTTTCTGTCGGCGTGCTGGTCGGCGTTTCCGTCGGCGTACTCGTCGGCGTTTCCGTCGGCATACTCGTCGCTGTATTGGTGACGGTCGGCGTCAGCGTGACGGTCGGCGTGTTCGTCACGGTTGCTGTACGCGTCGCGGTACGAGTCGCGGTGCGCGTTGGCGTCGCGGTTGGCGCGTCGTTATCGCGGATGCTGACGTTGATGTCTTCACATTCACGGGCGTGGTTGAAACCGCTCGACAGAATATTACTTTTGCTCTCATGTTCGAGCAGCGTGAAATGTGGATCTGTTTCGAGCAGCGCGTCATTAATCACCGTGACGGTAAAGTTCTTGCCCGTGTTCCAATTGGTAGTCGAGAAGATGCGTGATGATGGGCTGACATTGATTTGTGCTGGGTTAAACAACGCGAACACCGTCACCGATTCGCCAGCAGCGGGCGATTGGCTTAAGCGCACGTTGTAAATGACTGCGAACCCAATATTCGCCTCATCTAAGGCGATGGTCTGGCGGCTGACGCGGATGCAGAACACATTGCCGGGTGGCTGCGTGTTCGTCGCGGTACGTGTGGCGGTACGCGTCGCTGTGTTCGTTGGCGTGCTCGTAGCCGTGATTGTCGCCGTGCCCGACGGCGTGCTGGTCATCGTCGATGTCGCCGTCGGCGTATTCGTGTTCGTGCTCGTCGCCGTGCCCGACGGCGTGCTGGTCATCGTCGATGTCTCTGTCGGTGTATTCGTGTTCGTAGCCGTGTTCGTTGGGGTTACAGGAGCGCTCAAATCGATGTCGATGACCACCGGGTCATGATCCGACGTGCGGTACGGGTCAACACTGAACATGGTCACGTCTTGATTGGTAGCGGTGATGCTGGTCACGCCCTTGTTATCGTCGTTGTAATCGATAAACGACGGTTCGTCGGCGTTGATGTGCCATTCGGCAATATCGGTCACTTGCGTATCCATGCTGGCATTGGCAAGCGCGTAATCGAGATAACCGAGCTGACCATCGAACAGGTACGAATAGCCGTTGACCAAGCCAAGACGCGACTCGACCAAATCGATATAACCCGCCGTTTCGAGGGTCGTGATCGGGTTTTCTTGCGCGTAGGCGTTCAAGTCACCGATGATCAACACGTCGGTTTCAGCGCTTGCTGGGACGACGACAGTGTTAATCCATAGGTTGAGACGAGTCGCCTGTGCCGTCCGCGCGGCGTTGAACGCGCCTTGACCATCACCTTGATCGAGGTCGGCACCACTTGCGCCTGTGCTGCTCTTGCTCTTGAAATGATTGACAACCGTCAAGAAACGCTCGCTCGAGGCTGTTTCTTGCCACAAAGTGGCAATCGGCGGGCGATTATGCACGGAGTCAGTGTCGATGAAAGTACTTACTGGCGTAACAGCACCCAAACGGTACACGTAAGCGACAGTGATTGCATCCGTGCCGACCACGCCATTGTTGATGTAGTCGAACGTGCCGCAGGTCGAATTCATGCCGAGTACGCCGAGTGACGCATTCCCATTGAGAAGTGTGTTAATCGCGCCGGTCGCGCCCATGCCGTCATTTTCGATCTCGATCAAGCCAAAGATGTCGCCATCGAGACCGCACAACGCCGTGATCAGCTTGTTGTGCTGGCGGACAAATTCAGCCGCCGTGTTTGCGCCGCGCGCGGTCGGGAAACCGCCGCCTGTGCCATCACCGTTGAAGTAGTTCAGTACGTTGTAGCTGACCACGCGAATTTCGTTCGCCGTCGTCGGGGCGAAGGTCGCCGCCGGACGTGCTTCGAGCGTGAACGTCGGAATATCGAGGTCGGCGTCGTTATCGACGTTGATGGGGTGCAGGCGGAAATTGCTGAAGCCAAAGCCCAGCACACCGATCAAATTAGTCGTCGTGCTGCCTTGACGCAGCGTATTGCTCGCACTCAACCCCGGCGGCGGGTACAACGGGTCGAAGTAGAGCGAATCGTTGGTGTCGTTATCCCACGGGTTGCCGTCGGCGCTGCCACTTTCGACGCTCAGCGCGCCATCATCGAGGATGATGCGGCGGTTCGCCAGCGCGGTCAGGTAAGCGCTGTAACCGGATACGCTCGGCACGTTGTTGTGCGTGTACTGATATTCGTTCTGCGTCGTCAGCGTGATTTCGCCTGTGCTGCCCAAACGGAACAGTTCGCCCACGACCAGCGTGTCGGTGAAGCGTACCAACATGCTTTCGTAGTTTTCGTAGACTGCGATGCTGGTCACAGGCAGATCGATGTCGGTCGCGGTGATGCTGCCCGTGCCGGGACACACGATCAAGCTGGTCGCGTTCAAGCGCGTCTGACCGAAGCCTTCGGCAAGCGCACCCTCCACGCGCACGATGTCACCATATTCGACATCGGCGAGGTTCGGGAACGGGTCGTAAATCCAAATTGCATCCGACGTGAGCGGGTTGCCGTCGCCCGTCGCGTCTTGGATGTAGAAGCCGTTGGTATCGCCATAGGCGAAGCTGTCGCCTTCCTGGAAGTCCGCCGTGACCACACCTTGCAGCGTGTACGTGCTGCCAAGCGTGCGGCTCAAGCCATTTTCCTGTACATTGTAAATCGCCGTGAACGGGCTGGCGCAAATCGCGGTGACATCTTGCGTTGCAGTCGCGGTGGCAGTCGCCGTCGCCGTCGCTTGATCCGTCACCGTGCCGGTGCTGGTCGCGGTCGCCGTTGCGGTGTTGGTCGCGGTCGCGGTTGCGCCGCCGCCGCAGTTGTTCGCCGCGCCCGCCGATGGATTACCCTGAACATAGGTGGATGTGTTGCGTGCGCCGCCTGTGCCATTCGGGCAGCGCCCGATGGACTGATTGATGGTTTGACCCGATGCTTCGCCTTCATCGATTTGCGGCTGACTGGCGTTGAGCAAGGCGAGTAGTCCTGCATCATCGGCGTCGTTGGTATCGTACACGAGTGCATCGAGCAAATTCGCGCCAGCAGATACGGGTGTGTTATTTGGGAACAAGGCAGCGCTGCTCGCATAAAGCGCGACCGCATCTTGTCCGTTTTGCAGCCCATTGTCCGCGAACAAAATGTTGTTCGCGCCAACCGTGCCGATGATCGCGGTGTTGCCCGCGACGAAATAGCCGCTCGCGTTGGTCGATTTACCCATCAAATCGAGTGTTGTATACGACAGATCGCTGCTGCCATTGAAGAATACCAATACCAGCCCATTGAGCGAGGTATTGCCGACGCCACCGTCGTACAACTCGACAAATTCGAGTACATCCGTACTCGGCGTATCCGCGTCACTTTCGTTGATGATGACATTGGTCGCTGGCGGTAGGGTGGCGGTTGCCGTGTTGGTGGCGGTCGCGGTGGCAGTCGCGGTCGCGGCAACGGGTTCGTTGAAGGTGATTACATCGCTGCGGAACTTGCGATGTGCGACGATATCGAGGTCGCCCGACGCTTCACCATCGTTGTAATAGATTTGATCACCGTTATCGCTGATGATTTGGATCGTGCCGGAAGCCGCGAACGGATCGACACCTTCAATGATCAAGCCTTCGGGGTTGAGCAGGACTTGACTTACGTCGCCATCATCGATGTCGGCGTTGAGCAGTTCCGGCGCATCCGCCGGAAGTCCTGTCCAGCGATACAGCGAAAACACATCGTTGGAAGGTGAACCCGCGATGATGATACAGCCGACTCCATTGCATTCAATCTCGCGGATGCCACGGTCGCCCAAGTCGAAGAAGATCGGCGCGCCAAATGCAGGGATGAGCGAGCCTGCTGTGCCGCCGGTCGTGTTCAGGCTGTTGGTCAATGTCGTGGCGTTCAGCGGAACAATGATCGACTGATTACGCGTGGTCGTGTTGTACAAAGGCGCGCGGAAAGCCAAGTAAATGTTTCCTGTGCCAACCGCTGTCGATACGCCTTCAAGGTTGAAGCCATTTTCTTGGTCGGGGATCACCCCGTTGGCAGCGCTGGCGGCGAAGCCGAGCGCGTTTGCGCCCAAGCCGTGACCGTTCGCAGCATCCCACGCGATCAAGTCATCTTCAAGGAAATTGTAGTGACCTAAATAGCTGACTGTGGTTACAGAACCGCTACCACCAATAATCGTGGCGAAAATGCGCTCACGATTAGGGCGGTCGCTGCCGCCAGACGAATTGCCGTGCGAACCGAAAAACAGCGCGGTAGGACCCAGATAGACGCTGGCTTCGATGTCCACTTCGCGCGGCACACCGCCCGAAAGATCGGTCAAGCCCAAGCTGCTGGTGAAATCGAACGATGCAATCGGCGCACCCGACGCGGTGCGCGAATAGAGGCGCAGCGCTTGGTCTTCGTCGTCGGCAACGATCATGTAACCGTCTTCAACATCGAACGCGGTCGATGCTTCGGCGGCGAAGGTGTGATAAAGGTCATTCGCATAGGTCGCATCTTCAATCGATGCGGCGTAGACGAAAATTTCGTTGGTGATGTTGCTATCGCCATCCGTGACCGAAATCGTCACGTTGGAATAGCCGACCGTGCCAGCAGGCGCGCCCAAATCGAGCCGCCATGTGCCGACGCCGGTATCGACAACCGCCGCGCTCGCCAAAACCGACGGGCTGCCATTGACGACATTCACGGTCAGCGAGTCTGCCGGGGTCACATCATCGCTGACGCTGAAATTGAAACCGCTGCCGACGCCGCTAAAGCTCGGCTGCGTGGTGTCGTTGATTACGCCCGATGCGCCTTCCGCCAACCCGGTGATGATCGGGACGTTGGCAGGGAAGTTGGTCGAACCAATATGATCAAGCGCATCGCCCGCGAAGCTGGCGGGGTACACACTTGTCGCGCTCATCGTATAAGGCGGTAAGTCGCTCGGACCTTGTACGTCGCCCGATACCCAGTCCGCGAGCGCGGAACCTGTGGTATCCGCCGAGCGACCAAAATAATCGACCGTCGCAGTCACAGCTTGAATGAATGAAGCGCTGGTCTGGCTGGTTGCGTTTTCGCGGAACAGCGTCGGCGCGTAGGTGCAATCGTTGGCGGTGTTATCCTGTACGGCGATGCCATCGAGGATCGACCAATTTGTGAAGATTGCGCCATCACCGATGCCGTTATTATCGCTGTCGATGTCGTCGGTCAGCGTCGGCGCGGTGCTGGTGTCGATCAGCAGGTAAGACGCCGTCGCATTTTCGATATCGGAAATACCACTATCGGCGCTGAAGCCGTTGCCCGCCGTAAATCCGGTCAACAGCGTCGCACTGGGGTTTACCGTGAATGGACTGCTCGCTTGTGTATATACGAGATAGCCATTGCTGCCCAATGTGCGCCCGCCGAGGCTGAAGATCGTCTGGATGTCGCCACAGGCTGCACCGCTGTTGTCGCCTTCGATGCCGACAAGATAATAACCCGTTGGGATGACCGTGTTGGATACGCCGCGAAATTCGACGTATTCCTTCGGTGTATCTGTGCCGGGTGGATTGAACAGAATTTCGTTGATGTAAAGCGAGAAGACGCTGCCTGCATCGACCGGTGCTGGTACGACGACCGCAAGCGCGATCAACACACCAAGCAGCAAGGCGACAAGCCGCCACGAACGCAGAGACGTTCTGTGCATGAACTGACTCCTACTGATCACGGAACAAGAGATGAAATTGTGAAGTTGCTGGATTGTTTTGAAGGGAGTCAAACAGACTCCCACTTGGATTCAAAGTATAAATCGCGGATGTTAAGAGATATATAAGGCTGACAACTTTTTAACGTTTCGTGCGCGCTTATCGATCGCGGGCGGGCGGCATTTCTTCGGTCATGAATTTGTCGTGTAGGTCGGCATCGACGCCCGCGATGACCGCCAGTGCGCGCGCGTATTCACGCAGTTCATTCTGTAAATCGTTCAACTCTTTACGCATGAGCGCGTAATGTTCCCATGCGCGTTCATAATCATACGCGCTGATGTCGGCAGGCTTGCCTGCTTCATAGGATTGCAAAAGTGGATGCCAGCGCGCCAAAAACGGACGAATGCCGCGATTGAGGACTGCCAGCGCCACTGGACCAAACTCATGTGCGACTTCAAAACCCGCCGTATGTAAAGTGCTGCGTGTGTATTCAAATAACTTGTGCATCGATGCGAGCGCTTCGCGCAGCAGCCCATGCGTAGGGTCGAGACGCTGCGTCGCGACGCGCGTGGTCAGTTCGACATATAAATCCCACGCGGCTTTTTTCTGTAAGCTGTCTGGCGCGAATGCGATGCTGCCTAAGCCCCACGGCAGCTTGACTTCGGAAATATTGATTTTGAAATACTTACGAAAAGACCGCCAACTCCGGCGGACGCCGCGCATAATCATGGAGTATCCTTCGTCGTCAATAATCCGGCAAGTCGTGCAACCGCGGTGACAAACAACGGGTCTTGCACAGTGAGCGCGTCGCCTAATGTCAGCCATTCTGTACTGGCGTTGTGTTCCCATGCTGTGCCATCGCCGGGTGCGTCTCCAGCGGTGAGGTGTGTGACATCGACGGCGAACAAAAAGGCGGTGGTATCACTGCTCTTGCTGGGACGAATGAGTCCGAGTGCGATCAAGTCGCTCTCACTGACAATATACCCGGCTTCTTCATTCAGTTCGTTAACAGCGCATTGCCGTTCGTTTTCGCCGGCTTCGACTCCGCCGGTGATGCTGCACCGTTCCGGTTCCATGCCGTGCGCGGGACAAATTTCGACGCGCGCCAGATATTCGCGCTTACCCTGCTGCTGACGAAAGGGCAGTACAGAAATAATCTGTCCGTTCGAGCGCGATTCGTGCAGGAAAATATAGCCATCGCGGTCGATGAGCGACACGAATGGGGTTTGATACAACGTTTGGTCAGTCATGGGCAGCGGCTAGTTGTGTGGTTGCGCGGATTGATCGTCGCTGATCTCGCCGCGCATTTCTGGCGTTTGACCGGGAATATAATGTTCTTCGTGTTCGTGTTTTTCGCGCATGACCATGACCAGGACGCCTGTCACGACGACGAATGCGAGAACAACCAATATCAGCCCAACAAATACGCTCATTTTTAACTCCAGTAATGGGTAGCTAGGGATGAGTGAAAAAACACGTAACCCTTCTTTGACTGATGCTCAGTGAATCACGAAACCTTGTTTTTGCCCTCACCCTAAATCCCTCTCCCTCAGGGCGAGGGACTTCAAAAGCGCGTTTTTCTCCCCTTCGCCATGAGGGCGAAGGGGTCGGGGGATGCGAGCTGGTGAACATTCGTGATTGACTGATGCTGATTTTATCACATCCGCTCAGTCATCCAACGTTGGTTCGTAGACAAAATTGATCGCGCCGAGTTCGCGTGGCGGCGCTGGCAGCGGCTCTTGCCAGAAGACCGGACGAATAAAGTTCGGGCGCGATTGTGCGATTTCCAGCGCTTTCGTCCATTCTTTGCGGACGGCGCTGCTGGTCGCGCTGTTGGCAGACCAGAACAACTGGAAAATATCCGCGCTTTCGATCATCTGATTCAGGCGGTCGTCCCAGTTTTCGCCCGCGCGGATCGTGGTCAGATCGCGCAAATAATCGAAGCCGAGTATTTTGTACGCACGTTCGACGCGCTCGACAATGTGTAAGTCCTGGCGGCTGTAACTGCAAAATACCGCTTGATACACCTTGCGTGTTTCGGCTTGTGCAGTCGGTTTGTTCGCAATCGGCGTCATTGTGGCGGCATCCGTGCTGACATCGATGAACAACGGAATTTCACACACGATAATCCCTTCGACCGTGAACGTGATCACGCCTTCATGGACTTCACCAGGCGCGGCGCTGCTGGCGCGCAGCTTGAAAGCCGCACGATTCCACGCGTCGTAAAAGCCAATCGTCGCGCTCACGGGGTTGAACTGAAACCCCGTCATGCGCGGCGTTACCATAATCGAAGCGTCCTCGATGATCGTCGCGCTGGCGGGGCGGGCAGCACGCCGAAACAATTTTGCCTGGTCACCAAGTTCACCTTTGGCGTCGGCGTCAACTTGTGCGGACGCGCTCTGGCGGTACACGTACGCGAGTAAGTCGTACCACTGGCTTGGCGCGATCTCTTTCGGGTAATACGCGGTGAACTCGGCGGGTTCGGGCGGTTGGAGTAGGTCACTGGCGCCGCCGATTGCCATCGGCGCTTGTGGTTCAAGTGGCTCACTCATGCTTGTGCCGCCGCGCGTCGTGCCCTCGAATTCATCTTGTTCTTCTACTGCTTCGCGCAAGCGGTCGCGAATGCCGCGCGTTGGTTCATCGTCGAATGCCGCATCCTCGACATCAGGTCGGGGCGTGGGATTCATGCCGGCGTGGTCGATGTAAATTACGTCGTCGAATGCCGTATCCTCGACATCAGGTCGGGGCGTGGGATTCATGCCGGGAACAGGCGGAACGCCGGGTACAATCACGGGTGGCGGCACAACAGGCGCGGGTGGCGCTAC
>Ga0163154_10004992_pt1 | contig 17148 bp, 12 predicted proteins | sample OliLakLV19MP9P1_FD_148649 | JGI IMG/M metagenome (GOLD analysis project Ga0163154, IMG submission 148649) | Freshwater microbial mat bacterial communities from Lake Vanda, McMurdo Dry Valleys, Antarctica - Oligotrophic Lake LV.19.MP9.P1 | ecosystem: Environmental > Aquatic > Freshwater > Lake >... | reverse complement strand
TTCGCCGAGCGGGGGATCACGACACGTCTGGCGGACTTCTCGCAGACTGCGCTGGACGCCGCGATCGCGGGCCACATCGCGGACGTCGCGAAGAAGCGCAAGCGGCGCCAGTTGACGCCGTCGCAGGCGACGGCAGTGATCGACAGCTTGGACGCCTCGCCGGGCATCATCGGGATGGGCGTTGCGGACATCGCGGTCGAGGCCGTGGCCGAGGTGCTCGACGTGAAGCGGAAGGTCTTCGCCGAGCTCGCCGCGAAGCTGCCGAAGGACGCGCTCCTCGCCACGAACACGTCTTCCCTCTCGGTCACCGAGATCGCGCGCGACGTGCCGAATCCCGGGCGCGTCGTGGGCATGCACTTCTTCAATCCGGTGAAGAAGATGCCGCTGGTCGAGGTCGTGCGCGGCGCAAAGACGAGCGACGAGACGATCGCGAGTGTCGCGGCGCTGGCGCTGCGCCTCGGCAAGACCCCGGTCGTGACACGCGACGTGCCGGGTTTCCTGGTCAACCGCATCCTGGGCCCGTACCTCGACGAGGCCGTGCGCCTCTTCGTGGGCGGCGCCAGCCCGAAGCGTGTCGATCGTTTGCTGCTCGAGTTCGGGATGCCGATGGGCCCTTTCCGTCTCTTGGACGAGGTGGGCCTCGACATCGCGGTGCACGCAGCGCGCTCGTTGCACGCGGGCTACGGCGACCGCATGAAGCCCAGCGACGCGCTCGACACATTCATGGGCAAGCCCGGTACGCCTACCGATCGCCGTGGCAAGAAGAGCGGCAAGGGCTTTTATGTCTACGGCAGGTCCGGCAATGCTAAATCCTCGCGTGAGGAGCCCGAGCTCGCGGACGACCTAGGCAAGTTCCAGCAGTCGACGTGGGCCTTTGGCCTCACGGACCGCGAGATCGTCGAGCGCTGTGTGCTCGCGATGCTGAACGAGGCCGCGCGCTGCTTCGAGGAGCGTGTGGTGGGCTCCGCGCAGGAGCTCGACCTGGCGACCGTCTTCGGCACGGGCTTCGCCCCGTTCCGCGGCGGCCTATTGCGCTACTGCGACGCGCGCGGCGCACGCGACGTGGTCAATGTCCTCGATGCGATCCGCGGCGAACCGGACGTCCACGAACGCGGCGTCGCGGCTGCACGCTTCGCCCCGGCGCAAGTGCTGCGCGACTTGGCCGCGAACCACGGCCGGTTCCATCCGGTGCCGGCGGGGGAGTGAGTCGAGTTCGACGAACGGTCCTCGCGGCCACACCACGACGTCGAACGTGAATCGTCGTCCTGGGCGTGTCTCCAACTGCGTCACTGGCAGCAGTCCAGCGGCGGTCGTGAGCACGCGCAAGTCCCGCCAAGACCTCGCGAGTAGGATTGCTCCCCGCTGCGATTCCCCGCGTTGCTTCCTGCGCCCCCGATGGCCTCGCCCAACCGTGCCCTGCGTGTCCTGCGCTGTATCGCTGTAGCCGTCGTAAAGGCGGGATCCGCCGCTGCGCTACGTCCGGCGGTGGGCACCGTGACGGCTGACGGACTCGTCGAGGCCGTCCCCGGTATTGCCCGTGAGTTCTGGCATGCGCTCCGCCGCTCGCCTGATGCAGGCGGAGTTGCGCCGGCCGAGCTGCAGGCGGCCATCGCCGAGCTCGCGGCCTTGCAGCCGGATGCGGCTGCAGTAGTCGCAGTGGATGCGCTCGAGGCCGAGGGTGCGCAGCTCACGTCCGACGCTCAGGCGACGGCGATCACCTACCAGGTGCTACATGGCCTCGAGCTCGTGCGGCTCGTCGGACGCGGCGGATATGGGGAGGTCTGGGAAGCAGTCCCGCGCGGCGTCCCCGGCGTAGAGCCGGTCGCGCTGAAGTTCTGCACGGACGACCGCGCGCGGCGGCAGTTGCTCGAGCACGAGGCCGGCGTCGCGGCGCGCGTCATGCGCGTCGGGCGGCACCCCGGCATCGTGCGCCTCTCGCGGATGCACCTCGACGACGAGGTGCCTTCGCTCGAGTTCGAGTTCGTCGCGGGCGGCGACCTCCGGGCGATGATGCGCAGCAACTGGGCGCGCGACGCGCCCTGGGAGGTCGCTGATACCTTCGAGCTGATGCGCAGGGTCGTCGAGCCCTTCGCGTTCATGCACGCAGCATCGCCCGCGATCGTGCACCGCGACGCGAAGCTGTCGAACATCCTTGTAGACAGGGACGGTTGCCTGCGCGTGACCGACTTCGGTATCGGCGGCCTCGCGTTCATTAGCGAGGACGTCGCGCTGTCACGACGCGGAGTCGTGTCGCTGGCTCCGCACTACACGCAGGTCGCGCGCGGCGCGTACACGCCGCATTACGCGTCGCGCGGGCAGATGGCGGGCGCTGACGCCCATCCAGCAGACGATGTGTATTCGCTCGGCGTGATCCTGTACCAGCTCCTGACGCGGCGCATCGACGAGGGTGCGCCGAGCGGAGACTGGCAGGATGAGCTCGCGGACGAAGGCTTGCCGGCTATTGCGATCGAAGTACTCGAGAAGGCCCTAGCACGAACGCGCGAGCGCCGCTTCGCGAGCGCGGTCGCGCTGCTCGCTGCCGTCGAGCGAGTGTGCCAGGCAATGAACCCTGGCGCCTCGAGAATGGTGCTCAGCGGCGCGATCACCAAGCCGTCGGCATCCGAACCCGAACTCGTGGTGCCTGCGCGACCGGCGCTCGAGGTGCCGGGGCTCGCCGTACCGAAGCAGGTGCCGCCCAACCTCGCCGCTACAGTCGCGCGCTCGGTGATCGTGCCGAGCGCGGCTCCGATCATGACGGGTATCGGGTTGAAGATGATGTACGTCGCGCCGCAGGAATTCCTGATGGGCAGCCCGGCGGGCGAGAAGGGTCGGCTCAGCAACGAGCTCCAGCACCGGGTTCGGATCGCGAAGGGCTACTGGCTCGGCGAGACCGCAGTGACGCAATGGATGTGGCGCGAGGTCATGGACAGCGCCCCCAAATGGGGCGGTGGCGGCACTATTGTCGGCGACACCGTGGCTGCAACCTGCGTGACTTGGGACGACGCGGTGGCGTTCTGTGTGCGCCTTACCGAACGAGAGCTCGCTGCTAGGCGACTTCCTCCAGGCCATCACTACACGCTGCCGACGGAGGCAGAGTGGGAACTCGCCTGCCGCGCGGCGACGACGACGGCATACTGCTTTGGCAACGACACGACGGGGCTCGGTTCCTACGCAATCTACAAGGACGCGCGAGATGGCGACTTCGCACATGCTGTGAAGTCACGGAAGCCGAATGCTTGGGGCTTTTTCGACATGCACGGCAACGTGTTGGAGTGGTGCCGCAACGGCGCGCACTGGGTTGACACCGCGTGGGTGACGGACACGTATCGGGACGGTATTCAAGATCCGTTCTGCGTCGACGGCCTGAACCCTGTCCTCCGGGGTGGGAACTGGGGCCGTTCAGCGGCGGACTGCAGGTCCGCGGTGCGGTCGGCGATCGGGCGTGGCAGTTGTCTTCCCAACCTTGGATTTCGGCCAGTGCTCTCCGCCGGGTCCGACGTCAGGTAGGGCCAGGCCAAGGCGGAAGTCGTCTCGATGCGCTCGGTACTCGGTGCGAACCCTCGTCAAACCGGCGGCCTTCAACAGGACGCGGCCTGTTGGAGAACGATCCGGTCGAGCATTCCGGGCGACGCGGCGGCAGAGGTCGGCTGCATGTCGTGGGGTCGTGGATGCACAGTGGAGGGCCGCACCGCGACTTGGGCATCGGGTGCGCCTGATGGCAGTATTGCCTCAATATGAGACATATCAGCCATTCCTATCACAGATCGATGAATGTATTCACCGCTTTCCTCGATAAAGTGGTGTATCCATGGACATTTGGTCATTCCTCGCCAACGGCAACCCCTGGTGGTCGAACCCGTCTGCGCGGCGCCGCTCGGTCAAGCCCAATCGGCGGCGCGCCCACTTCAAGCGCCTCGCCGCCGCCGCCACCACGCTCGGCGCGCGCTCCCTTGTCCTGCGTGGGCCAAGGCGGGTTGGCAAGACGCAACTCTTGCTGCAGCTCGCGGACTGGCTGCTGAGCGAGGTCGGATTGCTCCCCGGGCGACTGCTCTACCTCGACCTCTCCGATCCACTACTCGCGCCGCTCGGACGCGGCCCGGAACTCATGAATTCGTTGCTGAGCGCATGGCCGCCAGGCTCGGCGCCCGGCCCACGGATCGCCCTGCTCGACGAGATCCAGACGGTGCCCGAGTGGGACGTGTGGCTGAAGCACACGCTCGATTGGAACGAGGACCTGCGCGTGATTGCGACCGGCTCGTCCTCGCTGAACCTTGCACACGGTGGCCGCGAGTCGGGACGCGGCCGATGGGACGACCTGACAATCGAGGGGCTCACTTTTCCGGAGCGACTGGATCTCCTCGCGCGCGACCCCGAGTCCACGCGAGAGCGCATCCTCTCGCGTCAGCCGCAGTTGATCCGCGAGCACTTGGAGCTCGGCGGTCTGCCCGAGTACATCGGTTCCAATGAGAGCCGCATCGAGATCCGCCGCCACATGCGCGCCGAGGTCGACCGCGAGCTCGCAGCGGAACTTGCGGGTGTCGTCAAGGATGTCGACGTGACACGCCGTCTGTTCCTCACGTTCGCACAGGACTCCGGCGAGATGCACGGGCGCAAGAAGTTGTCCGACGCCTTGGGCATTGATCGCAACACGCTGGATCGACACATCGAGGCCCTGTCCGACATGCTCCTCATTCATCGGCTCGGCCCAGTGTCGGGGGCTCGCAGCGGAGCGCCCCGGAACATTCGTAGCCGACTCGCGGACGACAAGATCTACGTCGCCGAACCCGGTCACGTCGGCGCGTTTGCCTCGACCGCCGAGCCATTGGAGAACGGCACTGTCGCCGGCCGGATCTTCGAGACCACGGTCTACCACGCGCTGCGGAGCGTCGCACGAGAGCTCGACTGCAGCGAGATCGGGTACCTGAGGATCGACCAAGATCGAGAGATCGACTTCGTGTTGGCGCTGCCTGGGGGTAAGGTTGGAATCGAAGTCACAGCTTCCGACCGGGAGGACAAGAAGATCTCGCAGGCGCGCGCTGCGAAGGACAAGTTCGGCATCCCGCTGCTCGTCGTCGTGGGGGCGATGGGCAGTGAGCGCACGGGCGACGTCCCGAGCATCGACCTCCAGCGCTTCCTGCTCGATCCCGTTGCGGCGATTCGGAGGGTGCTTGCATGAATGGCGGCTTGCCAGTTGGTCGACGAGAAGACCAGCACCACGAGTTCAAGGCCCGCGAGTCGCTCGGGGATCCACGAGCGATCGCACGCGCCGTCGTCGGCTTCTTGAACGCGGACGGTGGCTCTATCTGGATCGGCGTGCCTGAAGTCGACGGGGTGGCTCAAACGCCGACACCGATCCCTGAGATCGAATCTGCTCGAGAGACCCTGCAGGATCGCCTCCTCGACCTGGTACTGCCTCCCTTCGCGCATGACGAGGTCGCAATAGTCGAGGTTCCGCTCGCGAGCGGTGGGGCCGTACTTCGCGTCGATATTCGCCGTCTAGCGCACGAGCGGAAGCCCTTCGCTTTCGCGCACAAGGGCATGCTGGGCTTCACCCGTCGTGCTGGTCACCGGTTGATTCCGATGCCCTACCAGGAAGTGCGCGACACGTTTCGTTCGACGAACTCGACCGGTGGTGAGCCGAAGCGTCCGCATGCTTGGCTGATCGAAGAGCGTGACGCATGCGTCAATGGGGTGGAGTCTCGAAGGACATTCATCGGGCTCACGTTGGAGGATTGCAACTCGCGAACTTCCTCTACACCGTCCGATTCGCAACGAGCATGGTGGGACGAGAGGGTGCGTGCGCTCGGGCGGCCGTCCGCGACCTCTACGCGCTGGTCGCTGCTTGGCAGTGGACTCACGCCTCGGCGCATGGCGGAGCATGTCGAGGCGCGTTTCGATGCGCCGTTCCAGGCGGACCGCCTGCGAGTTCGGGCGTACCCGAGCGGGTCGCTCCTGGCTGAACTTGGCACGGACTCGCTGACCTGGAGCGACGATCGGGCGGAACGCGCGGAGGAGCGCGAGCAGCTCCACCCGTACTTCGTCCTCGGCGTGATCGCCTCGTTCTGCGAACTCGCGTCGGGCTGGCTGGCGCAATTCGACTTACGCAGCGGGAACGCGCTGATCGAGCTCGGGATCGGAGGAGCGAGGGGTCTCGCGCTGCGTGCACATTCCCCGCAGAGCGACGTTTGGCTCTTCAAGCACGAGGGCACCCTCCACGTCGCGCAGGACGACCCCCTCGTGCTGCCTCGACCCGTCCGTGTATCGGTCGAGGAGCTCGTGAGCCGCCCGGGAAGGGTCGCTGTTCGCATCGCGGAGCGCCTCTACGAGGCCTTCGACTTCGGGCTGAACGACCTACCCCGCGAGGTCGACCGGCAGGCCGGGGCCATCACGTTGCCGGATTGACCCCCTTGTCTCGCTACCTGGGTGTGTCTCGTGCGCGCGAAAGTGAACCAACCTATTCTGTGACCGCCGAGACATGACCCGCCTCCTCACCGTCGTCCTCTTCTGCCTCGCAGCCACGTTCGCGCGCGCGCAGTCGGTCGTCGAGACCCACCATGACGGCGGCGCGCTCAAGGAGCGCTTCCAGGTCGATGCCGAAGGGCAGAAGCACGGCGCGTACGAGGCCTTCCGCGAAGACGGCACACGCTCGACCGCCGCCGTGTACCGCGCTGATCGACTGCACGGCAAGTCCGTCGAATTCGACTCGGCCGAGCGCCCGCGCATCGAGGCGATGTACGCCAACGGGCAACGTGTTGGTTTCTGGCGCGAGTACGAGGCCGGCACACTGCGGCTCGCCGCGACGTACCAGAGAGACGCTCTCGATGGGAGCTGGGAGCGCTTCGACGACGCGGGCCGATCCATTGCACGCGGCGGCTACAAACGCGGCGCGTTGCACGGGCGCTTCGTCGACGCGCGGCCCGAGGAACAGTGGGAGTCGACCGTCGAATACAAGGCCGGCAAGCGCCACGGAAAAGCCAGCATCTCGGTCAGTGGCAAGACCGTGAGCAAGCGCAGATGGGACGACGGTCGGCTGGTCGAGCTCGACGGCTGCGTGCCGTTCCCCGTCGCGCGCGACGCCCTGGAGGCCGAGCTCGCCGAAGCCCGCGTCGTGCCGCCGACCCTCGACGGAGATATGCTCTCGGGTGACCGCATGTTCGCGCTCTCGCGGCTGCGCACGTACCGCGCGCTCTGCGGCCTGCCCTGGCGACATATCGAGCTCGATCCCACATGGAACGACCTGTGCGACGCCGGCAGCGAAGTCTGGGCAGCGCACGGCAAGCTCGATCACACTCCACCGCAGCCCCCAGGCTTCGATGAGCAGCGCTACTGTCAGGGTTACGAAGGCGCGAGTCACAGCAACCTCGCCAGCGGCGGCCTGCGCCGCTCGGTCGACATGTACATGGACGACTCCGACCCATCGAACATCGACCGCGTCGGGCACCGCCGTTGGTGCTTGAACCCAGTGATGGGGGCCACGGGTTTCGGCGCGTCCGGCCAGTGGGCCGCGATGTGGGCGATGGACGGCAACGGGCCCGCGCCGAAGGACATCGACGCGGTGTTCTATCCGCCGCGCGGCTATGTGCCCGTCGACCTCTTTGGCCCGCGGCAGGCGTGGAGCACCAGCTCCTCACCGGCGCCGTGCCGCGCGAGGGCGCGGCGTTCTCGGTGACGGTGCACAGGCTCGACGAGCACTTCCAACCCGTGGGCGAAGCGCTCGCGCTCGATTGGAAAGACCTCGGCGGCGGCGACTTCGGGGGCGGCCCATGCCTCGTCTTCCGGCCTGTTGGCGTCGAGGTCCTGCCCGGCGCGCGGTATCGCGTCCGTTTGCACGACAGCGGCGCGAAGTCCCCGCGCTTCGAGTACGTGGTCGAGTTCATCCCGCTGCTGGCGACGGTCGCGGGCAGCGAGTGATGGCAACGTGGAAGAGGCACTTGGACTGTGCGCCTCATTTCAGGACGACATCCGCGCGCGCGCTGCGACCGTGCGTGTGGGCGTTGGCTCGAATGGAGTCATCCGACCTCGTGCGTGGTGCTCGTGCGCAGCGTCGAACGATCGTTCCTGGTAACCTCGCGAGACTCTGCGCCCTGCAATCAAGCAGCCCAGGCGGCCGCGTGACGATATCGCGCCGCCCTCCCGATTCTCCCCTCGCACCAGGAAACAAATTCTTCGCTTCTCCGCGGCGTTGATGTCCGCCTCCGCATTCGGCCAAGTCGCCGTCAATGGCACCATCGCCGGTGACGCGTACTGCTCAACCACGATCCAGACGGTCGAGACCCAGTTCGGCGACAACGGCAGTGAGCTCAACGCTGGCTACGGCTCGATCCAGAACGGCCGCCTCTACTTGGCTCTCACCGGCAACCTCGAGAACAACTTCAACAAGCTCGAGATCTTCATCGACTCCGTCGCGGGCGGTGAGAACCTGCTGACGGGTGTCCCGGGCAACGACGGCTCGGGCGTCATGGCCGGCATGCGCTTCGATGCTGGTTTCGAGGCGGATTTCCACATCATCGTTCGGCGCGGCAACGACGGGTTGAGCGATCGCCTCGACGTCGACTTCGCGCAGCTCGGCACGCCGAACTTCAGCTTCTACGGCAACGTCTTTGGCGGGACGAACACGGGCGTGGGTGTCACAGGTACGGGCCTCAACACGTCGCCGATCCAGGTCGCGTACGACAACTCGAATGCCCTGGGAGTGCTCGGCGGCTGCAACGCGGCGGACCCGGTCGCTGCCATGGCCGTCACAACGGGCCTCGAGCTCTCGATCGCGCTCGCGGACCTCGGGCTGCCGGCTGGACCGGTGCGCGTGTGCGCCTTCGTCAACGGTAGCAACCACAACTTCGCTTCGAACCAGTTCCTCGGCGGACTCGTGGCGCCGCAGTGCAACCTCGGCGGCGACGGCGCCGGCGGCTTCACGGGCACCCTGGGCTTCGACCTCGGCGCCTTCGCCGGCGACCAGTTCTTCACGGTTTCGCCCTGCACGGTCGGCACACCGATCTTCGGCGCCGATGTCCGCCTGCAGCGCTTCTTCACCTCCGATACGCGGGGCTTCGTCACGAACTTCCGCTCGCTGGGCGCCTTCCCCGTGGCGTCCTTCGCTCTCGACTTCTCCGCCGACGCGACGACGCTCTGGGCCGTCCAAGGCACGAACCGCGCCACGATTGACCTGACGACCGGAGCTGTCACGGTGCAGGGCACGGTCACTGGCCCGGCCAACGCCGCCGGGCTCACGGCGGCCGTCGACGGGACGACGTGGTACATCCTCGAGAACCAGCCGGCCGCGCCAGGGCCCGCGCAAGCGGTCCTCTGGGTCGGTGACATCACGACAGGGACCTTCACGCAAGTCGGTGTGGTCGGGCCGCAGCTCTTCATCGACATCTCGATCGACGCGACGAACCGTCTCTTCGGCATGGACATCACGACCGACTCGCTCTACAGCATCAACACGTCGACGGGCGCTGCGACACTGGTCGGCCCGACCGGCTTCGCGACGAACTTCGCCCAGGGCATGGACTTCGATTGGACGACGAACATCCTCTACGCGACGCTCTACACGGGCGGCGGCACGGGTACGTTCGCGTCACTCGATCTCACGACCGGCGCCGGGACGGCGCTCGCCTCGACGACGTCGCTGAACGCCGAGATGGAGATGGCCGTGCGCGTCCCCGTCACCATCCCGAACTTCAACGTCTGCATCGGCACGACGAACTCAGCCGGCCTCGCCGCTCGTTTGCAGGTCGCGGGCCGCGGTCTCGTCGCGAGCAACAACGTGCAACTGACGGTGCACAACCTGCCGCTGAACTCGATGGGCTACTTCCTGAACTCGCCGGACGCGCCGTTCACAGTCTTGACCCCAGGCGGCGCACAGGGCGACCTCTGCATCGCGAGCTTCAGCCAAGGGCGCCACGCCGCCAACGCCCTGAATTCGGGCGTGAGCGGCGCGGTGCAGCTCCAGCTCGATCTGACGCAGATCCCGCAGCCGTCGGGACCGGTCAGCGTCCTCGCCGGTTCGGCGTGGTCGTGGCAGTACTGGTACCGCGACGTGCTCCCGGTGATCGGCGCGACCTCGAACTTCTCGAACGCGCGCCGCGTGCTCTTCTTCTGAGCGCCGACGGTCCAGCTGCGCGCTGACGGGACTGACGCCTGAGCGGCGACCCTGATCGGCGACTGGGCAGCGAGAACGAGAGAGGGGGCCCCGCGGCCCCCTCTCTCGCTTCACTTACCCCCGTCAGCCGGCGCGGCCGCCGCGGCGAGCAGGTCCGGGACCCGCTCCACGAGCCGCCGCTTGCCGGTGTCGCTGATCGGCCGCTTGCCCAAATAGACGTCGAACAATGCCCAGCACAGCGCCTTCGACTCGATCACCGGCTGGACCTCGCCGTTGATCGACGTGTGGAGCTTGCCGCCCGGGTGCCAGGCGAAGCGCAAGTCGTTGCCATCCTTGACCTTGTCGAGCGTGAAGAGCTTGCGGAACTCGGCCAGCACCGCGAGCTTCTCCTCCTTGGTGCCCTTCTCGTCCTTCTGGTGCTCGAGCAGGCGCGGCTCCAGCGAGTCCTCGAACGCCGAGCGCACATCGTCCGCAGCGACGTCGCGGCAGAACTTGATGCGCAGCTCTTTCAGCAGGGAATCGTCGAGCAACGCGGTGTAGAACGCCGAGTCCTTGTAGAGCTCCTTCAGCTTCTTGCCCTTCCAGGTGGCGAGCAGCTCGCGGCCCTTCGTCGGCTCGATGTAGAGGCCGAACGAGTAGACGTTGACCGCGAATATCGTCTTCTCGCGGATGCCCATGCCCGTCAGCGCGAGGGCGTCCTTACCGCCCAGCGCGACTTGGGTGACGTCGTACATATGCCCCGACTCGGACTCCTTCACCTGCTGTGGTGTCTGCGGCGGAGCGAGCGCTCCCAGCGGCACGACGAAGACGAGCGGTGCGAGCAGAAGGGTCGCGAACTGCATTGCGGTGCCCCCTCGGGCGTGGTTCGGTGGAGGGAAAGCGTCAGCGCTCGGTCCCCGACGCGCCCTCGCGCCAATGGTTCGGGCTGACGCCGGTCTCGCGCTTGAAGGCGCGATAGAACGTCGAGAGATCGTCGAATCCGCACTCGAACGCGACTGACAGGACCGTGCGCTCGGTCGACCGCAACAGCCGCTTCGCGTGGTCGATCCGCAGGCGGCGCACGTAGGAGAGCCAAGAAGTCCCCGTCAACTCGCGGAAGAGCTGCGTGAACCGACGGCGCGAGAGGCCGAGGTTCGACGCGGCGGAGTCGAGGTTCGTCGCCTCGAAGAAGTGCTGGCCCAGCTCCGCGACGTACGCCTCCATACGCTCGCCACTGTCGCCGTTGCGCGCGACGGAGCGCTTCACACGCGGAGCTTCGGCTGTCACGGGCGGTGTGGCCTCGATGCGCGCGAGGTCGACGAGCAGGTGCAGCGCTTGCACGACCATCGACGGTCCCGTAGTCGGCAGGTCGAGCGTCTGTTCGAACAGGAGGCGACGCATCCCGCGCTCGACACGCGCCGCCTCGGGTGGCGCCAGCTCGATGACACCCGAGGGCAGGATCCCCACGTCGAGGCAAGCCACGTCGAGAATCCTGCGCTCGATGCTCACGACGACGAGCGACATCGGCGTGCCAGGGGCATCCTCGAGCTGGTGCGCGAGGCCCGCACGCACGACGAGCGCCTGACCTGCCTGGCAGGCGCTGCGCGCCAACGCGGTCACGAGCGCGCCGCGTCCTTGGAGCACGAACACGACCTTCAGGAAGTCATGCGACGTCCTGTCCATCCGCCACCCGTCGGCGTGCTGGCTCTCGAAGACGTCGACCCCCCACGCGGGGAAGACGTGCTCGACCGGGTGGGTGCGCGGCTCGAGGGTGGCGCGGCTCCTCGTCATGGCTCACTCGATGCTAGCCCGGACCGCTCGGGCGCGGGGCATGGGGGTCCTCGGAACCCGCGTGACGATCGGCCACGTTTGGAGTTCCACAAATCCTCCACGGTCGGGGCCGCGCCGCCGCCGGGCTGCCACCGGGCGTGGACAAGATGTGCACGGGCGGTCTGGGAGCGAGTGGCTCATGGACCCCAACGTAGGCGCATATGGAGGTCAGCGAAGGCGCGACTTCGCCCCAGACCCTGTTGGGGCGGATTTGGGGCGCGCGTCCGCCATTTTGTGGATAACGAGGGGAGTCGCGCCATATTTTTGGGGCCGTCCGCCAAAATTCCACACTTTCAAGCTCATTGACACTGGCGTAGAGGGACGATCTTGGATAGCGTCTGGCTTGTCGAGCCACCGCGCCGAGACCACCATGTCCTCCTCCCGTCAGCTCCTGGGCGTGCACACCTGCACGATCGATCCCGAGGGGCGGATCCAGCTTCCGAGCGTTCTACGCGACGAGCTGAACCCGCGGGCGACGGACTTCAAGCTCATGGTGAACCTCGAGCCGGACGGCAGCCTATGCCTGCGCGAGAAAGAGGACTGGGACACGTGGATCACCGCACTCCACGCTCGCCCGGCCGCGACCCAGAGGGAGGGGCGCACCCTGCTCTTCCTCGCGGCGCATGCCTCCTCCGTGCGCTGTGACAAGACGGGCCGCATCCGGGTTCCGGATGCGTTGCTCGCCTCGATCGGCGTCGATCGCAATGAATCCAATCGACGGGAAGTGGTGCTCGTCGGGGGATTCAGTGAGGTCCGCGTATGGAGCCCGACCGCTTGGGCTGGCTTTGGATTGTCCGCGCGCGAGGACTTCGGCGCGGGGCTCGATGCACTGCTCGGCGGAGGGGTTCCCGAGCTGTGCGGCTGAGGGCTTCCTGAGGGGAAGTCGACCGCCGGAGACCGCGGGGGGTGGGTCATTCCACCCTCCGCGGGGCTCTCTCGCGCGGCGCCGTACTGGGACGACCCGGTCGCGGCAGTCGCCGTGCGACGACAGCGACCACAAATGGGCCTAGATTTAGGAATTTTCATTATGTCTTCCAGGCGTGGGGGGTCGGTGCCCGATGGGCACCAGGAAGGACCTTCGCGCCATGCGTATCGCTTCGCTCACCGCCCTCCTCGCAGTCATCAGCGCCGCGCTCGCCCAGGCGGACCAGGAGCGGCTCGTCATCCTCTGCACGAAGGAGCACGCGCTCTTCCTGCTCGACCCGCTCAACGGCCAGCGCGAGGCCCTGTTCCGCGTCGGCCTCGGGCCGGAAGAGGTCGCGGTGTCGAAGGACGGCTGCACCGCTGTCGTCACCAACCGCGGCGACGAGCTCTCGGGTACGACGATCACGGTGCTGGACCTCGCCGCGAACAAGGTCGCGCGGACGATCACCCTCGAGTCGCGCCACACACGTCTCGATGGCACGGAGCACGTGCGCCGCTACCACCGGCCGACGGGGGTGTGCTTCCTGGAGGGGCGCTCTCGGGCCCTCGTGGCGTGCGCCGGCGAGAGCGCGCTGCTGCTGATCGACCTCGAGAAAGGCCGCGTCGAGGGCGAGCTGCGCCTCGACAGCCGTGACCCCCTGCGAGTCATCGTCGGTCACGACGGTCAGTACGCCTTCGTCACGAGCGCGACCTCGGGCACGGTCAGTGTCGTCGATACGACGACGATGCGCAGCGTCACGACGATCGAAGCCGGCGGCGGGGCGACGGGCATCGCGCTCCATCCGAAGCTCGACGAAGCCTGGGTCGTCAACACGGGTGTGAACTCGATCAGCGTCATCGACACGAAGCGCATGGTCGAGGTCATCGAGTTCGCCTGCGGCGCGATGCCGACCGACATCGCGTTCTCGCTCGACGGGCGCTTCGCGCTCGCCACGAACATGCAGGAGGGGAACATCTCGGTTTTCGAGGTGAAGACGCGTCGGGTCCATACCGTGATCGAGCTCGAGGCGGTCCCGCAGGAACTCGCCGATCTGCGGCCAGCGCCGACCGGCGGCAGCTTCGGGAAGAGCGCCTTCCCGACGCGCATCCTCATGCACCCGGCCGGCCGGACGGCCTTCGTCGCGACGCGCCGCAACGATCGAGTGACCGAGATCGACCTCGCGACGTGGCGTCCGATCCGCAAGCTGGCTGTGCCACAGCTCCCCGTCAGCATGGCGTGGTCGCAGATCGCGTCCGGCGCAGCAGGCGGGCGCGTCGTGCCTTCGCCCGGCGGGCTCCGCCGCGCCCTCGGCGGCGGCCCGGACAAGTGAGCGCGGCGGGCGGAGGTCCGCCTCGCCGAGTCGAGCGCAGCGCACGGTTTCTGGCAGGAGAGGCCGTCACCCGCTTGGTCGGCGTGCGGTCTGTGGAGGGAGCGAGGCCCGTGTGCCCGCGCTCGACTCACCATGCCGAACGTCCCTCCCCTGCTCACCGTGTTGGCGCTGACTGGATTGCTGCTGCTCAGCGTCTCGGCCCTCACTCCTCACGCCGCGCACAGCGTCGTCGACGATCCACCGGAGCGTGACGCCACCGTCACGTTGCGCCTCGACGAGCGCGCGCTCAGCCTCGCGCCCGAGGTGCATGTGTTGCTGGCCGAGCCGCCGCTGGCGCCAGGCATGGCGGAGGTCCGGCCCCGTTATGCCCGCGCTGTCGCGCCGTTCGTTTCCGTGCAGCGGGGCGAGGCGCGTGGTGAGGTCGTGCTGCGCGGCGTGCCGGAGGGCGACGTCGTGATCGTCGCCAGTTGGCAGGCTGAGCCCTCTGGGCAGAGCGTCGAGCGGCACGTCGTCTGGCGCGAACTCACCACGCGCGCTGGCGAGGTGGTCCGCTTGGGACACCTTCGCCCTGAGGCCGCTGCGACGGCCATGACGCTGACGCTCGTGGAGCAGGGCGCGCACGGCAGCGCCGATGTCACGGCCCTGGCGCTCGCGCGGCCTTGCACGCTGCCGGTCGAGTTCCTGCCCGACGTGCGCCCGGGCGCAGCCACACCCGTCCTGCGCTTCGACGTGCGGCCAGGCGCGACGCTGCGCCTGCGCGGCGCGCGCGCGCGGAAGGTCACGTTCGTGCGGCGCTTCGGGCCGGAGCACCTCGCGTCGGGCTGGCTCTTGGGGCCCGAGACGCGGCGTGACATGCGCACCGCGATGCACGTGACACGCTTCGTCGCGCGCGGTGTGCCGGTCAAGGTAGAGGTCGCGGGTGTCCCGGCGGGCAGCGCGAGCGTGCAGCTCTGGGCGCGCCGCGACGAGCCGCGTGGCGCCTGGTTCGCCGAGACGACCGACGCGCTGCCCCCGGACCCCTCGAGCGTCGGCGTCGGCGCCGCCTTCACCGGTGAGCTCGCGCTCGCGCCGGGGCCATGGCGCCTGTTGGCTCGCGCAGTCGATGGGGACGGCCAGCCCACAGGCGCGACCAGTGAGTTCGCCGTCGAGGTCACGCGCGGCGCGGCCTCGGTCGAGCACACGCTCGCGCCGGCCGCAGCGCTCGTCGTGCGTGGTGATCGCTGGCGCGCGGGCCAACCCGTGACCATCCGTCCGCTGGGCTGGTCGGTCGACCTCGCCGCGGGCGCGCTGGGTGCGGACGGTCGAATCGCGCTCGACGGGCTGCTGGCCGAGGCGCCACACGACCTCGTGTCGGGCGACTCGTCGCGGCGGGTGCACACGCCGCGCGCGGGCCCGCCGCGGGAGGTGCGGCTCGAGGGGCTGCGTTGACGAAGCGCCGATAGGGCGGCAGCGTGCGCTCGGCGGGTATCCTCTCGCGCGCCGCCTGCCGATGCCCTCCGCGCTCTCGCTGCCTCCGATCCGTCCCCCCGTTTGGGCGCGCAGCGGGCATGCGCAGACCCTGTTCGGCGTGTGGCTGCCCGTTGCAGCGCCCGAGCTCCAGCCCGACATGAACGGCTTGGCCCGCGGCGACGGGCGCGGCGTGACACGCTTCGACGTCACGCTCGCGGATGGCGATCGCCTTGCGACGCTCGAGGCGCGCCCGGACTTCGTCGCGGAGGGCGCCTGGGTCGTGCACCTCTTCCACGGCCTCACGGGCAGCTCCAGCTCGGGCTACATCCGCCGCGCGGCCGAGCGCTTTCGCGCGCTGGGCCACATCGTCGTGGCGGTGAACCACCGCGGCGCGGGCCTCGGCACGGGGCTCGCGCGCGGGATGTACCACTCGGGCGTCGCGCACGACGTGCGGGCTGCACTGGCGGCGGGCCGCGCGCGTCACCCGGACCGACGCCACCTCGCGATCGGCTACTCGCTCAGTGGCAACGCGTTGCTCCTGGCGCTCGGCCGCGACCGAGCGGACCTGCCCGACGCAGCGATCGCGGTCAATCCGCCCGTGGACCTCGCGGGTTGCGTCGCGCGGCTCTTGCGACCGGCCAACAAGCTCTACGACCTGAATTTCGTGCGCGGCTGTGTGCGCCTGATCGAGGAGCGCGTGCACCTCGGCCTTCTGCCTCCGCAGCCTCGTTTTGGCCTGCACGACACGATCCGCGACTTCGACGAGCGCGTGACGGCGCCGCTCGCGGGCTTCGCGGACGCGGATGACTATTACACACGCTGCTCGGCGCGCCCGTGGCTCACGTCGATCGACGTGCCAACGGTGATTCTGGCGAGCCGTGACGATCCGATGATCGATTGGCGCGACGCGGGTGAAGCGCCGCGCTCGACATCGGTCGGGGTGCATGTCATGCCGCACGGCGGGCACATGGGCTACCTCGCGCGCAACGGAGCCCTCGGCAGCAAGCGCTGGCTGGAGGACGCGCTCGCAATGTCGTTCGAGCACCTCGCGACCAGCATCGGCGAGCCGTGACGGCGCGCCGTCACGGCCGGAACACGATCGTCACAGCCGAGCTCATCCGAGCGCGGCGCCGAACGTCAGTTGGCGAGCCCAGGGCATGCCCGACGCCAACCCATCTGCCCGATTGTGTCGTGGGGGTAGGCTCCGACGGCTCACGCGTGCTCTTCGTCGTCGTCGAACAGCCCCGGATCTGACCGCCTCGCGACGCCGGGTGCCGATTGGCCCAAGCCGAAGCGCGGCACGTCCGGGGCCTGGAGCACCTCGAGCGGGAGACTCGCCGTCGGCGCTCGAGCCAGGCCCAACGGTGAGCGCTCGTCATAGCTCGGCAGTGCGTCCAGCGCCGAGCGCACCATGTGCGTCCCGATGAACGCGACGGTGAGCGCGGCGAGCGCGTGACCCGGCGACCCCAGCAGGAACCACCCGACCCCGAACAGGGCCCCGAAGATCGCCATCAATCCACCGAGCCAGCCACCGAGCACCGGCCCGAGCTGCAG
>Ga0163154_10004990_pt1 | contig 17151 bp, 14 predicted proteins | sample OliLakLV19MP9P1_FD_148649 | JGI IMG/M metagenome (GOLD analysis project Ga0163154, IMG submission 148649) | Freshwater microbial mat bacterial communities from Lake Vanda, McMurdo Dry Valleys, Antarctica - Oligotrophic Lake LV.19.MP9.P1 | ecosystem: Environmental > Aquatic > Freshwater > Lake >... | reverse complement strand
GGTGCAGAATCCGGGCGTTATCGGGCGCAAAAGTCGGCGCGGGCAATTCGTTGGGGCGGATACGGCTCATCGCGCTACCGCTACGGTCATATACGGCGCGGGCGCTGCGCGGCGGCACGACTTCTTCTTGATAGACCACGCCCACGCGGTCTTTTTCCGTCCATACCACCTGTTGGGTATCGACCCCCAAGCCTGACAGACGGCGCGTGATATGTCGCCCCAGCGGGTTATCGGTCAAGCGTGACAACCACAATACCGACTTGCCCAGCCGCGCCAACCCGACGGCAGTATTGGCCTCGCTACCGCTGACATCGACCTCAAATGAGGCGGCGTCATCCAAGCGGCGCATGGTCGGCGGCGTCAGGCGGATAAGCGCCTCCCCCAACGTCACAACATCCCAAGCCATCGCGTCACCTCCTGTGCGTGTTTTCACAAAACGATTGTAACGCGGTTTGGGTTTCAACGCTTAATCGTTGGTTTTTTGGCTGAATTCTTTTGCAACAATTTTGATGAAAGTATCGTACAAGAAATAGATGGTCGTTTGTAAATCGGCATGACCGTGATTGTACTATAATCCAATACAAGCCTCTCGTATCGTTCAGGAGCCGTATCATGCGTAAACTAGCCCTTTTCCTCGTGATGGCGCTGTTGGCCGTCTTCAGTCTCACACCGCTGTCCGCCCAAGCCCCCCAGCCAGATGTATTCGCGCTGGCAGCCCTGACCCCAGCTGACGCCGAGGTCTATATGAGCATCCGAATTGATGATGCCTATCTCACTACTCTCAACGGACTGGTGGCGCTGGTCACTAACGCCGCACAAGAGATTGGCCTGCCAGTTGAGAGCATCCCGCGCCTACAAGACTTGATTGGGACTCAGATTGAGAGCAATGTCACCCCTGAACAAGTCGATCAGGTCTTGGCGTTGATGGGCGATACGCTTGCCATCAGCACCACTCGCGATAGTAATGACGTTGAGACGTTCACCGTCTATCTACCCATCGCGGACAAAGATGGCGTGCTGGACATCATCAGCATGGCCGGTGGAGTGATTCAAGGCGTCGGCACAGCCGGCCCATTCATCATTTATGAAGCGAAAGACAATCAGGAGACTCATTTCCTGTTGTCGGATGACATGCTCATCGTCACCACAGCCGATGCAAACCTGATCGGCAGTGGCGATTACCCCAAATTGTCGGATGCGTCCGCTTTTGCCAATGCGGTAGCCGATTTGCCCGCTGATGGTTACAACCTTGTGGCGTATCTCAGCAAAGATGTGATCAACCAGAACAGCGGTAGCCAAGACGTATTTACGGGCGACATCCTAATTGCTGGGACGATTCTGAACGACAAAACCCTGACCTTAGACGCTGTGGCCGTCCCGACCACGCCCGCCCAACCGTCACAGGCGATTGACCCAGCCTTCTTGCGCCATGTCCCGGCCAACAGCACCGCCGTGGTTCACGCGACCAATCTCAGCGCATTGCTCAACAGCATCATCACGATAGCAGAGGGGGGAGACAACCCCAACGCCCGCGCCGAAATTGAGCAAGGTTTGGCCTCGATAGACCTCAGCCTTGATGACCTGTTGGCTTGGACGCAAGGGGATTATGCGCTGTTCGCTCGTGCAGACATGCCCGTGCTATTGCAAGCCATCCTAAATCAGAATCCCGAAGCCCTCGCAGGGGCGCTCGATTTTGGTATGGTGATTCAAGCCACCGACGCGACGCTCGCCAAGAAATTCTCGGATAAAATCGCCAGCCTATTGGGGAGCATTATCGGCAGTCAGCCGGGCGTGGCGCTTTCAGTCCAAACCGTCAATGGTACAGACCTGACCCGCATCGAAATCAATGTCCCGACAGGGAACAACGGCCAAACGTTGAACCTTGCCCTCGGTTTTGGCGCGAATGACGACGTATTTGTGTTCGGCACATTCGCAGCCGTTGAGTCCATCGTGAACAATAGCGGCGGCCTCGCCACCAACCCGCTCTATGCCGAAAGCACCGCGTATGTGCTGCCGGGCGCGACCTCGGTTTGGTATAGCGACGGCGCGACGCTGACTTCGGCTGGGGCGCTCAGTGCGGTTGGGCTGATGAGGGCATCAGTCGGTGGTAGCGTGTTTGATGGGATTGAGCAAGAGTTCAATTTTGGCCGCCAAACCGCCGCCCGCGCTCAAACCATCCAATCTGAGGACGAGGTGGTGATGATAATGCGCGGGCTAGACCGCCTCTCGAAACTGATTCGGTTTGCCACCGCCAGCACCACAATCAGCGCCAGCGGGTCGTATGTGCTACGCGCCACCCTGACGCTAGGCGAATAATTCTTCGCGTCCGAAATAAAAACACCCTCTCCATAGCTGATTTCGGTTGGGCGCACCCGTCTGTGCGCCCATATCGTGTGGTTTGTAGGGACACACCACCGACCTATCCGCCTTGCATGTTATACTATCCTTATCAGAAAAAAATCTGCTGCGGAGGTCTTATCCGATGGTTGCGCCCAGCGTACAGTATCCTCAAACAAAGCCCAAAATGACGAGCGCAGAATTTCTCGCCTTGCCGGAGACGCTTGACCGGATGGACTTATTAGATGGAGAACTAGAGATGAGTCCCGCACCCGATATTGGACACCAGTTGATTGCTGGAAGCTTATATAGCCTGATTCGTCAAATAATGAAGCACGGGATGGTTGTCATGGCTCCCGCCGATGTGCAGCTTGATGCGCATAATACGGTGCAGCCAGATGTGTTGTGGTTTTCGCCGGAAGGCAACTGTACACGCAAAGGCCGCATCCTTATCGGTGCGCCGGAACTCGCGGTTGAAATCATCTCAGCATCCTCAGAGCGGCGTGACCGCGTGACCAAATTTGAACTGTATGAGCGCCACGGCGTCCACGAATATTGGCTGGCTGACCCAGACGCGCAATATATGGAAGTCTGGACGTTGACCGACGGTAAATATGTTCGCTTGGGCGGGTATGGTGACGGTGAGTCGTTCACGTCTCCCGTATTAGGCGCGGAAATCGTGCTGGGGGTGTTGTTCGCATCAGGCAAAGAATAGATTATGAGGTCGAGCCGTCGGAATCAACCAGCGTGATGCCGAGGCTGTGTAAGAGCGAAATCGCCTCTGGGAGCGAAAACTTGGCCTTTTTAATGATGTTGTCTTGCGGGGGGATGTTGTAACTCAGCGCCCCGACGAAATCGGCTTCGGTCAGGTTGGTTTTCGTGAAGATGCTGCCCGCGAAATCCGTCCCCGTAAATACGCCTTCGGTCAGGTCTGCGCCGCCAAAATCGACCTCACGAGCGACGCATCCAATCATCTTTAGGGCGTGGAGTTTGAGGCCGAATAGTGAAGAATAATTTAGGGTGGAGTCTATGAAGTGAATCGCCCTCAGATACGCGCCTTTATCCCATTTCGCTTTTGTCCAATCAATCCCAACCGCCTGACATTCCTCAAACACGACATTTGAGAATTGTGAGTGCATCACATTGAGCATATTGAGCGCGCATTTTTTGAAGGTGCAATTGACGAATCGGCAGTTGATGAACGCGGCCTCTTGAAAAGCACATTTCACGAAATCGACTTCAAAAAACGCTTTGGACTCGATTTTAACTTTCGGGTGCTGAAGGCTTTTGAAGACCGCGCCGTCAAAAGTAGTATCTTTCAGGAAATCCATTTTACCCCTCAGTGACCTGAAGTTTACGCGCACGCGCCTCTGAGAGCAGGTCGCGGGCGGATTGTCTGCCGCTTTCGCCCACCGAGCCGAGCATCTCGGCCAGTTCGGTGATGCGGGCGTTCTCATCATCCAGCGCCGTGACTTGAGTCGTGGTGCGATCCCCAGACGCCACCTTTTTGACGTGATAATGCTTGTCCGCAAAGCCCGCCAATTGCGGGAGATGCGTCACGACCAAAACCTGATGCCCGTGCGTCAGAGTCCAGAGTTTTTCCCCGACCACCGTCCCGATTCGCCCGCCGATTCCTTGGTCTACTTCGTCAAAGATGAGGGTCGGGGTGTGGTCGGCGGCGGTCAAGACGCGCTTGAGCGCCAACATGATACGCGCCGCCTCACCGCCAGAGGCGACTTTCGCCAGCGGGCGCAACGGCTCGCCGGGGTTGGCCGCCAGCAACATCTCCACCGTGTCGATGCCGGTAGAATCGAACGCCAGCCGCCGGTCTCCGATGTAACAGCCGTGCGGTTCTTCGGTTTGGGTGATTCCGACGTCGAATTGGGCGCGTTCCATCCGCAAATCTGCCAACTCGCGCATGACCGCTTTACTCAAACGCTTAGAGGCGATCTGGCGGTGATTGCTGATTTTCGCCCCCAATTCACCGACACGGACGAGCAAGGCGTGTTCTTGTTTGCGGAGGGTTTCGAGTCGCTCATCGCTATTTTCGAGGCTGTCCAGTTCATCCCGCGCCTTGTCTGCGTAGGCGAGGACGGCCTGCAATGTGCCGCCATAGCGTCGCTTGAGTTTGCCGAATAACTCTAGGCGCTCCTCGATGTGATTCAGGCGGTTGGGGTTATATTCCACCGCCTCGGCGTAATCAGCCAAATCAAGCGCCATATCTTGCGCCTGAACCGCCATCGCCTCAGCGATTTCTGCCCAATCGGCCAGTGAGGAGTCAATCGCGGCCAATTTTGAGAGCGCTTGGGAGATTTGCTGTAAGCGGTCAACAGCCGGCAAGTCCGCGCCTTCTGCGCTGAGAAGCGTAACGGCTTGCGCTGCGTAGGTCGCCAGATGTTCGGAGTTAGACAAACGGAGTCGCTCGGCCTTAAGGTCGTCCTCCTCGGTTAGCTCAATCTCTGCCGCGTCAATTTCGCTGATGTCGTGGCGCAGCAGGTCGGCGCGGCGCTCCAACGCATCTTTATCGGATTGGAGGGTGTGCATCTCGCGGCGAATTTCGGTCAGGTCGGCCACGACTTTGGACATCGCCTCGCGCACGCCCATCAACTCGGCGTAGCGGTCAATCAAATCGAGGTGGAATCGGCTGTTGAGCAGCGAGAGGTGTTCGCTCTGGCCGTGGATATCGACCAGCGCCGCCCCGACTTCGCGCAATACATCCAGCGTGACCGTGACGCCGTTGACCCGCGCCACGCTGCGCCCGGTGCTGCGGACTTCGCGGTACAGCGAGACATAATCCTCGCCGCCATCGGATAGAAGTTCCTCGCGTTTGAGGATGGGCAATACGAGGCCACGGCTGAAGCCTTTCAGGGCAAAAATCCCCTCAATGGCCGATTTTTCCGCCCCGCCGCGCACAAAACCCGGGTCGGCGCGTCCGCCCAGCAACAGTTCTACCGCGTCAATGATGATTGACTTGCCCGCGCCCGTTTCGCCTGTGATGACGTTTAACCCCGGCGCGAATCCCAGTTCTAGCTGGTCGATGATGGCAAAATTTTGGATTCGCAGTTCTTCGAGCATTGCACGCCCTGCCGTTACTTATATTGAAAACGTCGATAAATCAAAAAGGCGATAAGCCCAATCATGATAGGGACGCCGTAGCCCCCGCCTTGTATCAGGAACTGGAGTTGAAAGCCAGCCAGCATCGCGCCAAGCAATCCCCCGACAGCCGATGAGACGCCCGCCACGATGGGGGAATAGCGCCCGCGCCGACGTTGTACCGCCCGCAATCCAAATTCGGCCAACACCCCACCCAGTACGAGCGCGATAAAAAATGCGGCCAAAATCTGATAGGCAATGAAAGATTGTACGCCGATGAAACTGACCACGCCCGTCCCTATCGCGCTAATCGCGCCGACGATGAGGTTGTCGTTGTTCGTCCCGGTGAAGAATTTATCATCGACCTGACGGACGCACTCGCGACAACGGTAGCCGACAGAGGTCTGGACGGCGCATTGCACGCACATATAGCGTTCACATTTATTGCAGCGTAGGCCAGTCTCGCGGTCAGGGTGGACAGCGCAATAGGTCAATTCTTCCGTATAGTCTGTCGCATCGGTCATGTTTTTACCTCCAAGTTTGAAGTTGGCAGTTAGTAGTCATCAGTGTTACATCCAAACGTTGATTTTATGTCAGATATAGATGCGATTTTACTGCCAACTTCCCACTGTAAATGTCTAACGTTTAGGTTTCGTCCCGCCCGCGCTGGACACGCGGTTCAAAACGGTCTAATAGCGAACGATAAAAGTAATTGCGTTCGCGCATCCGCACAAACTGGCTGCTGTGCTGGCTGGCCTGTACGCGCACGCGGTCTCCCGGCTGTAAATCGGCCACCGATGCGCCGTCCGCCGTGATGGTGATGGCCGTGCGGTTGGCAGATGACGGCAAGACCTCTACCGTCGCGCCCTCGCTCAAGACCAACGGCCTGTCCATGCTGAGGTGTGGCGCAGCGGGGACGACCAAGATATTTTTCAATTGTGGCGGCAAAATTGGGCCACCACACGCCAGCGCATAGGCGGTTGAGCCAGTAGCGGTAGCAATCACCAGCGCATCGGCGTAATAGGTGGTCGTCCAGTGGTCGTCGATATAGGTCTCCAACTGAATCATCCGCCCAACCACTTCCCCGCTGACGACCACATCGTTGAGCGCGTCCGCCAATTGCAAGACTTGGCCGCCGCGCACCACGCTCACCGTCAGCATCATGCGCTGTTCAATCCAAAAATCATGCCCCAGCAGCCGCGTTTCGTATTCCGGCCAGCGGTCAGGGGCGCGGACTTCGGTCAGGAAACCCAATTGCCCCATATTGACGCCTAAGACCGGGACTTTGAAGGGCGCGCATGCCCGCGCTGCGCGCAGCATCGCCCCGTCGCCGCCGATGGCAACCGCGAGGTCTACTGCGCCTAACATTGATTGTACGCCAGCTTCCGTCCATTCGGTGGCGACGACGGCCTTCGCCCCGCGTTTTTCGAGGCTGGCGGCGATTTCTTGAGCGACTGGAAAACTTTGCGGGCGCAGCGGGTGTGCCAATACGCCAATCCGTTGAACATCGTCCACAAGACCACCCTTCGCGTGCCGAAACCTGTTTGGAGTCTACTCTTAGAGCCGTCAGTTTGCAGTAGTGAGTTAGAAATTGCCCGTTAGAAGTTGCCAGTTGGAAGTTGTCAGTTAGAAGTTTGCGGCGAAAGCTGTCCACATACTGCCCGCCGTTGTTATAACATACGGCTAATGTGAAATGATTGGATATATCGTGAATCCGCCGCCGAGGGTTAAAACCCCCGTCTAATGCACTGCAAAACCCACTAAAGTGGGTTGCTTGGTTCATGAGTCGGAAAAAAAGAGTCCCTTTAGTGGACTTTGTTTTCCCTCAGCCCGGCACTTTAGTGCTGGGCGGCGGATGAGTCTGAACAGTATCTATCGGGGCGCTTTCATTTCACATTAGGCGTAACATGGGAAATGCACGCCTGACTGCCCACTTTCAACGCTGATTATAGCACGATTGTTCGTATTTCGGAATACAAACCTCGACTTCACCAATCATTTAACAAAACTGACCGCAACTTTTTTGCGATTTTTCAGACGATATGGGTATAGGGCAAATTTTACGTCCTATCGACCCTTTCCGTTCTACCTATCGAAGTTATGGAGGTTTACCTAAGATGTCTTTCAAGCGCGTTCTCATCTCTATCGTGCTGGCAGCCTTAATGCTGACCAGCGTCGCCCTGACTGCCGCCCAAGAAGCCCTCACCGCCGCCGGAGAATATAGCGGCAGTGTGGAAAGCCTGAACGGTGATTTATTGACGGTTTCTGGCCTGACTTTTGATGTGTCTGGCGTGACGCCAGATGATGATGTCGCGTGGGAGCAGGGTCTGGTGGCTGAAATTAGCTTCACCGCCAGCGATGGCATCTTGACCGCGACCTTTGTTGATGACGCCGAAGAGGGTAGCGGCAGTGGCTATCTGGTCGGCGCGTTGGAAGCCCTGAGCGCGGAGTCAGTCACGGTTGGCGGCCTGAGTTTCAGCGTTGAGGCTGATGGGTTTGATGACGATGTGATTTATGAAGTCGGCTCGGTGGTAGAAGTTGAGTTCAGCTTCGCTGATGGCGTATTCACGGCCAGCGGCGTCTGGGCTTGGGATATGCCGGTGGAAGAGGACGATGAGGAAAATGACGATGAGCCGTTTATCTCAGAAATCCACGGGATTGTAGAAGCGCTTGACGAGACAACTATCGTGGTCAGCGGCACAGAGTTCGACATCACAGAGGCGGACATCAGCGGTTTGGTGGAAGTCGGCGCATGGGTCGAACTCGGATTTATCACGAACGAAGACGGCAGCGCCTACGCAGTCTATGTTGAAGGCGACGATGACGAGATCGAGACCCCGGATGAGGATGATGAGGACGATGAGGATCAGCCGTATCTGACCCTGACCGGCATTCTGGAGTCGTATGAAGGTTCGACGATGGTGGTCAGCGGCGTGACGATTGATGTCAGCTTTGCCGTGATCGACAACGACGACGATCTCATGATTGGCGGCTATGTCACGGTCATCTTTGACGATGTGAACGATGAGGTTGTGGCGATTTTCGTGATCCCTCACAGCGATGACTCGGACGACGATGGTGAAGAGGGCGAAGAAGAGGGCGACGACGAAGAGGGCGACGACGACGGCGATATATGCGAAAACCCGTCCGACTGGTACGAGTATGAAGTCCAAAGCGGCGACACACTGAGCGGGATTGCTATAGCAGCGGGTATCTCTTTAGCAGAATTGATGTCGGCCAACTGCATCACCGATGCCAACCTCATCACCGTGGGCTATGAACTCTATACGCCTGTTTCGATCTCATCAAGCAGCGATGCGGATGAAGACGGCGACGAAGATGGTGATGACGAAGACGAAAACGGCGACGAAGATGGCGGCGATGACGACGGCGATGAAGACGGCGACGAAGACGGCGACGAAGACGAAGATGGCGATGAAGACGGCGGCGGTGAAGATGACGGCGACGAAGATGAAGATGAAGAAGATGAAGATGAAGAAGATGAAGACGAAGATGGCGATGACGACGGCGGCGACCACGGCGGCGAGGATGATTTCGCCACGCCTCTCGGCTTGAATCGCTAATAGTTATCCTCATCCCTGTTTGATCTTATGGCGTGGATGAAAAGATGGCTAGTGTTGTATGGACGCCCCATCTGGGGCGTCCGCTTTTCTCCTATCATCCCTACTCGTCTATTATTCCCCGCCAGTTCTGGCCTATAGTCTAGATGACGCTGATTAACCCCCGTGCCGCTTAGCCTCTTAACGTGGGAAATGTAAATCATCCATACGCCTGACCGCCCACTGTAAACTGCTCACTTCTAACCTTAATCATAGAATTATTGTTCTTTCTCTGGAATACAAACCTTGACCGCACCAATCATTTAACAAAACTGACCGCAACTTTTTTGCGATTTTTCAGACGGTATTGGTGTAGGGTGGACTTCACAGCATAGCCATACTTTCTGCCCTATTTACCTAAACCAACGGAGGTTTACCTAATATGTCTTTCAAGCGCGTTCTCATCTCTATCATGCTGGCAGCCTTGACGCTGACCAGTGCCGCCCTGACCATCGCTCAAGACTCCACTGGAACCGGCGAATATACCGGCACACTAGAAGCCCTGAACGGGACCCAGTTGACGGTTTCCGGCCTAACCTTTGATATTACCTCCGCCGGTTTTGACGATAATCTGGTGATGGAGCCGGGGGTACTGGCCGAAGTCGGTTTTACTGCCACTGGCGGGGCGTTAATCGCTACTTATGTTGATACTACCGATCCCGCCTCAATGGTCGGCGTGGGCAAAATCACTGGCGCGTTGGAATCGGTTAGCACGGAGACTGCGGTCATCGGCGGCCTATCCTTTAACCTCATCGGCGCGGTATCTGATGATGATGTGGCGTTGGAAGTCGGCACACAGACCGAACTCCGCTTCACATTTGAAGGCGGGGTCTTGACCGTCCATAAAATTGAGGCCGGTGATGTTGGCGAAGATGGTGCGGATGATAACGGCGATGAGACTGAAATCGAAGGCGCGGTAGCCTATGGCAATATCGAAGCCATTGACGGCACGACCATCACAGTTGCGGGCGCGGTCTTTGACATCAGCACTGCGGAAATCGACACCGAAGGCACGCTAGAAGTCGGCGCTTGGGTGCGGATTGAATTCATCATCACCGAGTCTGGCACGGCGCAAGCCCTGAGCGTTGAGTTCGACGACAATCAAGATGAGAATGACGGCGAAGATGGCGGGGATGACCTCGAAAATTTCACGTTGGTTGGTACACTGGACTCGTTTGAAGGGTCGATTATGGTGGTCGGCGGCGTGACGGTAGATGTCAGCCAAGCGGTACTAGATAACGATGACGAAATCGTGGTCGGCGCGTTGGTGAAGGTCGTATTTGACGATGTGGACGGCGTAGTCGTCGCCATTTCGGTTGAGCCAGTGGATAGCGTTGACGATGTGGACGACGACTTTGAAGACGACGATCTGTTGGGTCATGGCGAGGACGATGACTCCGGCGATGATGACTCTGGCAGTGACGTAGACAACGGTGGGGATGAAGAGGATTCCAGCCTATGTGATGTCACACCCTCTGACTGGTATTCGTATGAAGTCAATAGCGGTGATACCCTAAGCGGGATTGCAGCGGCGGCGGGCATTTCTCTCGCTGACCTGATGTCGGCCAACTGCATCACCGATGCCAACCTCATCACCGTGGGTAGTGAACTCTATGCCCCTGTTTCTATCTCATCGGGCGGTAGCGTCGATAACGGAGATGATGACAGCAACGACGACAACGGTGACGACGATGACAACGGTGACGACGATGGTGGTGATGACAACGGCGGCGACGATGGTGGTGATGACGACGGCGGCGAAGACGAAGATGGCGACAATGGTGGTGATGACGACGGCGGCGACCACGGCGGCGGCGAGGATGATTTCGCCACAAATCTCGGCTCGAATCGCTAACGGTTATCGTCAGGGGACGGGCTTGCTCGCCCCCACATCCGTTCAGATGGGGTGTGATTTTGGTCGATTATCAGTTAAATCACACCCCATCCTAGATATGTTGCAATGTCTATTATCCCGCGCCCGTTCTGGCCTATACTCTAATGACCGCTGATTAACCCCCGTGCCGCTATGATCCCTTTGCTCATTTTGCCTGATTTATCCACCGAAGACCGACTGCTGGCACAAGCGAGGGGTGGTGATCAAGTTGCAATCATGCGGATTTACGATGCCTATTTCGCCCCAATTTATCAGTACATCCGGCTTCGGGTCGGTGAGGCGATGACTGCTGAAGACCTCGCGGCAGATGTGTTCGTGACCTTGATTGGCGCGCTACGCGGCGCGAACCCACCGCGAGATAGCCTACGCGGGTGGCTGTTTAAGGTCGCACGCGGGACAGTGGCCGATTACTATGGCGCACAGGCCAAACTGCCAGAAACCATCCTTGATGACTGGATTAGCGCCCCGACGGATGAGCAACCGGAAGTACAATTTTTACAGACCGTCAGCAATCAACGCGCCCAAAATGCGGTGCGGATGCTGGCGGCAGACCAACAAGAGGTTTTAGTGCTACGTTTCGGCCAGCAGTTGAGTTTGCAAGAGACGGCGGACATCATGGGAAAATCAGTCAGCGCCATCAAGTCACTGCAATGGCGTGCCGTCGAGACCCTGCGGAGCATCCTCGCGCATGGGTCGCTGGAAGAGAGCGCGTAAAAGATTATGGCCGCTAACCGCGAATTATTAGATGCTTTCAACGAGAGCGTAGACCGCCTCAGCCTCGGTCAACCGATAGAGACATTGTTGAGTCACTACCCAGTGCGTATCGCCGCGCAACTGCGCCCGATGCTGGAAAGCGCACAGGTCGCCCATCGCGCATCGGTTTACCCAGTCAGGGAAGTCAATGCTGCGCGTGAACGCGCCCGCGCCAAAGTCCTCTTAGCGCTACAACACGCCCCGCCTATACCCGTAAGAATGCCGGATAAAAAGGTGGTTCGATTTCCCGCCAGACGACTTTTGACGGCAGCGGCGGCAGTGATGTTAACAGTGCTAGGGATTGTGACCTTGAACACCTATACCCCAACCCCAGCCTATAGCGAGACGCTAACCCCCATGACAGCCGGGTTGACCTCCACCCCGACGCCGACGCCGACGGGTAGCCCCTCACCATCCGTGACGCCAACGCCCAGCACATCGCCCACATCGGTTGATGGGACAGTTTCGCCATTGGGGTGTGCCGTGAGCGCCCCAGACGACTGGGTGAGTTATTTTGTCAAAAGCGGCGATACGTTGTCAGCGTTGGCGCTCAATACCGGCGCGACGCTGGCACAGGCGCAGACAGTGAACTGCATCACCGACCCGCGTTTGATGCGCGTGGGTCAAGAGATTTTCTTGCCGCGCAAACCGACCATTACAACCACTGGCAGCACCCCAGCGGCCCCCGCCACGCTATCGGGCGGCGGGGGCGGGACGACGGGTGGCGGCGGTGAAACAGTCTCACCAACAGAGGACAATGGCGATGACGGAGATGATGATGACGACTCTGGTGGTGAGGACGACGATGGTAGTGAGGACGACGACATGACAGATGATGGTAGTGAGGACGACGACGTGATAGACGATGGGGGATAATGGCGGTGATGATTACCCCACGTCACGACTCTATCGCCGCAACCCACATCGGTAGGTAGGCATCTGATGCGATGTTGGTCACAATGCCTGTGGCGATGTCCAGCACCCACACCCCCGGCGCACTCCCGCCCAATTGATAGCGTTGCGCCAGCAAATAACCCCCGTCAGGGCTATAGGCGATGCTGCCGTGGGTATAGGCAGTATCGACCAGCAGCGGAGTCAGCGTCTGATCGGCCAAATTGATCTCATAGACCTGTTGCCCGACGGTATAGCGCGATTCGTCTAGGTATTGCCGCGTGATAGCGACTCGCGTCCCGTCGGGATGCCACGCCGCCGAGATGCCGTCACTGCTCTGACCATCCGGCAGCAAATCGTCCAATGTGCCGTTGACCAGATTTGCCAGAACCAGCGCCGAGCGCACACTGGCCTCGCCCGCCATCACCAGATTCGAGGTGATGAGTCGTTCCCCATCCGGCGAAAGCGCCCCCGTTGAGCCGTTGTCTGCCGGGATGAATCGGATTCGGTCAGACTCGGTGGGCGGGTTGAAATCAAACACCATCACGCCCCCGCCGCTGTGTTCATAAAAGGCCAGCCGCCGTCCATCCCCGCTGTAGACCGGCTGGCTACCGGTGGTCTGGTTGTCGTTGAACATGGGATAGGTTTGGCGGGTGGCGGAAAGCGGCGTATCTATCAGCCAGATTTTGGGCGGCGCGAGGCTACCATCGCCCAAGATGTCGGCGTTGCGCCGCATATAAGCGATTTGCCCGCCGTCTGAACGCCATGCCGGGGTGGTGCAATCCGCGCCATCGGCGGCGCAGGTGGTCAGGCGCTGCACCCCACCGTCGAAGATGTCCAACAGCATCAGGTCAACATGATACTCCTGTTCCCCTGATTGGCGTTCGGCATAGGCGATATAGCGCCCGTCGGGGGAAGGGGCATAATCATACACGCCGAAATCACTGAACGTGACTTGGGTGGCGCTGTCCGGCTTGGTCGGGTCAACCAACCAAATATTTTGCGGCGCTTTGAGCGAAGGGGCGAGGTAGGCCACACGCAATGGGGCGCTGGGCGGTTGAATCAGGGCGAGTGAGGCTGCGATGGTCAGCACCACAATCAGCGCCACCGCCGCCACGGTCAAATCTAAACGCGAAAGGCGCATTTGGGCGTTTTCCTTGTATTTCTATTGCTTAACCTGAACAAGGCAGGCCTTATCCACTTAACACAGATTATCTAAGCTTGTCCCTACAACTTAACACAGGTTGTTTAAGATAGGAATTGGTTTAAGGCATTTCAATATCGAAAAGTCATGACGGGTGTTACACTAATAGTCAAACAAACCACCCCCTAATCATAAGCACCCATAGCACAGACGGATGGATATGGAACTTCCCTTTCACCTCAAAACGCTAGAACCGCTGCCCGGCGCGCTCGATACCTTGCGCTATCTGATTGAGCAGCCCGATTTTTCCGCCTCGGTGGACCTTCTACAAGATGAACTCGGCGTTGGCTCTGTGACGTTCGGTAAGGCCATCCGCCGCCTTGTCACCAAGAGCTATGTCCAGATGGACTCGGCAGAAAGCTATCGCCTGACCGATGCGGGTCGCCGCGCCGCCGAAGAACTGCTCGGTTACGACGCCGAAGGGGGTGCGCCGACCCAGTATGGCGGCGCAAACACCGACATCGCCGCCCGCCTCGTGCTGGTCACGTCGCAACCACTGGTGGCGGGTCGCAAGGCCGAAATCACCGTGGGCGCATCGTTGGAAGATGAAGATGCTGAGGGCTTGAATGGCGGCGCTGACCTGTTGGTGCGCCTCTCCGCCGTCAACGCCGACCCCAGCCAGACTCAGGATGCGTCGCTGATGGTGGGCAGCACACCTCAAAGCCACGCCTTCAGCTTGACGCCGCAGCCGTACACGGCTGTGCGCGTGCGGGTAGAAGTCTATCAGATGATGCCGGACGGCGAAGATGTCCTGCCGTGCGGCGGCCTCTATGTTGATTTGCCCGTGACCGCCCAAGCCGTCGCTACCAGCCAACGCACCGCTTATGGTGCGCCTCTGGCACTGCGTAAGACCGAATAAGCTAGGATAAGCCCCTATGACTGACTCGATAGAACCCAAAGCACCTCGTCTCCGTTATCCTCGTCGTCAACTCCTGCGCGGTATGCTCCGATTGTTCGGGCGGGCAGTGGGGGCGCTGGCGATGCGTACCCAAATCACCGGGCGTGAGAATCTCCCACTTAAAGGCCCGCTGATTCTAGTCGGCAATCATATCGCAGTGGTCGAGGTCGGCTTGATGGCGACCTATACCCCGTACCCTATCGAAATCATGGCGGCGGGTGACATCCCGCTTGACCCACGCTACCGCTGGATGGCGAATCTGTGGGGAATCATCCCCATCAAGCGCGGCAGCATGGATAGAGACGGCATGAACAAGGCGCTCGATGTGCTGCATCAGGGCGGCGTGGTCGGGCTGTTCCCCGAAGGCGGCATCTGGGAGACGACCTTGCGCCAAGCGCGTCAGGGCGTGGCGTGGCTGTCGAATAAAGGGCAAGCGCCCATCGTCCCCATCGGGTTTGGCGGAATCGAAGGCGCGTTGGCGCAAATTGCGCGTTTCCGCCGCCCACGCTTGACCATGAATATCGGCAATCTCATCCCGCCGGTACAGGTCGATGTCCCCGGAAAATCGCGCAAAGAATTGCTGCAAGAGGGCGCGGACTATATCATGGACAGGATTACCGAACTCATTCCCGAAGATGAGCGCCGCATCCGCAGTCAGCCGTATATCGGCGAGACGTTCGACTTCAAATGGGAACTGCACACCCTCGGCGGGGTGCAAATCGCTATCCCCGGCGATGTCGATATCCTCGATAAGCACGGCCTGAGCAAGTTGTTCCATCGCCCAGTGATGATGGACGTGTTCAACCGTAACCTGAAGTTGCCGGTCAAGCCGCTGGTGCGGCTGCGTCGCGCCCATGCTCCGTTAGAGATTGCGGCCAGCGCCCGCGTCATCCTCAGCTGGTTGGAGGCGAACCCGTATTTCTTCCATTACCGCTTTGGTCAAGAAGAAGGCGAGGCGATGATGAACGGCTTGCGCCAATTGGAGCAGAGTGCGCAATGGTTGGGCGAGCATTATCCCAACACCCTGTTACGGCTCAAGCCGATTCGGCGGTATATTTTGTTGGATACCAACGAAGAAGTCATTGAGGATGCTCCACCCGAAATGCAAGAGATGTGACCTCACCGCTAGAAAATTCATTTTCTAGCGCGGCGTCAGCTTCCAGAGTTGGCCGCCGTCCTCGTTGACCGAACTAAACACCAGTGACCCATCCGGCGCGGCGGCGATGTCGATACGGCATCGCCCCGCCCCCAATGGGAGTTCGGTCACGGTCACGGCCTCGGTGCGCGTCTCATTCAGCGTCACCAGCCGGAGCGACGGGTAGCCGTCATTCCAGATACAGAACATCAGCTTGCCATACCACGCCGCGACATCTGGGTTGGGATAGACCAAGACGCCGGTTGGCGCTTCGGTGGGCGTAAAACTCAAAAGCGGGCGCTGATAGGACGATAAATCAACGCCCGCCGCCGTTCCGCCACACACATAACCCTCGCCTGCCCCATAATTCAGCCCCGGCAGAATCAGGTTGATTTCGTCGTCACATTCCTCACCGTTTTCGCTGGCGTAAATCAGCGTGCGGTCATCATCAGGCATGAAGTCAAAATCGAATGGATTCCGCAACCCGTATGCGTAGATGCTGCTGCCTTCAAACGGGTTGCCGTCGGCGGGGACGAGTCCCTCGGCGGTCACGTCAAATCGGTGGATTTTCCCCGGCAATACGTCAAGGTCTTGGCTGTTGGCCGGATTTTCATAATTGCCAATCGACACGTACAGGCGTCCGCGCCGGTCAAAATGCAGGTTGCCGCCGTTGTGAATCAGCGTGCCGCCGACCAGCGGGACGGCCAGCATAATTTCTGGGTCGCTACCCACGCCGTCGGATTCGGTGAATCGGATGACTTGATTGGCGGGGTAATCGCGGGCAGTTCCGGGCGCGGTGCGGAAGACCCAGATGTGACCGTTTTCGGCGTAGGTCGGGTCAATCGCAATCCCCAGTAGGCCGCGCTCGACCAGCGAGTCGACCTCTAGCGTGATGACCGGCTGGGCTTGTAGCACGCCGTCGGCGCTGATGACGCGCACGTTCCCCGTCACTTTTTCGGTATAGAACAAGCGGCCATCGGGGGCGAAGGCCAGCGCGACGGGGTAATTGGCGTCGGTCAATTTTTCGACGGTATAGGTCACGCCGCCTGCGGTAAATTGCTCTGAGGATTGGGCTGCGCTGTTCAGGCACAGCATCAGCAAGGCGAGGGCAAGGACGGCGGCTTTGGGCATCTCATAACCTCTTAGGGGGTTTTCGCTTAATTGTAACATTAAGTGTAAGTGACTATAAACAGGGTTTGGTAACTACTCAGCCCCTATTTGAGGGGAAAACGAGGTTTTAACCGGTACTCAGTCCAATCATCTGAGGGAAGGATTCCCCTGTGCCTCAGCCAATTTGATGCTCTAAATCATCAAATTGAGGGAAGA
>Ga0163154_10004988_pt1 | contig 17158 bp, 12 predicted proteins | sample OliLakLV19MP9P1_FD_148649 | JGI IMG/M metagenome (GOLD analysis project Ga0163154, IMG submission 148649) | Freshwater microbial mat bacterial communities from Lake Vanda, McMurdo Dry Valleys, Antarctica - Oligotrophic Lake LV.19.MP9.P1 | ecosystem: Environmental > Aquatic > Freshwater > Lake >... | reverse complement strand
GACCCGGGCGCCCTCGTTTCGGCCGAGCGCTGGCGCCTCTCCGCGATCCGCGGCGCGCTCGTCGCGCTGGCCGCGGCGATCGCAATCGCGACGTGGCTCGGCCTACGCGCCGCGCGCCGTGCCGCACACCTGAATCACCTGCGCAATACCTTCGTTGCGAGCGTTTCGCACGACCTCCGGACGCCGTTGGCGTCGATCTCGAATCTGGCCGAGAACTTGCAGGACGGCATCGTGGGCGGCACCCGCGCGCTCGGCGAGTATCACGCCGCGATCCGCCGCGAGGCCGCGCGTCTCACGCGACTCGTCAGCGGCCTGCTCGACTTCGCGCGCATCGAGCGCGGTGAGCTCCCGCGCATCGTGCGCACGCCGATCGAAGCCGCGGAGTGGCTCGAAACGCTCGCATGCGCAGCACGCGACCACTGCGTGCCGCACGACATCGTGGTGCGCGTCGAGGCGAGCGCGCTGCCCGCGATGCTCTCGCTCGACGCCAACGCGGTCCATCGCGCAGTGCTGAACCTGGTCGAGAACGCCGTACGACATTCCGGCACGACAGAGGTCATACTGCGTGTCGCCGCGACCGATTCCCGGTTGACGGTCGACGTGATCGACCGCGGCTGCGGCGTTCCGGCCAGCGTGCGCGAGGCGCTCTTCGCCCCCTACGCTTGCGCGGGCGACACCGCCGGCACGGGCCTCGGTCTTGCGATCGTACGTTCGATCGCGACCGCGCACGGCGGCACCGCGCGGTTCGCATCCACGCGCGACGGCGTGGGCCTGTGCGCCACGATCGAGTTCACGCTCGTCGCGGACGACGACGCAGGTCGCACTGGCCGCGGCCCCGCGGTCAACGTTTCATCCAAGCGCTCTGGTGCCGGGGGTATTGCATGAGCCCGCGTGTGCTCGTCATCGAAGACGACCCGACGCTGCGCATGACCGTGCGCGACCGACTCGTGTCCGAGGGCTTCGAGGTGCTGGAGGCCAGCGATGGCGCCGAGGGCGAGCGTCTCGCGCTGTCCGAGGACGTCGACCTGATCCTGCTCGACGTGATGTTGCCGAAGAAGGCCGGCTTCGGCGTATTGCGCGCATTGCGCGAGGATCGGCTCATGACGCCGGTGATCCTGATGACCGCGCGCGGCGAGGAGTTCGACCGTGTGCAGGGCTTCGAGCTGGGCGCCAACGACTACGTCGTCAAACCGTTCTCGCTGCGCGAGCTCGTGCTGCGCGTGCGCGCGCTGCTCGACCGCGCGCGCGGCGGCGCGCCGGGGGTGCGCGGCGTGACGGAGGACCCCGCGCGCCCACGCTTCGGCGCCGTCGAGGTCGACCTCGACGCGTTTGCGCTCGTGCGCGGCGGCGCGCGGCACACGCTCTCGCGCAAGGAGCGCGACCTGCTCGCGTACTTCCTGCGCCACGACGGCGTCGCGCTCGACCGCGCGCGGGTCTTCGAAGACGTGTGGGGCGAGGACGGCGAGGCGAGCCTCCGCACCGTCGACCAACACGTCGCGAAGCTGCGCAAGAAGCTGGAGGCCGAGCCCGAACGCCCGGTACACCTGCGGACGGTGCACGGCGTGGGATACGTGTTCGAGCGGCGGCCGGCGCGCTGAGGTCGCCTCCGCGTGGCCAGCGCGGCCCCGACGTAGACAACTCGTAGACAAACGGTCCACGAGCCCGCGACGGCGCGCGCCGCGCGCGGTCGTAGAACCTCCCGTGTCGCCTCCCCATCGGCGGCACGGGAGAACCACGCCATGATCGCCTCACACCGTCGTCCGTTCGCATTCGTCCCGATCACCACGCTGCTCCTCTCCGCCGTCTTCGTCGGGCTCCCCAGCGAGGCGCGCGCCACCGCCACCGCGGCTGCGCAGGAGAGCCCACAGGGCAGCGCGATCAAAGCGCTCGAAGCGCGCCTGGCCGAGCTCGAGCTCCTGCGGCGCACCGAAGGCCCGGCGTTCGTGCTCGCGGAGCTCGCCAAGGAGAAGGAGGCGCTCGAGCGCGCGACGGAAGCCCAGATCAACGCCCAAGGGCTGACGCCGAACAGCGCGAGGTACAAGGCGTTGCAGAGAGAGCTCGACGTTTCACTCGAGGTGCTCACGGAGCTCGAGCAACGTGTCAAGGCCTCGCAGATCGCCCCTGTGACCGACCCCACTCGAGAGTCGGTCGAGGAGAGCGCCCAGCGAGCGCATGTCCTCGAGACCGTCAGGTTTGCGCTGAAGATTGGTGACCTCGACAAGCTACGGCAGCTCGGCGCCGCCATCGAGGACGTCCTCGTCGAACTCGCGCTCGATACCACCCATCCGGTCGCGCTCCTCGACATGGATGTCAAGCTGCTTGCCTGGCTCGCCGACCTCTCTCCCGCGCGCGCCATCGACGTCGCGCTGGAGCTCGTGAGTCGCCCCGGCAATGGTTGGGCCGCGGCGGTCTACACGTCGCTGGATCTCCGCGCGAACCAGTTGCGGAAGGTCGGCCCGCTCCGCCTCGCGAGCGGCGCGCCTGCGCCCGCGCCATTCGAGCTCGCTCTGCGGCTGCTCGGGAGCGACGAGGTACCGGCGGAAACGCGTGCGGCGATCGCGGTGCCGTTCCTCGCGGCAGGCATCGACGACCCGCGGCTACTCGAGGCGTCTGAACGCGTGGCGTCGGACATGCAGTTCACGTCCAGTTTCAGGGTCCCCGAACTCGAGTGGTGGCACACTCGGCTGCTCGCGAGCGACACAACCGAGCAGCGCGTCGCCGGCACCCGGGGGCGCCTCGGGTACGCCGATGTCGACGACTTCGGCTTGCTCGAGCGCTTGCTCCACGACGCAGCGCCCGAGGTGCGCGCGCTCGTCGCCAAGCATCTACCGAGTGTGTTACCGGCCAAGGTTCTCCCGACTTCGGAGTACCGCGTGCTCTGGATATTGGCGCTCGCCGATTTCGACCCCGTGGTGCGCGGCACGGCCTACGTTGCGCTCAACAAGCGCGTCGGTGAGGGCGGCACGCTCCCGTTGACCGTGCCCGCGACGGTGGATCTGCTTCTCGCGCTAGAGGGCCCATCAGAGGCCCGCCCCGCAGCGCCGTTCTTCGAAAGCGCCGGGCCTAGAAATTTGATTGATGCGCTGCCTGCCGTCGCGACGACGTATGAAGAGCTAGGCGCCGCGTATGGTCGGCTGTTGGACTCACGGCGGGTCGATGTGGCGGATCGGGTCCTCTCGGTGCTGTCGACGACACCTTCAGACGTCTGTGCGGCCACGGTCGTGCACTTTGGCGAGCCGTCCCCCGAGGTTTCCACGCGCTTCGCTCAGATGTTCAGCGATTATCGCAAGCTCCACGGCGCAACGCCTGCCGCGTGCTTGCGAGCTTTCACCCGGATCGTGCAACATCCGCACGCCCCCGGGGCGCTCGTCTGGTATACGGCCGATGCGCTGCGCGACAAGTCGAGCGATCTCTCGCTCGACGCGCTGTCGCCCGAGGACGCCTCGGAGGTCCTCCAACGGAGCGGCCGTGCCGCGCCCGAGCTCGTCGGTAGATTCCTGCAGCTCACCCAGTGGGAGCGCTGCAGAGGGCCGCTCGCCACGTCGGCCGCGGACCCGAGTCGCTCACTCATGGCGCGCGCGCTCGCGCTATTGGCGCTCGAGCGCGCTCAGCCATCGAATCCGGCATCGGTCGCTGCATTGACGGAGATGATCTCAGCCGCCATCGGCGACGAGCGCGAGCAGGGGGAAGCCGCGCGCCTCGTGAGATGGGCGTCCATCGCGCTGGACTCCGACCCCAAGGCGCTCAGCGCGGCGCTCAACAACTTACTCGCGAGCACCGAAGTCCCGACGGAGGCGTTCGACGGCGTGGTGTGGACCGAGCGCCACGCAGAGGCGCTCGCGCTGGAAGAGCTGAGCGCATTGTTCGATGCGCTCGAGCACCGGGTCGCCGGCGGACACTCGGGTCAGGTTCCGCTCCAGGGCTTTGCGGGCGCTGCGCTCGCAGTCATGCAGCGCGAGCCGAGCCTCGTGCGCAAGGCCTTGGTGCTGGGTTGGAGCGAGCACTTCATCCCGGGCGCGGCGACGGTGGCCCTGCGGTCAACGGATATGGAGCTCGCTGCGGCGCTCCGTGGCCGTTTCCTGGCCAAGCTCGACAGCGCGATCCACAACCACGAGATCACGCCGTTGATCGCCGCGCTGATCCACCTCGAGGGACCAAACGCCGCCGCCGACCACGTCGCGGAGCGCGCGGCGACGCTGGGCAAGCCCAAGCTCGTCACGATTGCGACCGAGCTGCTCGAATCCACCGCGAAGCTGCGCGAGGTCGGAGCGCGACTCGCGTCCACGAGCAGCAGCGCCAGCCGCGACGCGGCGGTCACCGACGTCGTCGCGCTGCTGGACGCACCGGACGAAGCCGTCCGCGTCGAGGCCATCCGTGGTCTCGCCACACTCGGCGCCGTCGAGCACCTGCCGCGCCTGATCCGCATCGTGGGCAAAGGCTCGCCAGCCGAGCGCGCCGCCGCCCGCGCGGCCCTAGACAGCCTGCATCAGCGCGCTGCCAAGGAGGCGCAACAGGCCGCGCAGGTGCAGGTGCCGCCGGAGCAGGCTCGCGACGGCGAAACGCCGCGCTGATCGCAGCCATGCTGACCGCCCTGCGTTGATCGCCCTGCGTTGATCGCCCTGCGTTGATCGCCCTGCGCTGAACGCCCTGCGCTGATCGGCCCGCGCCGACACGGCCCCCTCGGGGTCGTGTACGCCGCGGGCGAGCGCATTCAACGATTCGGCGAAATCGATGCCACGCCGCCGCGCCCGGCGGGAGAGTGTGCGCGTGCGAACCGATGGTCGAGTGCAGTGCTCCGCCGAGCCGCGCGACGTCGAGCGCCTCCTCGCGAAGGCCGGCTGGGTGCGCGCGCTCGCGGCGCAGCTCGCGCGCTCGGCGAGCCCTATCGCGGCGTCATCCTGGCGCACTTCTACGAGGGCCTCGACGCGGCTGCGATCGCGGCGCAGGGCGGTACCTCGCCCGCGACCGTGCGCTCTCAGCTCGCGCGCGGCCTCGCGCAGCTCCGCGAGCGCCTCGTGCGCGAGCATGGCGGCGACCGAGCCCGATCCCTCAGCCTGTTCGTGCTCGCCGCAGGTCGCGAGCATGTCACGACGCCCCCCTTGCTGGAGCTGCTCGCCATGCAGACCGCCGCGAAGCTGGCCATCGGCGCCACAGTGATCGTCCTGACTGCGCTCGCGACGAGGCCCTGGGACCGCTGGAACAACGCGCCGCTCGAGTCCGAGGCCGCCGGCGCTGTGGCTCTGGGCGCGAGCGTCGAAGACATCACCTCCGAGCCGCTCGACGATCCTAGCAGGCGCGACGGCCTCCCGACCGCAACGCGCGCCGAGGCGAACGTGTCGGGCGGCGGCACAGCAACGTCCGATTCGACGAGCGTGGCGGCGCCTGCCGCACCGCGCACCGTCGTGCGCGCCCAGGCGCTCGGTGACCACGACGCGCCGCTCGCCGACGCGACCCTCGTCAGCGCGCACGGCAACGGTCGGCCGCGGCCCGGCGCGCCCTCCGCGCCTTCGCGTCCAGACGGCGAGGTCCAACTCGCGCTCGCCGACGGGGAGCTGAGCCTCCACCACACGACGGTCTTCCCGATGGTCTTCGCCGTGCGCGCGCCGGGGCGCGCGACGCGCTTCGCGGGATCGGTGGTGCTGCCCGACGGCGCGCCCGCGGCGGACGTGCACGTCGTCCTCGGCGACGGCCTCGGGGCCATCGAGGTGCGGACCCCGACCGACGCATATGGCCGCTACTTCGCCGCGCCCGAGCAGGTCTGGGGTCGGCGCACGGGCCCCTTCACGCTCGTCGCGGTCGACCCCGAGCGACGGTACGGGCCGAGCGCCGAGACGGTCGCGCCCCTCGGCGCGACGGACGTGCGCCTCGAGCTGCGGCCGCTGCGCACGCCCGAGGTAACGGTGACGGGCGCCGCGGGCGAGCTGCTCGAGGACGCGCTCGTCGCGCCGCTCCTCCCGTGGGATTTGTTGGGTCCTGGCGGCTGCAGGCTGCCCGTCGGCGAAGTCTGGACGGAGACCGACGCCCATGGCCGCGCGGTGCTCGCCGTGCCCGACGCGGAGTTTGTCGTCGGCGTGAGCGCACCCGGCTACCGCATGCACCGCAGCGAGCCGCTCATGCCCGAGCGCGCGCCGACGTCACGCGCGGTTGCCCTCGAGCCCAAGCCAATGCTGCGCGGGGTCGTCGTGCACGGGGGCAGCCAGGTGTCGGGCGCGCGGATCACCGTCGGCCAGCGACACGCAGAGTTCGTGCCGCTCGAGGCGGGCTTTCCGCTGCGGATGTTCATCGCAGAGCGTGACGTCGCCATGTCGGACGCGGAAGGGCGCTTCGCCCTCCCGATCGACGATGCGCACGTCGAAGTCTCGGTGCTCGCCCGCAGCGGCGCGCGCGAGGTGCTCAGCACCGCGAATCGACCAGAGGAAATGCAGTTCCGCTGGAACGTCGACGTGCGCGAAGGCGTGACAGCGCGCTGCGACGTCGACCTGCGCGACCGGGGCACCGGCATGCTGCACGGTCGGTTCGTGATCGACGGCGCGCCGGCGCGCCGGCGCGCGGGTGGCGCGTGGCGCTCGAGCTGCGCGAGCCCGCGTTCGGCCGCGCGGAGCTGCCAACGGCGACACTCGACGACGCAGGGCGCTTCGTGCTGACCGCGCCCGCAGGCCGCTACGACGTGCAACTCACCGGCACACTCGGCGCGGGCGCCGCGCAGGCGGACGTGACGGCAGTGCGCGAGGTCGAGCTGCGCGGCCCGCGCCTCGACTGGGAATCGACATTGACGACGGGCGCCTTGCGCGGCTCCGTCGCGCCCGGCACGGCGCGACTGCGGCTCGTGCGTGGTGACTTCCGCGCTGGCGAGCGCGAGGTCACGGAGTTCGTACCCGCGGACGACGGCGCCTATGACGTACGTATCCCGGCCGGGAAGTCGACTTTGCAGCACGAGGCCGAGGGCCGCTACGGCTTTGATTGGCTGACGCTCGAGACGGTCGAGCCTCGTTGAAGGAGCCGCGTCAGCCCCCCGAGAACGTCACCCCGAGCATCAGGATCGCGCCCTCGCCGACGTCCTCGCCGTCGGTGTCGACGTTGAATTCGTAGCCGAGGCCGACGTTGACGTCGAAGCGTCCGCCGCGCCGGATCGGCCACGAGTAGCCACCCTCGAGCGACGGCACGAGCACCGATACATCGGTCGAACCGCTGCGCGGTGGCGGGCCGTCGTCGGATTGCCGGATTGGAAGGGGCCGTTCCTGCGGGACTACCGCACCTACGCCGAGCGCCGGGCGCTGGAATGGGCCTCGTTCGCAGCGCGCTCGGGCCTGCCCTACATGTCCGCGGTGGCGCCGGGTTGGGACGCGTCCCCGCGCGGCGCGTACTTCGGCCGGGCGCGACCCGACAAGTACCCGTGGTCCCCGGTGATCGTCGGGGAGCACTCCGAGCTCTACGCGCGCGAGGCAGTCTGGGCCGTCGAACGACCGGCGATGCAAGGGCCGACTGCGTCGGTTGACTTACATGCGGGCAACGAACAGCTCCCTCACGAGGGTCAGCGCATCCGCAGGATCGAATTCGATCGAGGGATCGAGCAACGGTTGGATGTCCAGCCGGAACGTCTCGTCATTGGCCTTGGCGTCGAGGTTTGCCGAGTACTCTGCCTGGGACACGGCGATGCCTGCGTACGCAAGGTACGCCCGAAAGCACCGAACGATCGTGTCGGCGTCGACGCCGCCGTGCTGGAAGGCGTACCAAAGGTCGAATACGTCGCGGCCCTTTCTGCGCTGGTACAGCGCCCGGAGTTTCGTTCCCAGCATCTCGTCGAGCGAGTACGTGGTCACGTCCGCCCTGCCCGAGAACCAAGGGTTCTCGACGATGAACGGCATCGTCACGAATCCCAATTCTGAGAAGTGCTCACGGGTGTTGACGTCGACCTTCACTCGCATCGTTCGGACGGGTGGGAACTCGGTGTCGAAGGCATAGAGCAGTTGTAGTCCATTTCGCTTCGACTTCGTCTTAGGCTTCCCCAGCCATGGTTCGAGCCGATCCTGAAGCACTTCAAACACTTGCTTCGCTGGGCCAGCATCGACTTGCACGAGATCTATATCCTCTGAGTAGCGGGCAGCCGGAGTGAGGTGGAGCTTGTAGAGGGCCGTGCCGCCGCGAAAGTCCAACTGCGCTCGTGCACGAGGATCGCTGAACAACTCCACAATCGCCCTCGAGAGCACGAGGTCTTGCTCGACTTGGGCGGCCTCCCCCCACGGGACGTGGGCCTGCCAGGCGATGATGTCGGCTCTCGGAATCACCGGTCAAACTCCACATTCACATTGATCCGTAGCCGCCAACGAGCGTCCGTCGGCGATCCGGGCGCCGACCTCACCGGCCTCAGCGGCACCAACCTTGGCGAGCGCTTGGCCACCCAGGTGGCGAGCGGAGCGGCGACCTCGCCAGCACCCACGATCTCCAGCAGGTAGCCGAGCCTCTGGACGACAGACGTCTCCACGCCCGTCGTGTCGATGACGGCGACAAGCTTGTCCGGGTCGATCGTCTCGGCCAATTCGGACAGGACTGTCGCTACGTTGTCCAGGTACCCGGCCACGGCAACGTACCGCACTAGGTCGAGTGCCGTGACTTCCGGGGGGCTGACCGCCATCGTTCCTGTGGACGTATTGACTCGCATCACTGGGCAGCGCTCGACGCCCGCCTTGTTCACGAAGACGATCTTCGCTCGGCCGACGCGCACGGGTCGCAGCGGCACCTCGGTCACGACCTGAAATTGCTGGGGCTGGTGATGGGCAGCCCCATGGAGTGCGGCCGCCGTCAAGAGCCCTACGTAGTACCGGTGCCCAAGGTGGCGCATGAGGTCGTCGATGAACCAATCCGCCGGCGGCGAGCCCGGTATCGAGAACTCTGCCGGGACGACCACGTAGAACCCGCGGCGTGGGGAGACGATCCGCCGCTTGCGGACGAGTCGACCCAGGGCCTTCGTGAGCCCGGCATCAGACCGCCCGAACGCCTCAGCTGCCTGCTTTCGGATGAACGTGTACTGTCCGCGGGCTTGGAGACCTCGCGCCCAAGTTTCGATCCCGCTCTCCGACATCGAGTTGGCTCTACTCTGCCGCATCGTTTGCCAATATACCCCCAGAACAGGTAGTTTTGCAAGCGATGCCGTCCCGGCGGAGATCTGCTGTTGGCCTACGATCAAGTGCTGGCCCATAGACGCCACCCGACCCTCGACACGCCCGAGCGCGCGCCGACGTCGCGCGCGGTTGCCCTCGAGCCCAAGCCAATGCTGCGCGGGGTCGTCGTGCGCGGGGGCAGCCAGGTGTCGGGCGCGCGGATCACCGTCGGCCAGCGACACGCAGAGTTCGTGCCGCTCGAGGCGGGCTTTCCGCTGCGGATGTTCATCGCAGAGCGTGACGTCGCCATGTCGGACGCGGAAGGGCGCTTCGCCCTCCCGATCGACGATGCGCACGTCGAAGTCTCGGTGCTCGCCCGCAGCGGCGACTACGCGACGGGCGAGGCCATGGTGACACTCGTCACTGGGCACGGTGCCGACGGCGTCGTCGTCGAGCTCACCGGCGGCGGCGCCGTCGAAGGGATGCTGCTGCCTCCGCCCGGCGTCAACCCGCGCACGCTCGTCGTCGCGGCCTCGCGCGGCGACGGCTTCCCCGTGTGGACGCGGCCTGACGCCGGAGGGCGCTATCGACTCGAGCGCCTCACCCCCGGCCCGTGGCGCATCGAAGGGCGTGACCGCGAGCCCGCGCGCGAGGTGCTCAGCACCGCGAATCGACCAGAGGAAATGCAGTTCCGCTGGAACGTCGACGTGCGCGAAGGCGTGACAGCGCACTGCGACGTCGACATGCGCGACCAGGGCGCCGTCGCGCTGCACGGCCGCTTCCTGATCGACGGCGCGCCGGCGCGCGGGTGGCGCGTGGCGCTCGAGCTGCGCGAGCCCGTGTTCGGCCGCGCGGAGCTGCCAACGGCGACGCTCGACGACGCAGGGCGCTTCGTACTGACCGCGCCCGCAGGCCGCTACGACGTGCAACTCACAGGCACACTCGGCGCAGGCGCCGCGCGTGCGGACGTGACTGCGCTGCGCGAGGTTGAGCTGCGCGGCCCGCGCCTCGAATGGGAGTCGAATTTGACGACGGGCGCCTTGCGCGGCTCCGTCGAGCCGTCGCTTCGATGTCTGCGAGCTCGAGATCGGGGAACTCTCCGATCACTTGCTGCGCCGAGAGTCCATTGGCCAAGAGGTCGAGGATGTCGCTCACCCGGATCCGCATTCCGCGGATGCATGGCCGACCTCCGCACTTGGAGGGATCGCTCGTGATGCGTGCCACGGGGTCGCTCATGGCGGCATCGTCATACCGAGCCCAAGCAATCTCCACCACTTCCCGCCGGCTCCCCGTGGACCTGCCCGACCTCTGGAGTCCGCAAACGGTGGAGATTGCGCGGGCTCGGTAACGGTCGGTAACGGTCGAACGCGAGGTCAAGGCCGCGGCCGCGTCGACTCCGGACTCGGCGCTGCGACCGGCGACGTACGGCGCCGCTACGGGCGCGCGCGGCGCGCCGTCGTCCGAGCGGGCGCGCTGCTGACACTGAGCCCTGACCTCGATGCGCGACAGATTCATGCGAACGCGCTGCTCGGAGCGCGCCGCTATCGCGAGGCGGTGATCGAGTTCTTGATGCCGTATAGCCGCGTCAGCCCCACGAGAACGACACCCCGAGCATCAGGATCGCGCCCTCGCCGACCTCCTCGCCGTCGGTGTCGACGTTGAACTCGTAGCCCAGGCCGACGTTGAAGTCGAAGCGCCCGCCGCGCCGGATCGGCCACGAGTAGCCACCCTCGAGCGACGGCACGAGCACCGACACATCGGTCGAACCGCTGCGCGGCGGCGGGCCGTCGTCCGACCAGTCGAGGTCGAGGCGCCAGTAGTCGAGGCGCGTCCCGAAGTTCCAGCCCGCGCCGTACGACTCGAGCCAGCGGCGCCAGCCAAACCCGACGCCCCAGCCGTCGGGTAGACCTGGGCCTCCAGGCCGACGAGCATCGGACGTTGTTCGTGCGGCTCCTGGCTCGGGCTCGAGCTCTGGCACGCGACGAGCGTCCACAGCGCGAAAGGTGTGAAACTTTGCATCACAAAGTTTCCCATGTTCACACCCTCACCGCGCCGACGCGTGCCGCCCGACGATCAAGGCCGTCGCCGCGGTGAGGCGCTCGGCCAGCTCGAGGTGCAAGAACTCGTTCGGGCCGTGCGCGTTCGAGCCCGGACCGAGCACGCCAGTGATGACAAATTGCGCCTTCGGGAACTTTGCCGCCAACAACCCCATCAGAGGGATCGTGCCACCCTCGCCGAGACCAATCGGGGGCTTGCCAAAGTAGGACTCCGCGGCCTCGCCGAGCGCCGCCTCGAGCCACGGCTCGTACGCGGGGGCGTCCCAGCCCGTCGAGCCCTTCACGTTCGACCACGTTACCTTGGCGCCACTTGGCGGATCCGTCGTCAGCACCCGCTCGATCGCGGCCATCGCAACCTCGGGCTTGACCGACGGAGGCAGACGGAACGACAGCTTCAACGCAGTCATCGGGCGCAGCACGTTGCCCGCGTCCGCGATGCGCGGCAGGCCCTCCGCGCCGGTGACGGACAGCGTGGGCCGCCACGTGCGGCCGATGATCCGGTCCGGGCCGTCCTTGCCCATCGCGCGCACACCGGGGTGGAACGGGTACTTCGAGTGGACTTCGTCGCCGAGCACCGCGGCGGCCTCGCCCGCCTCGCGCGCGCGGTGCGGGGGCACCGTTGCTTGCAGCTCGCGTAGGAGAATCTCGCCCGTGCGAGCGTCCTCGATGCGATCGAGCAGCTCGCGCATCACGCGGAAGCTGGAGGGTACGACGCCGCTGGCGTCACCCGAGTGCACACCCTCGCGCACCGTCTCGACCTTCAGGTCGCCGGTGACGTTGCCGCGCAGCGACGTGCAGATCCACATGCGCTCGTAGTCCCCCGCGCCGGAGTCGAGGCACACGACGAGGTCGGGCTCGCCGATGCGCGGGGCGAGGTGGTCGACGTAGGCCGAGAGGTCGGGGCTGCCACTCTCTTCGCTCGTCTCGATGAGCAGGAAGCAGCGCGCGTGCGGCGCGCGCTGCGCCTGGAGCGCCTCGATCGCGGTCAACGACGAGAAGCACGCGTAGCCGTCGTCCGCGGCGCCGCGCCCGTAGAGCTTGCCGTTCTCGATCACGGGGATCCACGGGCCCTTGTTCGCGTCCCAACCCGTGACCTCGGGCTGCTTGTCGAGGTGCCCGTAGAGGAGGACCGTGCCGCGCGGCGCCGGCGTGCCGAAGGCCGGGACCTCGACCACCAGCGTCGGTGTGCGGCCGGCGAGGCGCACGACCTCGACCTTCATCCCGGCGACCTTCCGGCCCTTGCACCACTTCTCGGCGAGCGCTATGGCGCGATCGAGCTCGCCGTGTTTGGCCCAGTCCGCGTCGAACGCAGGGGACTTGGCCGGGATCTTCACGAATTCGACGAGCGCCGGGAGGATCGAGTCCTGCCAGGCCTGGCCGACGTAGGTAGCGAGTGCGCGGGTGTCCATGGGCCGCAGAGGATAACGCCCTTTGCGCGCGAGCGGAGTCCCTCGGTTGCCCCTATCGCGGCCCTTGACGGGGCCGAGCGCGAGCCTCAAGCCGAGCGCCGGACCTGAGCACCGGACGGCCCGGAGGGGCCGCTGTCCCCAGCGATGATGACACGATTCCGACCGCCCGCCTTCGCCGCGTAGAGCGCCTCGTCAGCCGCCTTGATGAGGTCGTCGATGCCACGCATCCCTGCGTGGGCCTCTGCCACGCCGAGGGACATCGTCACGGCCTGTTCGAAGGTCTGGTAGCGAATGCGGTGGCGTTCGACGCCGCGCCGCAGGCGCTCGGCGACCTGTTGCCCCGTGTCACTGTCGGCGCCGACCGCGATGACGAGGAACTCCTCGCCACCTAGCCGACAGAGCACGTCGGACGCGCGGAGTTGCGCTTGCAGCGTGAAGCCGGTCTCACGCAGCACTACGTCACCCGCGTCGTGCCCGTGCTGGTCGTTGACGCGCTTGAAATGGTCGATGTCGCACATGACGACCGAGAGCGGTCGTTTGGTGCGTTGCGCGCTCTCCCACTCCTGCTTCAAGCGCTTCATCGCGTAGCGCCGGTTGGGCAGCTCCGTCAACGCGTCCGTCAGCGCCGCAGCGCGCAACTTTCGCGTCATGATGCCGAGCTCCGCGAGCTGGCGCAGGCGCGCGCGTTCGGAGTCCTCGATGCGCTCGCGCAGTTGGATCATGCGCTGCGCAGCACGCACGCGCGCGATGAGGATGCGCGGATTGAATGGCTTGACGATGTAATCGTCCGCGCCGGCGTCGAAGGCCTCGACGACCTGCTCGTCGTCTTCGCGCGCAGTGACGACGATCAGGTACATCTTGCTGCCAGCCTGGCTGCGGCGCAGCTGTGAACAGAGCTCGACGCCCGTCATCTCGGGCATCATCCAATCCGTGATGACGATCTGCGGCACTTGTTGCAGCGCGATCTGCATGCCTTCACGGCTCGACGCAGCCGTCATGACCTCGTACCCCTCGCGCGCCAGGTGATGCCGCAGCAAGCGCAGCATGCTCGCGTCGTCGTCGACGAGCAGTACGCGGGTCGAGCGGCGCGGTTGACTCTCGCAGCCAAGCGTGTCGAGCGGAGCGTCGAGCTCTGCGCCAAAGAGGCCCGCGTCGTTGTCCTCCACCGACTCTCGGGCGCGATCCGATGGGAGCGGGAGGAGGCGTGCCGAGCGTAGTCCGCGGCGTTCGCAATCGGTCGCTGCGTCCAAGAATGAGCGGTCACAGTCGATCGGCACGCCGATCAATTTGCCCCACTCGCGCCAGCTCGGCAGCACGGCGTCGCAGAGGGCCAAAAGCGCCTCGTGCTTCAACCCAAGGTCCTTCGCCAGGTGCTCCAGTGACAAGAAGTGCCCGCGCCAACGCACGTCTTCGAACTGCCAGGAGCCGGCCAGTACACGCGCGATCTGGCGCCCTGCGCGGACCAACGAGAGGAGCTGGTGCCGATCCTCGTCGGGGTGGTCGTCACCAGAGTCCTTGGGCTGCTCTTCGCGGACTCGCAGCAGCGCGACCTCTTGGAACTCGCGTGGCAAGCCCCAGTCCGCCAGCATCGCCGCCGAGACCTCGAGGTGGTCGATGCCAAACGCGCGCGACTCGAGCCGTGCCAATGCAGCGTCGGGGATCCCAGGGTGCTTCGCGAGCAGCTCCGAGTAACGGTCGGGGTGCACGCTGGCGAGCGCGATCTTGCCGACGTCGCACACCAGTCCGCACGTGAAGCTCGCCGTGGGATCGACGTGCCGGTGAATCTGTGCCAGGAGGTGCGAAGAGACGCCGCACGCGAGCGCATTCGACCAGTAGGCGTCGTAGTCGAAGGCCTTGGCGCGTCCGCGTCGATTGTCCGAGATCAGCGTGAAACCGAGCGCGACGTTGCGAATCGCGCGCGAGCCCAGGCGCATCGCAGCCTGCCGCACCGTGTCGACCGCAGGCAGCCCTTGACGGTCGGCGGTATTGGCGATCTTGATGATCCGCCCCGACAACGCGGGGTCGGCCTGGAGCGCGCGGACGAGTTGCTCCTGGTCGTGCTCATCGGACTTCGTCAGCTCGAGGATACGCAACCCGATCGCCGACGGAGAGGGCAATGACCCCGCCAGGCGCAGCTCGTCGAACTTGCTCCCAAGCAACTCGTCAGCTCGCTTCGTGTTCAGGCCGCGCGTTCGCGCGGGGTCGGGGGCTGGCCCTGCTCGACGATCTTGTCCATCGCATCGTAGCGACGGACCTGGTTTCGCCCGCCGCGCTTGGCGGCGTAGACGGCCTCGTCGGATGCCTTCAACAGGTCCTCGACGCTCGTGAAGGTGAGCTCGGAGCTTGCGACGCCGAGCGACACGGTCACGTTCCCGCGCTCGAACACGGGGTTCGCGATGCGGTTCGTCTCCACTGCCGTCCGGAGCCGCGCAGCGACGCGACAGGCCTCCTCCGTGCTCGTGTTGCGGCAGATGACGAGGAACTCTTCGCCGCCGAGGCGGCAAACTTCGTCCTCTTCGCGCAGCGCGTTCTTCAGCACTCCCGCGGTGTCCTTCAGCACGAGGTCACCCATGTCGTGACCGTAAGTGTCGTTGACGCTCTTGAAGTGATCGATGTCCAGCATGATCACGCTCACAGGGCGTCCTGAGCGCAGTGATGTAGACCAATCACTCTCCAACCGCTTCAGCGCGTAGCGCCGGTTGGGTAGATCCGTCAACGCGTCCGTCAGGGATGCTTGGCGCAACTTGCGGGTCAGTCGCCCGAGCTCCGCGACTTGACGCACAATGGTCTGTCGGTCGGCCTCGGTCTTGCGTTGCAGACGCGCGACGCGGATGCCGCCCTTGATGCGCGCGTTCATCACGCGCGGGATGAACGGCTTGGTGACGAAGTCGTCGACACCGGCGTCGAACGCCTGCACCAGCAGGTCCTCGCTCTGGTTGCCGGTCAGGAGCAGGATGTACATCGTCGAGCCGACCTCGGTCTTGCGCAGGCTGCGCACGACCTCGAGGCCGTCCATGTCGGGCATCTCGTGGTCGACAACCAAGACGTCCGGTGAGTTGCGCAGGGCGGCCCGGAGCCCTTCCTTGCCCCCGCGCGCCATCTCGACTTGGTAGCCGTTGATTCGCAGCTGCTTGACGAGCAAGCGCAGGGACACGGGGTCGTCGTCGACGGCGAGCACGTTGAAGCGCTCCTCCGCGACCGCCATTTGCGGCACCGACCCATTCGTGACCCGCGAGGCGTGCGAGACGGGCATGTCGTCCGCGTCTCCGTCCGATAGCGGCGCCGCCGCGGAGCGCACGCTCGGTAACATGTTCGCCTTGACGGGCGCAGGCCCGGCAGCGTGTGTCGGGATCTGTTTGCCCGCGAGTGCGAGAGACTCGCGTGCAGCAGCGATCGCGGCGAATTTGTCGCTGAAGCGGACGCGTTCCGTCGCGATGTCGAGGTCCTCTCCCCACGCGGCCCACTCGTTCGCGCACGTGTCGCAGAACCTTTGGAAACTGGCTTCGCCCAGGCCGAGGACGTCGCGCAGGTGCTCCAGGCCTTCGCCCAAACGCGCGAGCTCGAGCGCCGAGGTCGCTTGATTCGTCACGCACGCCTCAGCGATCAGCGTCGCGAAGCGCAGCGTCGTCGTCAGGTCCTTGATGTCGGTGATCTCGGCCCGTGGCCTGCGGTCGCGCGTGAACGCGCTGATCGCGTTGGAGAACCGCGCCGGCAGGCCCCAATCTTCCAGCATGCACTGGCCGATCTCCGAGTGATCGATGTTGAACTGGTCGCGCTCCTTCGTCAGCAGGACGTGCATGTCGTGCGCCGCGTCCGTCGTCAGGAGGTCGTTGTACGAATCAGCGTAGACCGAGGCGAGCGCCAGGAGACCGATCTCGCTCAGGAGGCCGCAGATGTAGGCCTCCTCCGGCTTGCCGACCTGGCGCACGCGGTACAAGGTCTGCGCTGCGACGGCGCGCGCCAGGGAGCGCGCCCAGTACAGCTCGTAGTCGAACGCGCGGCACGCGCCTGCCTTGCGCTCGGAGATGAGGGAGAACGCCAGCGCGAGATCGCGCACCGTGCGGCTGCCGAGGCGCATGATCGCCTCCGAGACCGTCGTCGCCGGCTCCAACCCCGTGTGACACGCAGAGTTCGCGAGCTTGAGGATGCGGCCCGTGAGTGAAGGGTCCGCAAGGATCGCCTCGCCCATCTCCTCTGCGCTGTAGTCCTCGGTGCGTGTGAGCTGGAGGATCCGCATCCCGACGCCCGCGGGCGTCGGCAGGCTCCCCGACAGCCTGAGTTCTTCGAAGGACTGGATGTGCATTGAAACGGGCCTCGTTACTTGGGCGCGAGGCCCGGTCAGCGGTTCTGCAGGTGCGCGAGGGCGCTGGCGACCTCGGGGAACATGCGCGTGACGCGCCGCGCGGGCTCGTCGATCACCGAACCCTGGCGAGCCTGAGTCTCCAGCTCACGGCAGGCGCTCGAGAACTCGAACGCCCCGAGGTTCGCTGCCGCGGACTTGAGGGCGTGCGCGGCCCGTGCCACGGTCTCGACGTCGCCGCGGTCGAGGGCGACGAGGATGCCTTGCACGCGTCGGCCTGCGTCATCGATGAAC
>Ga0163154_10004981_pt1 | contig 17177 bp, 13 predicted proteins | sample OliLakLV19MP9P1_FD_148649 | JGI IMG/M metagenome (GOLD analysis project Ga0163154, IMG submission 148649) | Freshwater microbial mat bacterial communities from Lake Vanda, McMurdo Dry Valleys, Antarctica - Oligotrophic Lake LV.19.MP9.P1 | ecosystem: Environmental > Aquatic > Freshwater > Lake >... | reverse complement strand
TCAAAACCGAGCGTTCCCTGAGCGCCCCCCAAACCTGGTCGCTCTACATGGTCCTGCTCCAGGCAGAGGAAGGCTTCAACTGCCTCAAAGGGTGGCTGGGCCTGCGCCCGAACTTCCATCAGCTCGATCGCCGCGTCGAGGCTCACATCTTTATCAGCGTGCTCGCCTACCATCTCTTGACCTGGATCCGCGAGACCCTCCGGGAACGCGACCGCCACTCACTTTGAATCGTTCGGCAATGTCTCGAATCGTGCGTGTGTTTCGAGCAATGTCAACGAGCACCACCACCAACTCAGATGCGAGGTAAAAAAGCACAAGCCAGAATACCGCACCAATCGCTCCGCTGACCGTCAGGAGAAGTGCAATGATGAATTTGCTCGTGCTGTCTCCACCAAACAAACCGAAGAGCACTGAGTTCTGCCAGTTCATCCCCGGAATAGCTCGCGTGGCTTCGTATGCAAGACCTCCATATGCACCGAAAAGCAGCAGGATGCCTCCACCAACGCCAACCACAACCGATATGCAGGCGTAAATCTCGCCGAGCATCCGCAGGAAGATGGAAACGATCGGAATAACCGTGAAGTCCGATTTGCCAATTGCCTCAATGTTGGCAGCGCGAATCCAGACCGTATGCACCACCATGTAAACTCCAACGACGAACAACGCCTGGAAAATGGTGCCACCCAAAATGGCTGCCCCGTCCATCTGGAACATCCTGCCACCCAAAATGGCTACCCCGTCCATCTGGAACATCTCCATCCAAACCAGTATCCAGCCGATAAGTGCGCCAATGCTGAGGAGAACGGCGAAAACGCGGAGCGCAGATGCGAAGACGCGGCTAAACAATGTGCCTTCACCGATCAACTGCAGGACTGGCTGCATGAAGAAGTATTTTTTCATTTTGGTTTCCTTTTGGTGCTGTTGTTTGGTTGCGTGTTGAGAACGGATAGCGTGTTATGCCGCCGAACGTCTAGCTCATCCACGGCGGGGAGGGAAGCCCGAATTCAAAGAGGGACGTTGCCCGCCGTTGGATGGAGCGTCTTGTTGTGCATCTTGGATTCCGTCCGAAGCACTGGAAGAATTTGGAGGTGGCACGGGAAGATCAGGACATTCAGCACATTCAGATGCTCCTCCATCCTCGTCGTCGATGATCTTCAAATCAACACCAGCCTGCGTAGCTACTTCCATCGCGACGCTGTCATCGATGCTGTCACATGGAGCGGGAAAGACTGATCGCCGAATTAGCGCAGAGAGAATCCGATACGGCTTGGTAACGAGAACTTCCGCAAGCTTCGCAACAGTCACAGGGCGTTGAATTGTGGCTTCACGCATGGTAACTCTATCAATCGTGAAACAGCTACTGGAACCACCGAGTGACAAATCGAAATATGCCCGGTGCTGCCAAAACTACAACGAGCAAAAGAATCCATCCAAATTCGATGAACGCTACCGGAGTGATTCCGTAGCGTGTCGGTTTCGGGTTGTCGTGTGGTTTCTTCATTTCTTGCACAACGCCATAGGACAGGCGCGCCGGTGTCGAGCTTAATTTAATCAGACGGCTTCCTCGGCGTCGCCTGCTCCGACTTGTTCGGTTTCTTTGTTTGTTGCGAAGAATCGAGATATAGCCGCGATGAGAAGCAATGGCAATGCTTGGAGTAAATAATTATTCAGCCACTCAAAAGGTAATGGTCCACTCTCACCAGAGTCCCGAAACCGATAGAAGAACCCAGAGGTAGCAAATACTGTCACAATTACGAATGCGCTTAACCACAGCACGAACGGCAAATCCTTAAAGGCAGCGAATGCCAACGCGATGCAGGAGATTACCAGAGCGAAATCGAAAAACGCACTCCAATCTGCAAATGCGCCGAAGAGTAATCCATACATAACCGGAGATAGCGTCGCAAATAATGCTGCAATTACTATCAGAGTTCTTAGCACGATCTTCATTTCTTTACCGATTAAGGTAGGGACGTCGGTTGGCCGACGCCCCCCTCGCAGATCCCGGCGTGCGGAATTACCGCACCGGGCTCCTCAGGAATGCGCGCAGGTGGAACTTCGATCATGATTGGAATCTTGTTGTTGGACCATTTAATACGGGGCGGGGCTGGCTTTGTCTAGCGGGTTCTTGGCCAGGGCTTCTCGTTCACCTGCGGATCCGGCATTTGCCAGCGCTCCCACGCGGCCACGAAGGACCTGACCGTGAAGCTTTTGCGCTGGCTGCGCCGGTTGAGCCACTTGTAACCGAGCATCTTCGCAAACCAGGCGTAGTTCCAGGTTTGCTCGGAGTTGCCGATGACGCCGTAGTAGTTCCAGTAACCTTGCAGCTTGCGCTTGAGGGTAGCGATGATTTCGGGAAGCGGAAGGCTCCTCGATTTCTTCAACCAGTCCTTCAGCTTCGCCACTGCGGCCCGGAGTTTCTTGGCGTTGGTGCTGCGTTTCACCACCCTATAGTTTGGATTACGTCGGCTTTTATGCCAATAGAAGTCGAAGCCAAGGAAGGTGAACCTCCCGCTGCTTTCCGGCTCCCACCGGTTGAATTTGACCAACGCGCTCTTCTCTTCAGCGAGTTCGAGTCCGAACTTCGCCAACCTAACGGGCAGCTCTCGCAGATAGGCCTCGGCATCGTCCTTTCTTTCGAAACAAACGATGCTGTCGTCCGCGTAGCGCCGGAAGATGACGCTTCCCTTGCTTTCCTTCGCAATCACTTTCTTGATCCACAGGTCTTGGACGAAGTGCAGATAGATGTTTCCTAACAGTGGCGAGATCACTCCACCTTGCGGCGTGCCTTCACTTGAGGGCGACCAGTGTTGCAACTCTTCCATCACTCCGGCTTTGAGCCATTTGCGGATAATACGGATCAGGCTTTTGTCGGCAATGCGTTCTTCCAGCATTTTCACCAGCCAGTCGTGATTGATGTGATCGAAGAACCCCCTGATGTCCGCCTCGACGACCCACCGGTGTTTCCCATCATGGAGCGCTTCGCTCAATTCCTGGGTGGCCTTGCGCGCTCCGCGCTCAGGTCGGAATACGCTGGCAGCGATAGCTGCATATCTGATGGCGAAGCCCTGACCAGTATGGCGTGAGCGCAGCGAGGGCAATCCGATGCTTTCGTCGGCGAAGTCGTTTTCCCAGATGGGTTCGAGGATCATCCTCACGGCTTGCTGCACGATCTTGTCTTCCAACACGGGGATGCCTAACGGTCGCAATTTCTTGCTTCCCGCTTTGGCGATCCACCGGCGCTTGACGGGCTGGGCGCGGTAGCTCCCATCCTTCAAGTGCGATACCAAATTCAGCAGATTTTCATCGAGGTTTTCCGCATACTCGTCGTGGGTCACACCGTCGATACCCGGTGATGCACGGCGCTTGAGTTTGCGGAACGCCTCGCCGAGCAACTGCCGGTCGAGTAGGCGGGCGAGGCTTCGAAAACGATGTTTCGGGTTCTCTTCCGCTTTGGTTCCCAGTGCGGACAGGGTGCTTAACACGCCGGAATCGAGGGTATTCGTGCCCCTGGCGTGGGTGCTTTGTCCGCGTTGCATTCCTGCCTGCCCCTTCGCCGTGTGATCGGTGTTACCGTCTCTGACTACTATGGGCGGGTCTGATTCCTGTGCTCCCTTGGCGCTTCCTTCTTGGGGTTGGAAGTCGTTGAGCCGCTGGAGGTATATCTCCTCCATCGGCGCGGGAGCCAGGCGTCCCGAGTTCAAGGCGCCACCCTCCGCAGGGCGGTCGTCTGTTCGCTTCTCTTCACACATGCCACGGTCTTGACCGACCCCGGTGGAATCTTGGACGCTCGCCATTGACGCGCCTTTCGATGCTGGATTGCTTCGCGCCGCCTCACGGCGCTCACCCCTCCGGGGCAGCCCTGCGGGCTGGCTATCTCGCTCCGCTCGGTTCTTCATAACGTTAGTGAATCTCCTTCCACAATGACACTTTTACGGGGCTATATCAACCTTCAAGAGTTTGCGAAACTCCCTGTGGCCTATGTGATTTTGTCCCTCCGGGACCTGCGGTATGGCTTCGCATTCAGAGGGCGCGCTGCGCCGGGCAGTCTGTGTACGCTTCAATCATGTTGTTTCCCCATCCTTCGGCCTCCAAGGTGGCCTCCGGGTGCATGTTGTTAACGCGGTGTCTCCCGCGATTTTCTAATAGGTTAGCTAACATAACTGCAACACTCGGTAGTTTCTACTGGCTAGGTTTTGAAACAACAGGTCTTTCACCTGATAAGAAGCGCCTTGCTTAGCTCGGCGCACAACGTTGTGTAGGTACACTAAACTGGACTTAGGTTGTCAAGTGGTAAAAAAAGTGGACAATGCGGGGTAAACGCCCCAGAGTGGATTTTGTGAACGATACGGGTGCGAGTCAGCCGGGTGACGAGGGGCGAAAAAGGGAGGGAGGCTTGACCCGTGCGCGCGACGCAGTGCCAGAGGGGCATCCAAAGGGTTGGGTGACCCGGTTGGTCGAGGGTCGCAAGCTGCGCGTGCCGCGCCGGTCGCTGGCTTGGTGGAGCGTGCATCTGGAGCGATTTTTGAGATTCTGCCGTCAGCTTGGGCCCGAGTCGAGCGCGGATCCGGCGGCGGCAGCCACTGTTTTTCGGACGTAGCACGAAGGCTGATCTTCGCCTTCATTTCCGCAGCGTCGGGGACGAGCGCCTGGCGGCATTACAGGTGACACACACAACACACGACTTGGCGTAAGGGACTGCTTCACAATCGTTTGAGGAGTGGCTGCCCGGCAAGGATTCGAACCTTGAATAAAGGCTCCAAAGGCCTCTGTGTTACCATTACACCACCGGGCAGTGGATGGAAGGTGAGGGAGATTACCCGGTGCTTCGCGTGGGGGCAAACCGGAAGATTCGGGAACGAAACGAACCGCGGAAGGTCCCGAAGAGGTGCCGCCGGGGGCGCGTCCGACCACCGCCGGCCCGGTGGCACGTCCCTGGCTGCGCGTCTGCCCTCCGCCTGCCCGGTGGCACGTCCCTGGCTGCGCGAAGCTTCGCCAGGGACAGAGCCACCGCTACAACAGAAGCGGCTCCAGCTTTCCGGCACGCTCGGCCGCATCTCCAAGGCCAGCCACGCCCGCAACGCCGACCACCGATCCGGTGCCGCCGGGGGCGCGTCCGCACACCGCCTGCCGGTGGCACGTCCCTGGCTGCGCGTCCGCACACCGCCTGCCGGTGGCACGTCCCTGGCTGCGCGAGGCTTCGCCAGGGACAGAGCCACCGCTACAACAGATGAGGCTCCAGCCCTCTCCGCTCTCCGCTCTCCGCTCTCAGGTCTCAGGTCTCAGGTCTCAGGTCTCAGGTCTCAGGTCTCAGGTCTCAGGTCTCAGGTCTCAGGTTTCCGGTCTCCGGTCTCCGGTTTCCTCTCCCCGTCCCTCACCCGGCTCGTCCTGCTTCGTCGTCGGGCGAACTTGCGGCGCACAGGCAGCCGCCGCCGATGATCACGACCCCGCAGAGATAGACCCAGAGCAGGAGGAGCACCAGGACGCCGACCGTGCCGTAGATGACGTTGACGTGCCAGACGCGGTAGGCGTAGACCAGAAGCAATTGTTGCAATCCCTTGAGCGCAAAGGTGGCCAGCAACGCAGGGAACCAAACCTCCCGGAACACGGTCCGCCGCCGGGGCGACACCATGTAAAGCATCGTGAGCATGTAGAACACGAGAAGCCCGGGCAGCAGGAGCCGGAGCAGATCGAGGACCCAGGGGAAATAGAAGGGCGTCTCGCTCACGAACCGCTCGATGGCGGCAAGGATGGCCGGCACCACAATCCCGAACACCAGCCCGAGCCCGACGAGAACGAGCATCGAGAGGTTCTTGATCGGGACTTTCCACCAGTCGAGCTCGCGGGTGTGCCAGGCGCGATTCACGCCCCGGACGAGCGCGTGGAAGAAGTTGGTGGCCGCCCACGCGAGGCCCACAATCGCGACGATCCCCAGCCCTCGCCGGGCGTCGAAGACCCCGCGCACGGTCTGGAACACGCCGGTCCGGTCCGCCTCATCGAGGGGGATGAACATGGCGAGGTGCCGCGTGATGACCGCCTCGACGGTGTCGGGCTCGACGAACTGGGACCCGACCGAAACGATCAGCAGCAGCAGGGGGAAGAGGGAAAAAAAGGCGTAAAACGCGAATGAAGCGGCCCGCTGCTCGCCGTCGATCTCGAGGAAAATGGAGAACGTCCGGCGAACCACCCGCCAGGCCCCGGGCTTGGGCCGTGGGGAGGGCCCGCTCATCCGGCATGCGGCCCGCGCAATTGCACGGGAACGGTCCGGGCTCGGAGTTTCAGGTTCAACATTTCGACGCCGATGGAGAACGCCATGGCGAAGTAGATGTAACCTTTCTCGATGTGATGACCGATGCCGTCGGCGACAAGAACCACCCCGACCAGCAACAGAAAGCTGAGCGCGAGCATATTGAGCGTGGGGTGGCGGTGGATGAACCGGCTGACCGGGCCGGCGCTCACCAGCATCACCCCCACGGCGATGACGACCGCGGTGACCATGACCCAGAGTTGGCTGGCCATGCCGACGGCGGTGATCACGGAGTCCAGGGAGAAGACGAGGTCGAGCACCAGGATTTGCGCCACCACCCCGCCGAAGGTCGCCGTGCCCGGGCCGGTCCGCTCGTGCTCCTCCCCCTCGAGTTTCGTGTGGATTTCGTGTGTGGCCTTCGCGATCAGGAACAACCCGCCCACCAGCAGGATCAGATCCCGACCGGAGAAGGAATGCCCGAACACCGCGAACAACGGGGCGGTCAGTTTGGTAAGCCAGAAAATGGAGAACAGCAGGGCGATCCGGGTGACGAGCGCAAGCGCCAGGCCGACCTGACGGGCGGTCGCCTGCTGCGCCGCGGGCAGCTTTGCGGCAAGGATCGAGATGAAGATGATGTTGTCGATGCCCAGCACAATCTCGAGCGCCGTGAGGGTGGCAAGGCTGACGAGATTCTGTGCGGTGAAGAGAGTCTCCATGGCGGGACGCGTGTGGAAGATGGGCGTCGACGGATCAGGACCGGTCAGGACCGGTTGGGACGGCGGGTGTGGGAAAGCAACTGGAGCACGGCCTTCTGCGCGTGCAAACGGTTTTCCGCCTGATCGAAGATCGTGGGGGCGTGGAGTTCGAATGCCTGGGCGGTGATCTCCTTGCCGCGGTAGGCCGGCAGACAGTGCATCACGAAGACGCCGGGGGCGGCGCTCTGGATGAGCGCCTCGTCGATCTGATAGGCGGCAAGCTGGGCAAGCCGGAAGGCCTGCTCGGACTCCTTGCCCATGCTCACCCAGACATCGGTGTAAAGCACGTGCGCCCCGCGGGCGGCGTCAGCGAGGTCGTCGGTCACACGCACCCGGCCCGGAGTGAACCCGGCGAGAAACGAGGGGGCCGGCTGGAACGGTTTCGGGGCCGCGATTCGAAGTTCGAATCCCACCCGTTCCGCGGCCCACATCCAGGAGCGGGCGACATTGCAGTCGCCATCGCCGATGAATGTCACAATCAACCCCTGCAAGGAGCCGCGCCCCGCCTCGATGGTCTGGAGATCCGCCAGGATCTGGCAGGGATGCTCGGTATCGGTGAGCGCATTGATCGTGGGGATCCCCGAAAAAACCGAAAACTCTTCGACATCCGCCTGCGCATACGTCCGGATCACCGCCCCATCGAGCATGCGCCCGAGCACGCGTGCGGTGTCCTTGATCGGCTCCCCCCGCCCGAGTTGAATTTCCGAGGCGGCCAGAAACAGCACATCGCCCCCGAGCTCGCGGATGCCCACCTCGAAGCTCACCCGGGTGCGCGTCGAGGACTTCGAAAAAATCAGACCCCACACCTGTCCTGCAAGCGGGCGCCCCGCGTTCGGGTCGCGCCGGGCCGTCTTCATCGCGTGGGCGAGATCGAGAACCGCGCGGATCTGCGCGGCGTCCATGGACTCGATGGAAAGCAGATGGTTCATGAAAAAAACGGGGCTTCGGAATCAACCCAGCGCCTCGCCCACCCGCTGCACCGCGGCATCAATTTCCGCGGGGCCGATGTCGAGCGGCGGCAGCAACCGCACCACCCGCGCACCCGCCGGAACCGACAGCAACCCGAGCAGATGCAGGCGCCTGACCATCGCGAGCGAGGGTAATTCCGAGGGAGCCGACACCGGGAAATCCCCGGCCAGCTCGAACCCGAGCAGCAGCCCGTAAGCCCGCACCTCGACGATCCACGGCGAATGGAGGGCTTGCAACCCCGCCACCAGCCGCGCTCCCATCCGGAGCGCATTGCCGGTGAGGTCCTGCTCCTCGATCACGTCAAAGACCGCCGATGACACCGCGGCCCCGAGCGGATTTCCCCCATACGTGGTGGCATGGGTGCCGGGCCCGAGCAGATCGGAAAGCGGCAGGGAGGTCCCGTCGGGCATCGGCACCGGTCGCGCACCCGCCCAGAACGCCCCGAATGGAAACCCGGCCGCAATCCCCTTCGCCCAGCTCACCGCGTCCGGCAACACTTCGTCGGTGCCGAGCACTGTTTTCCATCCACACATGTTTCCGGTCCGCCCCAGACCGCACTGCACCTCGTCGAACATCAGGAGCAACCCGCGAGCATCGCACAAACGACGCAGGCCGCGGAGAAAATCGGGGTTCGCCGGGCGGATCCCGCTCTCGCCCTGGATCGGTTCGATCAGGATGGCGGCCGTGCGCGGGCCGATGGCGGCCTCGACGGCCGCGAGGTCGTTGAGCGGCACCTGCCGGAACCCTTCGACCATCGGCTCGAACCCCTTCTTCACTTTCTCCTGCCCTGTCGCGGCGATGCCCGCCAGCGTCCGTCCATGGAAGGAATTCTCGAAGGTCAGCACCTCGAACCGCCCGCCGGGGGCCGTCGTGTTGCCGAACTTGCGGGCCAGCTTGTAGAGACCTTCGTTCGCCTCGGCCCCGCTGTTGCAAAAGAAGACCTTGCCGGGCGCCCCCACGAACCCGCAGAGACGGCGCGCCAGCAGCGCCGCGGGCCGGGTCTGGTACAAATTCGAGGTGTGGATCAGTGTCGATCCCTGCCGGGCCAGGGCCTCGAGAATCCGCGGATGGGCATGGCCGAGCGCGCACACCGCAATCCCCGCTCCGAAATCCAGATATTTCCGGCCCGCCTCGTCCCAGACCCAGGGCCCCTCTCCCCGGGCCAGTTGCAGATCGAATCGGGGATAAGTCGGCATCACATGCGCGGCATACAACTCGGCGGTGGGCGACAGATGGGAAGTCGGGTCAGGCATCGGGAAACGGTGACCCTATCCGACTCCGCCGCGACCGATCAATCCTGATCCTGCGCTGCGAGCTGATCTGCGGAACAGTTTGCGTCCGCCACCCCGATCTTGCCAGGGCGCCTGTCGCTGTCGCATGCTGGGTGGAGCAACCCATCGAGCCCCCATCTCCGCAGGGAACGACAAAAAACGGTTGCACAATCCGCAGATACCCGACTATTCCTATCGGCAATGACGCATTTAGACCGACTCGAGGCCCAGTCCCTCTTCATCTTTCGCGAGGCTTACCACGCCTTCGACAAGCTCTGTATGCCTTGGTCCATGGGCAAAGATTCCAATGTCCTGCTCTGGCTGGCCAAGAAGGCGTTCTGCGGAAAAATTCCCTTTCCCGTGCTCCACGTCGACACGACCTACGAGTTCCCCGAGATGATGGAATTCCGCGAATGGGCCGTGAAGGAGTATGATCTCGACCTGATTGTCTGGACCAATCAGGAAGCGCTCGACCGCGGGATTCGGTACGAGACGAGTGACATCCTCACCGTTTCGCACGAACTGCGAACGGTCGCGTTCCAGCAGGCGCTTCAGCACCATCAGTGGAACGCGCTCATCACCGGCATTCGCCGGGACGAGGACGCGACGCGCGCCAAGGAACGTTACTTCTCGCCGCGCACCGCCGATTTCGAGTGGAACTACAAGGACCAGCCCCCGGAGTTCTGGGGCCAGTTCACCACGGAGGTCCGGCAGGGCGAGCACGTGCGCGTGCAGCCCCTGCTCGACTGGACCGAGCTCGATGTCTGGCGCTACATCCAGCGGGAAGGCATCCCGATTTCCAAACTTTACTTCGCCCGCGAAGGCAAACGTTTCCGCTCGCTCGGCTGCTGGCCGATCACCAAACCGGTGGCCAGCAACGCCTCGAACATCGACGAGATCGTCGAGGAACTCCGCACCACGAAAGTCTCCGAACGCGCCGGACGGGAACAGGACCACGCCGCCCGCAACGCCATGCAGCTCCTGCGCGCCAAGGGTTTCATGTAACGTTGGAAGCCTGACCCCGCCCGGAACCGGCCGCCCCGGCCATCGCGACTTCGCTTGATCCCTCCGCCTTCATCCTTCCGCCTTTCTTCCCATGCTCCCTGAATCCATCTTCGTCCAGCCCCGCGGCACCGCCTCCGAACGTGAGATCGCTGCCCGCGAACCCGAAAAGCTCAAGCTCGTGGTGGTCGGCCATGTCGACCACGGCAAATCCACGCTGATCGGCCGCCTCCTGTTCGACACCGACGCCATTCCGCATGGCAAGGCGGAATCGATCCGCAAAGCGTGCGAGGCGGAGGGCATGGAGTTCGAGTATGCATTCCTGCTCGACGCCCTGCTCGAGGAGCAGGAGCAGAACATCACCATCGACACCACGCAGATCCATTTCGCCGCGGGAGAGCGGCACTACGTCATCATCGACGCGCCCGGGCACAAGGAATTCGTCAAGAACATGATGACCGGCGCCGCACACGCCGAGGCGGCGATCCTCATCGTCGATGCGCACGAGGGGGTTCAGGAACAATCCCGGCGGCACGGGTACCTCCTCTCGATGCTCGGCATCCGGCAGGTGATTCTGGCGGTCAACAAAATGGATCTCGTCGATTACTCGCAAGCGCGGTTCGACGCGGTGATCGCGGAGTTCGCGGAGTTTCTGCGTCCGCTCGGCGTGACCCCGACCCACTGCGTCCCGATCTCGGCGCGCAACGGGCACAACCTCACCACGCCCAGCGCCCGGACGCCCTGGTACACCGGCCCCTCGATCCTCCAGGCCCTCGACTCGTTCGTCCCCCGCCCGAGCGGCGAGGAACTCCCGCTCCGGTTCGTGCTGCAGGACATTTATCGTTTCGACGAACGCCGCATCCTGGCCGGTCGCATCGAGGCGGGCACGCTGCGGGTCGGTGACGAACTGGTTTTCTGGCCGGATCGCAAGCGCAGCCGGGTGAAATCCATCGAGCATTGGAACGCCGCCAAAGCGCCGGAGAAGGTCATGGCCGGCGAATCTGCGGCGATCACCCTCACCGAGCAGATCTTCGTCGAGCGCGGCCAGGTGGCTGCCCATGCCGGGCACGGGCCCGCCGAGGCGCGCGAGTTTCACGCCCGGGTGTTCTGGCTGGATCACACGCCGCTCGCCCTCGACCAACCGCTCACGCTGCGCCTCTGCACCCAGGAAGTGGAAGCCCGTGTGATTGCGGTGCAGCGCGTGCTCGATTCCTCGACCATGGAGGTCGTGAACGAACCCCGCACCGAGATCCGGCGGTACGAGGTCGGCGAGGTGATCCTCCGGGCCCGGCGTCCCCTCGCCTTCGACAATGCCGATTATGTGCCGGTCACCGGCCGGTTCGTGCTCATGCACGGACGCCAGATCGGCGGCGGCGGCGTGATTTACGGCACCACGTACGAGCAGGAGAACCTGCCCGGCGTAAAGAGCGACAACCTCTCGTGGACCACCGGCGAGATCACCCGCGAAGGCCGGGTCCGTCACTTCGGCCATCACGGCGCCGTCGTCTGGCTCACCGGCCTCTCCGGCGCGGGCAAATCGACCCTCGCAGTCGCCCTGGAACAGGCGCTCTTCCAGCGAGGCGTGGCCGCATTCGTCCTCGACGGCGACAATCTCCGGCACGGTCTCTGCCGCGATCTCGCATTCAGCCCCGAAGACCGCGCCGAAAACATCCGGCGCGCCGGTGAGGCCGCCAAGCTGATGGCGGAAGCCGGGCTGGTTGTCATTTCCGCCCTGATCTCACCGTACGCCGCCGAGCGCGACAAAGTGCGCTCGATCTGCGACGCCGCCGGCGTGCTGTTCTGCGAGGTGTATATCAACGCGTCGCTGGAAACCTGCGAGCGGCGTGACCCGAAACAGCTCTACAAGAAGGCGCGCGCCGGCGAGATCAAGGGGTTCACTGGAATCGACAGCCCCTACGAACCGCCGACCCGTCCCGAGATCGAACTTTGCACCGGCGAACAGTCGGTCGAGGAATCACTCGGCGTCCTGCTCGAAAGCGTCCTCAAGTCCGCCGCGAAAACTCCGGCCAAGACCTGATCCTGCGGATGCGGGCGTGCGTTGGGTGACCCCGGGCGCGCCCTTGCACCGTGCGGAGTTTCCTCCACACCGCTCCACACCGGCTCCGGGTGGCATGCGGGTTTACAAATCTTTGAACTGAAGCGTTGTGGTCTGGCGTAGCCGCCCGCTTTCCACCCGCGCGCGCACGTCCAATCCCTCGATGGCCCGCAGCGTCTTGAACAGCTCCACGAGATGGGGGCGATTCGTCAGGAACGCGTCCCGCTCGCTCTCTTTCCCCGCAAAGAACGCCTCTGGATGCTCGCCCATGGCGTCAATCCAGCGTCCGGCCAGCTCCCAAGCCGGGATTGTGCGAAGGCGCACGCGGCTGCCACCCGGCTCCGCCGCGGACCCCGGCTTGGCGGAGGCAATCTCGGACGAAAGTTTGGGCGACGTGCCGAAGATCACCCGGTCCTTGCCGATCCGTGCGACGTGTGGCATCAGGTCACCCGTGTCCATGGGAAGCGGGTAGTGATAGATCGTCGCGTCCCTATCCGAAACCTGGACGGCTTCGGGGAGGCTGGCGGGCATCCCGGACGATTTGGGGACCATGGCGTAGACGCCCTGTGCCCAGGTGAACAGGCTCTGCCAGCTCTTGCCAAGCAGTTCGGGATCGCGAACCTCGCGGACGAGTGCGATGCGCGGGAGCAATTCGCGGCCCGCGAGTCCCTCGGGCATCGTCGGTGGGAAGCCCTTGGGCATCTGGCCTCGCGCGTCGACCACGAGCGCGGATCCCGAGCCAAGGCTCTTCCCGAGTTCGTTCTTCAGAATGCCCCAAAGCTCCACCAACTTCGGCAGGGCAATCGCCTCAACGGCGGCAATCTGGGGCGCCTGTTCGGGAGGCATCTTCTGGGCGGCAATCCGCTTCGCAGCGTCGAACACGGTGACGCACAGGGTTTCAAACCAGTCGGTGAGGACCTGACCGAACGCATCGCTCCCACTCGCGGTCGCCTCGATCACCGCACTCCCGGGCAGGCCCCAGGCCGGCAATTTGCCCGCCCAATCCACCGCGGGACTCCGCAACCCGCCATAGCTCTCGGTGCGCCATCCGCCGGGTTCCGAAATCGTGAATGCGGTGACCGCCTCCGGTACGGGCCAGAATCCGCCCGCCTTCGCATCCAGTTTCCCGCCATCGGCGAGCAACCGCTTCCACTCCGGTTCCCCGACCGATTCCACCAGCAACGGCTGGAATTGCCGGATCAATGCGGCGAGCTCGAACTTCTTCTGGATCTTCTCCATTGCGACCTGGGAAACCCATCCGAAAGCCACCAGGCTTTGTGCCGCATACTCACCCGCCACCGCATTCTCGGGAAGGCCGAGCACGGAGTCTGCCGGGGTCGCAGCAAGGTTCAGGGCGGCCCGGTCGGCACCCAGGGAGATCAGCAGGTAATCACCGACCCAGCCATGGGCGATCTCAATCCGCTGCGCACCCAACGCGTCGATCAACGGTTTCGCCGCCGCCTCGTCCCCGCCCAGCAACGTCACCAGCTTTTCCCGAATCGCGGCGCCCCCCGCCCCTTCCAGGAACGATGCGCCCGAGAACACCCACGATTGAAACGCGGCCTTGTCCGGACCCTCGACCGCCGACTTTGTGGTCTCGGGAGGCAGCGAGGCCTCGACCCCACGCAGCGCGGCTTCGACCAGACTCCGGTCCGGACCGGTGCGAAACCCGAGCAGCATCGGTGCGAGCTTTGCCCGGGACAATTCCGGCACCCGACGGGAAAGCACACCCGCCATCGCCTCCTGCCGCTTCGAGGGTTTCTCGGTGGAATCCGTCACCCCGATCCCGCTGAACGTGTCGGCCAGGTTGATCTCATCCGCGATGTCGCGAAGCCATGCGATGCCCTCCGCACTGCCGGGACCGCTGGCGAAAAACCACTCCGAACCGATCAAGGCACGCGTCACGGCGATGGCATTCTCGGTCTGCGCCTTCCGCTCGGGCTTCGCAGACGCCACCGCTTCACGCAGGTCGGCAAAGAGGGGGTTGGCGGACAACCCGCCCCAGAACCGGCTCTTGAGCAACGCGTCATATTCCCTGCCGAGATTGTAATAGGCGGCGTACAGCTCGCCGCCCTTGGGAATGCGCGAGGCAAAGCCGTAGCGTGGCTGCCATTCCGACGTGGCAGGCACGGGTTTGGAAGGCTGATCCCCTCCCCCCGCACCCGGCGGCGGGCTTGGTTTTTTACAACCGCCAAACCCCAGCGCCCCGGCGAGCGCCACCCCCGTGATCCATCGAGTCGCGTAAGACATGAACGCAGACTAGAGCGTCCCGGACCTCGTTTGCCAATCCCGAAGCGTCTCCTTTCGGCTGTCTCCTTTCGGCTCGCCGACTCGGCGTGAATGCCACAAAGTCGTCACGCATTCTGACCCGATGCTCACCCGCATCCTCCGATTCATCGCCCTGTCAGTCCTGCTCGCCTTCGCGGGATGGGTCGGGCACGCCACCGCCCTGCGTCGGATGTCGCCCGATGTCTGGAATCGCCCCCAACCATTTCCCGACACCAGCCAGGTCTGGCTGACCGAGCTCGCCCCGTTTGCGGCCGACACGCAAAAGCCACTTCGTGATTTCCTGTTCGCCCGCGAGAATCAGATCGCAGCGAGCCCCGGACCGGGCTCAGGCATTCGCACCCTGACCCCCGGCATGCCGCTCACCTTTCTCGGAGCGGATGCCGGGATGGGCTGGGTCCGGGACGGGGCCGGGACGGAGTTCTGGGTGCCGCTCGGCAGCCTGCGATCCTCCCCTTCCTTTTGAAGGGCCGGAGGTTTCCAGCAAAGGGTCGCCCGGGATTGACGCGCCCCCGTTTCAGCCGTCCATTGCCCGCATGGATGTCGTGCTGTGGAGTGTGACGGTGCTGCTGCTTGCCATCGGCCTTGCAGGCACCCTGCTGCCCGTGCTGCCGGGGACCGGACTGATCCTGTGCGGAATGCTGTTCCACCGGTTCGGGTTCGGATCCGAAGGGATCGGATGGCCGACCCTCGTCATCGGCTCGGTGCTGTTTGTGGTGTCGCTGGGACTCGATTTCCTCGCGGGGGTCGTGGGCGCGAAGCTGTCGGGGGCTTCGAAGGCCGGAATCATCGGCGGGGTGCTCGGACTGGTTGCGGGGTTCTTCTTCGGATTGCCGGGCCTGCTGCTCGGGCCCCTGGCCGGAGTGCTCGCCGGCGAACTCCTGGCGGGCCGAAAGCTGGTCGAGGCCGGACGTTCCTCCGTGGGAACCGTGCTGGGCAACCTCGCGGGCGCCCTGGCCAAATTCGTACTCGGCCTCGGCATGATTGCCGCATTTGCGATAGGGGCGTGGCGCTGACGGCTGACGGGTGACGCTGCGGGGCGACCCGTCAATCGAGACTCGGCGCCCCTTCCCACCGTTGCCAGTCCGGTTTGTTGGCGAACACCTCTCGATAGTAATCGCGGCGTGCCAAGGCCGATGCGGCGGCCTCATCGACCAGCACTTTCACCACCGGATGCCACTGAAGTGCCGATGCGGGGACCATCGCCGTGACCGGTCCCTCGACCATCGCCGCCACCGCCCCGGCTTTCCGTTCCCCAAATGCCAGCAACACGACGCTGCGCGCCTGAAGGATCGTGCCGATCCCCATCGTGATCACATGCCGCGGCACCTCCTCGCCGGGGGCGAAGTAGCGCGCATTGTCCGCGCGGGTGCGCTCGGTCAGGGATTTGATGCGGGTGCGCGACCCGAGCGAGGAGCCGGGTTCGTTGAACCCGATGTGGCCGTCCGATCCGATCCCGAGAATCTGCACGTCGATCCCGCCCGCCTCGGCAATCGCCCGCTCGTACCCGGCGCAATGCGCCGCGACCTCCGGTGCCGTGCCGTCGGGAATCCGGATGTTGACGGGCCGAAAATCGAGATGTTGGAAGAAGTGTTCCTCCATGAAACGCCGGTAGGAGGCGGGATGCCCGTGGCCGAGCCCGACATACTCATCCAGGTTGAATGCGGTGCAGCCGGAGAACCGGAGGCCCTCCTCCCGATGCATGCGAATCAACTCGCGATACAGATCGAGCGGGGTTCCGCCCGTCGCCAATCCCAGCACGGCCGCCGGATTGGCGCGCACCACGCCGGCCACAAACTGCGCGGCGAACCGCGAGGCCTCGCGGGGGCTCGAAGTGATCGCGATTTCCATGGGGCAGGGTCAGGCTGCGGAATCAAAATGCGTCCGGAGCCGGTCCCGGACGTCCCGTCGGAACCGGTCGACGAATCCGAGGGTGAACTCCACGGGATCGAGCCCGGGATCGAGCGCAAGCGGGGTCAGATCCATCGCGAAAATGAGGTCGGCGGCGGCATCGGTGGTGCGGGGGTCGAAGAAGGTCGCGTTGGCGGCCCTGCGTCCGGCAACCGCCCGGTCGTACCGTTTTCCGCCGGAGATCTGGGAATCAAAACATGCATTGAGCTCCGAGGAAAGGGAGGCATGACCGCTCACATCGAGCGCGACCTTCTCGGCATCGTCCATCCAATCCAGGCCCCGCCAAACTTCGCAACCCAACAGGCGCCGGGGACGCTCCTGCGCGGGCAGCCCGCGGATCGCCGCAAGCGTCGCGACGGCCACGGCGATATGCGTGTCGTGTTTGTCGGCGAGGTTGTGCAGGTAAACCACTTCCGGTTGCGCGGCGCGCAACAGGGCGGATAGCTCGCCGACCAGCCCGGGCGCACCCGGTTGCTTCACCGAGTCGCTGGGATAATCGAGCTGCACGACCACCGAATACCCCCCGCGCACCGCCGCCGCCCGCTGCTCCCCGCGCCGGACGATCCGAAGCGAGTCGTCCGGACAATCGGCATAGCTCCCGGTGCGTGCGCTGCCGGATCCGTCGGTGCAGGTGACCCCCGCGAACCACCGGCCCCCGGGATGACCGATGCAGGGACGAT
>Ga0163154_10004979_pt1 | contig 17185 bp, 23 predicted proteins | sample OliLakLV19MP9P1_FD_148649 | JGI IMG/M metagenome (GOLD analysis project Ga0163154, IMG submission 148649) | Freshwater microbial mat bacterial communities from Lake Vanda, McMurdo Dry Valleys, Antarctica - Oligotrophic Lake LV.19.MP9.P1 | ecosystem: Environmental > Aquatic > Freshwater > Lake >... | reverse complement strand
GCAAATTACAGACAACACTTCAAAGACAAAGTAGTTTACTGTAACTGCGATGACCCAAGAACCAGCAACTTCTTTCTTTACTTTTTGTCCCAGTTTAAAACACTCGGGTTAAAGAAATTAATAGCCGTAGGATACAACAAAGAAGGCAAAGGAGTTTACTCTGAATACGACAGCAAATGGGACAACAACAAAGTACCCGACATAAAAGAAATACAGGTTATAGAGATAGAAGGGGACGGAGACTTTAGAAGTGCTGAGTGTATTAGCGTTATGGAAGAAGCTGACATTGTTGTTACTCACCCCCCACTTAGTTTGTTTGAAGAGTACGTCCAGCAACTTGTAGCCTTAGACAAAAAGTTTTTGATTATTGGAGGCTTAAGCTTTCTCAAATACAAAGAAATCTTTAATTTAATTAAAAACAATCAAGTTTGGGCAGGCATCTCTAAAAGGCATATGTTTTTCATAGGTGAAAACGAATATGTTTCAGCTGTCAATGCTTGTTGGTTTACGAATTTAGCACATACAAAACGTAACGAAGAGCGGACATTGTATAAAACCTACACTCCTGAAGAATACCCTACATACGACAACTACAATGCTATAGAAGTTGATAAAGTAACAGATATACCAGTGAATTATGACGGAGTTATGGGAGTTCCTATTACGTATTTAATCGGTCATAATCCTAAGCAGTTTGAAATTGTTAAGTTTAGAAAAGGAGATGATGATAAAGATTTGTCTGTAAATAATAAATGCCCGTATTTTAGAATACTAATTAAAAAAATAAAACAAAATGAAAACTAAAAACAACAGTCTACACAAAGCTAAAACAGCAAAGAACGATGAGTTTTATACACAGCTTACCGACATTGAAAGAGAAATGCGACATTACAAAGACCATTTCAGAGGCAAGGTTATATATTGTAACTGCGATGACCCGAGAGAAAGTAAGTTCTTTCATTTCTTCTCGTACCAGTTTGAAATACTCGGGCTAAAGAAGCTAATAGCAGTTGCTTACAAAGAAGGTGGGAAAGGAGTTTGCTCTGAATATAACGGGGACTTGAATAAGAACAGAGTCCCTGACATAGAAGAAATTGGTGTTAGAGAATTAGAAGGAGACGGGGACTTTAGGAGTGCCGAATGTATAGAGATTATGAAAGAAGCTGATGTTGTAATTACAAACCCTCCGTTTAGTTTGTTTAGGGAGTACATTCAACAACTTGTAGATTTGGATAAGAAGTTTTTGCTCATCGGCAATATGAACGCTATTACATACAAGGAAACTTTCAAACTAATTAAAGCTGGCAAACTTTGGTTAGGGATTAACACCCCTTCTAAGTTTGAAATACCAGAACACTATCCTTTAATCGGCTCTGCGTATAGGAACGAAGAAGGCAAGAAAATAGCCGTTTTAGGGAACGTCGTTTGGTTTACGAACTTACCACACACAAAACGCAACGAAGAGTTGATATTATATAAGAACTACACTCCTGAGAAATACCCTACATACGACAACTATGATGCTATAAATGTTGATAAGGTAAAAGAGATACCAATGGGTTTTGACGGTGTGATAGGCGTTCCTATTACGTTTTTAGGAAATCATAACCCTGCACAGTTTGAAATATTAGGTTTATCAGCTTCGGCAGGATACAATCAAGAAATTGTAGGGATTCCTTTTTTAGGAATTAAAGATGCCCGACCTTTGTTAAACAATAAAAACACTTACGCAAGAATATTTATAAAAAAAACACCAACAAAATGAAAGGAGTAATCTATTTAATGAAAACAGTAGCCCCAAGCCTTGTCAAAATAGGCAAGACAACTATGACGGACTACACAGAACACATAGCAGAAATACAAAGAAAAGGATACTACAGCCTTATGCTAAAGCCCCTATTCGCAATAGCAGTAGAAGACCACGAAAAAAAAGAAGAGAACCTCAAAGAACTGTTTAAAACCCACCGAATAGGAGATAGCGATATGTTCTCGTTAGAAGGAGATAAATTAAAAGAACTGCTAATGTGCTATGAAGGAAGCGTAGTCTTCTCAGACGAAACAGATAAACAAAAGGAAACACAAGAAAAAGAACTCGTAACAGAAAGAAACAAGAGATTTGACTTCTATAAAAGAGGTATCAAAAGAGGTGGTTTCATCACATTCATAACAGACGAAACCATAACAGCAATAGTAGTTTCAGAAAACACAGTTGAATACAACGGGAAAATATGGCGACTGTCCCCCTTAGTACATAGCATACTTGAAAAGAAAGGGCAACTAAACAAAAGCGGAGCTTATCAAGGCTCACTCTATTTCAAATACAACGGCGTAGAACTTAACAAAATAAAAACCAACAACTAAAATGAAAATAGAACTGAGAGAAGTAGCAATCAGAGAAGTAGCACTAAACTACAAAAACAAAAACGAAGAAGGCGTAACAGGATACAACAACAAACTAAACATCAGACCAAAGTACCAAAGAGAGTTCGTATATAAAGACAAACAAAGAGAAGCCGTAATAAACACTATACGAAAGGACTTCCCACTAAACGTGATGTACTGGGTTAAAAATAACGACGGCTCATACGAGGTATTAGACGGACAACAAAGAACCATAAGCCTGTGCGAGTATGTCTCAAACAGCTACGCCCTAAACGCAATGTACTTCAACAACCTCACAAACGAAGAACAAGAACAGATATTAGACTATAAGATTATGGTCTACTTCTGCGAAGGAAACGAAAAGGAAAAACTGGACTGGTTCAAGACAATAAACATAGCAGGAGAGAAACTAACCCCACAAGAATTAAGAAACGCAATATACACAGGCGAATGGCTGACAGAAGCCAAAAAGTATTTCAGCAAGCCAGCCTGCCCAGCACAAAATATAGGCAACGACTTTATGACTGGCGCACCAATACGACAAGAGTACTTGGAAACAGTGCTGGGCTGGTTAAGCAACAACAACATTGAACAATACATGGCAGAACACCAACATAAGCCTAACGCCTCTGAGCTGTGGCTGTACTTCACAAGCCTCATAAACTGGGTAAAGACCGTGTTCCCAAACTACCGAAAGGAAATGAAAGGCATACAATACGGTGCTTTATACAACGTCTACAAAGACAAACCCTTTGATGCTAAGACTCTTGAAAAAGAAGTGGCTGACCTAATGAAAAATGAAGACGTTACTAAGAAGTCAGGTATCTACGAATACGTCCTTACAAGAAACGAAAAGCACTTGAGCATTAGAGCCTTTACCGACAAACAAAAGAGAGAGGCATACGAAAGACAACAAGGAATATGTGTAAAGTGCAACGTCAAATATGAAATTGACGAAATGGAAGCAGACCACATAGACCCCTTTCACAGCGGCGGAAAGACAATAGCAGAAAACTGCCAAATGCTTTGCAAACACCACAACAGAATCAAGTCAGGAATATAAAACAACTTAAACCCAACCCCCTATTATGAAAGTAGAATTAGTAGTATCCGAAACAAAAACAGACATAAACACTTTCACTGTCAGAGAGTTTGTAAACAACGCTAAGAAAAATAAAAAGAAAAGACTCTACCTAACCGTTAAGGATAAAGAAGTAAGTTCTTTCAGAGAGCTGTTAGCAAACAACATAATACTAAGCCTCACTATAACAACTATTTAATATGTCTTTGAACAAGTTCCCAAAGTATCCTCACTACAGGGCAATAGAACTACTTGCCTCTTTACACAAAGAAACAGAATACTATACACAAGGGGACTTGTTCCCCTTAACATTACACTTAAGCCAGTTTCCTCCATATTCGTTTTTGTATTGTCATAACTGGACTTGCACTAATGGGAAAGACTTTAGCAAGATAATTAAGAACACAAAAGCAGCTTGCACTCAACAAAGTAAATGGGAAGTTTATTGTGTCTCCTGTACCAACGACTGGAAGTCCGTGAAGAAGTACTTTAAAAAAGGAAAGACAGAAAGCTTAGATATTTGTATTGAGTTTTATGGTTTCTTAACAGAGCCAGAAATAAGAATAGTCCACTTGTATATAACACAATTAATAGCCCACATGCAAAAAACAAATTGCATAGTCCCTTTTAAATTTAAATATGAGAACAATTGATTTCACTTGGTTTCTAACAGGCAACGTACCCTCCCTGAAAAACGGAAAGAGAATAAGCAGGGTAAACAACACTACCATAGTTAGAAAAAGCTGTTCTGTGGATAAATACCTCAACGCAGCAGGCATTAAGAAATACAGCAGCAGTAACAAAACTGTTTCTTGCTATACCTCCTGCGATAGACTAAACAACATAGCCTTCGCCCTACAAGACTGCTCGTACGAAATTGACTTGGCTTCTACTGACGGAGAAGACACAATAAACATAACCAGCACTTTTGAAAAGTTAGTCAAGATAGCTACAAAGAACTATAACACGCCTCTTGTTCTTGGGTTTCACCAAGTAAGAGACAGCCACAGGAAGTTTGACTTCGGCAACTCAGTAGAACTACTCACAGACCTACTCACAGCCCACGACATAATACCAGACGACAGTATGACACACCTTATACCTGTGCCAGTGCAAATGAACAACAGCTGGTACACCGTAAACAAGAAGGAAGCAGGAGTTTACTTATCAATACTAAACCATTTTGAATATGAATAATAACAAGAATAAGCAAACAGAACAAGGCTACTTTATAGTAAACACATTCGTTACGTACCAAAAGTACATAGCCTTAGAATACAAGACAGCAATTACTTTTGAAGGCTATGTGGGAATGTGGGCGAAGAACATAGCCCTTCGCAGGAAAGCTAAAGACAGAGAAGAATCCCCCTTAGTTATGGCAGAAAAAAACTATAAGTCAGGAACAACAGCAGTGATAAGAGAAGGGATAATATACCCTTCCAAAGGGGACAATAAAAGAATAAAAGTAATTGACAACACCTCATATAAATTAACCAGACCAAACGAGATTGAAAACAAAGAAATGCTGAAACTCACCGACAATGACATACAACACGTAAACCCTAACATAGCAAAAGGGGACTTAGAAGAAAACTGCCTCATAGCAATTAAACAAATACAAACACTTAGAAACAAAAATTAAAAGTATGATAACGACAATGAAAGAACTAAGAAAGTACACCAGCACTGGAGCTATCGTGTATTACAATAGCGGAAGCCCTTACCTCACTTTCGCAGGAAAAACAATAGACGTATCAATAGAATTATACCTTGATTTCATAACCCTAATGGCAACCCTATGAACTACCTGTCAAAAATAAGACGCTGGAGACTCCACATGAGGCTTCCTATAAACCTCCGTCCAACAAAGCAAACAGCAGAGGATATTAGTACTCACTTCCTTCACGTTGTAGAAGAGAAGAAGGAGCTTAAAGCCGCTATTGCCGCTGGAGACACAAAGGAAATATTAGACGGACTGGGAGATGTCTTGTGGACAACTGCCAGCGTAGGTTACTTGTTAGGGTACAACGTCCTCTTGTTTAATCGCAAGAGGGTGCTGGCAGAGAAAAGCAAAGCCAAAATAGAACTGTCAGATTTAGTACCCTACACTAAACTTGAATCCGTCCCTTCTGATATTAGCTACGAGTGGTTTTGCCAATTGCTAAACGAGGTCTATCAAGAGATAATGTCCGTTACAAAAGCAAAGACCACAATAGAAGTAGAGCAAACAATAAGCAGAATAATGAACAGCATATACATTTCTAATATGTCCAAGCTGTGTAACAAAACAATCGCTAAAAAAAGCATAGCCTTTGTGAAAGAAAACAAAGGGGTAACTGTGAAAGCATACCGCTCCCCTTTAGGAAACAAGTGGTACTTAGCCTCTGAAACAGGTCGCATTTACAAGCCAATGACTTTTAAAGAACCCGTGTTTAAAATATCAATTAACAATTAAACAACTAACCAAATGATACCTTCCGTAATCCCGTCCTACATAACCCCTAATTCACAAGGGCAGTACAGAGTAAACTACAAGAACAGAATACACATCTGCGAAATAAAAACGATTGAAGAGGTAGAACTCTTTCTGTTGAGAAATAGCAAAAACCAAGTGTTCTACGAACTAACCGACACAACAACCATAACCTTCCACTCCCACTTTAAGAAATAAACAATATGACAAGGATAAACTTCCAACACCCCGAAACAGGCGAGCATACAATAGGAATACTAATAGAAGAAGCCAAACTACACGACAACAAAGAAAAGACAGTTATGGTTCATACTGCCGTTACGTATCTTACAATAAACAAAACAGCAATCACTAAATACTGGAAAGACTAATATGAAACTTAGAATAGAACAGGAGTTCACGAACACAAAGCAAGCAGAATACTTCGCTTCTAAAATAGTGGAGGCACTGTCAAAAGGAGAAACGTCTGGGACAGGCTGGAAGATAGCCCTTCCCGAATATAGAGCAAAGATAGAAAGAGACGAATACGCTGAGTCGCCAAATGACTTTATGGAATACGACTCCTTTATTGTGTATAAACACCCTCAGTTCAATGTTGAAAAACACGACTTTGCAGTGTCTTGTATATTTGAATGTTTACAAGATAAAGAAAACCATTATTACGATGAGTATTACATATTCCCTTTATCGGCATATATCCATTCTGGCATCTGTCTTTCTATGGACATAGACCCAGATGAAGTTGCTTCTGATTATTTTGATACTTCTACAAGTGGGTTTGTAGTAGTTAGCAAGTCTCTTGTAAAAGACAACCACAAAGAAGCTACTGAAACAGAACTAAGAGAAGAAGCTATCAAAATAGGGGGAGACTTAGTAGAAACTTGGAACACCTATTTGGAAGAAGACGTTTGGAACGTTATGATATTAGACGAAGACGGAAAAGTAGTAGAAGAAATCCATAGTGTTTACACAAGAAAGAGTGCAGAAAAAGAAGCAGAAATACTTTTAAAACATTTTCAAAACAAATGAGCCAAGCAAAATACGCAGGGGAGATAAGGTTTATTCAGGTGTGCGCAAAAGGAAAGATACGACAATACGACAATAAACCTACCGATATATACCACCCGAACTACGAAATAGTTCGGGTTAACTTGCCCCAACATGTAATAGAACACCTGATAAAAATATCTCCATACGCATATAGGCAAGCCCAAGTGCCTTTTAATGCTATTTATTTGGAGATGCCAAAATAAAACACTACCTTTACAAAAAATAAAAAGATATGTCATTACAACTTATCAAAATAGACGAAAGAGAATACTGGTCAGATGACGTGCAAGACGTAACAGTAGCTATCTACCAGTACTATGTGGTAGATACATTCAACCCTGTTCGCTTGTGCGAGATAACCCCCTCGTACTCAATGTACCCTGTGTATGTTAAAGCAGAATTCAAAGAGAACATGTACGATAGAGAAAACACAGAGGTAAGAGACTATTACGAAAACATAATTGAGTATGAGAAAAACACAGAAATAGACTATATGCCCTGTAACAGGTTAGACTCCTATAAAGGAACAGACATAACTAACTTGATAATAGCCAGAGCATTAGAAAATGACTCAGAAACTCTGCTTGAAAACGTAGAAAAACTAATTGAAGAATCAGACTTAGAAATAATAATTGAAGACTCAAACAACCAATAGCAAAATGAAAAGAAAAACAAAAACAATAGCCGAAATAAACAGAGAGAACAGAGAAAAGAAAGACCTACTGCTAAAGCTCCTGAAACAAAACACAGGGACAAGCTACTTAGACAGCGGAGGCAAAGGGGATAGGCTGTGGCAGAGAAACAAAAAGAAAACAAAAAAGAAGTTTGACCAAGAGCAGTTTGTTACTTATACCATATGTGAATACGGGATAGTTACAAGGGCTTCTTTGTGGCACACAATAATACAGAACTTTTCATTAGACGACCGTTGTAGAGCCTTCAATGGGGAAGAACTAAAAGTCGGCTGGGAACTTGCCCACGCTGAAAGGTATCCCTCAGAACGAGAAGCATACGAGGTACACCTGTACGACATAGTAACCACAGGATACCCTGATTACAAGCTCACTGAAACAGAAGTAGAAGTTTCAAAAGTCTTTAACACTTACAACTCTGATTGTGATTTTGACTATGTGTTTAAGTATCAGACCATATCTGATATGCTTGACATCAACTATGCAATACTAAGCATTCACACAGGCTGTGATATTCGCTCTGGTTACACCGACCTCGTAATGTTCAAATACGAAGACTATGGTTGGGGTGTTAGAAGTCTTCCCTTTTCACTTGTAGAAGACAGAGGCTTTGACATCTTTGAACCAGAAAACATATACCAAGAATGGAGCATTGAAATAGACGACAAAGTTATTTTGCTTGAAAAAGAAGACGCAAAGTGGATTGCAGAAATGATAGATAATAAACGGACTTCTTCAGCTCTCTGCGATGAAATAGTGCAGGAATACAAAGCCAGACATCAATGATAGACGTTTTAGCAGAACACCTGAATATATGCCCTACTCTGATTGAAGTAAACTATCACAGAGTAGGAGTATATTCTGTTGGCAACAAGGACTACCTTGTCCTAACAGACGAAGAAGCAGAAGAAAGATACTGGGACTACCTTGTCGCATTAGCAAACAGAAGCATAAAGCCAAGTATGAGAAAGTACTTCCGCTATTGCTTGTGGGTACAAGATATGAGAGAGGTTATATCACGAGGGGAAGCCCTGTCCACAGACGAAATTGAAACAACAACCACAATAGAAGAAGAAACTTTTTACATTTACATTTTATAAAACAATGACTATTTTATTTGTATTGTACGCAATAGCCTTCATAGCCTCTTGGGTGTTTATCAGCAAGGTGAACAAAAAAATAAACGACGACAGCAATAACGATTTAGGATAAACAAATGAAAACAGTATTCTTTGATATTGAAGCCCTCCCAAACTACTTTCTAATTCTGTTTAAAGACGCAGACAGCGGCAAACAGTACCACTGGGAAATGTTTGAAGACAAGGTCATAAACGGCACAACAGGAGTCGTTGAAGCCATATACAACCAGTGCTACCTTGTAGGATACAATAGCAACCAGTTTGATATTCCCCTTCTGTTGTATTTAGCACAGAACAAAAAGGCGACAAACAAAATGTTATACGAAAAAGGACAAGCCCTAATAAACAAAAGGCAGATGCAATTCAACAACAACGAAAAGTCAATTGACTTAATGTCCTTGTGTTTTAACGTAACGCCTAAGTCCTTAAAGCTAATAGGCTGCTCCTTAAAGATGCCTAAGCTACAAGACTTGCCCCTGCCCTTTGACCGCCCTGTGTTAGAAGAAGACCTCCCTCTAATACGTCAGTACTGTGAGAACGATGTACTCGTAACAGAAGCCTTGTACTATCATAAGGACGTACAGAACGCACTTGAAATTAGAAAAGCAGTAGAAGAAGAGTACAATATAAAAGGGCTACTAAGCAAGTCAGACAGCTCAATGGGCAACGTCCTCTATAAGATATGGTACAGTCAAGGGACAGGCTTAGACCCCTCCGAGTTCGCTAAGACACAAACAAACAGAGGAGTGTTCCCTTTTAGCGATGCCCTCATACCAGAAATATCCAACTCCTTCTTAACCGCTTCTGGTAAATACATAGTGAAGGCTCTGTCCGCTTTGAAGCTGGACAGCAACTCAAAAAAGAACAAGAAGAAAACCGAACTAAAATACCCTTGTGTTAAAGCCTTTGGGCTTGTACTGCAATACGGGGCAGGAGGGCTTCACAGCAAAGACCTACCAGAAGAGTACAATGCCACCCCAGAAATGACAATACGGGACTGGGATATAGAAAACATGTACCCTGCAATATGTATCAACTACAGTATAAACCCTCTTCATTTAGACGACTGTATGGTTAAAAGATACAAAAGCACAAGGGACGAACGGCTAATGCTAAAAGCTAACGGGCAAGGCAAAACGAAAAAGGCAAACAGCTTAAAGATAATGCTTGTTTCTTATGTTGGAAAGTTCGGCAGTGAGTTTAGCTTCTTACGCGATGACCTTTGCCTGTTACAGGTTTCACTGAACGGGCAACTCCTGATAACCAAGCTGTTAGAAAGCTTATACTGCACTGGTTTTAAACTGATATCTGTAAACACAGACGGCGTTGTGTCTCTTGTACCTGTTGGCAGAACCGCCTTATACGAAAGCATAGTGAACGACTTTGCAAAAGGCTTTAACATAACAGGGGAATACAACACGTACAAACGGTACATCAGAAGAGATGTGAACAACTACTTTTCACTTACTGCCACAGGAATTAAAGTAAAAGGCATATTTGACGACGAGGTCTATCTGACAAAAGGGTTTAGGTTTCCTGTTTTGAAGACAGCTTTGAAAAAGTACTATGTTTCAAACGGGGAACTAAGCGTTGAGGAAATCATCAAAGGGCATACAGACATATACGACTTCTGTATTGCCCAGAAGGTAGGGAAGCAGTTCAAGGTTTTTTACGGGGAGGAAGAAACCCAGCACTCTGTTAGAGCGTATGTTAGCACAAAAGGAAAGGAGATAACAAAACACAAAATGGTAAAAGACAAAAAGACAGGAAAAGATAAACTAAGTGTTTCCACCCTTTTGAAAGACAAGAAGTTCGTTTTGTTCAATGACTACGTAGAAGAAGCAGACTATCAAATAGACTACCCCTACTATATAGCCGAGTGTCAGAAGATAATAGACAAAATAAAAAAAGTAGAAATATAAAAAAGACCAACCAACAAGATAAATAAAAATGGACATCAGCAAAAAACAAGACTACTTTCAGAAAGTAGGGGTATCCAACAGTCTGCTAAACGTAGTAGACAAATACATAAGCGGAGAAAGCAGAAACAAGAAGTTCAGAGAACATAGCTACTCCTCGTTCTTAGGTTCTGCTGTTCACGCCTTAGTAGCAGGGGAATGCGCAATGACAGACTTCATCTCTATAAAAGCACCCCCACTGTCAGGAATGCAAGTGGACGTGTGGTATAGAGTTACACAAGGCTGGGACTTGGAACAGTCTATCCGAGAATCCTACACAAGGGACAGCGATGTAAAGAAGCAGTTAGAAGCTCTCAGTGCTATATACGCAGACTACAACACCTTCACATTAGAACACGACGACAAGACAGTGGTAAGCCTCCAACGACTGCTGTGGAAGAACAACAAGCTAACAGACGAGGAGATAATACAAAACATAAACACAGCATACGCCCTTGTATCACAGTATCTTAGCAACGACAAATGCCTGTTAGGAGTGTTTGAAGAAGAGATATACTGGACTCACGAAACAGGAATACGCTGTAAGTCAAAACCAGATTACTGGTTCTACAACAGGGATGGCACAATAAGCCTCAAAGACTTTAAGATAGGCTCTGGCAACATCTACGACAAGATGAGAGATAGAAACTATTGCAGACAGCTTGCCTTCTACGGACTCGCGTTAGAAACAACATACAACACCTCCGTAAAAGACTACAGCATTGTGTATTGTGATACCGCCAACCACAGAGTACAAGAAATAGACATATCCCCAAACGACATTAAGAAGGCTCTGAACGGGGGATACCACACAATAAGGACAGACAACCAGTACCCAGAAGCAAGCAACCTGTACTGCACGCCAGAAAGGCTGACGCAACTAAAAGCAAGTTCAGCGTGGACAACCCCTAACCAAGAATACAAAGTGTTAGGCGTGTTGGAAATACTGAGCTGGCTACAAAAAAACTCGTGTGCATTTAATATTGAATTTAGCTACCCCTTTTAAGATGACAAACACAAAAGATTACAATAGAAGCACATACTTTTTTCTCCACTTCATATCGGGAGTAAACAACAAAGTAATAGGTGAAAACTTGATAAACACTTATATAGATAAGAACCAGAACAAATATAACCTGTACGTCCTTTGTCGTAAAGAAGAGAAGCTCCTACAGTGCCACAGTGATTTAATCACCTCTGTCATTGTAGACAAGGGGATACTGTACGTGTTTCCTGTAGCCAATGAGTGGCACACAGACTACACGCTTTTTAAAAAGAACAAAGCCGAAGGAGTAAGCACTGCCTTTAAGGAAATGGCGTATAGCCTGTCAGGAGAGAAGTTCAGAAGCCCTGACGGCAAAGGGGGATTTCATTACTTAAAGCTTTTTATGATGATAGACGACTCTGTTAAAGGCTATGGTGTTATAGAAATACTGGCACAATGCCAAGACTTTTACGACTACTTTATAGAGATACCCTACTTGAATCACAAGGAGTGTGGCAAAAGAGGAATACACACTTGGGACGACTATGACAATCTCATTTTAAAAGTAAACTCAGACAAACACCCAAGAATAACCCATAAAGATATACTCGCCTTAGTAGATGAAAACTACTCTCTTCTACAAATAAATGAAGAGAACTTTATAGAAAACATTATGAAATAGAAAAGGGGCAATTACGCCCCTTTTTTTTACAACACAAAGTACGTCCCCGAAACAAAAAATGTCTGGTTAGCCCCAACAGCAGTGCTTATTCTAATAGTTCCGTCAGTGTCTATGCCAAATTGAATAGGACTGAGCGAGGAAACATTCATGCCAATATATTGGTTTCCTGGATTAACCCCTAATAATCTTGCCGCAGGACGAAGTGGTATAGGAATAACTTGCGATTCCGAAACAGATGAAAAAGCATTTACAAAAACTCCGGATATCTCCCAACGCAGTATGTTCCCAGTTCTTTGGTAAAAGAAATACGCATTAGTAAAAGCACTTAAAATTGCAAAACCCCCAACTGAACCCACAGTAATAGCAGGAATGTCGCTTGTCATAGCCACTGTACCACTTTTATCTGGTAGCGTTACAGCTCTGTTTGCTGTTAATACAGCGGAGGTAACCACTGTGTCAAACGAGTTGTTGTTTATAGTAATTCCCAACGGCGTAACACGGGTTTGCCCTAATGGGTTTAACACTGTTACAGCAGTAGGGGAAACCTCTGTCCTAATAGTAGCACCCGATTTAACTATCACAGGGTTAGTCGTTTCACTGTTTACGTCTGTTGCTTGTTGTAACCCTCTTTGACTTAGAGCAGTAGCTAACAACACATCTGCATTGTTGAAAGAGGTAGCACTGGTTATATAACTGCTGCTTACATTTGGGACATAAGCCCCTAAGCCGCCCCCTAATCTATTGTTTATAGAAGTGTCGGCATCTGTTCTTATTTGTATTTCAGATACCACAGTTGCCATAGAAGAAAATGGAGGGGATACCCAAGCAGCTCCTGTGTTACTGGTATTTATTTGTAAATACAAGTTAGCTCCTGACAAAGCAGGAAGACTACTCGCAGGAGTTTCTGCCTGCCAAGAATAGTTGTAGTTCGCGTTAGAAGTCTTTTTCAACACTTGGTTCATAAGCCCTCCTGTTGGAGGCAGTCTACCAAGAAGCCACGCTATAAAACTATGCTTAAACCTCCAATAGTAATTCTTTCTTCCTGTCTCGTTAATATGTCCCACTTCATAAACGTCTGTTGGAAAGTCGTCTAATATGTTCCCCCCTATTTCCCTCAATGTGGGAAGCTGGTCTGGTTTAACAACCTTTTCTACATCTGCCTGTCCATAAATCTCAGCGGTAGAAGAAACATCTTGCAAGTCGTCCCCACTGCTTTTTAAAAAGCTAGTAGCAATTAAGTCTTGGAACGTTTCCTCTTTTGGAAACTGCCCTTTTCCAAGTCTTGTTTTGACTTGCTTGACAACCGCATTGCCATTGCCGTCTATGTATGTTCTTGGTTCTGTAGGAATGTTAGTTGCGAAAAACCAACTCCTCAGTCTTTTTATAGGATTGTACGCCATTTTTTTTTATTTTAAGTAGTTTACGTTGTTATTTGAAAGTCAGTTAAAGGATTGTCCTTTGTCGTCCCTATGATTTCCATTTCGTCTATCCCTATTGGAACGTGCCCTCTCTGTAACAGTAGGCTGCTTATGTCTACCCACAAGTCTCTTGGAAGCAAGTGCAGTTTAGCTTTAAGCTCTTTCAGCACACACTCAATGCGCAACTCAAAGCAAATGGGCAGCTCCTTAAACGCCACATCAGAATAATACCAATGCTTCACTATCAAGAGGATAGAGTTAATGTAACTGACAATAGTGTGAGCCTTGTCAAGTCTTCCAAGCTCCTCGTACTTCCTTACCTTTTCTAACACAAGCAGAAGCACCTGTGTTAGTTTCTCAGTAAGCAGTATGTCAGGTGCTATTTGTGTTTTAGTGGCAACCACAGTCATCTGTTTGGGTAGTTATTTTACAAGTAACACATAGTTCTTTTAGCTTCTCTATTATGTCAAAGAGGCTGTATAAATCAACGCAGTAGTTTTCTTCTAACAATACGTTCGGCAATATCAAGTGGTTGTATTCTATGTTTATTATCTTAGAAGCAAGAGCCTTATACACGTCATATAACAAAACGTACTTTTGTATTAGGTATGTCTTCAACAAGGTGTCGTCCGTTACTTTGCAGTTGTCTAACAAGGTAGAGCAAATATCCCCTTCACACAACAAGGCTTTTACATACTCTTGGTGGCACGTAGTAATAAAGCAATCGTTTAGTATAAGGTACATCTCCTCTCTGTATAACACTTCGTACACCCCGTCCTTGCTTAATGTAAAGTCGTAAGTGTTAAAGTCTTCATTGTAACTCGCCCCACTTCCTTGTACTACGCCTGTTAGGGCTGTATAAGAGTAGACCGTCGTCTTGTCTTTGTAAGTGCGTATCAAAAAGTCAAAGCTCCTGTCTAAGCAGTGGTACAACCTGTACTTGTTGCAGTCTATTCTCTCTACATAAGACTTAGCGTGTATGTAGACTTCTTTGGAAAAGCTATTAGACATACAAGCGTTTGTGAACACCACAGTAAACCTGTATATCCCGTCTGTTTCAGGAGTCCACAAAGTAGTAAGAGGCTGCCCTTCAATAATCAAACTGCTCTCCCATACCACTTGATAGAGCTTAAAGGAGTCTAACTTTTCAATCTTGTACTTAGTCGTGTTAGGGTGTAACGCCACTGACACTTCTGTACTCTTGTAGTATTGCTTAGGGGCAGTTATCTCCTCTTTGTGATAGTACCTTGTTACCAAGTTGTTCCAAGCCACAACAGAAGATATGTCTATGTTCTGTTGTGTGATTAGCCTTTCAGAGCTAAAGTCCCCACAGTCATTGCACCCCTCTGTTTCAGCACATATCTCTTGCTGCAAGTTGATTTCTCCAACATTGCAGAAAGGCAGGCTGTTAATAGTAAACAACTCAACACAAGCGTTTGCTTCTGAAAGAACCCCACTGCCTCCACAACAAGCACTTCCCGAACCGTCATAGACACAGGAAACTCTAATGTTCAAGGTTTCAAAACCACACAGAAGCTCTGGTTGAAGCTTCATAGAAGTGCCAAACTCGCCTATAACCTTCCACACAGAATCACACAAGTACTCCAGCTTTAATGGGGCAGAAGAGGTAGATGTTTTGTATATCCACTTGTCTCGGCTACAAGGAACGTCTATAATGTCAAACTTGGCACTACAATACTCCCAGTCCCGAGAAACAGAACGCGATATTTCAAAAGGCAAGAAACAAGGAACAGCAACACTTGAACCTCCTTCTCCTCCACAACAACCCCCTTGTGTAACCACCGCTGTTTGGTGTAGGTATATGAGATAAACTTCTGTTAAAGTATCAACGGCTAACTGCCACCTGTTTCCTACAGCGGTATAGTAGCCTTCGTAACCTTGTATTCTTGTATCAACCAGCGTTGTGTAATCTGTTAGAGATATAGGCTGTGGGAGAAGAACGTCAGAATATATTTCAACAAGCTCAGAATCCCACACACTTGAAAAAGGTATAACCTGACCTTGTGTAGGTAGAGTATAATCCCCTCCAACACGTGGTGTCCGAACTAAAATAGAGATAGAAACAGGGACGCTTGACAAATCAAACCCTGTAAACTCCCAGCTGAAGTAATTGCTGCCTTGCAAATAGTCTTGCCCTATCCCTTGCGAACAAGAGTAGTCTACAACACCTACCCCTGTCGTGTCATACAACAAGTGTATGTCAAACCACAAGTCGTTGTTATACACTAAAAAGGACTGATTGAACGTTTGTAGCTCTCCTGTCAAATCAACAACCTTCACATTTACATACGTGTTAGCAGGAGCATTTGCAACAAAGGTGTTGAGACTTCCAGTTATTCCCTGAATAGCAGAACCAATCAATACCTCATTTATATATACGTTATACCTGTCTACTACTTCGTTTCTTGCATAAGGAGCAGAAGCACAAGAAGGAGAGGTAGTAAAAACACTTAATTTAAATTCTATCATTTCTAAGGATATTGATATTCTACTCTAAGGTTTACGGAAGGGGGTATCTGAAGTCCCCCTGAGGCAGTAGGATTTAAGGTTCTTGCAACAATCAAAATACCGTCTGCCCCAATAATAGTTACGCCGTCATTAAACTGAGAAACAGCTAAAGGGCTATTGTTTGTCTGGTCTATAACTATAGCCGTTCTTATAATAGTGCCTGTCAAAGAATAAATAACCCACTCACTTACGTTCGCAATCATAATTGACTTTATTATGACTTTGGCAGAAGGGTGAAAAGGCAGATAGTACGTGTCATCAGCTTTCAAAGGCTTCCACGTAAAATGCTCAACATCTATTCTTTTTTTAGTTTTGGCTTCTTGATACACAAACAAGTCAGAAACAACGTCAATCTCAGCTTCTAATGCGTCTAACCTTGTATCAGTACTTGCTTTTGGAGCAAAGAGGTCATCTGACTGTGTCTTGTTATAGTAGTTTACTGGTATTAAAAGGTCAGCTGCTTGCAAAGCGTCTATTTCAAGTTCTGCTGCAACTACCCTGCTTTCATAGCTTTTAGCAGCATAGAGGGTAGTTGAAACAGCGGTAGTGCTATACGGGACTAATGCCGCAGTAACTTGTGTCATTGTTGCTTTTGTAGCCACAACTAATGAAAGATCTTCTACTTCCCCTATTGTAGCCACCGTGTCTACAAAGTTCTCAAATGTTTGCTCTGTCGGTCTATCACTCTGCAAAGGAAAAACCCTTTGCTTAAATCTGTCTTTGTTTGGAAAATCACCAAAAAGGTAAGCTTTTAAAGCAGCTCTTGTTATTAAATTTGCCATTTTATATTTATTTT
>Ga0163154_10004976_pt1 | contig 17188 bp, 13 predicted proteins | sample OliLakLV19MP9P1_FD_148649 | JGI IMG/M metagenome (GOLD analysis project Ga0163154, IMG submission 148649) | Freshwater microbial mat bacterial communities from Lake Vanda, McMurdo Dry Valleys, Antarctica - Oligotrophic Lake LV.19.MP9.P1 | ecosystem: Environmental > Aquatic > Freshwater > Lake >... | reverse complement strand
GGGGGCGGGTGTTTCTGTGGGGGCAAGCGTGGGTGTCGCCGTTGGGACAGGACGCTCGATGGTGGTTGTTCCATCTACCTGCGCCAAGATAATGCCACTGCTATTCACCGCCAAAATATCTATGGTCACTTGACCATCGGGGATACGGCTGGCATCGAACAAGATTTGGCTAGATGTTTGTACATCGGTCAGCACAAGGTTATCGTTGCGGTCATACACATCAATGCGATATTCCGCCACATTTTCTTGCCCTTGCCCATCAATCCTAAAGGATAATTCTTCTCTTTCGTTGTTAAATTGCACCCCTCTGATGATTAAAACTGTGGGGACTGCGGTGGCGATGGCACATCCACGCGCATTTTGGAAGGCAACCGACTCGGTGAGCAATTGCCCGCCTGCATTGATGGTCAGTGTGGCACTCCGTGCGCCTGCTGGCTCACAAATTTCGGCGCGTGCCACTTGTTGGCTGGCTAACCCGTTGATGATTTGTCCAAACAGGTCAGTGAGATTGGTCGTTTCGCCAATGGCGGCAATCCCACCGGTGGTATTGGCAAGGTCGCGCAATTCGTCCTCATTGATGGCTCTGTCGCCACTGAGTCCGATGGTATTGATGGCGATGGGGTCATCAATGCGGGTGGCGCGGTCTAATACATCGTTATAAGTAAAACGGCTACACACTGCACCGCCACGCGTGAGTTCATCGCGTCCATCGGTGAATAACACAATTGTGCGCCGATTGGGTAATGGCACACTATCCATCTCTGCCAATGACTGAATAAGCGCGTCATACAAGCATGTTCCCGCATTGGGGTCGGTGCGTGGTGGTGGATTAACCCCCGCAATCACGTTAATCACGGCATTGCGTTCACTGGTGAATGGTTGCACCACCGTAATTTGTTGATTAAATGTCATCACCTGAAAGCGTGTGCCTTCTGGCGCGGTCTGAATCGCTTGAATAGCGGCGGTTTTCATGGCAGGGGCGGCTTCACCCATACTGCCACTCATATCCAGCAAAAGCAAAATATTGAGTGGTGTGGTTGGGGCGCTCACTTCTGCATCGTAGCGATTGCCTGTGTCCATGACTATGACAGCGCTACTGGCACCAGACCCACTTACCGCCAAACCGCTACGGTCTAGGACGGTAAAATATAGCCCCAATGCCGTTCTGTCGCCTGAACCAACGGCGACTTCTGGATAATTAATCAATAAACGGGCGGGTGGATTTTGGGCAGAGGTCACTAATGGAATGACCAGAGTTACCAAAAGTAAACTGAGGATGAATAATTTTTGTCTCAAGGGTTTAATCCTCGCTATGTTTCTAGGAACAAAAAAATTTAAGGACTAATGAGAGTTTAACCTAAGTCTGTCAAACGCGCAATTTTTTGCCCATATTTGTAATTTTATCCCCACTAAAATTTGATATAATGAGCCGCATAAGACCAACCTTTTATAGATTTTTATAGATTTTGGCACTAAAATATCCATAATTCGCAAATATTTTCTTTTGGCAAAAGGATAAACTTCTATGCAACTAACACTCGCTTTTGTGTTATCGGTCATTAGCGCCCTCACCACAGGCACATTTGCCTTTATTGTCTTACGGCGTTGGTATGAAAAGCGTCGCCCTCACCTCTTGGCGTGGGGAATTGGCTTGACAATGTATTTTCTTGGTACACTCTGTCAGGTGATATTAACGTTTATATGGAGTCCGTTCTTCTTTGGGTTGTGGTATTGGACAGGCGCGTTGATGGTCGCCCCGTGGCTGGGTCAGGGGACGGCGTATCTACTCATTCGGCGCGGAAGCATCGCCAAAAACATCCAAATGGCGTTGTTATTGGTGGGCATCATGACCTTGCCATGGACATTGTTTTTTACCGCGATGGACGGCTCAAAATGGGTTATGGGCGCAGACATGACCCAAATCTACCGCGATATTATGGGCGAAAATGCGCGTGGCACAGTCCGATTTTTCTCACCTGTGATGAATATATGGGGGACAATCCTTTTGGTGGGTGGTGCATTATATTCTGCCCGCCTATTTCGCAAAAAACAAATCATGCGGAATCGTGTGGTGGGTAATTGGCTGATTGCGGCGGGGGGGTTATTACCTGCCTTTGGTGGCGCACTCATCCGTCTGGGCGACCCATCCTTTAAGTATTTTGGCGAGATGGCAGGGGCTATCCTCATTTTTGCCGGTTTTTGGATTGCATCCAACATCCCAGAAGAAGCCCATATCCCAAAACATAAACAGGCGGGGGCAGAAGCTGATGTGGTCACAGAAACCCTATGACGATACCGATTCGTAGCGGGCAAAAGCCCGATATTGCCTATTATTGGCAGGTCACGCCTTATATCACCATTGGCATGACGGCATTTCTCACTTTTTTGACATGGGTGGCAATCATGGTGATTTTTGAGCCACAAATTGCCACACGCTATCACTTTATGAAAGAGGTTCACTGGTATTTGAGCCGTGTAGGATTTGTTTTGGCGTTAATAATGCTCGGCATGGGTGTCTATGTGGGGTTGATAAAGCACGGCGATGTGAGCCGATGGTTTCGGGCAGGGACATATACCCTATTCGCTTTTATGCTGTTGCAAGGGGCAATTGGTGGTATCATGTGGTTAATGGGTGGTAGACCATACGATGAAGTGCATCTGATTTATGGCTATGGTGTGGTGTTATCGTTGCCATTTTTCATCTTTGTAGAGACCACCGCCAAAAAACGCCCTGCGATGGGCAGTTATCTATGGGCATTTGTGCTACTTGCGGCGATTATCGTCCGCACAATGGGAACAGGAGTCGCTGGATGAAAAAGACTGTAAATCGGCTATTGGGTAAATTCGGCTATCGTATCGTCAAAAAAGAGACGACACACAGCCTCACATCCATGCTCACACGCATCGCCAGCCGCGCCCCTCTGGGTATTCAAACCGTGATTGATGTCGGTGCATCTGATGGGCGATGGTCAAAACAGGTCATGCCGTTTTATCCCAATGCCAACTATCTGCTCATAGAAGCCAATATGGTGCATCAGGCGGGGATAACTGCTTTTGCCAGAGCACACCCCAATGTCCAAACGGTGATGGCGGTGGCTGGTGATAAACAGGGGGAAATTTTCTTCGATGCCAGCGACCCATTTGGTGGGGTGGCATCACATACCCATAAGATGGGGTATATTTCGCTTCCCGTCATCACCATTGATGATGAGATTGCCACCCGCAACTTGCCCGCCCCATATCTTCTCAAACTGGATACACACGGGTTTGAATTGCCGATTTTGGCGGGTGCAACTGTGATGCTCAAACAGGCTAATATGCTCATCATCGAAAGTTATAACTTTACCCTGCATGAAGGGGCATTGCGCTTTCATGAGCTATGCGCCTATTTAGAAAATCGGGGATTCCGTCCCGTAGATTTTTGTGAGCCGTTATATCGCAATGATGAGGTATTTTGGCAATTTGATTTGTGCTTTATCCGCAAAGACCGTCCCGAATTTGACCATAATAATTATCAGGTGTAACCCCTATGGATGATATAAAAGCCCGTATTAGCGATATTCAAGCCCGTTATAGCCCTGAATTACTCCAAAAAGCCCATGTGATTGGTACGGCGGTGGGATATCGCAAACAGAATAATAGTCCAACCGATGAATGGGTGCTGGTGGTGCTGGTAGACCAAAAAGTGCCACTCGCACAACTTGCCCCACAAGACCAAATCCCCTCAGAAATAGAGGGGATTCGGGTGGATGTGCAGGCGATGGGCGGGTCGTTTACAGCAGGATAATCATGTTAGCCTGTTTGCACACACCGAAATCCTAAATCACGGTCATTTTGGTTGCTGGCGAGGGTATCGCGCTCACTCAAGCGCCGATTGCCCTCTTCATTGCCACGAATTGCCATAGTGACGACTGTCCCTTGCACAATACCAGACACATCTTCACGTCCGTCATCGGCATTATAGGGTGCAAAAGCATAGCTCTGTGCGATGGTGGCTAACCATTCTCGATTATCCACCCCAAAATTGGTGTTATTTTCGGCAACGAAGAACCATTCGCGTTCTGTGAGCAAGCGCCCACCCCGATTTTCGCAATATGTCCGCGCCATAAACCATGTCACACCGACCACAGGCTCATCGGCTCGCGCCCCTGTGGGGCCGTATAAATCGGCATTATTAGGGCGCAAACATACGCCTGTGCTGGCACATTGGGCATATTGGGCGTTTGTGACCAATTGGGCATCTACTTCTAGCGGTGTAGACAGACATTGCTCAACATCGCCCACCGTGAAGCACTCCATTGGTACAAAAATCAGACGTAACGCCACTTGTGGGGGAATCCATCCGCGCACCGTGATGGTGGTCTCTGTGATACTCCACGAATCGGGTGTGAGGGTTGGCGTGATGGTTGGGGTATTGGTCGGCAAGCTATCTAAATAGGCTTGTGTGACCGTTGCGATAATTTCCGTCTGATTAGCGGTGGGTGTCGCCGTTGGTAGCGATGTATGGGTCGCTGTGGGTGTATAGCTTGGTGTAGATGTTGCGGTAGGGGTGGGTGTACGGCTCGGTTTGGACGTATTGGTCGCCGTAGCGGTTGCAGAAGGTATTTCTGTGGGTGTTTCGGTGGGGATACTTGCCGTAAGACTGGCAATGGCTTGGGTGGTGGCGGTGATACTGCTGTTTAGGGTTGCCTGCACAATCGCCTGTAATGTCGCTTGTTGCTGTGCCTCAGATAACGCCACCTCTGCCGTAATTTCTTCTGATGGTTGTGAATTAGGACTGCTGAGGGTATCCTCAGTCAATTCAACCGTTGGTGTTTCTTCTGGGGGGGTATCTACAGACACACTATTGGCTTGTGCGGTTTGTGTGCCAAATAATTCACGCACAACATCGCTCAATGTGGGCGATGCCGATGCTTCCACCACGATTTCGTTGGTGGCGGTGGGTTCTTCGGTCACTATCTCGGTTAGCTCTTCGGTCACTATATCGGTGGGTTCTTCGGTGGGGCTATCTGTCGGGACAGGGTTATTACGTGCTTCCGCCGTTAGGGTTGAATCGAGTAAAAATTGCCGTGCCGAATCACTCAGGGTAGGCGATGCCGATGCGTCTGCCACCACACTGATGGCTGTTGGGGTCACATCCGGTGGCGTGTTGCCACCCGATAGCAATAAAATAATCCCGCCGACCACCAACACCGCCAAAATCACCGCCACAGCGATGAGTGGTGTGCGGTTACCGGTGGCTTGGTGCTGGCTCATGGGTGTATGACCAAATCCGCCACTTGTCCCGCCTCGTGAGCCACCGCGTGTGCCTACGGGTGTGCCATAGCCACTTTTTGACTGATTGCCATAGCCACCCTTCGATTGACTGCCATAACCCCCGCGTGAGCTACTGCCCAATCCCGATTTTGAGATATTGGCGATGGCGGCGATTCGGCTTGCCAAGCCAGAATCGTTGCCAATTCTGATGTCGGCGGGATTTTTCTCTGGTAATTTGAACCGAAAAAAGTCGTTTGGCTCACTGGGTATTTGGCGTGCCACATCAGAAAACGCACGGGAAAAATCGTGCATGGTGGCAAATCGTTCTTGTGGGCGTTTTGCCAGCGCCCTGCGGAGGACTGCTGTCAATTGTGGTGGCAGGTCAAACCGTAACGATTCAATGGGCGGCGGTGCTTCATTGAGATGCTTATACATCAAATTGAGGTTGGGGTCTTTGCCAGGGTCGACTTCAAATGGATGTAAACCCGTGAGCATTTCATATAACAAAACACCTGTGGCATATTGGTCTATGGTGGTGGTCAATTCACCTGGTCCCCACATTTCGGGTGCCATATAAAAGGGTGTGCCGACGGTCATACCGACTTGGGTGAGTTCTTGCCCACCTTCACCGAGTCTGGCGATGCCAAAATCTACCAGATAGGGATAGCCAAGATTGTCGAACATCACATTTCCGGGTTTAATATCGCGGTGGATGACCCCTTGTGCATGAGCATAATCTACCGCACTCGCCAATTTTTCTAGCAATTGAGCCGCTTCTCCCAACGAGACAAGAGGTAGCCTTGTTACGAGCGCGTGATGAATCCGTTCTGATAAAGACCCCCCTGCGAGGTATTGCATAACCACATAGGGGATATTATTTTCGATGCCATAATCAAAAATTTTGATGATATGCGGATGGTCTAGGGTAGAGGTAATCGCCACTTCTTGTTGGAAGCGCCGAAAACTTTTTTCGTCTGCAAAATTCATCAATTTGATGGCGACTTGTCGTTGGAGATTTTCCTGATTACCCAGATAAACCTGCCCCATTGCCCCGCCACCGAGTATTCGGTCTAGGGTATAGTTCCCCAATTGCATTCCACGCGCATTTTGCATAGTCTTTTATTATCCTACAGTTTCTAAACCTCTTCTATAGTGACATACTCCCCATGTCCAAAGACAGGGGCTTCTGCCGTCAACAATGAGGCTACCTAAAGGTAGTCTTACGCATCTCGTGCAGTATGCAACGATGCCCCGCTGCTAATATATTTAACGCCGCATTATGGTCTCGGTCTAACTCAATGCCGCAATTTCCGCACCGAAACACACGGTCTTTCAGTTCCATCTTCTGCTTATGACCACATGCCGAACACCTTTTTGTGGTCGGTTCAAAGCGGTCAATGAACAGTACACGCTTGCCCGTTTGAAGGCAACCCATTCTAAGATGGTGATGAACTGTCCAAAACTCAAATCGGATACCTTGCGTCCCCAAAGCCGTTTCATAGCATCAAGGTTCAAATCTTCAAAGACCATGACATCGTATTCATCGCATAGCGCATGAGCTAATTGAAAATGAAAAACTCTGCGTCTGTCTGATATACGAATATGAGAACGTGCAATGTGTTTCTGTGCCTTGCGGTGATTGTGACTACCGACAACCTTACGCGATACTTGCCTCTGCACCTTGCGTAGCTTTGGCAAGTCCGATACAAAAAACGGTGGCGCTTGTATCGTATGCCCCGTGTCGTTTGTGAGGAAATGCGCTAACCCAAAGTCGAAACCGCCGATTTTACCCATGCTGATTGGCTCTGGAATATCCATTTTCTCAATGACACTAAAGCACACCCATAATCGCCCCGCCGAATCACGTTTGATTGTGACCGTCTTTATCTGCCCGTTCAACGGACGATGATACACAAATTTGTATATTTTCTTTCCAATGCGGATTTTGCGATATTTCTTAGACGGTTGTTTTATCATGCAACGCCCATCCTGCTTGTTTCAGAACAAATAATTTGAATTTCTTGACCTTTTTGAAACGTGGCAGTCCGCCTTGCTTTTTGAAGAAACGCGCATACGCTTCATCAAGTCGTTCAAGAATCTCCTGAACGGCTTGTGAGCCTAATGCTTTCCAGTAGGCGTAGATTTTTGTACGCATCCGCAGTTTGGCAAAGTGGTTTTTTAGCCTATCGAGAGGGATATACTTGCCTGTTAGTGTATAGTATTGCTTTTGTAGCGCCAGCGCGTGATTCCACACAATACCCGCAACGTTAATCTGATGGTGCAATTCGCCATCTATTTTGCTGTTATGATAGAATTGGTACTTGTATGTTTTACGCACTTTGACAACATTTGACATGATGCTATCCCACTTTTGGCTATCACCAGTGGTTATTATATTTTTATTCTAGCGCACTTTTAACTATAATACACTAGCGCCTTATATCCCCATAGTTGAAGCTAGTGGTCTTACGGCGTTTTTTGATAATGCGTGTGCGCCAAAATGCAAATTTTTGTGATATAACTTAAAAAAATATAACTCTATCATGATGGAATCCTGCTATGTCGCCTCTACAAACCCACATCCCCTCTGCACCCCTCAGTGATTATAGCAAACTGTTTTGGGCGTGGGATAATTATTTGCTACCACACCCCCAAGAACGGATTTTGCCCTTTGGCATGATGGAATTGACCATCAACCTTGCCGATACCCCGTTTTGCATCACCTATCCACAAGCAGATAATATCCTGCATCGGTTTAGCTCAGCCATAGTCACTGGGGCGCGGTCAGAATTTTTTGTGATAGACACCTCTCGCACTGCTTCGTTGCTATCCGTCTTTTTTAAGGCGGGTGGGGCATTGGCATTTTTTGGTGCGACAGCCTCTGAATTGCATAATAGGCATGTGCCGCTCAATTTGCTATGGGGCAACTTTGCCAATGATTTATATTGCCAGTTACAAGAGGCAAAAACCACACAGGCGCGGTTTCATATGCTAGAAAAAGCCCTATTGAAACGGTTATATGCCTCATCATCGCGTCATCGTGCCATAGATTTTGCCCTCACACTATTTCGACATAACGATAATATTGGGCGGGTGGTGAACCAGATTGCCCTTAGCCAAACCCGATTTATCCAAATTTTTCGGGAAGAAATCGGGCTAACCCCCAAGCTATTTTGTCAGGTACAACGCTTTCAGCAGGCGATTCAGCATATCGCCAAAACGCCACATCCCAATTGGACAGATATTGCTCTGCAATGTGGGTATTATGACCAAGCCCATTTTATCAATGCGTTTCAACGATTTTCTGGCATCACACCATCGGCATTTGCCCCACAAGACCCAGAGCATCCGAGTAATTTGCCAATGGGTTAAATTTTTTCCAATACAAAGCCTATGCTTCTTTCTATACTGGATAAAACGGTATAAAAAGGAGTGTTATATGTCGCATCACAAACTTGTTTATTATGTCGCAATCACCGTAGACCATTTTATTGCCCATGAAGATGGCAGTGTCGGCGGATTTTTGGAGCAGGGGAATCATATCCCAGATTATTTAAATAGCCTACGCGATTATGATACAGTCATCATGGGTAAAAACACCTATGAAGTTGGGTATACCTATGGTTTGATGGCGGGTGAACCCGTCCCAACCTACGCCCACATGATGCAATATGTGTTTTCGCAGTCTATGCCAGAATATCACCACCCACAATTGCAGGTGATTCGGCAAGACCCCGCCGAATTTATGACTCAGCTCAAAGCAAAAACAGGTGGCAATATTTATTTGTGTGGTGGCGGGCAATTGGCGGGGTATTTATTGTCACATCGTCTCATAGATAGCCTCATCCTAAAGGTGAATCCTGTTTTATTTGGGGCGGGGATTCCGCTATTTGGGGCATCATCGCAACAAATCGCGCTCACCTTGTGCGACAGCAAAATTTATGCCAATGGGGTCATTTTCTCGCACTATGCCATCACCTATTGAGTGATAATTGCCATAGATGGACGGTTTATTGCCGTCCATCTATACAGGATACAAAGCTAATTTTCGATGAGCGCATATACCTGTGCGCCACGCCCTGCCTCACCATAGACCAATTCCAAATAGGGGGCATCGTCTACCGATGATGTCATATCAAATGACCATGCGGCGGGTGTTCCCCAACGCCATGCGGTCTCTAGGCTATCCCTGTTCACAATAATTTCTGGCACAAAGACGTGTGTAACCCCATATTGACGCAACAAATCGGCGTTGGTGGGGTCGGCGGGATTGCGCCAAAATGCTTTTAGTGCCTCTTGGATAGCGAGGCTGTCTGCATCCCCAAAGGCATAGGGCAGTGACGGAAAATATATCGCCTCGCGTTCTGCGATAACCGCCGCCCAATCGGTCTCTGGTGAGACAGGAAAATTGAGGATAATGGTCTCTGTGGGCGCATTGGTGTTTATCCAGCGCAACGCCACATCATCGGCGGGCGAGGTATATTGGTTAGGCAGATTCACAAGGGGTTTTGCTACGTCTAAAAGCGGGTCACGTAAAAAGACCAGCGCAATTAGGATGAGCGCCAACGCCCCATTAATCAGATAGGCGGTGCGATATTTCATACGGATTTTATCTGCGCCATACGCATCCCATAGCCACAGCATTGCGCCCCCCGCCAAAACACTATACGGGATGATAATCCCCCCCCATGCGAGGTCTTTGGGGTTGATAAAACGGTCTATAAACGGAAATAGCGCCGCAATTCCGCCTGTAGATGAAAAGTCGAGCATGAGAAATATCCAGACGATGCACAATATGGCGATGGTCTCGCGTTTCTGCCAACCAAGCCATGCGCCAAAAAGTGCCATAGGTGCCAGCCATAAGCCATGATTCGTGACCATAACCAGCATGTTATCGGTTGAACGGGTATATGGTGAGCCAATGCCCGCCTCTAGCCCTGTCCCCAATAGTGAGAGGATTTTAATCAGCCACGGGGCAGTGGCGATGAGCGCAATGGCGGGTATGCCAAATATCATTATCAGCCATGTCCGCCGTGTGGGACGTGTATCGCCTAACCACATCGTCCCCAGATAGGGAATATATGCCAGCATGAGGATGATAAACGAGGTGTGATGTGCGAGGAGGACTGCACCTAACATCAACCCCGCAAATAGCGCATCTACCAGATAATTATATTTCTGAAAACGCCATGCAAATATCAAAAAGGCTTGGCTAAAGGCGATTCCCATCAACATCATAAACGCGCCTTCTACCAACAATCCCATGATGCCTAATCCGAGCAACATGGCGAGTCCCATCGCCCGTCCCAATGATTTGGCGCGGAGTTCTGAACCAAAATCGTATGCCAACCACACATTGAGGAGCGCCAACACCGCCCCCACGCCAAATTGAGTGGTATGAATACCCGTGTTCAGTTGTTGCGATAAATACGCGGTGAGCGCGGTGAACCCATTGGAAATGACGTATTGGGTTTCTGGCTGAAATGGCGCAAAACTGTTGAGATTATTACCCAATTGGGTCATGAGCGCCATATAGCCATAGCCTTGCGCGGTTGTCCCAAAAGGTAAGACAAATAACACAGTGGGGATGGAGAAGATAAATCCCACTAACGCAAAAAAGGCGAGGTCTTGGGGTCCCGTCCAACCTTGTTCGCCATCTTCGAGGGTATAGCCTTTGGTCTCTGCACGCGATTGCCCAACAGAGAGTGTCCCGCCCAAAAAGATGCCCACCACCAGCGCAAATAGCATATAGTCTATGACGAGAATATCCCATCCAAACAGAGATGAATAAAAGAGTGTGCCACCCACGATGAGCGCCAATGCAAAGGTCGCCGCCAACGCGACACGCGGTTGTGATGTGGGGACAGCAGGTGAGAGCATTGCGCCCGCGCCCAATATTACCGCTCCAAAAACGAACAGGACGAGCAAAATCATACACAATGCCCTTTTCGATAATTATATCTGCCAAAATTGTGTTTTTATTATAATTCGTCTGCCCCACATAAGGAACATACAACGCCGATAATGATGATTATTGTCATATTGGGGAAAATAAACGATTTATTGTGACTTATTGACATATTTTACCCTCAAAATTTATTGTTTATATGAGTATTTCTTAAATAGCTTTAGCCTCATAATGATAATTGTACGCGAATGAAAGTAAGGATTGATACATGATGATGGATACCATAAGCACCTATACCATTTTGGTTGTGGAAGACAATGAACCAATCAATCGGCTTTTTTGTAGACATTTATCGGCTTTTGGATATAGTTGTTCTGGTGTGACCAATGTAGAGGACGCGCTCAAACAGATTCATGCTAACCCGCCTCATTTGCTCATACTCGACTTTGAATTGCCCGATGGCTATGGCACACGGGTATTGGATGATATTCAGACCCACCGCCTAAATATTCCCACCATTGTGGTCTCTGCCAGCCCACGGGCTTTCGCACTCAAACATACCAATTATGATATAGACCACATTCTCGTAAAACCCATCAGCCCCAGCACCCTTTCTGAATTGGTGCAGAGAACCCTCATTAACGGTATCGGCTAATTTTCTATAAATGTTCTCATTTTTCATCACCTAGTGCTTTAACTAGGTGGTGTATGCTCATTTATGATTTATTTCTATTTTCATACATGTTTCGTCATGATATTTTTTTGTTGCTACTTGGCGACATTTTATGATGATATATGTGGCTAAAGGGATATACTCTATGCTTAATTCACCTTATCAAATTCTTGTGATAGAGGACAACCTACCTATCAACAAACTATTTTGCAAAACTTTATCGTCTGCTGGGTTTAGCTGTCATGGTGTGACCACTGTGGATGAAGCTATCCTTCATATCCACGCCACCCCGCCCGATTTGCTCGTCCTCGATTTTGAATTGCCCGATGGCTATGCCACGCGAATCTTCGATTATTTGAATAGCCAAAATATACGTATTCCCACCATTGTGGTTTCTGCCAGCACACGGGTGCTTGAACTAAAGCATTATAGTCAATATGCGGTTGACCACATCTTGATAAAACCGGTTAGTCCGCGCCATTTGTCGCAATTGGCAACACAAATATTCGCCATGTAACAAATTGCATGGATTTTATTGCGATGTGACAAAATTCCCCCATAAAATAGGGCATTTGCCTGCTGTTTTAGTTTATAATAAGGCTATGTTGTTAAAAAAATCAAACGCAGGATAAATTGCCATGAATCGTGTTTTTGTCTCCTATTCTCGGCGTAACAAAATTTTTGCAGAACGTATCGCTCGTGATTTGGGCGATGCAGGCATGGAAGTATGGATAGATTTTCGCCAGATTCATGGTGGAGAACAATGGCAAGATGAAATTTATCGGGGGATAGAACGCTCACAGATTGTCGTTGTGTGTCTGTCACCCGATGCGGTAAAGAGTGATTGGGTACAGCGAGAAGTCCTGACTGCCCGCAAACAAGAAAAATTTATCATCCCCGTCATGGCGGTGAATGCCCAACATGAGTTGGAACAGGCAGAAGAACTTTCGTGGATGCAAAATGTTCATTTCATCAATTTTGAGGGGCGCTATGAAGAGGCATTGCCCGAATTGCTACTGGCAATCCCTGGCAAGCGCCGTTTGGGGATATACGACTCGGTAGACCCCAATAACATCCCAAATCCGTTTAAGGGACTCGAAGCCTTTCAACAAACCGATGCGGCGTTTTTCTTTGGGCGCGAGACCCTCATTGATAAATGCCTCAATCGGCTACGCCAAGACCGCCCCACACGCTTTTTGGCGGTGGTCGGTGCGAGTGGCAGTGGTAAAAGTTCATTGGTGCGGGCGGGGGTATTGCCCGCGTTGCGGGCGGGCAAATTGCGCGGGAGCGATAGCTGGCGGATTATCCTCTTTACCCCGGGTAGTAGCCCCATAGAGGCGCTATCACAACGGCTTGCACCCCTATTGGAAGGTCAAGAAGCCGAAAAATTGAGCAAATTATTTCACGAATCCATCGAATATCTTCAACCATTTGTGGCGCAGGTGTTAAGAGACGCCCCGCCAGAAGCCAAAATGGTGATGGTCATAGACCAATTTGAAGAGGTATTTACCCGTGCGGGTGAGCATGACCGCGAGCTATTTTTGCGCCTTTTACATTTGGCTGTCACCCAGAAGGGGGGCAGAATTAGCGTGATTATCACCATGCGAGCCGATTTCTTTGATAGGCTCAGTCGCTATCCCGCCCTTGCAGAATTATTTGAACAAGAAAATATGGTGATTGCCACCGAGATGTCACCCGCCGAACTGCTCCGTGCCATAGAGGGTCCTGCGCGTGCTGTGGGTCTGACTTATGACCCGCCAAACCTCGCCCAACGTATTTTGGATGATGTGGTGCGTCAACCCGGGTCATTGCCCCTATTGCAATATGCCCTCAAAGAATTATATCTGCGCCGCGATGGACTCAAACTCACCACCAAAGCCTATGAAGAAATTGGCGGTGTGCAAAAAGCATTGGCGCGTCATGCCGAAGATATTTATAACGACCTCAATGCCGCCCAACAAGCCATCATGCGCCGTTTATTATTGCGCCTCATCGAAGTGAGCGAAACTGGCGAGGCGACTCGTCGCCGTGTAGACCGTGCAGACCTCACCTTCCGCGATGTGCCACCACAAGCCGTTGAAGAACTCATCGAAATTCTCACTTCTGCCGACACACGTCTCATTCTGACCAATTTTCAAATTCACCCCAATAGCGCCCAATCTGCCCCCACAATTTTGGTGGATATTGGGCATGAGGCGCTCATCCGCGAATGGGACAGATTTAAGGGATGGGTGGCAGAGGATAAAGAAAATTTGCGACTGGGCAGTGAAATTTTGCAATATGCCACTGATTGGGCATCTGCCAAGCGCGATAAAGCCTATTTGATTATGGGCAACCGCCTTGCACGCGCCGAAATTTGGCTAGATGAAGCCGATGCCACCACCCTACAGCGCGAATTTATCCAAGCGAGTATCAAAGAAAATGAGGAGCGTGAACGCTTAGAGCGTGAGCGCCTAGAGCGTGAATTGGTGCTTCGTAGGCGCTCACAAAATCGTCTACGGATTGCACTGAGCTTTTTAGCCATTGGGTTGTTGGCATCGCTCATTTTGAGCCTCATTGCTGTGGGCGCACAAGCGCAGGCGGTGAGTGCCGAACAACAAGCGAGAGATGCCCTAGCAGGCGCAGAAATTGCGCGTGCAGAGGCAGTTGCCAATGAATTGCAAGCGCGGAGTTTGGCGTTGGCATCCAACGCAGGACGCGCACTCAGTGATAATCTGAACGAACAAGCGGTGCTATTAGCCGTCTCTGCCAATGAAATTCCTAATGCACCGCCACAATCGCAACGGATTTTGGCAGAAGTCGCGTATACACCTGGCACCCGCTTTTTATTCGATATGAATGGCGTGCCAATTTCCACACTCGCCATCTCACCAGATGCGTCACTGGTGGCGGGTGGGGTGGGCAATACAATTATCGTGTGGAATTCAGAAACAGGCGAAGAAGCCTTCCGCCTCACAGGGACGAGTCTGGTGGGACATACCAACCGTGTGCGCGGGGTTGTGTTTCATCCCACAGAAGCCCTTATCGCCTCTGTGGGTGCGGATGGTCGGGTGGTGATATGGGATATTGCCACACAAGCACAATCTATTCGCTGGGATGCCCATTCAGGTGGTGCAAACACTATCGCCTTTGACAAGGATGGACAATTTTTGCTCACAGGCGGGGAAGACAGACAAATTTCGCTGTGGAATCCGTTCACGGGCGAATTAATCCGCACGTATACGGGGCATAGTGGCGCGGTGAATAGCGTTGCCTTTAACAACGATAGCACATTATTTGCCTCTGGGTCGGATGATGACCGCGTGGGCATTTGGTCGCTCACCGATGGATTTATCAAATTTCTGAGTGGTCATGCGGGCGATGTGTTAACCGTGATATTTAGCCCAACCGCCGCCTCACGCTTATTATCGGGGTCAGATGACGACACGATACGCCTGTGGGATGCGCTCAATACATCAGTGACTCGTGAATATATTCAGCACAATGATGCGGTCACAGGTCTGGCATTTTTCCCTGATGGACGTAATTTCATCTCTATATCACAAGACACCAGCATGATTGTCTGGGATGTCACCACAGGGACGACCACGAATAGTTTTAATGACCACGAAGCGCCTGTCTTTGCCATTGCCCTTTCCAAAGATGGGCAGATGATGGCTTCTGGGGCAGATAATGGCATTGCACGGGTGTGGGACTTAAAAAATTCGGAGCAAACCATGACCTTTGCCGGGCATTTGAGCAATGATGCCCGCTTTAGGGCGGTGGTCGGGGTCTATGGCAGAGACGATTTGACTGTGTTATCTGGCTCATATGATGGCACATTGCGCTTGTGGGCGACTGCGACAGGTCTCACCATCCAAGAATTTAGAGGACATGCCGATTTGGTGTTTGATGTGGCGCTGTCATCCGATGAGACGACTGCCTTATCTGGTGGGGCAGATGATAAAGCCATTTTGTGGGATATTATCACAGGCGCGCCGATTATTGAACTCATCGGACACGAAAGTGATGTGCTATCGGTGGCATATCTGCCCAATAACCAACAAGCTATCACAGGCGATGAAAACGGTATTATCATCTTGTGGGATTTGACCACAGGGCAGGATGTTCGCCGTTTTGAAAAAGTCGGTAAAGATGATTTGGGGCATACTGCCCAAGTTTATGATATTGCTGTTAGTCCAGATGGCACACGCATATTATCGGCTTCTGCCGACCAAAATTTGCTCCTGTGGGATATTGCCACTGCTACCGTTTTGGGTGAATATAAAGGACATGGCGCGATTATCCGCTCGGTGGCATTTAATTCAGACGGGACATTAGCCGTCTCTGGTGCAGATAATGGCGGTATCATCTTGTGGAATGTCTCCGATGAGTCGCTAAACGCCCGTGACCGTGTGGTACGGCGGATTAGTGGGCATGATCTGCCTGTGCGCGGGGTGACATTTTCGCCAGATGACCTAAGCATTGCTAGTGGTGGCTTAGACCGCCGTCTGAGCGTATGGGAAGTGGCGACTGGCGCAGAAATTCGGCGCTATCGCACAACCAATTTATCCTCATTTTATAGTGTTGATTTTAATCGGACGGGTCAGGCATTGCTCACAGGGATGAGCGATGGCACCTTGCACGAGTGGCGGTTGTTGCTCAATCGGCAAGATTTACTCGCATGGACATACGAAAATCGCTATGTTCCCATTCCCACCTGCGCCCAACGAGAACAATTTGGTTTAGAACCGTTTTGTGAGGATGGTGTGTCTAATATCACCCCCACACCCTTTGTTTTTCCAACCGTTACACCCGCGCCATCGCTTCCTAGTGTAGATGTGGGTGTGACCGTGGCGATTAATACCACTAGCAATAGCAATTTGCGCCTGCGCGAAAATCCGTCATTGACGGGTAATACCATCATGATGTTAGCCGATGGCATATTGGCGATGGTGATAGAGGGACCTGTTGAGGCAGAAGGGTTTATCTGGTGGAAGATTCGCCTAGAAGATAATACAGAAGGGTGGTCTGCGGAGAGTAATCCAACGGCAGGCGTGCAGATGCTCATCCCTCTGCGGTAAATTCTGCCACTGGCAGGTTCTATGGATATTCGTAATATATAATCCCCTTATGGACGCGCAGAAGCGCGTCCCTACACCCACAAACAGGGTTATCAGATTGTAGGGACGGCATACAAGGCTTGTCCGTAGTTGTTTTGATGATTTTGCGTAGATTTGGCAGGCGGTGAACCACCTGCCTGCGCCACCAAAACCCCATAAATGGGGTTGACCTACCGATTTTTAGGGTCAGCTTGGCATGATGTACGGGTTTGCCATGGCAAACCCCCGTACCCAACCGTAAAAATCGGG
>Ga0163154_10004975_pt1 | contig 17188 bp, 10 predicted proteins | sample OliLakLV19MP9P1_FD_148649 | JGI IMG/M metagenome (GOLD analysis project Ga0163154, IMG submission 148649) | Freshwater microbial mat bacterial communities from Lake Vanda, McMurdo Dry Valleys, Antarctica - Oligotrophic Lake LV.19.MP9.P1 | ecosystem: Environmental > Aquatic > Freshwater > Lake >... | reverse complement strand
CCCTGATCTGATATTCGAGGTAGTCGGCGGCACGCTGCGCCTCCTCCCGGAACATCTTGATGTGCGACGATCCCATGACCGGGTGAGTAAAGTCGTAGACCATGCGCGGGGTCATCACCTGGACGTTGTTCCGTTTGCAGGCATCAATGAACAGGTTCGTCTCGATCATGGTCACATCGCGGAAGAAGCGATCCACGTCCTGCGCGGCAACCAAGCCAATCTTCCCCGCCTCGATCAAGTCGTAGAGCTGCGACATGCCTTTACGCTCACGGATTTTCTTTGTTCCGCTCACAGCGGCATCCGCATCAATCATGGTCACACTCTCGCGCACCCATCCCTGATGCAGCAGATGCTCGATCATGTCGATGGTTTGCAGCGTCGTCGAGATGTTGCCGATCTGTCCCTCGGAAGACTGGCGATAGTACACGGCTGCCGGGCGACCCAGCGGCAAGGACTGCACTTTGTACGGATCAATCGGTTGCTCAGGGCGTTTCAATGGACGTGGCATTTAGTTTCCTCCTTCCCAATTTAGACAATGAAAATCGCCCTGCTCCCCGTGAGTGAATACGGCAAGAGCAGGGCGGTTATGGTTTCGGCATGAAAACCGTTACAATACGTCCCAGCCCTGCGTAGTGTTAACGTCACTCGCGGGGTTAGCCGGATCGTCGAGTTCCACCTCGGCGGTCTGGCGTAATGTAGACTCAGTATATGACGTACTTTCCAAACGCGCAACAATTCGCAAAATATGTCGGCAGACATCCACGAAGTTGACGGGTTCGGCAACAGGTAAGGAGTCGCGCTGGTCATCGCTCAACGTCGGCTCCTCTCGGGCTATTCAGTTGTTTGAGGCTGAAATAATTGTGCTGGCGGTTCATCGTTTATCCCATGTTTTACCGATGAACTCAGCCTAGCATAGTGGGATCAGGCAAAACCGGTAATTTTCCCGTTTGGGGTTAGCAATTTTACAGGTCCGCGATGCAAAATTTCAGCTCTTTCGCACAGTGAACGGTAGACGACGAATTGCTGTTCACTTTTTAAACGTATCACACCGCGCCGTACGGATGATTGGAATCGTTCAGTTTTGAGTTGGGAGTCGTACATTTGCGGCAGGACGATTCCGGTTTCGTAGGTTTTCAGTGAAAGTTGAAGTGAAAACAAAAAGCTGGTACATCTGGCTCTCCATACATGAGCAATGCAGCCAGCTTATTAAAGTCGGTCGAGCGCACCCCCGGAATGCTACAAATTTAGAATGGAGGCCTTCGTGTTTGATGAATAATCTTCGATTTTTAGCGTTATAGACAGGGCTTTCGGCGGATGCTTGACGCAACTATGATGGATCAAGCGGATTAGATGACGTTGTTCTATTCAGCTTTAGCTGCTCCTCTGCTTCACGCCGTCCCCGGTTTGCCAGATCATGTGCCTCCCGATGACGCGGGTCATTGTCATTCATGTACTGCACTCGGATTCGTCGTCCACCTGTTTCTGAATCGTCGAAAGTACTAAGCCACTTAATAACCGGCAGAAAATCGCAGTAAATGGCGCACGACGCACCTTGAGGGACAGCCTCTAACGCTTTTCTTGCCGCAAGCCATTCAGCCTCAGATGCACTGGTTCCCTCACCTCCGCCATATAGTGTTTTATTTCCCAGCATGATGACGATGCCGTAACCAATGACTCCATCTTTGAAGGAACCATCAATCCATAAACGATGGTCTTCATTAGGGCGCAAGTACGATGCAATGGGCATTTTCGGTTTCCGATTTCAGATAAGCATATTCCTATTGAGCTTTCAGCGTGACTTCGATTAGCTGTCTCTCCGACATATTCCGCAGCAGTAGCCAGAATTCATCGTCGCTGATATCTGCCATCTTCTGGCGAAGCCGAAGTAAATTATTCGCACCTTTTAGCTCTCCTAGATTCCTTAGAAGTTGTTCTTCATTTAGCGAGATATTCGAGGTCTGTATTGGCTCACGAAGTTCACGAATTCCTGCATTGATGATCGAGATCAGCTTCTGTAAGTGTGACACCGCCTCAGTCCAGTCTGCAAATTGATTGAGGTTTCGAACGCTAATTTCCAGAGCAGCAGAAATACTAGTGTAGTCATCATTTGACTGATTGATTTGTTTCTCTAGCAGCACCAACTGCGCTTCCGCGCCACCCACATGTCCATCAGAAAGTCCGCTCATTGTTCGAAGTCCGAACAATGCAGTTTGACTACTCTCAATATCTCCCGCAATAGCATCGAGTAAGTCAGCAGCCTGTCCCGTGATGGCTTGATACATATTGGAATAGACACCATCGGGATTGCTGGGACTGTGGATAATATTATGCCATAGCTTTTCCTGATTCACGCCTGCCTTCTGAATAAATAGGCTGCGATATTGCTCCTGTTCGCGGGTGAACTTTCGTTCCGCTTGACTGGCTAGACCAGCAACCTGCTGCTCTAGTTGAGCAATTCGCTGTTGATACCGATCCGCTGCCGCAAAAGCTTCTATAGCTTGGGTCTCAAATGCGCGAGCAATGGTTCTTTCGATTTCCTGTGATTGTGCAAGTAAATCCTTCGCAGCTTCACCCTGTCGCTGAATCGCCTCTAGCAGATCATGAAGCTGATTCACTGTCAATTGCCACGCCGTAGTATGTTGAACTGCTCGATCAAGTACACGTCGCTGCTCATTCAGTTTGACGTGAGTTTCAGTTAGAAGGTTGACGCGTCCTGTAAACCGCTGGAGCGAAGCCAACTCCAAGTTAGCCAGATCGGTTATCAACTCAGATAGACGCTCACGAAATGTCGAAGCCTCGTTATTCCAAGTTTGAAGCATCTGCCCATGGCGTAAGCGTACCTGATTGAGTGATGAAGTGAAGGCACTTGCGCGAATCATCGTTCCAAGTGTCACTGACCAATCATTCGGCAGATCAGCCAACTGCAGTTTCTCGGCGCGTTCACCAAGCTGATTGATCCCACGATTGACAAAAGTTTGCAGCAGCCGCAAATCCGACTGTACTTGTTCATCAAGAGCGACCAGCTCGGATTCTTTGAGATGCTTGCGGAAGTCCTTGAGCTGATTGGCGTACTTGTTTCCTCGTTGGACAAAAAGTTCAGTTTCATCTTGGTGGACAGCAGCATGAAGCAGATCAGCGTCTTGCTTGAACCGCATCACCTGCTCAGCGAGTACGTCAAGCGAAACTGAGGGGCGACTTCGCTCTTGTAGCCAACCGCCCACAACTTCAACGAGATCACGAGCTTCCATAATCTCAAGGATGAACTTGATCTCATCGGGACGGTAGCCCATATTAGCCGCACCACCGTACACTTCGTCAACCTTCACCGCCCTTACGGTTTTGTGCTCCCGCGTTGTGATTGACGATGCGCCTTCTAACCAGTTTAAGATGACTTCCTCTAGCGAGTGTCGAGTAAGCAGTACCCCGGACTTTCGCGCCTCTCGCCGACTTGGAAATGAACCGCCTTCGATCTTCAGTAGATCGGGGAAGCGCGATTGAAAAGCATCAAAGGTGGCTGCTGTCGTGCTGAATTTCTTGGCGATTTCCTCTTTCGTGCCCTCAACCAAGGCAAAGCCTTGTTTCTGGGCAAAGCTGCTCAACTGCCGTAGCACACTGATATAACTGCGGAGGTTATCGCGCCACTGCTTGTAAGTGATCAAGGTTTCATACTGGTCGCCATAGCGAGCAGTGATTAATGTACTGACCGCTTTTTCGACAATCAACCCGCCATTTACACCATAGGCAGAACCAACTGCCGGATTAAGCAGCACCTCCAGCGCTCCTTCTAACAGCCGAACTGACATTGAACGCTTGATCATTTCTTTGAGAGGCTTTGAAACGTTGTCCCGCTCGGCAGCCTCGGTCAAATAGGCATGAAGTGCCAAGACCATTATCACGGACACATCTTCAACATCCACGACTCGGCGAAGTTGATCTTGTGTTGCGCGATTTAAGTTATCGAAACATGGCAGCATAACGTTCAGGGAGAACGCGGCGGTAAACGCAGAAGTATCTGTTTGCATTGCGCCCAGAATTTTCAGACGTTCTTGACGGGATAGATCAAGATTTCTTGCGAGAACGAACACAAGGCTGCATTCCCCTTCAAGGCGTGTATCGCTTATTGATTCATCATCGCCCATGACGCGCACATGCACGGTGCGTTCGGGAAAGCGTTTCGCCATTTCTGGGGAGGTGCCCACAAAAACAGCCTCTCCATTTCGCGCAAAATTGCGAAGTTCGAGGTTTGCAGTTGACCATTGCTCGGGCTTAAATACCAGAGAAAGCAGTGCCATAAACGAATTGACGGCACGTTGCATTTGGTTTGCAGCCTGAACTTCATAATTGCGGACGAATTCGCGCAAAATAAGCGACAGTTCGTCTGTGTTTTCTTGAGCCACATCTAGCGCGCGCAGCATCAATGCAGGACGGTGACGATCCCCTATTTCGATGACGATCTCAGGAGATCCGCTAGCTCGGAGTTCGGTGCAGGCATCGAGAAGCCCATAGTGGCCTTGAACATCTCGGGTAGCTCCATCAACTGGAAATGCAGCGAGGAGTCTGATTGCCTGTTCCAATTGCGAGTTACCGCGAATGAGGCTGGTCGCCAGAGCTTTATTCGTCGCTTCTTGAAGCAGCTTGCGCGCGTCAAAGGCGATCTGGTTGGTGAGGAAGTCGTCTACAAGATCAATAGGGCTGTACGGGCGAATGCTTCCGCCCGAATCGAGTGCGCGTCTTGCGATCCGGCGAAAAGCGTTAATGACGGTGCGCGGCCCGTTTGAAAGGTCAGGACGAGACGCAATCTGACCGAGGCTATCCAGTGTCAATTCATCGACCAACTGATCGGAAATCTCGCTGTAGTCGAATGTCTCGGCAAAAAGTCCCCAAAGACGTGCAGGGAAACCACGGTCGTAAATCGCCCGAAGATCAAGCGTATTACCACGCAACCGATCGATGAGGTCGCCGCGCTGATCGTTGATGACACCGAGTTCTTTACTCGTAATGATCATCAAAAATCCGAAAGTCAGTTTCCCTTGCTGATTCATCAGCTCGGTGATGATGTCGAAAAGAGGAACAAGCGGATCAATCTTACCGGATTTGATTTCTGGATCAAGATATTGTTGGAGTTCGTCTGGGATTACGACTAATCCTTCAAATCCTGCGTCAATGACAAGTGAAGTCATCTGCTCGAAAAAGCGGACAATATCTTGAGGCGTTATATTAAGCTGCAAAGCGCGATCACTGTACATGCGCTCAGCTTGATCGAGGGTGACACCGTACCGCTTCGCAATGGAATCTAATTCTCGATTTTGGAAGAGCTGATATATTTCGACGGCTTTTTCAACCAGATTCGGTACCGTTTTGCCAAGAATATAGGCAACCCATCCAGCAGTAGCATCCAACAAATCTTCCAACCGATTGAGCTTGAAGGGCGGCACAGCAACAAGGCGTGCATCTTGTGCCTTTTGCCAAACGAATAAACCCGCGCTGGTTTTGCCGTAACCAAAGTCTGCTGTGATGTAGCCGCGAGGCGCTTTAGCTTCTTTGACCTGCCTGATGAAGCGAGAGGCAAAGGCAGTTACTCCCGATGCCTCATCAGAGCCAGACTGCAAAGGAATGTAGGTTCGAACGTGGTGTTTATATAGATCGTCGATTTCCTGTGACCCAGCAAGGAAGTCACTTGCCTGCCGAGTAGGAACAATTTCATCTTTATTGACGATTGCACGAAGTCCTTCGAGGTTCATTGAACAATATCTTTCAAACTTGGCAGTTTCAAAAGGCGCACAAATTGACCATATCGTCCTGTGCTGGTGCCAGGCAGAACGAGATCGGGGTATTCTGGGTAAAGCCATTCAAGCATTTGATTGAGAACACCATCATCAATCAAACATACGCGGCACAATATTTCTCGACGCTCATCTGTTAGAGGCTGCTCAATACCTACTTGAGCATTCGTCATTTCCGTGACATAGCCCAATGCCATTAGAAGCAGTTCCGGTGGGCAGTACTGCCGTATCTCAAATTGATCATTGGCAACTACTTGTGGGGACAATTTAGCCAACCAATGTTCGACCCCAATGAGACTACTTTTGCTTAGCGACACCGCTCCTTTTGCTAGTTCGGACAACATATCAGTGAAGTAAGATACGTTCGAGATTCGCTGTGTCATCTCTGCCGCAAACTGGTCGCGCTCAGCATTGAGGTCAGTTGTCTTGCTTTCGTAAAGCAGGTTGCAGTAATCAAGATATGTAAAGAACATCGTATTGGCGGTAGGATCGTTCGGTCGCCACCGAGAGTAATGTAAAAAATGAAGCAGTTCCCAGACTAGATCAAGGCGACGCTGCCCAATGCGATGTAACTGTCTGCCATCTTCTGTAAGTTGAGGCGTACCTTTTCCACTCACTAGTCCCAACTGGCGCAGGCGACTAATCTGCCTATCCGATTGTGTAATGTGCAGGTAGTCTACGGCGGTGGCGATAGCATCAAGCACGCCCCATACTCGTTCCGGCGTTACCTCGTGCCGCACATGAAAGTTCAATGTCGCCATTACGATTTCGGCTTTCTGTAAATGATGATCTCACCCAGTTGATTCAACCGAATAAGGTCTTTGAGGAACACAGTTGGTTTTTCTCCTTTTTCCGCAAACATTTCACCCAGATCGATAGGCTCGGAGTATCTCATCCAGTCGGATTCAATTGGCAGGTCATCGTGAAACAACTGGGCACTGTTAGTTTCACCGAGGTGTTCGGCTTCGCTGCTTTCTGTCCTGTTGATATCGGATTTTGCTTGGGCGAGTCGCACCAGCATTTCAAGTTCGGCTTGAATTTCATTGACTGGCTGAGCGAAGCGATCAAAGATACTGCGATAATCCTTTAAGCCCCTGCTTGCAAATTCCTGCTGCATATCCCGCTGTATATGCCGCCAATTTTGATCAAGCTGGTCAACAACAGTAACCTGAGCGGCAACTTCAAGCATATCACCCAATCGATTTATTCGGCTAATAATTTGTACCCACTGATAATGAAGATCACATTGTTCAAGTAGGTTCTTCAGTCCAGTCTCATCATCTTCTGAAAGCTGCTGATGAATCCGCGTTGCACATTCCCTAAAAGCAACTGCCTCTGAAGGCTCAATATCGAGCGACTCAGCGACGAGAGATCGTAAATGGGAAATTCGTTTGTCGATACGTGCCGAAGCCTGTGCCATTTGTTCTTGCAGAATCTTTTGAGCTTCGTTGATATGCGTATCGAGTGGTAAGCCTGTAGCAGACTGAGGCAAAGTGTCGGAAAAGCGCACTTTGTAGCGGTACAGCTGTTGGATTCTCGTTTGCAGCACGCTTCTTAAGTCGGTGATGACTTCTAGCCTGATAGCTTGTACCTGACGTTGGTATTGCAGCAGACGTATCTGAGCATCTGGAAGGTCAACAATCTCGCCTTCAAGTTGGTTGAGCAGCTTTTGCGTATGTTCGCGCAACGCGTCGTTGGTGTGCTTGCTTCCAAATGTGGAGATGAAGTCTAGCTCATCCACCAATGACCTAGCGAGGTTGGTTAACTCGTCGTGCGAAAACGTGCTCGCCAATACAAAGTTATCCGATACTTCGTCGTGTTCAAGATATCCTCGAAGAAGCAGGAATTCGACTAGATAAGCAGTCTCATCCGGCAGGTAGCCTTGTGAACGAGAAAACATGTAAAGTTCAGTTGGCGCAATGCCTGAAACCGTACTTGCAATCTCGATAAGCTCATTCTCGTGTGGATGGCGATGAAATACCAGCGAGCCAGTATCTCCGCGCCAATCCATGACTTCTACAAGCCCATTGAACTGTTTGGCATAGCTCTCAAAACCAGCATATTGGCGCTGGTCAAATATGAGCGCGAGGTCTGACTTCTTTTTCGTGAGGGGTTCCATGCCTCGTCTTTCTGCCGCGCCAATCGTCCCTAGAGTCTGTCTGTACTGCTCAAGTAGGCGCTTCCATCCAGCAGTGGTCACAAGTGTTTGATAGCGAGGATAGCGCGTTCGCAGAATATTGAAAAGCGCATCGCGGAATGCCTGCATACCACGTGAGTAGATGACTATTCCAAACGAAGCGAAAACCTCATCATTGATACACATAGCAAGCAGAAACTCTTGAAGCTTTGCCTCCGTGTCTTGGATGCGCTGTCTCTCCTGTTCTGAAATACCCTCCACTCTTGGAACTTGGTCATGGATATAGTTCAGAAGACTGATCAACACTCCCGGAGTCAATACGACTGGGCTTAGGAAACGTTCGATCTCACGAATGTCACGCGGAAGCTGCCGACTGAATGGACGATGGATTGGTATTGGGATAACAAAAGTTGGTGTGTTTGACACGTCCGAAAACGGCGAATGCTCACCAACTTCGCCCTTTTGAATGAGGAATACGAATTGAGCGTCGATGTAGTCTTCAGATTCTACAATCTGATCAAGGTTAAAGGCTATCTGAACGGCAATGTGCCGCTGAGGGTACTCCTCAAAGAAAGTTCCGGTGTAGGTTCGGAAGTAACCACCCGAAGATGTCAACAAGAAGCGGTCACTGTCCGCTTGCCAACCATTCTGATGGCTGGTCATTGGGGGAAAAAGTGGTTTCACTCCATATTCGGCGAAATACTGTAGTGCCTTATCAGAGATGATTTCTGCCTCTGTGATTTGCAGCCAGTACTTCTTAAGAATGATATTGAGCTTGTTTTGCGGCTTGCCAACCTTTTGTAAATCGACCAGCGCCATACCTTCTGGCAATTCCACAAGAACTTCCCCGCGCAACTCGTCAACTAGGTAGGCAAATGTTTCCCCTAACCCATAGCGTGACGCCGCCTCGGCCGGACAACCACGAGGGAAGGCGGAAATCAACTTGATCGTTTGCACACGTTCAGGCACACGCTTGATGTAGTCGTAGGAGCAAATCTCATTGACCAATGACGCGATTTTTCCATGATCCCCGTCAAACCGAATGTCGCCGGTGAGGAAATCATCGATTAAGTCAATTGGTGAGTAGGAACGTCGTCTTGTAGTATAGAGTACCGCGATCCGCTGGAAAATATTGATCGCTGTGCGCGGCCCATTGCTGAGATCAGAGCGTTCGCAAATCTGCCCAATAGCTTCAAGCGTTGCGTTGTCTACGATATTTGAGCTATCACGAGTGAAATCGAGAGTTTCGGCGTAACGACTCCAAAGCTCACGCGGAAATTCTCGATCATAGACATTGGAGAATGTGAGATAAAGCCCGTGATTGCGAATCCGGTGGAGAATATCTGCACCGCGATCCGTGAGGTTACGTTCGGTGTCAGGATCCATGGTGATGAGAAAACCGAGCGGCAGCGCAGCACGAGTCTGTAACCCCCAGATCAAGGTCCGGAAGTTCGTAATGACGCTCTTGTTGATGTTTCCAAGAAATTGCTGGAACTCATCGACGATAACGACAAGTCCTTTGAAGCCCGCTTTCAACCCTATATCAACGAGTTGCTCAAGGAACCGGAGAAAATGCGTTGCGCTTGCTTCAAGCTGTAAGTAACCACTTCTAATCTTGTCTTCAATGCTTTTCAGGGCAACATTGATGTCGATACCATACTGCGCTGCATCTTGTTCAGCCAAACGCTGCGCCGAAGAAACGAGGTATTCGTCGAATACTTTCTGAACTCCGGTCGCAGCATGAGCATTACCCACTTGCTCCAAACGAAACACGAGTGCTGTGGCGATAGACTGTCCCATTTCAGCGACCGAATTACAGCTAAACGGGGGAACAGCCAATATTCCAGCTTGTTCACAGGCATTCCATATGCTGATTGCCGTACTTGTTTTTCCGTACCCAAACGGCGCTACAAGGCACGCAAGTGTCGTCTGATTTTCCAGCACTGTGTTTACAAACTGGTTCTGATATCTATGAATCTCCGGCGCGACCACAAACGTCTCTGACTCAGAGCGATAGCGCGAATAGGTCTGATGCGCCGTTTCTTCATCAAAAACTCCCACATGGGTCGCAACAACCGGTTCTTTATTGACAAGGACGTTTAGCCCTTCGATAGCGGATACCATCAGTTACTCTTTCAGGAAATGCCAGCCAAGGTTTGTGACAACAAGGCGTTCACCTCGTTCACGTCGAATTTGAATATGATCAAAACTAGTTTCTGCTTGTTCAAGCATCTCTTGAAATGCTTCAGGGACGATCAGGCAGATTTGGCACACTTCTTGCCTAATCTCTGGGGTGAGCAAAACGGACATCCCCTCGCCTCTATACATCTGGAATATGTGTTGAAGTGCCAGTGTGAAAATCTCAATTGGACAATAGAGCCGCCTAGTGAACAATCGACCGGAAGCATCAATGCAGTCAGGATGAAGGCTTTCAATCCAGTAGAGAATTCCCATCACACTTTGTGTACTGAACGAGATACTGGTTTCGTCAAATTCGCTGGTCGCATTTTGCACAACGATGTTCACCAAGCGATCTCGATTGAGGGTGGCGGGAGCAGTCATCCACAGATGGTTACAAACTGTGCGATAGCTCCACGAAAAACGCGCATTCTTATCTGTTTCCAAAAATGTATAGTACAGGAAGTGGATAAGCTCAGGCAGCAACTGGCGCTGAAACGAACTCACTTCTGCGATAATCTGACCAGTTGGAGTCAGCGTGATAGTTTTGTGCTGCTTTACAATTATCCCTAAATCTTCGAGGGAATTGAAAAGTTTACCGTAGTCCTTGCGCTGCCGAAGAGTATAACCTTGTGACTGTGCCGATGCTTGCAGCATCTCCTCAGTTTGCCCTTCAGCACTAGCGTGCAGCAACATGAGCATTTCATAGGTGAATACCGGTTGAAGATCATGGCGCACATGAAATCCACTCGTTTTAGCCATCGGTTGGTTTCCTGCTGGGCATTTTGTAATGGCGGCGAGTTCCCATATTCTGGTATCGAGATGGCGCGATTCCGACCAACTCTGGAATGATCGTTTCCCCTTTGTTGAGTCCCTCAACCGTGTCCATCAAAACAAAGAGGTTATGTACCATCTGCTGAATGCGATTATGTTTGAGGGCTTCATAATCCCGACAGAAAGGGCAATCATGATAGGTGGCTTCCTTGAGACGTACAAACTCATCCTGCCGATACGCTTCCCCACCTACGTCTCTCATCATTCGGGTCGAAATGTTGCGCCGACCGATGAAAGGTAAATACACATTTCCGTATCCAGCAGTTCGGCTCCAGCATGAGCTGTCGAAACTATCGATCTCTAGCTCTTTGAATCGGAAAAGCACTTCAGGCGTACCGATACCGAAAAGATGCAGACGAAGCCCTCTTAATTCAGCCTGTTCTTTGACAAATGTGACCATCTCGAGGGACTGACTGTTCACCATATTGATGCTGTTGTTATCCCCACTAGTGGCGAAGCTTCCAAACCCGATGTAAGAGACACCAAGATCTGCGTAAGCATCGACACACGCCTTGATCTGTTCTCGCGTATATCCCTGTACTACTGGCAAGGCGCGTGAGCGAAGGTCTTTAGGCATTTCGTTGAAAAATAGGTGACTTACAGTAATGGTTGCTTGGACACGTTCTTCAACCTCAGAGGGGCGTAGATTGGAGGTTGGCACGTAATCAGGGAGTACATACCAGCTTCCCCATGAGTTCTGCTCATAATACGCCTTCAACCGCTGATAGAGCGCTTCGTAGGTTACGACGCCTTGCTGGACGAAGTATCCGCCTGAGTCAAATATAACGCCGCCTGCTGCACGGAATTCTGACGACATTAATTGGCGCACCCCTTCTTGTGCAAACAGCGGGGTGAAAATCGTCCGCGCAAAGGGATTTCGTTGATCGCCAGAGTCGCGCCACATCTGCAAGATTTGGCGTAGTTCATTGGGACGATGAGTCATCGATGCGACAAAATCCATAACTTAAGTCTCGTTCGCTGATTTAGGCGGAATTGCAAACCTCCACACGTTCAGGCTGCGCTTTTTCCCCGACTCGGTCATGTGAAGCACAAAGCCTAGTCGCTGATAAAACCGATTTGCTGGCAGATCGACGGGACACTTAAGCTGGATGAATTCACGCGACATTTCGGTACATTCTTTTATCAAATGAGACATGAGGGCTTCACCAATGTGCTGGTGTCTCAAGTCTTCTCGAACGCATATCTCAGATAAAGTAGTTTGAAGGTCAACTTTCCTATGACGAAAGACAACGAAACCGACCACTTCTGCACTGTCAACAGCAACGAAACCGCGATGCTGCGAAACGGCTTCTTCAAACTTCTTGCGGGGATTAAACCCCAGTTCCCCACGATTTGCGTCGGCTAACGCCTTTATCGCAGGCACATCATCTGCTTGAATTCCTCTGAGGCTGATCATAACACCTTCTGGGCAATAAGTTGCCCAGAAAGTCTATCACACAAACGCTGATGCCGCACTACTGTTCATCTTTAAGTCACAAATTAGAGTCACAAACACAAGGATAGAAATAGTAAATATCATCATATAATCAAATGGATACGGGTACCATTGACGTTTACTAGTTACTGGAAATAATGCGTGGCAACTTTTCCGCAGTGGAACGAAGCAATTATCAACTTTACCTTATCGGGATTGAGTCTTGGGTCGCGGGTCTTTCTTTCGACAGATGATGCGTCACTAGAAACTATTGGTCTTTCATTTTCAGAACCAAGACCCCACAGCGGATGGCTAGAAGATTTTAAGCGTTCAGTACGGCACAAATGTGTATTTGGGGATGAAATAAACCTCGCACGTTTTGCCTATCCCTTACGCGACAGTAAGAGCTGTCCGCGTTACATACCATTTCTGTCCGCGATGGTGCTAGCGGCGCATAACATGGGGGACGACAGTGGTGAAAAGCCAATCGACCCACGCGCATTCTTCACCCATTTCAACGTGGTGATGGGGCTGCCTGACCAGCAAGGTCGCACCAAAGGGCTAACGACTGGAGAAGATGGCAAACTCTGGGAGGATTGGAATCAGTGGTTGCGTACACAGGGTTTCTTGCCAACCGCAATTCCCGGCGATCCTGGGGCATATCGATACACCCGTTACCCAATATCGCAGACAGTTTTGCGTCAGTCTGATCGGAATTCACTGTGGCGGCGCTTCACAGACGGATCATGGAAGAAAAACTACGATGAAGTGCTGTTAATACAACGTATCCGCAAAGACGCGCAGTACTTCACCCGACACCTGCGCGATATTCTTCATACTGACAGTGACATGTGGCAACGATCCTACGAGGCTATCAGTCGCGCTTGCTATGAAGTCTATGAGGACTGGCGTGAGGATGGCGACACAGCGTCAAGAGTGGGTCAATCTTCTGCTAGAGTACGCACCTCGCTTGATGCACGGTTATATCGCACTGAAGATTACTTTTCGGGCACGACAGAGTACCGCTTATTTCCGCGACAACCTCGACAAGCCGCCTCCATCACCCTCAGCGTGCAATATCAGGGACATAACTATACCTTGTCTGAAGATCGCCCCGGTTGGTATATGCCTCTCTGGTCAATCGATGCCGAGCAACTCACAAACGGCTTGAAGGTTCCTGTTATCTCGCCAAACTCACAGATCCAATACTTTTACCTCCCTGCTCGTGAATTCTGGATTCTTACCCTCGATCCGCAAATTTCGGAGTCGGGAGTCTACGCGAGTTGGGACAAAGGAGTTGAGATTGGCAGTCCTTTCATTCTTTTAGCACGAGAAGAATTACGCACTGACCTCATGAAGCTCAAGAACGAAGGCTTGCTCGAATGGGAATCGATCAACAGCATATTCGACGGTTGGAACGAATATCGTGGTGTGACTGTCCAAGCTGAAGCGCAGGCATGGGCAAGCATCACACTCGAAAATGATGCACTGCGTTTGACCCTGCAACCACGTGTAAACTTCAGCCTAGCATTCACGGGCGGCTTACGCGCCCCTCGAGGCTCGGGGTGGCTTGTAAACCACGGTCCGCAAGTGAGTCTTGCCTCGTTTATTCCAGAAGCTGAGTTAGCAGTATATACGGAAGACGATGAAGTTGTTTTCTCAAACACCATTGAGGCAGGAAAGACGATTGATTTTCCGTGGGGTCTCCCCGGTAGCTATAAGGTGATTGTCACTCAAGATGGGCATTCGGATGAACGTGTGGTTCGCATTCTGGATTGGTCAGAACTAGATGTTCGTCCACTCAGCACTGACCAATTCCCAAGCGAAGATAACTTCGGAATCTGCGGCGCACTGATAAAGGACTAGGCGAAATGGAGAGGTGGTATATTTGCCTTCAAACTAGGAGATCACCTGTCGAACTAACGGATCGACTGAGCAAATTAGTTCGCCAATATGGTTTGAGTGAATTCATTACACGTGCCTGTTATGAGAAGGGTGCAGGAAATAAGAAGCAAGGAGAGTACTATTATTTCATTGGCGTCATCAGTGAGGAAAAGGGTGTTATACCGGATGACAAAAATAATGTTTTGCATACAGTCCTTAGTCAGCTAAGTCTGTACAACATCGGGCTATATGTCGATTACGATGAGATTCAGCCTATGGCTTCGAAGGAAATTGAAGGCTTCAATTTCCGGCAGATCAAAATGGTTCGGCTAAAAAAATATCTTCCGAATGATCCCTTTGATTTCGCTGCATCCGCCGAAGATAGTAATATTGCGGAAGATACGAAGCCTGTTTTCAATCAATTGCTCTTCTGCTTGTCTGCTTATGGGCGAGGCACTTGGCAGCAGTTTCGAGCGATTTGTGTTGAAATTGGAATTGACTCCACGGGAGAGTATGCCCGACGGATTTCACGAAACCTCCGGGCACTTGGTCACATTGAATTGTCCAGAGATGGTCAGAATTGGTTTGCTGCGCCATCTTGTCTCGTGCAGATTGACGATGGAGATCACCAATATCATACATTCTTGGCTGGACAGCGTTCCCCGCGATTACTGGAGATGCTACAGCGAGAAACACATGTAACCATTACGAGTCAACCTTACAGTAATGCTCCTGAGCGAGTGCTAATCACGTTCCCAGATGAATCTGCTGCACTGGCTTTTGCGGATGACTATTCCAGACAGCATCACCCAATACGTAGCGCCGGTTACGCGGGATTGAAAATAGCGAGCGTTTTGCCGAGCCTTGATGGGTGGGAAACAACCCTGCCGATACTCTCAATAGTCAAGGGCAACTATCACTTTGAGAAATGGGTAGATAGCGGATTTGAATCGATGTCTCTACCTCAAGATTCGGGAATGTATCGCCTTACACATGTATCCGAGCGATTTGAGCATCCTCAATTAACTCTCTACTACGATGCAGACACTGGTATTTGGAGAAGGGCTGATTGGTACGGAATTCGGTTCCTAGCGCTTCGACGAACAGGATCATCCTGTGATGTACATTATGATCCCGTTCAACATGAGCTAGCTGTTTCACACGATCAGCGTTGGCCCGACCTGTACGAGCGTTCGCTGGTGCTGGCATCTGGACAGCTTCCTGTTTTTCGCAATAACCATGCAATCTACAGCAACATTTCTGCTTCGCAAGCGCACCTCCTCACGGGCAAACTTGGCGCGAACTTGATCGAACACAAGGGGACATAAGCATGTATGACGTCGTCGGCGCGCATCAGCGGCTCGAACGTATCTACAGAATGTATATCGAGAGCGCATTTCCGCTTCGCAATCAAGCGCTCTCTGATGAGCGCAGCGCACTCTTGCAGCAAACTGGAACTCTGGCGCAGCCACCACTGCTTGAAACGGTGCCCGTTTATCCCTCAGATGGCACAACGCTCGCGCAGGTTTCACAGGAATTGGCGCAGATTGACGAGGGGTACGGCGATCTGGCGGAGATTGCGAACGGTTTGTTCCCACCCGGACGCACTCTCTACGAACATCAGAAGAAGGCGCTGCTTGAAACTATTCGCGATGGGAAAGACTTGGTGGTAACCACTGGTACAGGCTCAGGCAAAACCGAGGCATTCTTGCTTCCTTTGCTTGCTCAACTCGCTCGCGAATCGGCGACCTGGGCAGCGGCGAGCAAACCCAGCAAAGACCGGAAGTGGTGGAATCATGATAAAGGGCGTGTGTCACAATGGGATCATGTGAAGCGTCCGGCTGCTTTGCGTGCGCTCGTTTTGTATCCCTTAAACGCGCTGGTAGAAGATCAGCTACGCCGCCTTCGCCAAACCTTGGACAACGATCAGATCCGTGCGTGGCTTGATACTCAGCGGGGTGGAAACCGAATCACGTTCGGTCGTTATACCGGTTTGACCCCTATCTCTGGGATCGAGAACAAAGATAGAATGATGCGGCTCAAGGCTGAACTTACCACAATGGACACCGCTTACCAGCAGATCGTGGCAGGCGCTAGAGCCAGCGAAGAGGCTAAATGGTATTTTGCGAACCCGGACGGCGGCGAAATGTGGTCACGTTGGGACATGCAGGAGACACCGCCGGATATCCTCATCACCAACTACTCGATGCTGAACATCATGTTAATGCGTTCAATTGAAGCATCAATCTTCGACGATACCCGCCGTTGGCTTGAAAGCGATCCTTATAGAGATACAGATCGTCCCCTGCACGTTTTCCATTTGATTGTCGATGAGCTGCATGCTTATCGTGGAACTCCCGGCACTGAAGTTGCCTATATTCTTCGCTTAGTTCTGGATCGCCTTGGACTCGCTCCAGAATCACGTCAGTTGCGTGTCCTGACCACAACAGCCAGCCTAGGCGATGATGCCAAAGGCAGGAAATTCCTTAGAGAATTCTTCGGTCGAGACTTTCAGGATCCAAGCCGTTTTACCTTCATCACGGGAAGTCAGATTCCGCCAAAGAGAAATGCACGATTCAATCTCAGCAACTACGCAAAGTACTTCGCAGATTTTGCCAATCAAGTCCAGCGCGATCCCACAGACCCTATGCGTCCAATTGATCCAAATGAGCCAAAGGTGACGACGGCGATTTTGGAACTTACCCAACGCCTAGAGCGTTCCCCCAGAAAGCATCTGAGTCCCGACCTACGCTTGGGCGAAGCGTTGGACGAACTTGAAGTAGGCGATGCTATTCGCGATGCCGCGCAGACGAAGCTAGGCTCGGTACGTGCTGCTCAGATTCCCCACCTTGATGAGATATTGTTTGGTGGTACGGGCGAATCGATTTCTGATTCTATGCGTGGGTTGCTGCTCGCACTCGGTCTTTCAAAACAAGA
>Ga0163154_10004974_pt1 | contig 17191 bp, 15 predicted proteins | sample OliLakLV19MP9P1_FD_148649 | JGI IMG/M metagenome (GOLD analysis project Ga0163154, IMG submission 148649) | Freshwater microbial mat bacterial communities from Lake Vanda, McMurdo Dry Valleys, Antarctica - Oligotrophic Lake LV.19.MP9.P1 | ecosystem: Environmental > Aquatic > Freshwater > Lake >... | reverse complement strand
TTTTATTCGCCCTGCGGGATAGGCCGCAGCGAGACATAGCTGAGTACACGTTCACCAACGCATCGCCCCTGCCGCATCCCATTTTCAATCGCAGCGCGGAAGTGGATGCCGCCATACAGCCGCGAGATGGCTGCTTCATTGGCTGCCGCTTCAAATGAGGTATACGAATGCGGGGCTTCGCCGCGTAGGACATGCGTTTCGTCGGTGAAGGCCACTGTCCCGAACATCCGCGTCAGCACTTCCGCCGCCGCCGCGCTCACCACCGAATGGCCTGATGGATATTCAGGGAACGGCGGTGTTTGGATATACGGCTGCCAACTACGGCGGATATATTCGTGGATATACGTTTCTGGGCGCAGCAAATTAATCTGATATTTGAGCGACCAACACGAGATGAACGCATCACCCAGCGCCATACCGACCAGCGCATACATTTCCGTCGCCCGACTTAAGGGAAGATCAAGCTGCTCAACCAATTGATTTTCGATGCTCACCCAATGTCCGGCGGGTGTTCCGGTAATGCCGGGTGTATCCACCCACCAACGGGCAATCGCCTGCTGATCTTCGGTCAGGTTATCGCCGACTTCTCTGACTTCCAGTGCTTGTGCGTAGAAAGCCGAGCCTTCGTCGCTGCTAAAGTCCATATTAGGCTGCACGGCGCATTCATCGGCATAATATAAGGCGAAGGGGCGGATCGACCCCCAATACGGTTCAGCCGGACGTGTGCCTTCCGTCGTAGGTACCCATAACCCATCGCCGACTGGCAGTTCAAATTCCATCTCGCGGGTTTCGGCAAAGTTATCGCCAGCAATCCACTCGACGATCACTGCCGCCAATTCATCGCCATAATCCATTGAACGGCGCACAACGGCTGATTCGGTCTCTTTAATACGCTCTTCAGCCTGAATCTGGCGCAGTTCACGAATAGCGGTCACGGTTTCTTCGGACGGATTCGGGAATAAACTTTCGATGACTACCGAAAGCGCCGCATTCGCCACCGAAGCCCAGTCATACTCCAGCTCAAAATCTGGCAGTGGCATCTCTGGCATGTGCTGGATTTGCCCCGCGATGGAATAATTACCGGGTATACCATTCACAACCGATTCATAAGCCGTAATGCCAGCATAGGCATACATGCGAGAGGCGGCTGGCGCGTTGATAGCTTCTACCTCGATGCGGTCATAAAATAACTGCATCCACTCGACCACAGGCCTAGGATCCATCTCGGTTGCGTCGGGATACACATTTTGTGCTTGAACCGATATGCTTGCCAACAGCAAGCCACACAGGACAATCACAATCGTGAGTTTGCGATTTAAAAATGCCTTCATGGATTAATCTCCCCTTTTGTTTCTTCACCATCATCATGATAATCATATTTAAGTTATAAAGGGAAACAAGTTTAAATGCTGAACGCAAAACCGACGATTTCCCTATTTATAAGTTTTTTACAAGCTGGCGAACATGGCAAAATGGGATTGGCTGACTAAGCCACACACGCCTTATAACGGGCGCTTTATTGGGCGGGTACTGATAAAAGCCGCGCTGCTGTTTGTATTGATAAATCTGGCATTTGCGCTGCTCAAGCCGCTGCCCACTTTGGGGAAGCTGTCGTTTTATAATGTTATTGTGCTGGGGCGTGATCGTTTGCCCTATGGCGAAAGTCCAGCGCAGGATTACAGCCTGAGCCTGAACAATCTCCCGGCGATGTTCGCCTCGCACGAAATCAGCCGCCCCAAAGCAGATGACGAATATCGGGTTATTTTGCTCGGCGATTCTTCAACGTGGGGCTGGCTGCTGGAAAACGATCAAACCCTCACCGCACAAATCAACGTCGCTGAACTTCGCACAGATGACAACCGTCGCGTCGTCGCCTATAACGTCGGCTACCCGATTATGTCGTTGACGAAAGACCTAATGCTATTGGATTATGCGATGAAGTATCACCCTGATCAGATTATCTGGCTGATAACACTCGAATCCTTCCCGCGTGAAAAACAGCTTTATCCACCCATCACCCAAAACAACGCGCCCATCATTCGCCGTTTAATCGACAGCTACAACCTGAATTTAGACCCAAATGACTCGCGTTTGGTTGAACCGGATTTTCTAGGAAGTACCCTTATCGGGCAGCGCCGCGCTATCGCGGATTTATTCCGTTTGCAGCTTTACGGTTTCGCGTGGGCAAATACCGGGATCGACCAAAATATCCCAAGCGATTATCTATTACGTGCGTCTGATTTTGATGAAGATGTGAGTTGGCAAGATTATGCTACACCACAATCCCTCACAGAGAACGAACTGGCTTTTGATGTCCTACGCGCAGGCATTGAAATAGCAGGTGATGTCCCGATTGTGATCGTCAATGAGCCAATGTTTATCAGCGAAGGCCAAAACAGCGATCTGCGTTATAACGCTTTTTATCCGCGTTGGGCGTATGATGCTTATCACGACTTATTGCTTAACACCGCAGCGTCGGAAAATTGGCAGTTCATCGATTTATGGAACATCCTGCCTTCAGCCGATTTCACCGATAGCCCCGTCCATATTACCCCTGAAGGTGCGAGGCGTTTAGCAGAGGGACTTATTTCGCTTATTGAGTCTGCACCCTAAAAGTGTTATCTCATCATAAGTACTTGGAATTGATTGTGAAAAATATCATAAACAAATAAGAGGCATTGTAATGTAAAAAGGCCGGACAAATGTCCCGATTTTGTCCCCAAATGCAGTGTATATTATTTAAAAGTCTCCGAGTCGGAAACTTTTGATGAGAATCTCGATATTCGTTATTAAAAATAAGCGTTTTTTGAGAGGTAAAGTAGTTGCGGGGTGATTAAATTTCGGCTATAGTAAGGCGTAGTTCGAGTTTGTAATGATGATTTGAACATTTAACATTTGGTTGTTAGGCAACAAAAAAGCGCGACATTAAAGTCCCGCGCTGATTTGTCGCACCGGCAAGACCCGGCAATCGACACTTACAGTATACCACGATTTTTAAAGGTTACGAGGGTGTCTTCCGGGAAAATACGGGAGATGCCTTTTTTATTACCCGGCGCTCATGCGCTGTAAAGCACAAAAGCTCGCCTCCAACGTCAATCGGGACGAGCTTTCTCTAGGGATTGTGCTTTGTCATTTGTTGGTGACACACCCATTTGAGTTGGTGATCTCAATGGGTAAAGAAATGAAGGTCTCTATTTAGAGACAAACATCTCTCAAAATTTCTTTCGCTAAGAGTGCTAGTAACACTCTTAACAGCTTGGGTGAACACTTTAGAAAGTGACCCAAATTAACCAAACCTATAATGAAAAATACTTCTGATTTAACTGACCTACAACGGAATTTTTCGATTTTTTGGCAAAAATCCGCCCAAAACGGCGGAATTTTTCGATTTTTTTCCGAATTTTCCGCGATGCTCGATTGGTCGATCATTCCGCTGCGCGGCGATTCTGACCCATCAAATCCCAAAGCGCCTGCCCTACCCTCTTGGAAAATCTATCAACAAAAACCTCCGAGTCGGAGACTTTTGAAGGCTTGGTTTGAGGGTCATCCTAACCGCGTAGTTGGCATCATCACTGGGCGAGTCTCGCATCTGGCCGTCCTCGATATTGATAATCCACAACGCGCCCAAGACTTCATGTGCCAATGCCCAGACTTAGCCCAAACCCTCACCGTCCGTTCTGGGAATCGCCAACTGCCGCACTACTACTTTTACGTACCTGATGAATTGACCGTGCCAGCCCGTCATGCGGATGGGGTTGATCTGCGGAGCGATGGGCAGTATGTGGTCGCCTTTGGATCAGTCATCAATGGGCAGTGTTGGCAACTGATGAACGACCTTCCACCGCGTCCACTCAATAAAGACGATTTGGCGCGTTTGCTGGCTTTCATAGGCTCTTCATCCGTACCCCAGAAGTCCAACTCCGCAAAACCGCCTTTATCGTCGATTCAGCCGCTATCGCACATCGTCGATACAACGGATGAAGCACTGGTTAAGCGCTATCGCCAATCGGCCTATCAGATCGGGCGGAATAACGCGCTTTTTGCGACAGCCTGCTATGCCCGCGATCACGATTGGTCAGAGGCCGATGTTTGCCGCGCACTCATCCAACCGCATATTGCCCAACCGCCACCGCCCAAGCATGAGCCAGAGACAGCGCTTCAGCGCCAGGCTGAAGCGCTTGCCACGATCAACAGCGTGTTCAACCGTCCCGCACGGGCTGATCGTCCGATGGCCTTTGCGCCGCAACTGCCGAATGCGCTGCGCGAGAAGCTGCTGCAACTCAAGTTGGATAACGTCGCTCGTGTCCTCGATGGCTTGTTGATGGTGGGCTATAAGGCAGGCCAAAAGTTTACGGCATCTCAGGCGTATCAAGCACTTGGTCAGTTGGGTATTGGTCGCAACACAGTCTATGCCGCGCTTAAGGCGGTGGTCGATGCCGGGCGCTCGCTGACCGGGCAGGCCGCGCCGCCTTCCCCCCCGCACCCCCTCTTCCCGGATGCTAACGCTGCCATGCGCTACGCTGATGTGACCAAATTAATGCGTTTTGGTAGGGTCGCAAAGCCGGGAAAAATAGCGGGCCGCCCTGAACATCACCATGAGATGCCTTCGATTGAGGTGTTATGTGAAGCCCTTGAAGTCAAAGCGCAAGGTGGCGACACACTCCAAGTTGCGGATTTAAAGTCGCCAACCGCCTATCGTTCTGCCCTCCATACCGCCCTAATTCGCCGCCGTCCCGGACAGTATTCTCGCCGCTGGCAAGGTGGGCGTTTGGGTGTTTCTGAAGAAAGCTGCCGCCGCTATGAGCGCCAAGCCGGTGTGGTCGCCCAGCCTATTTTCTATACCCGCTCGGTTGATTGGCGTACTGTCGATAGCGTCATCCCCGACGAACCTATGCCCGGTGGCTTTATTGAAGATGAGCAGGGCAAGCGTTATCCGGCGCTGCGGTTGCTGGCGAAAAAGCTGCTGGCACTGCGGCATGTCCTTACCTATAAGCAGCAAGATGCCAATCATTATCACCTCCCTAGTCCGACCTCAAAAGTCTCCGACTCGGAGGTTTTTGCGCCGCTTGATAATTCTCAAAAGTCTCCGAGTCGGAGGTTTTTGCAGCAGCCGACCTTTTCAAAAGTCTCCGAGTCGGAGGTTTTTGCACCGCTTGATAATTCTCAAAAGTCTCCGAGTCGGAGGTTTTTGCAGCAGCCGACCTTTTCAAAAGTCTCCGAGTCGGAGGTTTTTGCGCCGCTTGATAATTCTCAAAAGTCTCCGAGTCGGAGGTTTTTGCAGCAGCAGTCGCTTATTTCTGATAGTCACTCTGGGCAGTCCTCACCTCCATCAAGCGATGTAGGTGCCGCTGAAGCCTGTGCGGATCGGTTGTATGATGCGCTCCGCCGCCTCAATCCAAAGAAATCAATCACGCGCAAAGCCGCCTTAGCGCTTACGCAGGAATTTGGAATACGTCTGGTAGATCGTGCTGTGCGGATGCTTATCCGTCGGGAGGATTTATCGAATCCGGGGGGCTTTGTGCAGGTGTGGCTGCGCGGGGAACGCTTGGCAGCGGGTTTATCAACCAGCGACGCTATTCCGACTTCACCGCCGAAATATCCATCATCCGAATCGACCCCAACGCTCTCGCGTGACGAGTGGCTTAAGAAGTTGTTCGGCTCTTAAAAACCTCCGAGTCGGAGACTTTTGGAAAGATCAGAACGACTCGAAAACCTCCGAGTCGGAGACTTTTGAAAAGGTTAGAACGACTCGAAAACCTCCGAGTCGGAGACTTTTGAAAAGATTAGAACGACTCGAAAACCTCCGAGTCGGAGACTTTTGGAAAGATCAGAACGACTCGAAAACCTCCGAGTCGGAGACTTTTGGAAAGATCAGAACGACTCGAAAACCTCCGAGTCGGAGACTTTTGAAAAGATCAGAACGACTCGAAAACCTCCGAGTCGGAGACTTTTGAAAAGATTAGAACGACTCGAAAACCTCCGAGTCGGAGACTTTTGAAAAGATTAGAACGACTCGAAAACCTCCGAGTCGGAGACTTTTGAAGATAGTGTTGTGATTTTGGACTAGCCGATGAAGTTGTCGATCTTGTCTAAAACTTGTCGAACTTCAGCGATCATTTGGCGGATTTGGTTTTTAGTCGCATCGTTGGACTGCCCTACCCCATCGTGCAAAGACATCAATTCTTTGAGTTTTCGCATTAAACTCGCCTCACTTGTCTTCAAAAACATCCTCGACCCCTCTTTGCGCGTCGGATCTGTCAGCAGGGTAGGGCGGTCTGGTTTCATATTTGCCAAATCCGAATCTTTCCGAGTCGGAAATTTTTGCGCGATTTGGCGCACCTTGGCGACGGCTTCATCCATCTTTAATTCAGCCAATCGCAGCAGCAAGTCTTCCGGCAGATTAAGATCGTCAGCGGTTGTCCAAACTTCAGGGTGCAGCGAAAGCAGCTTTCTGGAACGGTTGAAGATGGTTGTACTCTTTGCCCCCAGCGCGTTAAGGAGCTGCTCACTCTTACCATGCGGCACCGGCAAGTTGCCTACCTGGGCATAATAATCGCGCTCTGTCCTAAAGGTGCTTAAAGGCAGAAACGTCCTCGGCTTCTTCTCGTGCGTCTCCCATAAATCCATCAACAGCAGGGCATACTGACGGGCTTTGCTGATCGCGTTGAGATCAGCACGGGCGCTGTTTTCGCTGGCTTGCCGCCATAAGTTAAGCTGCTTAACCTCCCGTGCGGGTATCTTGCTCCAACGCGCCTGTTCATTAGGCACACCCGGCTTACCGTCAAAAAAAGAATGGAGTAGATGAAAGGCCAGCCAACGGCGCTCCCCAGTCTCCAATTGATAGTGGTTTCCTTCGAGCAAGTTGCTGCTTAGAGGAATAACCGTAATGGGATTTGTAAGATTATCACGGCGGATACTGACCGCTAGATGAATCACTTGTAGAAAGGCCGTCTCCACTGGACCAGCCGTCGGGCTGCGGTCTTCATTGTGTTCTTCGCTGAGGAGATACATCTCCAGCGGGAAGGGCGATTGGCGTTCTTCAATGACGACTTTGTACCACGCATCAAATAAATCCAGCATCATCGTGGGACTGCCGTTCCAACGCTGCCGCACAACTGACGGAATTACACGGCGCGGTTGAAGTGCATCGGGCTTAATCTCAAAAATACTAATCGGCTTAATGCGTTCTGTGCGGGCATCAATAGCATCAAGCCTACCAAAGATTTCGCTGTCCAGATCAGTAAAAGACTTATCAATCGTCACGCTGCCGCTGTTATCGCCAAAGGCTGCATCGGCAGATTGGCGGAAGTCACGTTTTGCCATAGGTTTTAGATCGCCTCCGCCATTTCGACCATTTGCCACGCCTCAGTCGCGGCGCGGGTATCTGGCGCAAAGTTGAACAAAATCTTACGAGCAAACGAGGCTTGATTCCATACTGTCGCCAGCTTGATTGCAGGCCAGACCAGCTTGCCAAACTTCTCTTGCAAAATCTGGATACCGTAATCGTCGGAGGATGTACCGACTCGATACATCGTCGGGATAATTCCGCCCACTTGCACATCCGCCAGCCCAACATGCCGCCGCGCTTTAGAGGCTTCATCTTTGCGCTTCAGGCTTTCGATGAGGCCGTCAAAACTGAGCGATTCACACTTAGTAGGATAGAGGATGGCATCTGTTGCCATATAAATACTGCCATGCAGCAGTGACGGGGTAGGCGCGGTATCGAAGATCAAAAAGTCGATTTCATCCTGCAATTCCTGAAAACGATTGCGGACGACCATCACATCCGACACCATCAACGGAATGACGCGGGTGGAAGCATCCGACGGCACAACGAACAATTGACCTGTAGCGGGCTTGTTCGCCAGTTGATAAACTTCCGGCGGCACAAGGCGTAGTGCTTTGGTAAAGGGCAGGTCACGCACGAGCAAATCATGCAGCAGCGGCTCTTTTTGCAGCCCTAAAGCGATGGTGGCATGGCCTTGCGGGTCGGCATCCACCAACACCACGCGCTTACCACGAAGCGCCAATCCCGCCGCGATATGTGTCGCCAGAGTGGTCTTGCCCACGCCGCCTTTTTCATTCAATAAAGTGAGTACTCGCATCTTACTTTTCCTTGTCGGTATTATTTATCGTTGATAAGCGACGACTAGGCCGATTCACTTAAATCCTTCTGGAGCGTTTCGCCAATAATGGCTTTTCGCTGACCAGATCGTAACCGAGCATTTGGCTCGTCGCTTTCGCTTGATGACTAATCAGTTTGGCGATTCCCCACACGATATTGCGTGCCATTTCTTCGGTGACGGTTTCGGCTTCCAGCAATTTATCGGTTGCCAAACGTTCCGCCAGCCCGGTATAAATCAGCGCGTATTGTCCAAAATGGTCGCGTGGGTTTTGCTTAGGTTCAATACTCAGTTCTTTACGAAGTTGCGCCGTCGTCCGATCCCACAATCCCTTATAAAGTTTTTCTGTCGTTTGCACATAAATGGTGGAGGGCGCATTGAGGACGGCAGCCTTAAGCGCTTCAACAAAGTCCTTGCGCGTAACCATGTCTTGCGAGCGCTCTTCAATCCAATGGTCGGTTTTGCCGTCGCGCCGATATTGGTCTATAGCGCGATCTATCGAACGGAAAAGGCCGAGTTCGGGGTTTTCGGTTTCTTCAAAGCGCTCTTTACCCACCCGTGCCAACCATAACTTCATCGGCTCAGCTTTAGGAGAGGGGATCGATTGAATCAGGCGGAGGGCTTGTTCGCTGTTCACGACATCGGTGAATCTTTTTTTGCCATCAAGGGCGATGAGCTTCAACTTCTCACAATCTATGAGAGTTTCGTTCCCTTCGTCTTTGAGGCGATTTTTTAAACTGTGGTAGTAGTTTCGGGCGGTCTTAAAATCGACATCTAATAATTCCGCAACAATATCGATCACGCTGTAATACCATTCTTCTTTGTTCCACTCTTTGCGAATATTGTTGCCGTCGATTAAATCACCAGGGACAAGTTGGCTCATGTTTCCCTCAATTAACTGTTATATGAAGTGAATTTCGCCTGAAACTACTAGATTTTACTGATATTTGAAAAAATGTCAAACAATCGACCTGCTCTATACAAATAGGTCATTTTATGATGAGATGCAGGGGCTTATTTTTTTGACACAAGAGGGAAGATGACCGAAAAAACCAATGACGCACTGCGCGATTTAAGCCGTTCCACGCTAGCATTTTATGAGCGCTTCGGCGTTCATCCCACTTTAGACGGCGCGACCAAAGTATTCCGTGAAGAAGTGGATGAGTTTATCGAAGCCGCCCACGACGGCACGAATAAAATTCATATCGCGGAAGAATCCGCCGATGTGATCGTGACCGTGATCGGTTTGTGTAAAGCGGCAGGGGTTGATACAGAACACCTGATTGAGCAGATGTATGCGGTCATCGCCAAAAATGATGCCAAAACGCACGAAACTCATATTTACAGCGAGGGCAAAATCCGGCGGCGCAATCCGAAGTAATGAGTGATGAGCAATGAGTGAGGAGTCCATGCAAACGTGCGTGATTTGTCGAGTCGTTGAATTTTAAGCTAAGCACTGATAGCCGAAAGCTAGAAAAATGCTCCAAAAACTTAGAACCCTTGCGCGTCAGGTCAAGGATGAATTGAACGTTTATCGACTGGTGTTAAAGCATGAAGAAATACCTTGGTTGGCGCGGGTTTTGTTAGGCGCGGCGATTGCCTATTTTGTCTCGCCGATTGATCTCATCCCGGATGCGATTCCCGTGTTGGGGCAGTTGGATGATTTGCTGATCGTGCCGGGCTTGGTCGCACTAGCGCTGCGAATGGTACCGAAGGAGGTGGTTGAAGAATGCCGCCTGAAGGTCAAAACTGGCGATATTTCGGAAAATCTACGTTGATGTTACCGCCACTTGGCGAATTTACGGTTTCTCCTCATCTTGAATTAAAGTAGTCCATCAACAGTAAAGTGAAAACAGCGTATGAAGGATTATCTATGATCGTGAATTCGATGCAGGATGGATGGGAAGTCATCTATCAACGTTCACACGCATTGTTGGCGGCTACTTTAGTCTCTTATTGGCATCAAGCACTCCGCCCGGAGCGCTGGACGGAAACGTTGGTGGCGATTGCACAACATGACGACCAAGAGAATTATTGGGAAGGTTCGCGGCAGCTTTCAGACATTGGCGCACCGCTCGACTTCACACAGATTGATATAGATACGAATAAGATCAAGGCGCGTTTTACTATTGAGAATGGGGAACAGCAGAGTTTATGGATTGCGCTGATGCTTTCTCGCCATACCAGCTTTCTATATGAAGCGATGCGCGGGCAAGATGCTGCCTTAGACGAATTTCTGGATGAGCAAATAGCGAATCAAAAACTTTGGATGAAAGTGGTGGGGGTTTCTAAAAAAGAGACTGATCAGGCGTATGCAATCGTGGGATGGGCGGATCGTCTGTCGCTGATTTTGTGTAAGCGTGAACTGCCGGATGGGGAACGTTGGCTGGATATTTGTAACGGGCCAGATGACCAACTCTACCGCGTTATGCAGCAAGCAGACAATACGGTCAAACTTGATCCTTGGCCTTACGAAGTTAATCGGGTGACATTTTCTGTAGAAACCCGCAAGCTCAAACAGCTTAAATTTGAAAGCGATATCGCGTTTAGAAAGGCCATACAAGAGGCGGAAGTTGAAAAGCGTGAATGGGAGTTTGTGAAATGAAAAAAGCGCAGTTTTCTGCGCTCTTTTCGAAAAATTTTATTTAAAATGTCTTATTTTTAGACTGCGTGGGAAAGTAGGCCATTGATGCCCGCTTTTCTTGTGAGGAAAGAAAATGTCCAGCAATCAAACTGATGGGTACCGACAGGACAACCCATGCTGAAAGGAGAGTAATTACGCTGGAAAAAGAGAACATGGTTCTGTCCTTTTTTACGTTTTTCATAATTCACTTCATTATGCCATGTAATTTAACATATGGGGTTAGAATTCCGAAACTTTAGGAAACCTTGATTAACGCTTCCCATATTTATCTAACCTTGTCTTTACTTTAACACAAAATCAGTGAATCCAAAAGCGCCGTTTGTCACGGCACTTTTAGTTATTTTCTTCACAAACTTTAGGGCTTAGAACTTGAGTTTATCAGCCCATTCGTCCACTTGTTTATTGGCTTCATCTTGGGTGATGCCGTAGCGTTCCTGAATTTTGCCAGCCAGCTTTTCGCGCTCGCCATTCATCTGCATCACTTCATCGTCAGTCAAGTCGCCCCAACGTTCACGCACGTTGCCGGTAAGCTGCTTCCAATTGCCAGCGAGTTTGTTCCAGATTGGTGAATTAGCCATTTTTGTTTCTCCTTAAGTAGCTTGCGTTGTTCAGATGTTTTTAGATTACCTTAATCACTATCAAATTGACCCAAATAGGAACTAAAAAACCTCTAACAGCCTCATCTAGGGTTTATGTCGATGGATGCTATAAAATGAGAGACGTGTTTAGTATCAAAGTTTTGCTCACCCTAGATGTTGCGAAAGTGAAGGGTTCATGCGCGAAAAAATCACAGCAGGTATCGCTTTATTTTTATTGTTGATGAGCGTTTATCTGTTGACATATCGCGGCTTGCCCATGAGTGGTGACGAGATTTTTATTTATGACAGCGCGACCAGCTTCGCCCAACGCGGGGACTTATACCGCGTTTACGAATATAACACCGTCGTCAGTCCGCCGAATCGATTAATCCCTAATGCAGACGGCTCGCCCTGGCTGCAACCCGTACAAGAGCCATTAATGGCGGTGCTGATTTCGCCTCTTTTAGGCTTTGCGCGGGCAATTGACGGCATCGGGACGATGCACATTGTCTGGTTATTTAATCTCGTGATTACGGCGCTGACCGCAATTAGCCTGTATGCGATTGCGCTGCAATGGGGCTATTCGATCCGTGTGGCGTGGGTTTTAGGTTTAAGTTATGGTATCGCCACCAACGCATGGTTTTATGGACGGCTCTTATTTCGGGAACCCATCACCGGACTTTTCCTCCTATGGGCTTTTGCCGCTGCTTTTACTCTCCAGAAAGCATGGGGAAGCCGCCGAATTCCTTATCGAACTGGTGCATTATTGATCGTCAGCTTTGGGCTGGCGTTTTTAACCAAAGTGGCTTCACTATTATTTTTACCCGCGCTGCTGATCGTCCTTTTGCCACCTTTATCCATGATCTGGAAGCGTTGGCGCATGGTGAGCGTCTTAGTCGGCTTGATGTTCGTATGTAGTATCTTCTTTATTCTTATCATGAGTAATAGCGATTTGGGTCAGCGTTATGCGCTTTCCACTTGGACTCAGCGCTTAACCAGTATTCAATGGGCGTATGTGCTGGAAAGCATCTTAGGCTATCAATTCAGCCTAGGGCGCAGTCTGTGGCTTTACTCGCCAATTTTGTTAGCAGGACTCTTCGGCGCAAGGCGCTTGATAGGGGAGGGGGAATGGCGATTAGTCGCTGGCGTGGTCGTGACGCTTTTGCTCTTGAGCGCGTGGTACGGAATCTCGCGCTGACGGTGGATTGGCTCGGCGGGTGGGGCTGGGGGCCGCGTTATCTTATCCCACTGCTGCCGCTGTTGATGCTGTGGGTTTTGCCCGTGATTCCGCGCCTGACCACTTCCATGCGCCGCCTCGCTTTTGGGGGACTCGTGGCGTTGGGGGCGGGTATCCAATTCTTAGGGATGGCGGTGCCGCTTTCTAATTACTACACCGATTTATTCTTGAACAACAAGATTTATGATTATGCGCTGATTTATAGTGACCGCGCCGCCGTCGATGCCCAATGGGGATGGATGGACGCAATCTGGGGATGGGAATGGTCGCCGATTCGCTATCATCTCACGCGGCTCAACTTTTCTCGACTGGATATTGCTTGGGCGGCTGTTGACGGATGGATTGCACCTGCTTTAGCCTTGAGCAGTTTATTGTTAATCTGCGTTTGGCTCTATTTCAATATTCGTACCAACGTCCTGATCTCACGTCTGATGATTGTCGTGGCGGCGATTTTATTGAGTCTCTCGCTACGTATGGGCTTAAACGCCTTACGTCACGATCCTCGCGTTATCGGCGACTATACCGATGTAGATGCTTTGGTACATCAGCTTAACACTATCGCCCGTTATGATGAAGCCGTTTTCATTGACCGCCATCTCTATACGCCGATCTTCATGAATGCGTTCAAGCCGCTTATCCCGGTGGTCACGCTGGCTTATGCCCCCGGCGAGTCTTATGACGCACAAGGGCCGCAGGTGATTTCGGATGATCTGATAGAGCAGGCTGGCTATGAGAATGTCTATGGGCTCGATTGGTTTGGAGAGCAGCGCTCATCAGGGTTTGACATGGATAATTATATCTGGCTTGTGACCAGCAGCAGCCCGTTTGAAGCGGATAAACGCCGCCCGATTGAGCGCTATCTTGTTGAGCATTACTTCCCAGTGCAGGAAATCAGCACATCGCCCCGCGCAAGAGCGATTCGGTTTTATATGTTCCCAGCGCCGATAGGCGAACCTGCTAACCCAACTGTTGCTTCTTTTGGCGGATTGCTGCGCCTTACTGGAGTTGATTTGCCGCTTGGGAATGTTTCCTATCCCAATCCAGACCTGCCGCTTTCGCTCGTATGGCAGCCAGAAGCGGCGATGACGATGGATTACAACATCAGCTTGTTTTTGCAAAATGAAGCAGGCGAAACAGTATGGCAACACGATGGACAGCCACAGGCCACCTTCGGTTATACCTCGCGTTGGCAAGTCGGCGAACAATACCGCGATAATTATCTCGTGCCGCTTTCTCTATTGCCCAATGGCATATATCATTTGATGGTCGCCGTCTATAATTGGCAAGATCAGCAGCGGCTTGCGGTTACAGCCACACAAGATAATGCCTTTTTGGTGACGGAGATGGTTGTTCGATAGGCTAACAAGGGGTGTAACGGTCTTATAGCCAATAAAAATGCTGTAACAGTTTTCAAGCAAGCATTTCTCTGCTACACTTAGCCCTTAACAAGTCCTTTAAAACATACGAGCGATCTGCCCGCGCTATCTTCAGCAGTCCGTCGCGGAGCTTCAATACATTATGAGTCAAAATAAAAGACCAAGCAGAAAAGTACAGCTTGACACAGACCAATTAGCCTTTGCCAAAGAAGTGGCAAAGCAGCTTGGTGAAACCGATCAAGTTCCGAAACGTCAAATTCAACTGCTTATCGGTAAGTTAGGCATCGAATTTGTGCAGCAAGTTCTTGACGAAACATTTGTTGTCGAGGCGAATGGCGGCATGATGGTCGCCGATAGAGCGCGCAAGCGCACCGTTGGCGGTGTATTCTTTCAGGTCGCGCGCGAAAAATTACCGCAAGAGCAGCGTGACATCATCTTTTTTAACTGGCGTGTCGCTCTGCGTCAGCACTATGAATCAGAAGCAAAACGTTTACCTTTCACTTGGAAAGAACGCAAGGCCATCATCGCGCCGCTTCTGGAAAATCAAGGAGAAGTGAGAGACGTGAAAATTACCCTGCTAGGACAACCCGGCGCGATTGAACGCCGTAAGAATCTCGTCATTACCACGCTGATAGAGCAGCGCATCGAAGTGCCTGCCATGCCAAGTGGTGTTCCGCCTCTTCCTACCGACCCAACCACTTATGTGGTGTATATCAGCTCTAAACAATGGGAACAGGTTGAAGACCATGTCGGCAATGCTGAAGACCCCATGTTGATTGAAGGGTTTTGTGCCTACGATTCCGAAGTCAATGGGGTGACGATTTATGCCACCTATGTTTCTACCAAAAAGTTAGATCAGCGCGAGAAGAAACAAGCGAGAAGCGCAGCCAAGCAAGCAGCGATGAAATCACAGACGAAAAAAGAGCCTCAACCCAACGGCGAAAAACCCGCTGCCGAAAAGCCTGTTGCCGAAAAGTCTGCCGATAAAGCTCCCGATAAACCCAATAACAAGCCCAAGAAGCAGCCTCCCGTGGCTGCCGTCGCCCCCGTCGCACCTGTGTTCACTATTCCCGATAATGTCCCCCCTGCGGTTGCTCAAAAACTAACCGATCTCTATACCGCTGCGGCCATGTTCCGTCAGAAAATCGCTTTGTTGGAGGCTAAACCCACCAGCCAGCAAGCCGGTTTAGATATGACACAAAAGCTGCTTAAAAATACCGAAAAACAGATTGAAACGCTCGAAAAGCAGTACGCCAACAATTAAAAACCAATCAGGACTTTCGCTCACCTCACCCCCCGGCCCCCTCTCCAATACTTGGAGAGGGGGAGAAAAACGCATCTTGAAGTCCCCTCTCCATGCAATGGGGAGGGGATTTAGGGGTGGGGTAAATGCGTGAGCGAAAGTCCTAAAAATATAAAAGACACACTGGGTTAATTATGCCAGTGTGTCTTTTTTCAATAAAAACTTCAAATTTTTGTAATTGGTAAAATGGAGCAAGCTTACCCCCAAAAGGGGTGGGCGGCGATGTTGCGAGCAGTGCGCCGCCCCGTGTACAACGAATCTGTTCTTGGGGAGAACGGAGGATATTTGTAAAGTGAGTTGGGCTTAGAACGCACCCTTGCCTTTAAGCAGCGCGGGGACGGTTCTAAACAGGATTTGCAGATCAAGCAAGAAGCTGTAGTTCTGGATGTAGTACAAATCCTGATCGGTGTTCAGGTGGCACGGCTTATCGCTGCGCCCATTGACCTGCCACCAACCAGTAATGCCCTGCGGCACAGCGAAGCGTTGACGCTGCCAAGGTTGATATTCTTCCACCAACCAAGGGAGTTCTGGGCGCGGCCCCACGAGGCTCATATCGCCCAAAATCACATTGATGAATTGTGGCAGCTCATCCAAGCTGGTCTTACGTAGGATGCGCCCCATGCGGGTGACACGCGGGTCATTGCGATGCTTATGAATGGTGTTGCCATCAATATCGGTGACGTTAAGCTGGGCTTGCAGCGCTTCGGCATTAACGACCATCGAACGGAATTTGTACATTTTAAAGAGCTTGCCGTTTTCGCCCACGCGGGTTTGTTTGAAGAAAACGGGGCCATCACTGTCCATTCTAATGGCGAGTGCAATCGCACCCAGAACGGGCAGGATTAGGAGCATAAGAACGGATGAAACAACGACATCAAAGGCACGTTTGACCATGCGCTGCTGTGGCGTAAGTGCCGTATCCCGCAGGTTGATAAGTGGCAGACCGCCCAAATCAGCGACAGTAGCGCGATAGAGCGCAAGGCTCAGGTAGCTCGGTACAACACGTACCTGTACCGGCAGCGATTGCAAGTCCATCACGATTTGATTCAATTTGTCATAAGAGCGATGGGGCAGGGCGACGACGACTTCTTCAATGCCATTCTGCTCCACAATCCGGCGCGTTTCGCTCAGATTACCCACAACAGGTAAATCACCATAAACGCCGCGTTTTTCGTCATCCAAAAACCCGAAAATTTCCATGTTAGAGGTAGAAGGGCGGATAATATCCACCACCTGCTTGCCAAGTTCATTTGCGCCGATAATCAACAATTTTTGCGGCGCAGCGGCGCGGTTCTTCGGGATGACATAGCGCGACACGCGGGAAGCAACGCGCCAACCGATGAGCAGCATAGCATCAATTACAAAGAAGGAAACCGTAAAACTGCGCGGGAGCAGCATATCACTCAGATACAAAGTTCCCAGCAAAATCAGCGTGGAAAGCCCAACCGCGATAAAAACTTTGCGATCTTCTTCCATGCCTTCATGAGTGCGGTTCGGGTCATAAATGGAAAGAAGGAAAAAATTAACCGTCCATACTAATGCCGCAAACGCGAAGACGATGCCTGGTGTACGAGTCGCCCCTTCAGCGGCATAAAAATCTAGGACTCCCCCCGCCAGTAGCAGTGCAAACTGGGTGAGGGTTATATCGACAAGATACGATACTAAGGCATAATTCGGGCCACGACGGTGTGCCGGATAGGTAAAGGCTTTTTGATGAACACGTTCTTGATGAAGAGGTGCTGCTTTCTTTTCTGCTTGCATGTCTTATTCTCCCCTGAATAAAGACTTTCTCACATTGGTGTGAATTCTCTCGCAACGAATTCACATGACACGAAAGTCAGAATAGCATACCTTTGCTCAGTAACGACCTCCCCCTCGGCAAAAAAGGGAGTAAAGTACCGATAATTTACGTGATTCATGGAATATTTAC
>Ga0163154_10004970_pt1 | contig 17199 bp, 12 predicted proteins | sample OliLakLV19MP9P1_FD_148649 | JGI IMG/M metagenome (GOLD analysis project Ga0163154, IMG submission 148649) | Freshwater microbial mat bacterial communities from Lake Vanda, McMurdo Dry Valleys, Antarctica - Oligotrophic Lake LV.19.MP9.P1 | ecosystem: Environmental > Aquatic > Freshwater > Lake >... | reverse complement strand
ATTAAAAACAGTGACGTACAACGAGCGGTTACTAAATTAAATAACCGTCCACGAAAACGTCTTAACTATTTAACGCCACGGGAATTCTTAGAAAAAGAAGGTGTGCGATTGAGGTGATTATTTACTCCGACCTTCCCTTGAAAGAACTACGGTCTAAAAAACTTACAGTCACAATATTACCAACCTGGGCCAACACTAATTTATAAGGCCAAGCTTTTTAGAAAACTCCATCTCATCGCCTGACTTCACGACTGTAAAACCTAAAGATTTAGCTAGTTTTATGCTTGGTAGGTTATTTTTGTCGGCCTGGTAAAGCACCTCCCTAATATTTCGTGCTTCTAGAAGCTGAAGTAGCCCACCAAGAACCCTCTTACCATAACCTTGTCCTTGTTTCTCTGGGACCAGCCACATACCCACTTCAGCTATATCTCCTGGTTCAAAGTTGGGAGATATCAAACCAATAAACTCATCCTGGTCGAAGACAACAAATTCTTGCTTGTGTCCCATCTTGTGTTTCTCTACGGCATCTACAATCCAAACTTTCGTTTCAGCTTCAGTTTTAAAATCAAAGAAATACTCAGCGACATTTCCTCTAATCGCTCCATGTATCATAGACACATCAGCTACAGACAATGGCCTCCAGTCCAAATCATTAATAACAAAAGTTTTACTTTTCATTTTGTATTTTATGTCTTAGATTATTATTAGTATCGCAAACCAAAGTATCTTTCAAACAAAACTTCACTCCCATCACTGGTGTTACCGTCAGTCCCAATCGGTAATTGTTTGATATTTGCTGGCCAAGGCATCGGTAATTTGCCCGTAAAGGCTTTCCGTCCAAACAGGACGTCCGCCACACCCGCACCGGCGCTACCCGGCAACCACACCACCATCAGTCCGTCCCAGCTTTCTAATTGTTCAGTAATAATTAAAGGCCTGCCAGTAACTAATACAACGACCACCTTGTTGCTGACTAATTTTAAGCGCTCAATCAAATCTAAGTCCTCAGCTGATAGACTAGGGTTTGGATTATCTCCCCAGCCTTCGGCATAAGGCTTTTCTCCAACGACAGCAATGCCAATATCAGCCTTTTCTGTGTTCGATCCAAATTCAGCCTCTGCACTATAAATAATTTCCGTATTGGCACTTGCTACAGATTTTATGCCGGCCAATATAGAAGTCGATTCTGGTAACCAGTTACCATCTATACCCTGCCACTCGATAGTCCAGGCTCCGGCTTGTAAGCCCACATTGTCAGCGGAGGCTCCAGCGACATACAATTTTTTGGCACTAGGCGAAAGCGGTAACAATTTATTTTTATTTTTTAGTAACACTGCCGACTCGGCTACCACTTTTCTAGCCAAAGCTTGTTGTTCAATTAAATTTATTTCAACAATCTTCTCAGGCTCCAGGTCAAACAATCCCGCCGCAAACTTGGCTCTTAAAATTCTTCTCACAGCGTCATTGATTCGACTCTCTGTAATCTCTCCCCTAGAGACTGCTCGTCTCACATTTTTGACAAAGGCTTTATAATCAAACGGGAGCATTACCATATCTACTCCAGCATTGATGGCGATGACAGCACTGTCGTAGTCGTTTTCAGTAATTTCATAAACACCGTACCAATCTGATACTACAAAACCAGTGAAGCCCAAGTCTTCTTTCAACACTTTGTTTATCAAGTTTGATTCAGCGGCTATTTTTGTCTCACCCCATTTATTTAGTCCCACCATAATACTCATAACTCCAGTATCAATGGCCTGCTTAAATGGCGGCAAGTATATTTGCCTCAAAGCAGCCTCATCGGCTAGAGTAGTTCCTTGATCAATTTTAAAGTTCTCATTACTCGAAGTATTCCATTGCATTGAGCCCAAACCAATAAAGTGTTTTGGCGTGGCTAGTACGGAAATATATTTCTCGTTCTTACCATTTTTTTGTAAGCCTTCTATATAAGCGCTACCAAGAACTCCAGTCAGGGTCGGGTCATCAGAAAAAGTCTCGTAAACTCTACCCCACCGAATGTCTTGCGGCAGATCGTAGGTCGGTGAGTAGTTCCAGTTGACCCCTGTCGCCAAGAGTTGGTCCCTAGTGGCTACAGCCACTTCTCTTACTAAATCTGGATCACCGGTCGCTCCTAGGCCAATAGCATGAGGAAACACAACAAACCCGGGCACGTTACTATGCCCATGAATCGCGTCGACGCCATAAAAAATAGGGATCCCTAAACGAGATTTTATAGCCTCTACTTTAAATCCTTCTACCATTTCTTTCCAGCCATCAATCGTATTATTTTCTGGCTTGCCACCAAAACCACTTAGTAAAGCGCCTAAACCATACTGACTGATATCGGAAATATCTTTTAAACTATTTTTTTCTACCAGCGTCATCTGACCAATTTTTTCATCCAAAGTCATGTACGACAGCAAGTTTTCAATTCGATCTTCAATAGAGGCCGTAACATCTTTAAACAGTGGGCTTGGCGGTACCACTGATACCATTTGCTGATTAGAATATTGCACAAGCAACCACACTAAAAAAACAGCAGCAGTTGTACTTACTAAGACCAGTGATAATTTATTCATTTACCCATTATATCAAATTTGTTGGTATGAGACTTGTCCAAGCAACTTTCTGGCTGTCTTAACATACTGTAAACAATCTTATTTTGAACTAACAAACGAGCTCCAAGGCCTTCACTGCATATTTATATACTTCTGGTCTCAGACGCTTATCATTCGACATTAGCTCATCTAACTCGTCTTTGGTACACCAAAGACATTCAGCCTCCTTGCTTTCCTTCTCTTGAGGATTTATTTCTCTAGAACTTGACCTAGCAGCAAAAACAAAAGCTGAGTGATCATGTACATCATTTATTTTGTGCCGGTTCACGTACATTGGCGGTACTAAGTCCTTATTTGACTCAGTATCACTTTTCACCCAATCCTTTGGACCAACTAACTCTACTCTAAGACCAACCTCTTCCCAGACTTCTCTTAAGGCCGCTTCATTGACGTCCTCTCCGGCATCTATATGTCCACCCGGTGCTCCCCAATAGTTATATTTTTCATGCATCCTAAGCAAAACCGCATCCCCATTGACCACAAAGATATCTGCACATAAGTCTAAGTAATAATTGTTGTGTGCCATATGAATTTTAATTTATTGAAATTTATTATTAAATTTAGGTATCTGATCAGCCATATCATGCCATGGAGCTTTTTCTGAAACAAAAGTATGCCTAGCACACTTTTTATTAAGGGATGTATCCAGTGTTCCCAACCTTATCCGAACCAAGTCAGGCGATTCATCAATACGAGAAAACAAAGGCGACCCACAATTGGAACAAAAGAATCGGTGAGTTCCCGGAGACGATTGATATTCTCGCAGAAAATTATTCTCATCTTTCAAGTGAAAGGAACTAGCTGGCACTCCAGCGTTTGCCGAGTGGGCCGAACCACTAGCTTTTCTACAGCCTATACAGTGACAATAACCATAATCATTGACCTCCCCTGAAAATTTATAAGTACACGCCCCACACAGACAACTGCCCTTGTAATCTTTATTCATAAAGGGATTGTAACAAAAATTTTATTAAGCCATAAAATTTCTACCGACTCACCTCGTAAGTAAAGCGGTAGTCTGTTGCAGGAATATCTGTTTGCGTTTTTGCTGGGGAAACCTCCACTAAAGTGACGGTATAGTCACCAAATGTCTGTGACACACCCAAGGTAAGCACATGTTCCCCGTGTGCAACTGTACTGGTAATAGTAGTACTCACTTCGACCGTGCCAGCCCAGATACATTCTACGTCAGCTGGACAACGACTATCAGAAATAATTGCCTGGGGCGAAACAGTTGTACCTATAGCTATAGCACTATCACCTAAAGTGGTAGTCACCTGGGTCAGCGTTTCGTCGATTGCCGGGCAGGCAGCAAACTCGCAGCTTGGACCCTGTCTGGCGACATACGATCCATCCGGGCAAGCTTTAGCTTCTTTAGTACAAGCGTACGCCCCAGCTTCATGAGGTACTACCACCAGAGAATCAGTCACTGAAAAAATGCCTTCAATCTCATATTGTTGCCATTTATATGAACTTAAGGCTTCGACAGTTGTCACAGTACCGTTCGCCGAAAATTTTTGTGCCAACGCCAGCACTGGAGTAGTTTCTGTCATCATTTGAAAATCAACCGCGTAGTATTCACCACTGTTAGTCTTGAGTCCCGGTTCGCATTTTGTTCCCGTTGCTCCTGCCTTATATAGCAAACAGACATATTCCCCTTCTAAAGTAGCGCGGTAAGATTCCACAGCTGTTTCGTTTCCTTGCTTTTCTTGGTAAATATAATTATTAAACAGGAAAAAAGCTCCGACCAAAGCTACTGCTACTACTAAAAAACCAATGCCTCTAACGACGAAAAAATTTGTTATCTTCATATAGGTATTATAGCAAAATTATTTTAGACCAAATAATCAAATATTTGCTACAATATACTTTTAACATCTAAGCAAACTATATGAAGAAACCAATAAATACTCCTAACGCAAATCTTGTGAGAGAATACTTTTATGCTAAAAAGCTCAGTCACTCTGTCGATAACTAACGCTATGAAAAAATTGAGCTCTCATAAATATAGCTTGGCATTTATCGCGATCCTAATACTGATTACAGTATTAGTAATGTGGTTATTATCTAAAGACGCAGATCAAAAGTACGACACCCTTTTATCGACGGTTATTTATGACCGAAACGGAATACCTCTGAGTATCAAAGAAAACAGCAAGGGTCACTACGTAAACGAAATAGCCTCAGTACCAGAAGAATTTAAAAAACTTCTAATAGCCAAGGAGGATCGTTTTTTCTACTACCATCCTGGTATCAATCCGGTCAGCAGTCTGAGGGCTTTATATAATTACCTAACCACAGACAAGGCTGGTGGCTCTAGTACCCTAACTCAGCAACTAGCCAAGAACTTACTCCGGACTGAATCGAATCGAACCATATTTAATAAAATCATAGAGGCGGCCTACTCTATCAGTATAGAGGTCTTCTCTTCCAAGGAGGAGATTATTCAAAGATACGCCAATACAGTGTACTTGGGCAACCAAGTACAAGGCTTCGGCACCGCAAGCCTCGCGTATTTTGATAAACCTTTTATTGACACCACCAATAATGAGCGCTTATCGCTCTTAGCCACCCTATCTTATCCGAGTACTAGAAATCCCTGGGAAAAAGACAATCTTGAATATGCTAAAAGTTTGCACCTTCGTCTAACTCCAGAGGAAATATTTCTCCCACCGGAAGTGACCTCTAAATACTCTTTCCAAAGTGATTCGTATTTTGAACTTAAAACAGCCGGAGTACGCTGTGTAGAAACTTGCGCTACGACAATTGATGACTCCATCACAAAAACTGTTAGAGAAATTCTCGATCGCTACATTACTGCTGGTCGGTCGCAAAATATTAGAAACGGAGCGATCGTAGTGATCGATGCCCAAAACTCGGAACTACTATCTATCATTGGCAGCAGAGATCCAAGTAGTGCGACCGATGGCAACCAGATTAATATGGCAATAGAACCTCGCCCGATTGGTTCTACCGTCAAACCCTTTATCTACACCAAGGGCTTTATGGAAGGTTTACGACCATATACCCTCGTGGAGGATCGAGAATATAAGTATCCGATTGCTACTGGATTTTCTTTGTATCCAAAGAATTACGACGGCCAATATCGCGGTGAAGTAACCTTACATTCAGCCTTAAGTAATAGCCTAAACGTTCCTTCGGTCAAAGTCTTGGAGTACATTGGCCTGGAAAACTTCTATGCATTCTTGAGGAACTCTCTCAACTTTAAACCAATTCAAGATTACGACAGCTACCAATATGGCATCGCTCTTGGCGGACTAGAAACGGACCTGCTGACACTCACTCACTATTTCACCATGTTTACACAGAAGGGTTACCTATCCCCTATTCAAATACTTACAAACAGCAACAATAACTTTGATCTACCACCCCAGTCAGATATCACGATCAAGAAAAAGGTTGCTGATGAATCGTATATTGAATTAGTTCACGCTATCATCAGTGACCGCTTTACTGGGGTCAACCAATTTGGACTAGAGGGAAACCTAAACCTCACCGCTGCCGATTACGGAGTAAAGACTGGTACCTCACGAGATTTTCACGACAGTTGGGTTGTTGGTTATACGGCTGATTTTGTAGTGGGTGTCTGGATCGGAAATACTGAAAATGAAGCGCTAGCGCAAGTCTCAGGCTCATCCGGAGCTGGTGCTGTTTGGCACGATGTCATGGAATATCTACTAACCACCAGCTACAATAAAAAAACCAAGTTTAAGTCCGATAGCATTGAGCGGTACCCAATCGGGAACAGTGACGAATGGGGCCTTAGAGGAGATACGGTAGCCGATCACCGGACTCTACTGCAAGACAATAGTTTAATACTAAGCCTGCACCAAGGTGATACTTTTGAGCTAAGTGAAAACACCTCAATTCCTTTGAAGGCTCGAAAGACTGTAGACTGGACCATCAATGGAGAAAATTATAACTCCTCGAAAGAAACTACCTTTAAACCAAAGAGTAGTGGAGTCTTTGAAATAACCGCCTATGATACGATCTCCAAAGAGAGAGAAATTATTACTATACAAGTTATGGTGCGGGAGTAACTTTTATCATTCCTCCTGCGGTTCTACCAAAGATTTCTGGGAAGAATAGTTCCTCTGCTCTTGCTGGTAGATGTTGGAATTCTCCTGGTACTAGGGCTCTTAGAAAATACTCGTATTCGTATACTCCCTGTCTCATTTCATCAACATAAAGATAGACTCTATCATCATGGGATTCGACGTGAGTTGGATATAAACTTCGAGTATCATTTCTATAACTACCGCCATTCCCTATTGATCCAAAGACTTGAGCTGACTGAGATCTGCCAAAGACATTAGTGACTCGCGACAGCCAGCCAGAAGAATCATCATCTGATGATTGACCAAATTCATTATTATTTAACAATGATTTGTCTTCTGTATCTAGGTTGAAGTTCACGATCTCAAATCCGGCTGGAATAATGTCTTCAATTGCCACATGAGTATAGTGATCAGGAAGAGTGAGAGTTAGCTTTCCTTTAATCACGTCGCCAACCGCCGCACTAGATATAGGACTTTCTTCTCTGTCGTCACTAAGTTTATAGAGTTCGCGCTCAATAGTGATTCCCTCGTCACGAGGTGGAATAGATTCAGTAGGCAAGAAATACTTTAGCATCATGTCATAGTACAAGTTATTTTTCTTGTCGTTATGATTCTCTCTTTCAAAGGCCAGTGGTAATAGCTTTTCACGAACGAATTCATCAATTGGAATATAGTGAGTGAAGGTTTCAAACACATTACTTGGATTGAACTCATGCCCAAATATCTGAACTCCGTCGAGTAAACCGCGAAGAGTAAAGTGTGATTCTGTTTCGTGCTGCCATTTCAAGTAATCAATCATAGAGTCCACTACAATAAAAGTATTGTGAGTACTGCCCCAAACACCATTCTTGTCTCTAGAGGCCAATAGCCACCTAAGTACATTGGCCATCGCTGGATGTTCATCACCATGGGCCGCAAACACCTTTAAGAGTAAGGCAGTATCTTTTATTGGAGTTTCGTAATAATTTCTGTTGATTGTCTTGGAAGTGGTCAAATATGCCCCACGTCCATCGATATCAATTCTATTTTGCAGAGTGTTGTACACTAAGTTCTTACGACTTCGACTAAAGCCATCGGCCGTCAGGATCGATAAGTAGGCCAAAGACATGCTACTAATTCTTTCGTTAAGAAACGCCTTGTTGTCGATAAAGGTCTCAACGAAATTTGTTAGATCCGTATCTTTACCACCATTCACTAGACGCAGAACATACTCAGCCAAAATTACTGTCTCTTGATTGGAGGCTGGATATCGAGAATACAAACTTCTGGTCTCTGACTCAATATAGCTAGCTCCTCGTTGTAGGACATCTTCACGAATTTCATACCCTGCTTTTTTAAGATCAAGTAAGGCTGTCACGATATGAATAGTGAGGTATAAGTTTGGATCAAAGCCTTTGTAATAACCAAAACCTCCGTCTGCAGTCTGTGACTCGTAGATTTTAGCAAGACCAGTGTTCACTACTGTATCGACAGTATAAGTAACTCCTTCGTACTCAATAGTTTCAAACTCACCTTGAACATTTGGAATAGTCAGGGCTGAGGTCAAGGTTCCTATAGTACTAAGTGAACTGGCTAGTTGTTCACTAAAACCATAAGGGTAAGTCACCATGTAAGTAAGAGCGTTTGTCATAAAGACAGCCATAGTGGCGTTAGCGTTTATGGTAAGACCACCTTCACCACTCACAATTTCATCAGGAACATACAGGTACTCGACGGCTACATCTTCTTTAGTAAAGTTGGCGGTAGCGACAGTCTCATAGGTCGTATTTGGAGTAATTGAAATGGTCTGATCAACACTATCTTCAAATGTTTCGTCTGAAGCAGTGAAAGTGAAATTATGATTACCGGCTTTTTTACTAGTAGGAGCCACTACATCAAAGTAGATAGTTTTGGTTTCGCCCTGATTAATAAATACAGAGGCTTCTTGTTTTTCAGTAAAGACCAGAGTATCACTTTCGAGTTTTATCTTTATCGTAGTCCCTTTAGTGGTTTGATTGAAAACCTTAGCACCTAGTGAGAACTTGTCTCCAGGCACTACAAAGCGAGGCTTAAGTGGCACTGCCATCAGATCCTTCTTGGTAGTAAATTCAGCATAATCAACTCCGAGTTTGGTATCCTTGGTCACTCCCAGACCTTCAATCTGCCAAGTGGTTAAGTTGTCAGGTAAGGTAAATGAAACGGTCGCTCTACCGTTTTGATCAGTCACCACTGAGGCTTCCCAGAAAGCCGTATCCTTAAATAACCCACGCTTTTTCTTTGATAGGTCGTCAGGATCGGCTCCACCGCCACCTTTTGTTCCGAGAGGAATATCAACCTCGTATAATATGTTCTTAATATTACTAGCAGTTGACACCGTCAGAGGAAAACCATCATAAAAGAATAGGGCAGGATTTTTCTTTGGATTACCTTTCAAAGCCAGGACCGATAGGTCAGCCACCGCCAAAGACACTTCAGCTGGGATAAGTCGTCCCGTGTGATCTTTAGTTTCAACATTCAAAGTTACCTCTTCACCTGGCAAATAATGATTTTTGTTGGAGGTGACGGTGACATTTAGTTCATTCTTATCATTACCTATCTCATAACGTACTTGTCCGTACTTTACCTCTGGATTACCAGAAAGGAGCAAAGCTGAAACGAAGACATTTGGTGTGTAGTTACTCTTAATCGGAAAATCGTGGAGATAAAGACCACCCTTAACATCGGCTATCCAGTAGTCATATATTGTTCCCCTCTCGGCAGTGATCAAAACTTTTGCTGTATCGTAGGGAGACTTTATTAGAAGCGAAGCAGTATCACCTACATCTAAGTTTGTATTTTCAACTTCGATATCAAGTTCATAATTATTATTTGGCGGCACCGAAACTGAACGCGATCCGTAGATATAGATATTTGATACTGATTTAATTTTATTACCACGATCATCTTCTTTTGAGACGTAGATCTCGTATTGTCCCTCTTCAGCAAAAGTAAGTGCCCCGCTATAGTCGCCACGTTCATCTGTCTGAATTTTGATGTTAGAAATTTCCTCCAGTTTCTTTTCTGACCGATAGTAAAATCCGCCATCTACTTCTTGTCGCTTGAAAGTGTCCCAAGTAACTTTGTATAGTTTCCGTTCAATACCTTTAAGGGATATTGAATCCCCTTTAGGATCAACTGTTTTGACTCTAAAAGTGACCGGGGTATCTACACCAGTGTAATACTCATCAGTCTTGGAACCAATGTAAAAATCACCTTTATGAACAATAAATGATTTTTGCATTGATACCGAACGACCGTTGATATCTTTAGCTGTAATAAATACCGTCACCAGCTTACTACCCTCATCTTCAGCATTATCGAAGAAATCAGAAAACTTGAGCTCTCTTTCTATAACCGCGCGGCCGTTTTGATTTATGGAAGTCTCACCTCTAAAGAGGAAATCGTCACCATAGCCACATGAGTAACATTCGTACCACGATCCGCCAAAATTAAAATACTCATCAGTGTACTTATCGAAGTAATAATCTTGAGCCGTAAATGAATAAGCTACTGTACCTTCACTCAATGGCACGCCAAAGTAGTAGTCTGCTTGGACTTCAACCTTCAACTTATCACCATTCACAAATTCTTCTTTGTTTGATTCAGCCTCTAGCTTAAAAGCAGCTGGAATATACTCTTCCACATCAAACCTTGAGCTCTGACCAAAGACCTCAATTCTGTATGTTCCAAGCGGTGCATCTGAAGGAATTTCAAACTCGGTGTTAAAGGTGCCGTATTCATTCATTTCGAGTTTCGTTTCGTATACCCGCGTCTCGGCTGAATCAAAAACTTCTAGTTTTACTTGATCCTTATTCCAGATTTCATAACTACCATCAAAACCAATTCGGTCGATACCTCTTATATGGACGGTGTGTCCTGGACGATATATTGGTCGGTCAGTATAGACATAAGTCCGTGAGGCATCTCGTGTTTCACCAGTACCTTGCAAAGTATCGGCCCAGTCAGTCATGACAGCGCTGTCTAGACCAGAGCGTATCACAGCCCCAACTAAGTCTTTATGAATAGGTACACGAGCAATACCTTCTGGATTGGTAAATGACGATGTTTTTCTTTCAAATTTTTTATTAGAGCTGCCTGAGAATTGTACGACCGACGCTCCATTAATTGCTGTAAGCGATTTACTATCATTAACCCAATATAAGTTAGTAGAAGCACCAATAATCTGATTGAGGACTTGGTTAAATCCCGGATTTCTTGATTTATTATATTCGTGTTCATACTCATATGGTTCATCTGAATACTCGACCTCTTTCTTCCCTACCGCCAAGTTTGTCACGCTGACGTAAGTTCTGTCGTATAGTTGTCGTTTCACTCTTTGATTGTCATTATAATCTAGTCTCACATACAAAGGATTACTAAAAGTCACCACATAGTGCCCCCTGGTATCAGTAAAGTGGTCGGCAAGATTGACTTGGAAATAGTTGTTTACCCAATATCGAATAGGTAGTTCAATTTTTTTAGTTATTACTTGCGTACAACCCTCACTGCTTGGTGGAGTAAAATCATTAACCCGATCTACCGTTTGTTGCAAAAATGTCTCCGGTTCTAGGCGACAAATATGCATATCGACGTACTCCAGGTTCTCAACTGCGTAAGTCAGTTTTGTACGATCAGAAGGAGTAACGTTATACTGCTTTTGCATGTTGTGGAAGCGAGTATATTCCTCTTTTGGAGCCTCGGTTTTAAAAGACAGCTGTTGACCAGATGTCTGACCAAAAGAGTCTGTCAAAGCTAGATTAAAATTGTAATCAGTCTCCGGCAGTAAACCATAGCGAAGATTTGTTTCAAATTCACCGAAATTACACTTATAGTAAGGATTACTGTTTTCTATATAGTAAGAATCATTCCAACGCCCGAACACTATATATCCGGGTGTCTTTACATAAGCAGACAAACCGTCTTCTCCAGGATCTTTTAGAGGCGAATTTGAACATACATGCATACCATCCAGAGCCGCATTTGCTGACTGGTTACTTGGGATTGAACGCAAGATTTGGAATGACGGATAGGTACGCAGTGGAATATTTATCGGATCAGCATTTATCTGGAAACCATCTGGAGTCTTAATTTTTTTAAGCTCAAGTTCAAAGGACTCGGCTTTGGCGAACGCCTCAGCATTAAAAGAAAAAATGAGATTTTTCTTATCCGCCTCCATTTCACAACCTGAGCCTAAAAGTATATCGTTACCAAGCTCATCTGTCTTACATCTTTCACCATAGACTATCTGCTTGAGACCTTTCACGTTTATATCCGATCGATCTTTGTCGACATCTTCATAAAAAGTCACAGTTAGGGTACCTTGTGGATCTAGAAAATCAGGCCGTACCAAATTCGAGCGCTCTGATTGTGCACTAACATATTGCACAATATTAGGAATAGTGACGTTAGTGTTTCGGCCTTCGTTTAAATCTTTATTTCCCGCGAAAGGAACAGCTCCAGTAATAGATACCTTATATTTAGTATCAAAATCCCAAAGCCTGTTCCGTCCATGAGAATCCTTTTTCTGATATATGAATAAAATACTTGGGTCAGGTTCTGTCACATATTTACGTGTGTCACGTTCATAATATGAGGTCTCTCCATATTCAATCTCCACATTTATATTACCCGCATTTTCTCTCTCAACTTTTATTAGCTTCTTAGTTTCTTCAAGATCGATTGGTTGATTAAAACTAATCACGATCGGAGACCGATAACCGATCTGATCGTTTGATACATATTCATAACGCAACGGTCGAGTGACAAAGGTATGAGTCACTGGAGCCACCGCTAAGCCGTCAATTGAATTAAAACCCTCCCCTATTTCGACAACATAATCCGAAGACGGAACCAAAGTAGTCTCCGGAACGAATTGCAAATTACGAGTGCTGATCCATTTAAACTTACCCGGAGTGGCTGGTGTTATTTTAATTGGCAACTCTACCTTTTCTTGCTCAGTCAAGGTTGTCAGAGGTACCATGGGACGATTGAAGACGATAGTTATTTCACTATCTTCATGAGACTCACTGCCTCTACCAGGAAATATAGCATCAATCTTAGGATCTTCATCTACATAAAAGTCGCCAGACATTTGTACTGTCCCAGTATCCATGTTGACGGCATAATAGACGCCGACCTTAAGTGATTTCTTTGGTTTAAAAACCACCACCCCTTCAATCTCTTCCATAGTCCAATCCCCGGCTAACTCAGGGCTAAAAGAAATACTATTTTTAGCAGTTGATTCATCGACCCCTTCCGGTAAATTTATCTGGATAGAGGCACTGGTGGAAATTTTCTCTGGGACAAATGAATACACGTTGGTAAATTGCTTGACCGCCATATGTTCATTTTGATCATTATACAAAAACACTCCCGCAAAAATTACTAAGGTGACGAGAGCGGCACTAGCTAGTAGTTTTTTGGGATTTTTTAAAAAACCTTTGAAAGCAGTCATTTTTTCACTACTTTTATCAGCCTCAATCTCAGGCGTAGGCACAGTAGATTCAAGAATTGGCTCCTTGGTGTCCAGACCAACTTCCTGTTCAGGATTCTTGTATTCTCCATTTTCCATATATAAAAAAGCTTACTAATTAAATAAAGTATACCACCAAAATCTTATTTATAGTCAATTCAGCGTTCTGAAATAGGGCAAAATTAGAACTTTCCCTCATTCGTTTGTATACTTTAGATATGGGTCCGATAGAAATATTCATCTTTACCAAAGTGGCCAGTACCGAGACACTCATGTTTGGGCTTTCGGTTATTTTTTTATTTTTACTTAAGAAAGGCGCTAGGAGAAAAGCCCTAGTATTGGCTCTGTCTACAGTAGGATTGACGTCCACTATCACCATTGCCAAAAACTATTTTCAAGTACCGAGACCGGTCGAAGCACTGGTCGAGGCCTCAGGCTACGCTTTCCCGAGCGGTCACGCCGCCGGAGCGTTTTTCCTAGCTATCATCTTAGCTAGTTTAGCTTGGAAGCTTAGTCCCCGGTATAAAAATATAATTGTCGCTGGATGTATTCTGCTGGCGATAGCTATTACTTTCTCTAGAATTATCTTGCACGTACATACATGGTCCCAAGTCTTAGCCGGAGTCTGCGTAGGCGTCTTTTTTGGCTTCATATTTATTTACTTTAATAAAATTAGAAATTAAGTCAATTTAATAACTACTTATTTAGGTAACCGTTATATATTTATTCAACAAATATATTAAAGGTGCACAGTTCCGATTGAGTTAAATAGTCTTAAAATACTGACCTTTTGTCTAACAAAGAGTCAACGTAATTTGTTGACTTATCTTGTATTCTATGATATGATTTTAAGTGGAACACCAATTGAAAGTCGAGATTCCCTCGACTAACAAGGAACGAGATGAAGATTTTGCTGCTGTTTTTGGTCGCAATGAGCGCCAGTGCGGGCGACACACAAATCGTATTTCCCGACACCCAGGTTTCAACCTCGGTGTCGAGCGCTATCTGGCTCACCACCGACCCCGTATCAGAAGGCACTAGCGTCAAGCTGGTGGCATTCGAGTACGACTGGCGACCAGTTACAGGTCTCATCACTGTCGATCGAGTTGGCGGAGTTGCCACCATCTTCAGGGACGGCTTTGAAGGTGGTGTCGTCCCACTGGCGAATGGTGGAGTCATCGACTCCACCTGGTGGACGCCCCGTACCGGACCTGGTCCAGCAGGTTGGGAGACAGACCGAACCATTGCCATCCTGCCAACCGGCCGCTACAAAGTCGAAGTGTACTTCGACAATGGAGCGACGGGAACAGCGTACACAGGCGCAAGTTTTACGGTAACAGTTCCGTAAAGGCCTGCAAACCCCGGCTTTCTCACAAGGAGAGCCGGGTTTTTCAATACTTATTGAATCCCTACTGATACTGCACGTATATTGGCGAGGGATTTAGCTCAATTATGTCCTTTGGTGTAAGAATACCCGTGCTTGGCAGCTTAAGATCATTTTTATAAAAAACTTTTATGCCAGCAAACTGCACTGGCTCTGGCTCGATAACGGCTCGGTAAGTACCTCGCTTAAGCTCCTTTGATCCCCAACCATCCATTACAATCACCACTTGTACTTCTGGCGTCGCTTTAATAGACTCCGCTCCAGTCATCATGTTTTGCGTAAAGCGATGGACTAGTAAAACTTTAGGTGGCAAATTATTATCCTGAACAATCTTGGACATATAATCAATCGTGTAGTTGATGTCAGTAGCGCTAAAAGAACCAATAACCGTCCCTGGCTTTTGACCACCTTTCATCGAAAACTCCGGATCAAGTGCAAAAAATACATCGGGTCGTTCTAGATATTTTTTAAACTTCGGCAACTCAGCTGACAACGGACTGAGTCCCACTTGGATATCCAAGATCATCACGCCATTTATCTGCTGCGCCATAGCGTAGGCTTTTTCTATTTCAACGTCCGGCATCACTGCCCGATACATCCCGTCAGCCCCAGCGTCAGCCTGAGCTACCATGGCGATATATTCAATCGCTGGTAACACCGGAGTATTGGGGTCAGCCAGTTCCCAGAGTTTTTTGGTTTCTTCTAAATGAGCCAGAACGGCCTCTGGCTCAAGCTCACCCAAGATACCCATTCTAGTCGAATAAAAATTGCCATAGTAGGCAATAATCCTCTTAAACGGCAACACTGCTCCCGGCAATGGATAGGGTTGAGCTTTCGGCCACAGCTTTCCTTGTACCGTTACATTGGTACTAGAGCTATAGCGAAGTAGTGACGGTGGTGTACTTGTAGAGTAATTCGTAATCACTGCCCCATTAACATCTGTGCTGGTACTAAGTACAGAAATAGCGGCCGGTGGTTTAAAGTGTGCCAGGGTAAGTAACCGCTGATCATAATCGGCAACATCAAGTACTGGAGCCGGAGGTAGAGCTTCGCTTGTTGAGGCTTGAAATTCTGTAGAAGTAGCCTTGTGACTTAAGTTCTTACTAGAGCCGTCGCGTGAATATGAAACTATACCCAAAGTATTATTGGCTAAGACATAGCCTCCGAGTAAAAGCATTAATGGAATTGCTAAATAAACCAAGTATTTAGAATGTGTCTGCATGATACGATATTTTACCACGACACCAGACAAAATAATCACAATCAAGAAAGTATTGTCGGCTTATCTTTATATAAAATTTTGCACACTATCTAAATTTAGAAAATGAAAAAACCCATCTGAAGACTTTGTTTTTCGAAGGTAGGGGAAGAGGTGGAAAGAAAAAGAAAGAATTGGATGGGTTTGATGTGACAGTGATGAACATACTGTCGGATGTGGGTGATTCGGAAGAACTAAAGGAACTACTTAACATAATACTCCCTATATTAAAAAATACCAGTACCTTATCCCCCTCTTCAATTACTGTATGAAAATACAAAACCATTATTTATTAGTCCTAAAGTTACTGGTACCCAGATAATCTCCAAGCGATCGTTCTGACCTTAATAGTAGAGCCTGTGTGACGGGGGCCAACAAAGAGCCTAAAGCCCCTAGTCAACACAGATAAAAAAATGTTGACACTCATTTCATACTTTTAGTATATACATGAAAATTATAGACCTACATAACGTTAACATCTCTTCGTCTGTCAACATCATCAAAATACTCTTCAATACTTATTTGTTTTTCATAAATTATCTTTGCTGCGGGGATTCCTACAAAACGATAGTGCCAAGGCTCGTATACATATCCAGTTATTGAACTTTTATTTTCTGGATAACTCATCACAAATCCATATTTGTACGAATTTTCTTTAAGCCACAAGTCTTCTGGTGTTTCATCAAATTCACCATCAGCTCCAATATAATTATTTGAGGCTCCAGCAAAATCTAAGGTAGTCCCTAATTGATGTTCTGAATGCAAAGGTTCAGCAACCTCTTCCTTTACCTTCTCACCCAAAATAGCTTCCCATATTTTATAAATCAATCCCTGAATCTCTGGACGTCTAAAGCCCGACGTAACAACAAGCTGAACACCTTCGCTTTGCGCGTCCTCCATCATATTCTTCAGATAAGGGACTACATATTGTTTTATGCAAATAATGCTAGTCGTTTTTACAAGCGTTGATATATTTACTAGATCTTTGGGAATATAATCATGTGGCAGAGCGTTTTTCTTATTGACCTTTATCATGATAGCATCAGAAATAATATCCCCGCTAGCAGCCGGACATAGTTCATTAAAATATATTGCATTAAAATTACTTAGTGTAGCCGAGTCTAATCTTCCTGTAATAGGTATTTCTTGTTCCTCTTGAAACTCAGAGACAGCCTGTGATGTTATTTTACCAAAATAGCCGGTGATGTTTTCTTCAGAAAAATCTTCTCTTAGGGCATGTAAGGCCGCCTGAACTAGTTTCACATCATCTCCGCTGTCCCCTACAGCCAGCTCTCTTCTAAGACCTTTCTGTAATTGGTAGTCATATACAACCGCTACATTTATTCCAATAACTGAAGCCAGATGAT
>Ga0163154_10004968_pt1 | contig 17200 bp, 18 predicted proteins | sample OliLakLV19MP9P1_FD_148649 | JGI IMG/M metagenome (GOLD analysis project Ga0163154, IMG submission 148649) | Freshwater microbial mat bacterial communities from Lake Vanda, McMurdo Dry Valleys, Antarctica - Oligotrophic Lake LV.19.MP9.P1 | ecosystem: Environmental > Aquatic > Freshwater > Lake >... | reverse complement strand
GATGCTGACAGCGTAGATGGCTGCCGTTTCGCTCCTCAGGACAAGGGGGCCGAGGGTAATGGGTTGGCATCCGGCTCCTTTGGCGCGGGAAATTTCCGCGGGGGTAAAATCTCCTTCGGGTCCGATAAGGATGAGCACGCTTTTGGGCAGCGCTCCTTTATTCTCTTCTTCGAACCTATTTAAAACCTTTTTAAAATGCAGCGCATCCGACTGCAACGACGCGATGAGCATGAGGTCATAGGGAAGTTTGTGGCTAAAAAAGGACTTTAAAACGACGGGCGTTTCCACTGTAGGAATCCAGTTAGTCCCGCATTGTTTAGCGGCTTCGATGACGACATGTTGCCATTTTTGCGTTTTCTGGTCGGACGACTCGGTGTCGACTTGGACAATCGTGCGATCGGACAAAACAGGGATAATGCTGCGCACGCCAATCTCGGTGGCTTTCTGCACAATGACATCCATGTTTTTTCCCTTAGGAATTGCTTGGGCCAGTGTGATTTCAAACGGCAAGGGACTGGACTTAATCTGATTTTTAATTTTAAGAGAGAGATCTCCCTTTTCGATGCTCACAATTTCGGCCATAACCTCATGGCCCGCGCCGTTGAAAACGACAATTTGGTCGCCCGTTTTATGGCGCATTACGGAAGTACAGTGGTGCGCCTCTGGCCCTGTAAGTTTAAGGTTTTGCAGATCGAACTGTGCAGAAGGAATGTAAAATCTATCCATGATACTTGTGTCAGCGTTTTAGCTCTCTAGTGCCGGAAGGCAAGCAGAGAAGGAGGCGTTCGCAGATTCAGATGGAACTTCAATCAGTTGACAGCCAAAAAGAAAACCATTAAAGTGCCGACAATTCTTATTCAGAGCAGCAGAGTGACTGGCACGATGAAGCTGCGGCAACCGGTTCAATGAAATGAACGACTAGGTGCCAATTCCAGCCTTGAATCAATGGATTTGGGGGTCAATAAGAGGAGCAATTCACTGGTTTATATTGATTTGCCTCTTTTGTGATCCTCCTGTTTTGAGATGCATGGGAAACGGAAGAGGTTTTTTATTGTCATGGTGGCATAAACTTCCGGGTATCAAAATAAGAAGACCGGTTAAGATCAATGAGTGAACCTTTATTTAATGAGTTGCGTTGTCGTGAGTGCGGACGTGGTTATCCCAAACGGGCGGTACATGTATGTGAGTACGATTTCGGGCCATTGGAAGCCAATTACAACTACGAGGAAATCAAAAAGCGGTTAACGCGAAAAGTGATCGAATCCAGGCCGCATACAATGTGGCGTTACCGGGAACTGTTCCCGATTGATACTGAGCCGACAGTTGGGTTGCAAGTGGGGTTTACTCCGCTGGTTCGGTCGAAAAATTTAGCTGATCGGCTGGGGATTAAAAATCTCTATATAAAGAACGATACTGTTAATTATCCTACATTATCATTTAAAGATCGCGTTGTCTCCGTGGCACTGAGCCGCGCCAAAGAACTTGGTTTTCAAGTTGTGGCCTGCGCTTCTACGGGAAACCTCGCGAATTCAGTTGCTGCAAACGCCGCGAGCGCCGGGATGCAGAGTTACGTGCTCATCCCTGCAAACCTTGAACAAGGCAAAGTCTTGGGTTCTTTGGTTTATGGAACGAAGGTGATCGGGATTCAAGGGGCGTACGATCAAGTCAACCGGTTGTGTTCGGAGATTGCCGGCAAATATAATTGGGGATTTGTAAACGTGAATCTCCGTCCTTATTACGCAGAGGGTTCCAAGTCGATGGGTTTTGAAATTCAAGAACAACTCGGGTGGCGCATACCCCGGCACACGGTGGTCCCAATGGCTTCCGGTTCGCTCCTGACAAAAATTTTAAAGTCATACAAAGAGTTTCAAGCTCTTGGGATTGTCGATGAATCGCCCTATTCTTTGCACGGTGCTCAAGCCAGTGGATGCGCGCCGATCTCACGTGCTTTTAAGGAGGGGACAGATATCGTTCGCCCCGTGCGCACGCCGAACACCATTGCGAAATCACTTGCGATTGGTACGCCCGCAGACGGGTACTACGCTATTCACGCGGCCCGGAATTCAGGTGGCGCGATGGAGGATGTGACAGACGAGGAAATCGTTGATGGCATTAAGCTCCTCGCGGAGACAGAAGGCATTTTTGCTGAAACCGCAGGCGGGGTGACCGTGGCCTGTGCCAAAAAATTGATCGAATCTGGGAAAATACCGCGTGACGAGGAAGTCGTCCTTTGCATCACGGGACACGGATTAAAAACTCAGGAAGCCATCATCGGTAAATGCGGTGAGCCTCGAATTATTAACCCAAGTTTGAAGGAGTTTGATGCGATTTATGACTCCGATTTTTCAGGTGCAGCCCATTAACAATTTTTGAAAGGAACTTAATATGCCCGTCAACGTCATGATCCCCACGCCACTTCGTAAACTCACCAAAGACCAAGAAACCATCGCAGGGAACGGCTCGAAGCTCATTGAACTTATTGATGACATCGAGACAAATTACCCTGGGATAAAAGAGCGAATAATCACGCCTGAAGGTAAAGTTCACAGGTTTCTAAACGTGTATGTCGGAGAAGAGGACATTCGGTTCCTAGATAATTTGAACACCCCTGTAAAGGACGGCGACACGGTCAGTATTGTGCCGGCTATTGCGGGTGGTTAAAAAAGTGATGGGATAATAGGCCACTTGAGCCGCTCGGGCCTCCCCCTAAATTATGTGGCAAATGTTTTTAAAATCTCCGTTAAGTGTTCTCCGCAATTACCGTGGGACAGTGATCGGGGTTTTTGGGCTTCTCATTTTTGGGGCCCTGCAGCTGCCATCGATTAATTTTGCTTACCTTACGGGCGCTGAAAATCATCTGATCGATTTACGGTATCGCATTGGGAAAAAAGTAACAGAACCGCATAAGGACATTATTTTAATAGGGGTGACCTCTTCGAGTTTTAGTCTCAGTGAACTTTCTGAAGAGGAAATCAAAGCATCTGAAGCCCTTCAACTCATGAGACAACCTTGGCCATGGAATCGAAAGGTACACGCGGCGATACTTGATAAATTGATGGCAGACGGAGCCAAGGCTGTGGCATTTGACTTTGTATTTGCGGGCGCGAAGGATGGCGACGAAGACCTTCGATTGGCCTTGGAAAAACACAGGGAATCAGTGGTCATTGGTCAAATGTTTGTTTTCAACGAGGACGATAGAAAACAACGATCTGCATCCATGGCAACCCCTGAAACAGTGCTTCCACAGCAGAGTGAAGATTTGGTGGGTTTTGTAAATGTAGGAGGGGAGGCCGTGGCTTCCTCTAGTATCGATACGAACCCTGTGATCCGTAACGTCTGGTATAAAACTTCGCTATTTAAAATCAACGGGAGCGATGGATTCCCGGACGATTTAAAATCACTGAGCCTTTTAGCGGTTGAAAAATTCACCGAGCGACCTGTAATACCACCTTCCAACAATGAAACCATTTATGCGGATTTCTCAGGTTTAGACCAGTATGAGGTGATAAAAGCTGAAACGTTGTTTGTTCCTAAATTATGGAAAAATAGGCCGACGGGCGGGCAATCTGCCCAGGATAAAATAAAAGGGAAACTTGTGTTCATTGGCCCAGCAGCGGAAATCTTTAAAGACGTCCAAAACACTCCCTATGGCCCCATGTTAGGGGTTGAATTTCAAGCCAACCAAGCAGCGACCCTCTTGCGGAAGTCCTGGTATACAAAGGTCAAAAAAGAGTGGGAATCTGGTTTGACCGCACTGGTGATCCTTCTGGTTTCGGCCGTGTTGTGGAAAGTAAAACAACCAGGATTAAAAGGATTGGGAATTTTTGCCATGGCCGCATTGTATTTTGTGGCGGCAATTTATGAATTTAAGGTTCAACGTCTAGTCTTTCCAATGGCAATGCCATTAACGGGGCTTTTCCTCCATGGAGCTTTTGGGTTGCTCTTTGATTTTATTCTGGAACGCCATGAAAGGCAGCGGGTTCGCAGCGTTCTCGACCGGTACGTTTCCAAAAATGTGGCCAGCTTGATCCTGACTGATCGCGAATCGTTTGAGAGCACCTTAAAGGGAAGCAAGAAAGGAGTAACCGTTGTTTTTTCTGACATTCGTGGGTTCACCTCAATGACCGAGGCCACCGATGCAACCCACCTGGTGGATCAATTAAACGAATACTTTTTGCAGATGGTCGATATCGTTTTAAAACAGGATGGAACTCTCCAAAAATATATAGGCGATGCCATTATGGCTGTGTGGGGTGACACTCATTCCAACGGTGCGGAAGTGGATGCCGAAGGTGCGGTCCGTACGGCGTACCTTATGCGACTTGCGCTCATAAAACTGAATGACGGTTGGAAAGAGAATCCCAATCGAATGGATCTCAAAATTGGAATCGGGATCAATTATGGTGAGGCGGTTGTTGGCAATATTGGACACCCTCAGCGGATGGAATTCACCGTACTCGGGGACGCCGTGAACCTAGCAGCTCGTTTGGAGTCGGGGACCAAACAATATCACACTGATCTATTGATTGGTGAAACAGTGGAAAAAATGACCCGCGCAAAATTCATTTTCAGGATCGCTGACTTGATGGTGGTCAAAGGGAAAACAAAACCTGTCGAAGTTTTTTGTCTCTTAGGTCCGCGAGGTGAAGTTGAAGAACCGGCTTGGCTTGAGCTTTACCACCAGGGAATAAAGGCCTACCGGACCCAGCGATTTGATGAAGCTATTCAGTTACTTGAAGAGGCGAAAAAAGCTATTAGCGATGACGATTTCCTGTGCGAGATGTATATCCTACGCTGTAAAGAATACAAAGCGACACCGCCCCCAGCCACCTGGGACGGGTCCTACACGTTGAAAGATAAATAAGCCCCAATCCTTCGGGTTCATTGGTTCACGCGGAGGCGCGGAGATCGCGTAGAGAAAATCACGGAATTCAAAGGGTCCGACAAACCATTCTGTCCTCCGCGCCTCCGCGTGCGTATCATCCTGCTTTATTTTTGCGCCTTTTCGCGCCTTCGCGAGAAACAAAAATTCAGTAGAACTGAACAAAGCTCATCGTCAACCGCGTCTTGCGCTTTTTGTGGGAAAAGGCATTCTGTTTGAATGCCCACGTTTGATATCGTTTCGAAGATTGATATGCAGGAAGTCGACAACGCTCTTAACCAAGCGCGCAAAGAAATTGCCACTCGGTTTGATTTCAAAGCAGCGCTTGCGGAGGTTGTGTTGGATAAAACGACTATCAAACTATCTGCCATCGATAATTTTAAATTAGAGGCGCTTCGGGAAGTTGTGATTGGTAAGCTCGCAAAAAGGAATGTGAGTCTTAAGAACCTAGAACATAAGGACACTTCCGTCTCTTCGGTGGGTCGCGCGACAGCCGAAATTATTATCAAGCAAGGCATTGAGCACGATAAAGCAAAAGAAATTACACAGGTCATTAAAGACCTGAAATTGAAAGTGACTTCAAAACTTCAAGACCAACAACTCCGAGTCGAAGGCAAGAATCGCGACGACCTTCAAGCGGTCATGGGAGAGTTGCGCCAGAAAGATTTTGGCATTGCTCTAAACTTCGTGAATTTTAGGGATTAGCTTTACAGTAACTGTTTTATCCGGCGCTGGGCGGGGTCTAAGTATATTTACTTACCCTTTTCTCCCGTTAACCACTCGAAGACGAGTCTACGTCGCACGAAAGTTATACCTGCGATGAAATAGATGGAATAGGTGGTCATGTAAACGAATGGCGTGAATTTATATGATAACACCCCAAGCCATCCAAAAATTAATGTGACCGTAAAAGCCGGCACCATGCACACCAATGAAGTCTTGAGGATATGTGGGAAGCGTAAGGGGGAACTCGTGATTTTTTCCATCATTGTGACCATTGATACAAAGAAAATACTCTGAAAAAGGGCGGCCAGAATAAAAGAGAAGAGAGTAAATAGACCGATGGCGACTACAAATATTAACCTGTAAAGAGTGAAGATCGAATAAAGAAATCGGTCATCAATCTTTTGGGTCATTTTTTTATCAAAATCCGTGGAGTTTACCAAACGCTCTCCAGTTGCCTCTGTAACAACGACCATTGCTTTATCGGGGAGTAGGTAAATTTCAAGTGGCGATCTTGATTCAGTCGGGATGTTGGTCTGCCCTAATGTAGAGATCACTCCCACTGTCAGATTAGTGTAGGGCCCCAAGTTCAAAGGGGTTTTTCGGTAAATGGGCAATTCCATCTTAGATTTGAGTTTGCCTTCAACCAGTTCCATTTCAGGAAGGTGCGTTGTAACCCACTTTACAGCTTTGGGTATAGCCCCTGATGTCATAACAAAAAAGGCAATCATATTTAAAAGGATTAAAATCGTCAGGAACTGGATTAACCGTAGTAAAACTTTGCCCTTCGACCAGTCCACGATCTGGCTATAAAACTTGAAGTTCGTGCACAGATTTACAAAGTCAGTAAGAAAGTTCATGATGATTTTTTTGCCTGTATCTCAAGTGATTTTCGTGTGGCTCGGTAGATCGCTTTGTATTCCTTTTCAATTTTGGCTTTGTCCGTAGATACCATGCGATCAATAAAGAGAACCCCATTCAAGTGGTCTGATTCATGTTGAACCGCTCGTGCCAGGAATCCTTCGGCTAGAAAGGTCAATTTCTCGCCTTTCAAGTTTAGGGCTTCCACCTTGACTCGTTCGGGTCGAGGAATTCTTCCACCTAACTCTGGAAAGCTCAGGCAACCTTCGTTCTCGGCCACTAAGACTCCTTCCAAAGTCAGCACGGGGTTAATAAGTACCATGGGCATGTAATCCTCTGGATTAACTTCAATTCCCGAAAAGAACAACCGAGAGGGACGCGTCGCGCCACAAATATCAATGACGCATATTTGAATGGTCTTAGCCACTTGTTGTGCAGCTAAACCCACCCCACTTGCTTCGTACATGGTGTCTAACATGTCTTCAGCAAGCTTCCTTAATTCGGCTGTAACCTTCCCGATCTTTGTGCCTTTGGTGCGAAGCGCGGGATGTCCATAATTGACAATATCCAGTATCATGGCGTGGCTAAGGGTTGGGTTTCTTCAACTGGTTTTGTGAGGGCTTTTACGTTTTGTATATTGGCATCCTTGGCAGCATCCATCACCTTGATAATGGTTCCGAAGGAAACTTTTTCATCTGACTTCAGTTCAAGCACGAGGTCGGGTCGCTCTTTTTGTTCGCGTTTCAAAAACACGACTAAGTCGGGGAGCGGAACAAGCTGATCGCCTAGGTAGAGGCGTTCGGTTTTATCAATGGTCAAAATCAGGGGCGCATTCTTAATGGCTTCTCCTTCGACGGCATGCTTTGATTCTGGCATCTTCAATTGCACTTCGGGCTGTGACTGTTTGAAGGTGGTCGAGACCATGAAAAAGATCAGGAGTAAAACCAATACGTCGATGAGTGAAACAAGGGCGATGACCGGTGGTCGTTTCTTTTTAGTGATGAACTGCATTTATTGGGTGCGGTAAAGTTTACTCAAAAGATCGGCGCAAATATTTTCCATTTCAACGGCGGTCGACTCGATTTTGCGCATGAAGTAGCTCCACGCAATCAGGGACGGAACAGCGACGATAAGCCCCGCGACGGTGGCATTCAAAGCTTCGGCGATTCCCTTTGCGACAGCCATGGTCTGAACAGTTGAACCCTGATTTCCTAATCCTTCAAAAATATGCATCATGCCGAACACCGTGCCGAGCAATCCAAGGAGAGGTCCGATTCCCACAAAAATCTCAAGGGCAACGAGCCCGCGCTCCATGCGGTTCACTTCTGCCCGTGCTTTGGTTGTGACAGCTTCCATGTTTTCAGTCTTGGGCCACCCCAGATGATCCAGGGCTGTCTGAATCAGCCTAGACAACCCGGAATCATCACTCTGGCAAAGTCTGATCAATCGATCTAGGTCGTCGGGTGACTTAAACAACTCGACCGCGCGGGCCACTGAACTAGAGATCAGGAGACTGCGACGGAGTGCAAAGGCGCGTTCCATGATGATCCCTAGGGATACAATCATGCAGGCAACCAAGGGCACCATAATAAAGACGCCGCCTTTAAGAATAAAATCTGGCATAAGGAGGACTAGTTAATAGAGCGTGAAAGTGATTTCAAACTCTTTTTTTTCGCCGATCAATTCGATTAGATGTTCGGGGAACGAGTTGAAAGGGCTTTTTTTGTCCACGATTGATTCGCGGCAAATGTTTTCGAAAAGGCTATTAGTGGAATCGGTTTGGAGCACCAAATCGGTCACCGATCCATCAGAGCGCACCGAGAATTTGGCTCTCACAACGCCGACCTCAATCAAACTGGAGCTACTGTTTACTCTGGGTTCCCAGCGACTGCGTATTTTGCGTAAAACGTGAGCGGTATATTTACCGACAGGCGATTCTGCTGTGTCAAAGGCCGTGACACCTGTGGGACTTACGGCTGCGCTCCGACCTCCTACAATGGATGATTTACGTTCGAAGAATGACGGGGCGGATGCAGGTTTTGGCATCGTCCGCGCCTGAGGCTCGACTTCGTCTGGTTGCGGACCTATCAAAGGTTCAAGACCCCGTGGTTCGGCTTTGGGCGTTGTTTTTGGACGTTGAGCGGTATTTTCTAAAGCACCTTTTTTTGGTTCAGGACCGAGGTTTTCGTTGGTTTGTTTGAGAGTCTCGCCCGCTTTTGACATGGCTTTTTCCTGGGCTTTATCAGCGGTCTTTTTGTCTGTTACTGGTTTTTGTTCCAAAGGTTGAGCCTTTTCGGGCTGAACCTTTTCTGGCTGGGCTTTTTCAGGTTGTTGAGTGGTTTTGTTCTCCTGAACTTTTTCTTTGGCTTCGGCGGGCGCAGGGGCAGGAGGTTGTTGGTCGATGGCGGGTGAGGATGGGCTGTTTTTAAAGCTTAGAAACTTGGTTTGTGCTCCTTCCTGGTTTGGTAGATTATTTTCGGCTTTCCCTTCTGTCTGACTGGTCAGCTTTGTATTGCGATCTGAATAGAAGGAAGTTTCTTTGGGCGGCTCTTTCGTTTCTTGAGAAGCCATCGTGGGCATGTAACGATCTGCTTCTTTTTGTTTTACCAGAGGCTGAAGGGGAGTTATTGGAAGAGGAGGACTTTTCTCAAAAGTCATTGATGGGGCTTCCGTAAATTCAATGGCGGTTGTCTTTTCCACTGGGGTTGGGTGGTCAAAATTCAGCAATGCGATGTGACTTAATTTCCAAAAAACAAAGACTACCACCCACGCCGCCGCCATGTGCATGGCCAGTCGTAGATAATAATCAGAGTCGTTCCGGTACCCGTAATACATTCCGGATAAGATACCAAGTTGTTATGGAAACGCTAGTTAGAACCTAAAGATTTCTGAATCGCTTCCCGACTCAAAACGACTCAGAGCTAATACCACTTTTCAAATAAGAACCCTAAAAATAAAAAAGCTTATTTTAATCGGTCGAAGGTCTTCTGCAGCAATTCAAGGTCAGAGGCACCTTTAGTTTTGGCTTTGGCTTCGTCAACGATCCGGCGTTCCAGTTCGTTCTTGGTCGGGCGTTGAACTTCGTAGAATACTCCAAACCAACCAGGGAACTCTGCCTGGGCAAGTCTATACGCAGCGACTTCATCGGTCACATCATGACGCTGTTCGTCCTCTGGGGTTCCATCTTTTTTCTTCTCTTCAATCAACTGGAACATCCCGCCCTTCCGAGGGTTTGCTTTATCGAAGGCTGCAGGATAAAACTCAACACACTCAGAGAGGCACTCAATGACGGAAAAACCTACGTGTGAGGCGGCTCGTTCCATCACCTGTAACAAATGATTCGGATTCGAGGTTGTTGTGCGGGACACGAAAGTAGCGCCGTTGGCAATTAACTTCTTCATTGGATTCACAGGATAATCAACTGAACCAGTGACATCGGTCTTGCTTTTAAATCCGAGGGGAGAAGTAGGGGATGTTTGTTTTTTGGTTAACCCGTAAACAAAGTTATCCATGATGACATACGTGAGGTTTACATTTTTTCGGGCGGTGTGATCCAAATGGTTCCCGCCGATGGAATAAGCATCTCCGTCACCGCCGAACACGAAAACGTGTAAGTCTGGGCGAGTCAAACTCACGCCGGTCGCAAAAGGAAGGGCTCGACCGTGAATGAAATGGGCGCCATGTCCGTTCACAAAGTAGGGGAATCGGCTCGAACACCCGATGCCTGCAACCGTGGTGATGTTTTCGAGAGGTATTTGTTTTTTCTCGAGCAGTTTGTAATAAAGCGCAAGTACACCGAAGTCCCCACAGCCTGGGCACCAAGTAGGATGATCCGCCGTGAGCTCTTTTTTAGTGTATTTCGCGCGCGCATCCTTGGCAGGAGCGACATCGAGAGAAATTTTGGGTTCGGGTGTGGGTGTGGGTGTGGGTGTGGGTGTGGGTGTAGGAGCCGTTGATAGGGTAGTACTCATGATATTTATAATCCGTCTTTTTACATTTTAACGACTTCTTGTTTGAAAGTGTTTTTAACCTGTTCCAAGATGTCTTTCACTTTAAACGTGAGTCCATCCGTTTTGTTTAAACTCTGAATCCGTGGATCGCAGTAACGGGCCCGTAACAGCAACGCTAGCTGACCGTAACCGTAAAGACCCTCGTCATTAAGCTCAACCGTGATGACATTGTTGAACCCTTCGAAAATTTCTTCCAACCCTTCAGGCAATGGATTGATATATCGGATATTGATCGCCGATACGCTGTCTCCGTTGGCACGCGCGCGATCAACCGCTTCGCGAATGGGCCCCCAAGTCGAGCCCCAGCCCACAAGCAGAATGTTACCTTCTTTTGGCCCGTAGACCTGTGGCCTTGGAAGAGTTTTTGCGAGTTCCCTCAGCTTGTTGCGGCGCTTGGCTATCATCGCCTTATGTAACTCAGGTTTACCAGTCGGATGACCCACTTCATCATGTTCAAGGCCGGTCACGAGCGGATATTTGCCGTCGCTCATGTATGTTCCCGGAGGTGCGTGCTGAGTGATTTCGTTGACGGGATAAGGTTTCCAGCCTACGGGTTTTGGTTTGAAATCGGGTTGGATGTTTTGAACCAATTTTTTCAAGTCCGGTTCTTCAAAGGCTTCGATGCGCGTGGCCAAAGATTGATCCGAAAGGAGTATGACAGGCACGCTATATTTCCGCGCAATATTGACAGCTTCGATCGTGGTATAAAAACAGTCTTCAACACTGCTTGGTCCAAGCACCACACGTGGGCTATCTCCGTGCCCACCAAAACAAGCGATATTAAGATCTGATTGTTCAACGTTTGTGGGCAAGCCAGTCGAAGGCCCGCCACGTTGGACATCGATTATTACTAGTGGAATTTCCGCCATCACCGCGTACCCGATGGCTTCGCTCTTAAGGGAAATGCCGGGGCCCGATGAACCGGTCAGCGCTGTCATCCCGGCGTACGAAGCGCCGATGGCCATTCCAATGGCGGCGAGTTCGTCTTCAGCTTGTATAAATGAGCCCCCGTACTTTGGAAGATCGCGCCTAAGATATTCCATCACGTCCGACCATGGGGTAATGGGGTACCCCGCGCCAAACCTGATGCCTGCGGTAATAGCGCCGAGCGCAATCGCTTCATTTCCGGTCATGGTGACTTTAGCCCGACCAGTGGGATTGGTTGATTTAAATTGATAGAGTTCGATGATGGCCCCAATGGAATACCCAAACCCTGCATGGAACGCTGCGAGGGCGTTGTTGAGGATACTTTCGTTCTTTCCGGTGAATCGTTCACTGATCAGGCGTTCGAGTTTTTCTACGGGTAAATTGAAAACTTTAGCGAGTAACCCCAAGAGGAACATGTTCTTACCTTTATCCTTGGCTGTGCCCCCGATGGCTTCAACGGTCAGCCCTGTCATGGGCACACCGACGGAATGGTAATCTTTGTTTTCCTTGTCTGGAACGACATGGTCCGAGTCATAAATCAAAACTCCACCTTTGCGCAGACTGCCAATGTGCTCATTGAAGGAATGCTGATAAAAAACAACGAGAAAGTCTGCGTCGTCACCGCTGGAAAAAACTTCACCTGTGCCAATTCTCACTTGATAAATCGAAGGTCCTCCAGAGATCGTCGAAGGGATGGTCATAAAGGTCATGACTTCTTGATCACTCCGCCCGGCTAACCGCGCGAGCATGGCCCCGACGGCTTGAATCCCGTCTTGGGAATTACCTGCGATACGAATGATGGCGTCCTCGATTTTTTTGGTCTTGGCTTCTGCCGTGGGAGGCTGCACGGGGGTCGGCGCGGAAGTGGGAGGGGTGGTAGCTCTGAGGGGGCTCGGCGATGATGAAGGGTCTTCTGGCATAAAACAAATTAGAGTTTCAATTAGAACTGCTGCGCGACGCTTGGTTTAGACTGAACGTGGCAGGGACTAAAAATTATCACTAATCGAGGTTAAATCAATTCATTCTTATGAATGAGTGTGAACGGCCATAAAGCGTTATGCCAGTGACTTACAGCTTTAAGGTTCTATTGCTGCCTTAGCTAGAATGACTTAGGGGAACCAAAAATTTTTATCTCAACTTATAACGTTAAAGTTAAAGAGCTGATCAAGTGTTGAAATGGGGTCAAATCGTGAAAATATATACGAGGGTTCCTCATTGCCGACGCGCTCAATATCAACGTGGGTGACGATCATGGTGAGGAGGGGATCGCAGACAACCGGTCATGCCCTTCCGAATACGTTGTCTATAAACACGATGTCCTCTGGGGTGAGTTTTTTCCCAATGGCGCCTAGGTTGCACTTGGCTTGGGTTGCGTTGCGGAATCCGGGAATAACCGATGCGACTCGGGGTTGCGCGAGCAAGTAGTTGAGCGAGGTTGAAGCAAGGTCCTCTGCGGTCGTTCCGAATCGAGCTTTTAATTGTTCAATTTTCGGTTCCAAGTCGCGAAGTGATTCGGTTTTAAATTGGCTGCTTTGCTGACGATGATCTCCTGGTTCAAAGGTCGGGGCGCTTGTGGATGAGTATTTGCCTAAAAGTAATCCTTGAGCGAGTGGACTAAAAGCAACGAAGTGTAAATTCATCTGGTCCATCAACCGGCTGACCTTACTGCCAGGAGTCACAAACTGAGGATCGATGATGTGCGCCCACGATTGTAAAACGGCAGGTTTAATCTGTGGGGTCAGCTTGAGAAAGTGATCAGCGGAGTATGCAGACAAACCTACGGCTCGAATCTTCCCCTCCTTTTGTAGGGTGTTCACTGTCTCGATTGCTCCAGGGAGATATTGATCGTCCGATCCAAAGTCACCATGATGAAAGTAGTAAATATCGATGTAACCCCGTTTAAGGTTGACCAGCGATTGTTCGCACTGGTGGCGGATATGCGCGGGTTCGTAGGCATGAGCTGCTGTCCCTAAGAAATGCCCAACTTTGGTGGCGATCACGACCGAATCGGATTTAACCCCAAGCCGGATAAGGGCGTTTGAAAGCATCCGTTCCGCGCGTCCGTTCCCATAGATGTCCGCATTATCGAAATGGTTCACGCCTTGGTCCAAACCGAGTTTAATAGCCTCCACAACCTCAGAGGGCGGTCGCCGCCGAGAGGATCTCATTAGTCAAAGGCAGTCCACGAGTGTCGAGGTACTTTAAAGAATCAAAAGCAGAAAATTCAGGTTATCGACCGATTCTGGGGGATCGAGGGGCCCCCGCACTTTTATAAGCAACAGCCGTTTAGCAACCTCTGGGTAATCTTTTCCCAGAGCGGTCAAGATTTCCCAAAACAAACCTTTTTGATCGAGGCAAAGGCCTCCCCAGTTCGGCACGTTTTGACTCAATTGGAGCAAAATATTGGCAAGGCCGGCGGCGGTCTTCCCGGACCCGGTAAATCCGGTAATGAGCCAATGACGACAGAATTGATCCATGTTCCATGTAATGCCGCCAAGCTGCACAATAGTTCCATCTGGCTTGGACTTGCCTAGGAGACCCCCCATAAGAATAAACCCACACACAAACCCAACCGCCGAATCCAAGTATTTGCCGTGCACTGGACCAATGGCAGGGAGGAGGGGAGGGGCGTATTTATACGCTATCCAAGCCCCTACGGCAGCAATCCCAATTCGAAAATAAACGTCTATTTTATTGCTCATAATTTAAAACCATTTCCATTTTTTCTTTGGGGGCTCGGGGACTGGCTCAATTTCCTTAAACCGCTTTTGATGAAAATCGACCGTTCTAGTTAACTCTTCATCGATGGAATATTTTTTTCCATCATCCATGCAAGGAGTTACCCGGTAGGGAGCAATTATAGATTCTTGCAATGGAGGTAACCCCTCGCGTTTTAAAAGAAGATTTGTCAGGTCAGTTAAATCGCCTTTGTCGTATGCTTTGTTCAAACCCTCAATATATTTTGGACGATCCAGACTGGGCCTGTCTTGGAAGCCAAATACAGAGTCTAATTGGGAGACGAGCATCATACGGCCAGTTCTTCCATTTCCATCATCAAAAGGGTGTATGTGCTCCATTCTTGCATGACAAAACGCAAAACCAGCCATGATCTGTTGCGGGGTTTGAGCATTGTTTAAAATGAGAGTCGTTTGGGCTTTCAAAAGCTCTAACTCAGGAATGATTCTGGAAGAATCAACGGCCATGCGATTTCCAAACACCGTAAGCCCTGGCGTACGAAACTCTCCGGCACTAGGGCTTACCAGATGGAACAAAAGTTTATGAGCTTGAAGCCAAACATATGGTTCCGGAACTGTTACCGTATTTGTTTGGAAAAAACCCCTTGCTATCAGCATGCTATCCTCAACTTTTCTTTCGTAGTCATTGAGATCCCGAACGGAGTCAAGAAGTCCGTTCTTTTTGAGATTTTGCCAATTATGATTTTTGTCGTTTATCATTGAAAATCAGAGTGTTTTTGGTATTGTTACTAGTATGAACTACGATGAATTAAGAGCAAGAGCGCGGGAGCGCGGGTTGACTGATTATGAAGTTGGAGCCATAACAGACGCAGTTAATAGTATGGAAATCGAAGGCTTCGGCAGCCGTTCAATTGATGAAATAATCGATTCTAGCATTCTTGCTTTTAAAGCTTCTGCTGAAGGTGAAGCATATCGTATTTTAGGATTACCCGTTCCTCCAGACCTTAAGGAACGGCTTGAAGTTATCCATGGTCGGTCGTTCAAAAACGAAGCGGCTGCGTAGTTCATATTTTCATTCCTTTTGTAATACCCGGCTCGCAACAGAGACCGGGTATTTTTTTAGCTCAGTCCTATCAAACACTCCAAAGGCTACCATCCAGTCCTGGCCTTCATCAAGGGAACTAATTGAACACACCCGTTTCCCATTGAAATTATAATATTTAAAGGCATGTTACTAGGATGAACTACGATGAATTAAGGGCAAGAGCTCGGGAACGCGGGCTGACCGATTATGAAGTTGGAGTCATAACAAGCACTGTCAATAGTATGGAAATTTCAGGTTTCAGCAGCCTTTCCATTGATGAAGTTATTGACGCCAGTCTCCAAGGTTTGAAATCTGCCGAAGAAGGGGAAGCCTATCGTATTTTGGGATTGCCCATTCCTCACGACCATAAAGAAAAGCTGGCCGTCCTTCGTGGGCGCTCGTCCAAATCCGAAGCGGCTTCGTAGTTCGGCTTAAATGGATTCAATGCAACCAAACTTAATTACCGTCAAGGAAGCCGCTGCATATCTTCGAATCCCTATCCCTACAGTTTATTATTTGGTGCAAAAAGGTCAGCTCCCAGCCGTACAAATTGGGGGTCGTTGGAGGATCAAACAGGACGAACTTGATTCGCAAATTTTTCAAAAGTCGAATGACTTTAGCAAACCAACCGCTCCGATGTATCAACCCCAAATTCTGATTGTTGACGATGAACCTATGATTCATCAGCTGCATAACTATGCTTTAAAACCATTTCCATTTTTTCTTAAGTGGCTCGGGGACTGGCGCAATTTTCATTCACATTGGCCCACCCGTTTGAGTTCCCGTTCACCCAGCTCAACCCACCCATTGTCCAGCATCCAAACCCAATTTTGGAGAGTTTAATTCCTGACTCACCTATTGTCGTATATTCCATCAGATGCTATCAGCGATTATTCCGTGGAAGGGAAAGGCATTTCCGCGCCTCAACGCGCGTATCCTCCTAATTCTTCGGGTTCATTGGTTCACGCGGAGGCGCGGAGATCGCGGAGAGAAAATCACGGAATTCAAAGGGTCTGACAAACCACCCCGTTCAATTTTAGCTTCCTCCTCCGCGTTCTCCACGCCCCCGCGTGCGTATCCCCCTGCTTTATTTTTGCGCCTTTTCGCGGCCACTATTTTTTGTTCTCTTTTTCCTTCACCTTCGCGCCGACCTGCAATTTTCTTTCACGCAAATGGCGCGGGGATAGACCGTGTTCGCGCCGCATGAGTTTGTTGAAAAGTTGTAGATCGGGGATACCCACTTCGGCGGCGATCATTTTAATAGGACGACTGGATTGCTTGAGGAGAAAGGCAGCGTGCCAAGCGCGGCGATGGCGTATGTATTGCTCAACGGTTTTGTTCAGCGACGCTCGGAAAAGGCGAGTGAGGTGGTTGTGCGAGACTCCCGCTTTCTGAGCCAATTGTGCGACGCGCAGCGGTTGGCTGATGTTCCTTTCAATTTCACCGATCACGAATTCCAATGCCGGGTGCTTGGTTTGTGAAACATCTGAAACCACTTTTGAGATGTCCCATAACAGGTCCCAGATTTTCGATTCAGCACGCCGAGGTTCACTTGAAAAGTACCCGATCGCCTGCATAGCCCGATCCAGCATCGCGGGGAATTGCGTTTTTAAATCGATAATCGGGGGAAAAGAAACACGGCTGGTGCTGGACTTTTGTAGGTTCATAATCACGAAGACATGCTGCGAAGGAGTAGCCACTTTATAACTCATTGTTTTAAGCGGGGGACATATTCCGGCAGATCCGTATGTGAATGGGTGAGGGGACTGGTCTAGGAACAAATCCGCTCCATAACTATACAAATGAAAAGCCCACTCTTTAGGTTTAAGAACAAACCGGTTATGACCCTCCGGCAGAAGGTGCCCCACACCCATATACGTGATTTTTGGCGGATGCTGCAATGGCATGCTAAAGGTGGTCATAGTGAAATAAGACCATTTAAAGTGATTATAAGCCACAGAAATCACTTAAAAATCTGATAATTCGTGGTATTTTAAACCACACATATGGACGAACC
>Ga0163154_10004967_pt1 | contig 17201 bp, 15 predicted proteins | sample OliLakLV19MP9P1_FD_148649 | JGI IMG/M metagenome (GOLD analysis project Ga0163154, IMG submission 148649) | Freshwater microbial mat bacterial communities from Lake Vanda, McMurdo Dry Valleys, Antarctica - Oligotrophic Lake LV.19.MP9.P1 | ecosystem: Environmental > Aquatic > Freshwater > Lake >... | reverse complement strand
CCGCCGTCCGAGCAAGAGACTGACGGCGAACACCCCCAGGCCGACATAGATGATGGCCGAAACCGCCTGCCCGGCCCGGGCCGCGATGGCCTTCGGACCTGTGCCGCGGCCGTCAGCATCCAGGATCGCCTGGAAAGCGCACCAAAGGGCAAAGCCGAAAAGGCCGAGCGCCACGGCCGCCAGAAGCGCAGTCCCAAGCGGCTGGGCCAGGATGGTCTGGAGAGCGCCCTTGGATCCGGTGGCGCCTCCGCCGCGTCCGGTTGCGGCGAGCAAGGCAAGGACGCCGATGATCAGACTCACGACGCCGCGAGCGGCGTAACCAAGGCGGGCCAGAAGTTCCAGGCGTTTGCGAATGGCGACCATTTCCAGGCCTCAGCCCCCCTGTATATGGGAATGCAACGATGTGGCGTTGCGTTCGGTTTCACCGCAAGGCGCACAAAGCCAGGGTTTTCGGCGGCAGGGACCTTGGGTGTGAGACCGCAGCGGGACCGACACCACACGAACGGACTTGCCCTGGAAAAGTGGAGGGTCTCCCCTGAGACAGGGAGGCCCGACGGCACAACATACTCGGTTTACGAAGGCGTTCGAAGAAGAGGCGGTGCGGCTGGCGCTCACCAGCGGGCCGACGCGGCGGTCGATCGCAGATGACCTTGGTGTTAGCCTGTCCACGCCGACCCGTTGGATTGGGCGGAAGCGGCACCGCCAGTTCCCATCCAGGACGGTGCGTTACAGGCAGATCGGAGGCTGAACTTAAATGACTGCCGCGAGAACGAGATCCTCCTCCCGGAACGCGACATCCTCGGCGGGCCAATTTTTTTCACCCGGGACGAAGTCGATGAGTTTCGCTCTCGTCGACTAGGCGCAGTAGGCGTTCCTCGTTCATCATTTATGAGAGGTTCTTGGTGCCAGCCAGTGGGTATTTGCCCGGAAATGCCGGCCTGCCAGCCAACGCCAGCAACTGGAATGGTGTTGCTGGCTCACATTCGTGCATCGGTTGCGCTGTTCAACGGCACCTACAGCAGCCCACGCATGAGGCACTAGCTCCGGGACAACGTCCTGAAGGCTGGCCGGCGTCGTACCGCGGCTAATGAAGAAAAACGGATTGGTGGCTCTCCAGAAGCGGCGTTTCAAATGGACACGGACAGTGAACATGCGTGGTCAGTCGTGCCCCATCTTATTGAGCAGAATTTCACCGCTAGCCGGCTGGACGAGAAGTGGGGTGCGGACATCTCGTATGTCCTCTCCGAAGCCGTGCCTAGCGGCGATGCCGCAAAGTCGGCCACTCGACTGATGAGGCAGGGCAATCCGCTCCGGCACCTCGCCAGCATCGCAGGTGGCCTCTGGCCGACGGCCCGGCGGGAGGCCGGGTGGCTACTCGGGTTGCTCCTGGTCGCGGCCGCCATGCTGGCCTTCGCCGACCTCGCCGGGGAGGTGCTGGAAGGCGACACCCGGGCATTCGATCGCGCGGCGCTGCTCGTGCTGCGGAACCCGGCCGACCCTGGTGACCCGATCGGGCCGCGTTGGCTGGAGGAGGTGGCCCGGGACGTGACCAGCTTCGGTGCGAATGCCATCCTTGCGGCCTTCACCCTGGCCGTAATCGGCTTTCTCGCCTTGACGGAGAAGCGCGCGGCGGCCGTTCTCGTCGCCGTCTCGGTTGGCGGCGGGACGGCGTTGAGCAGCCTGCTCAAGCTGGGCTTCTCCCGCCCGCGCCCCGATCTCGTGCCGCACGCCGTCGAGGTCTACACAGCGAGCTTCCCGAGCGGGCACGCCATGCTCTCGGCCGTAACCTATCTAACCCTCGGTGCCCTGCTGGTCCGGGTGCAGCCACGCTGGCGGGTGCGGCTCTACATCCTGGCCCTCGCCAGCGCGACCACCATTCTGGTGGGGGCCAGCCGGGTCTATCTCGGTGTCCTCTGGCCGACGGACGTTCTGGCGGGCTGGTGCGTCGGCGCCGCTTGGGCGTTGCTGTGCTGGCTCGTGGCCTTGCGACTGCAGCGCGCAGGCCGTGTTGAGGTCCCCGTGTCACCGTCCGATGGGGACACGTCCCGGTGAGGTGGTAATCGGACAGGGGTTAGGCTTGGTTCGTTGTGAAAGGGACGGACCCGATGAGGGCAAGCGGGCGCCTTACGGCGCGGACTTCAAGGCGAAGGTTTCTCATGAACGGCGAACTGACGACCTCACACTTGCCACCATGCACGGTGGGCACCAGACGAGACTCCCTGGTATGGGCCACGGCAGATGGCACGGCATCTGCGCCGTGAGGGTCATGGGGTCACCCGCAAGCGGCTGTGGCGCAGCCTGAAATAGGAGTGCGTCTACCTGCACGCACTCGAGACCGGTTCAGAACTGCGTGGTAGCCTGACCCAAATGGGTCGGATATTACAATGACGAATACCCGACGAGGCCTATGCGGCCGGCATGGCGCGTAACGGTGAGATTGAGAGATTGGCGGCCTGAGGTGAACCAAAGCCAAGCTTAGCAAAGCCGCCAAACTGTCCGACGAATGGGGACCACCTCACTGTGTGATCTTAATCGCAGGCTGCATAAGCGCAAACTTGCCCCCGCGCCCATCTGTTTGTATTCATGACCAACCGGTCGGTGCCCTCTACCAACGACGTCTCCGAGAGGCATCTGCGGCCAATCTCGTCTTCCGCAAGGTGGCAAACGGATTTCCCTGCGAGTGGGCGCCGAAACCTATTCCGCCTTCCGTTCCGTCGTCAGCACTGTCAAGGCACACCACGCGTCCGTCTTCGACACCATTCGCCTCGTCCGGGCCAACATAACCCCCGGAGCGGGCCTCAGGGGCGGGGTGACCAGTTACAAAGATGTTGGTGGCTCACTGGCGGATTCCGCCCTCGCCGCCAACGACTCCGTCCAGGGTGCCGATAGCCCCGGATTGGCTCGCGTTCGGGATGACGCTGAGGGTTCCGTCCGTCTCCAGCACCACTGCTGCGACCTGCTCGGGCTCGACCGCGCCCGAGCTCCGCAGGGTGGCAAGAACTTCAGCGCGGGTTACTCGCTGTGCTTGCATTGGGCCGTCCAGGAAGCGCCCTTGGTGGAGCAAAAGAGTTGGCTCGGATTTCACCAGATCGCTGAAGCGGGGGGAACGAACTGACAGCCACGCGACGAGATATTGCAGGCCGGCCAGCAGGACGAAGGCGGCCAAGCCCTCCACCAAAGCCACCGACTTGCTCAGCAGCACGGTGGCAAGGGTGGAGCCAAGGGCCACAGTGACGATCAGGTCGAAGGCATTCAGCTTCGCCAGCGTGCGTTTCCCAGAAACGCGCAGCAGCAACACCAGCGCAGCGTAGGCAAGGGTGCCCACCACCAGCACCCGGAGAAGGCCGAACCAACCGTCGAAAAACATTAGTGAAGCCCTTTCCGTGTGGTTACACCTAACCTGGGTGACCGCGAGAGCTTCACAGCCATAATGCCCGCCAGGATTGCGCCAGCTGTATCCATGACGATGTCGAGGAGTGTGTCGTGCTTGCCCTTAATGACGTCGCCGGGCGCGATCTGGTCGAAGCCCCACTCGGCTACTTCCCAGAGTGCCCCGAGGGCGATCCCGACGCTTGCGACCAGAAGGACGACCAGAACGCAACGGCCGCTCTCTTTGCTGAGCGCTCTGCTGAACACGAAGAGGGCCAGCCAGAGCGTGGCCGCAAGGATCGTGCAGGCGTGCAGGACGCGATCAAACCACCAGAACTGCTTGTAGAGGTCGAACGCGTAGCCGGTGATGTTCGTAGCACTTAAGGAGACGAGTAGGGTCCAAGCGATTATGCTTCCGGCAGAGGTGGCTTCCATGATCTTGTTTCGGCTACTCACGCTGTGGCCGCCCGCTTGGTCAAGGACTAGCAGGCCGTTGCGATTCTGGTTGTCAGGTGAAAGCCTGCTCGATGTCGCGGACGGAGTGGTTGGTGAGGTCCTTGGCGAGAGTGCGCACAATGCTCGCCTCCAGATTCTTATGCATGGCATCACGGAACTGACCGAGCGTCTGCGGGTCGGCCACGAGAACGAGGGCCTCGAACCTTCCGGCATGGTTCATCTTGTAGAGCGCCTCGGCCAATTGCTTGGCGAAGATGGCCTCGTCCGTTTGGCGCGGCGTCTGCTCCTCGGGACGCGAGCCGGACGGCCCATCGTGTAGCAAGTCCTTCGGCAACAGACGCCGCTCCTCGCGCAGCGACACCGCGTTGCCCGAGCCCTCGTTGCGCAGCAGGATCGCTTTGTGGCCGTCGGTGACGACGACGAGCGCGTTACCGGGAATGCTGGTCGGCATGCTGAAGTCTCCAGGGATCTGATGGGGGTGTCCCAGCGCTCGCTCTGTGGGGGGAACTCACCATGCGCACTCACTCCCCATGCAAGGGCGCGAGTAGGGCGTTACGCGCCGTCAGCCAGGCCGGCCGCTGCCGAGACTGCGCGAACGAATGCACTTCGTGCCAGCGTTAGGCGGACGGGGCCTTGACGCCGGCCCCGTCGAGCACGTTGGATCGATCACCGCGCGCGGAGGTCCCCGGATCAACCGTCATGCTCGGTCCCTATCTCAAGGGGCCAACGGTCTCACCGGACAAAAGGTTCCAGGGCTCTTCTGGCCCGTGCGGCGGGGAGAGGTCGCGACGAGAACAGGGCACGGAGAACCAGACTTCGACCACATTGGGCGGGTCGGCCGGTGACGATCTGACCGCTCCAAGAAATGACGGAGCAACTGCCTTATCTCGGTCAGTCTATCCGCTCTCAGGACATAGGCGGTCGGATGCGAGGCGGCAGCGACCTTGGCCAGGCCGGGGATGTCGTCAAGCAATGCGATCAGGCCCGTGCTCAAGGAGGCTCCTCTCGTCTCGGTCGCTCTCCAACGGAACAGGGTTGCCTGTGTTCCGTCATGGCCGCTGTACCATTACCCACCTCTGCCCGGTGTTGAGCACATGCAGAAGGCGGTGCGGCGGCTCATGCCCGGCCTTGCTGAGCGTTCGTGCCAGCACACGACCGGCAGCCGTCTCGGCGGATGGGTTTTTGCCACCGACCAAACATGTAGCTGAAGACGGCACTTTTTCGAGGCGACTCAGTGTAGATGTGGAAAAATACACTCATGGCAGAGCGCATGGGTCACGTCCATCGTGGCGGCGGCGATCACCGGCTCTAGCCGTGCCGCCGGGGCCACTGCCGAGGGTTGCCATTACTATCGTAGGTGACCAGGGCGCCGGCACACCAGCGCTCTAGGGCCACGACGCTGATGCCGACCTTCTGCAAGACAGCCTCAAGCGACGAAATTTCGGGAACCCCCTCTCCCGTCCGCCGGTTCCAGGCCTCGGTAGAACGGAGTGCCTTGCCATGACGCGCCAGCGGAGGACGCCATCTCCCGAGACACAGTCTCGTGAGGTCAGTGCTGGTGTTCGGGCGGCGCGAACAGGACCAGCTCCACGCGCTCCGAGCCCTCGACATAGGCATCATGCCCCGGCGGAATCTCGAAGAAATCACCGGGGCCGATCCGCGTCTCCATGCCCGTGGTGAGCATTCGAACTACGAGCTTGCCGCTGAAACAATACCCGGTATGGCGCATAGGGCAGGAGGCAGGCGAGCCGAGTAAGGGCTTCTCGTCCGCCTCCCAGGTCCAGCCAGGCTCGAAGATCGCGTGCATTCCGGCGGTACCGTCGGCCATCCGCACAATGGAGATGCGACCGTGATCTTTCATGTCCAGCAGCTGGTCGGGGGTCTCAAAGCGCCTGATTTCGATGTCGGACGACATGGCCTGATCCTCTTGCTTGTTGCGAAACGCAAAATCGGAACACCCGGGAGGGCGCCGCGCTCAGAGTCTGTCAGTTGGTCGGAGGCGGCGGCAGAACGATGGTGCTTGGCCTGCCCAGACACTTCAACATCCCACGCGGCTAGTTCCCCTCGCGTTCTTGGCAGTCATCGCGGTCGGCACGCAGTTGCTTATGGCACGCCGGCACCATTTGACCTGCTGGTGCTAAAGCGCGGCTATTCCAACCCTGCCTAGAGGCCGGGAGGGGCGTTGCCGCCCCTCCCGGCAGGCAACCTCAGCCGCCCTGTGTCTGCTGCTGCCAGAAGCGGTCAATCTCCTGCCGCTGCTGGGTGTCGGCCTGCGCATTCGCGAAGCTGTCCGGGTTGACCTTCGGCGCCTTGTCCAGCGTATCTTCCGATGCCCTGATCACGAAGGTGTCCATCCGCGGCGTGGCTCGGAGTTGCTGCCAGGGCACGGCAACGTAGTCCTCACCGATGCCGAGGAAGCCCCCGCGGGAGAGGATGACATAGCCTATCTGCCCGTTGCTCGGGTTGAAGATGACATCCTCGACACTGCCGAGGTACTCGTCCTGTGGATTGCGGATGTCCGTGCCAGTGATGTTATCGGCCCGGAAGTTGCGCTGCATCTGCGTCACAGGCTGTGCTGCGGCCAGTTGCTGCTGGCGATAGGAAACCATCTGCCCTGGCTGCACACCGGCCTCACGCAACTGGCCCGTATACTCGCCGTAAACCTCCCGGACCTCGCCGAGAACGGTCTGGCATGTCTGCTCATCGCCGCGATGAGCCAGAACAGCCGCTGCGCGATAGAGCGTGCCGATCTCCTGTGCCGGAGCCGTCCGCCATGTCATGTTGCCCCAAGGGGCGGTGCCTGCTGCGCCGGGCGGATTGCCGGTAATGGAGGCTGCCGAGCCGCCACTGCTGTTGCCGGACATCGTGGCGGTACCAGCCGGGGTTTTGGCTGGTACGGCCGTTGTGCGGGCACCGTCCATCCCCACGCGGCCTGGGGTGTTCCAGCCGAAGCCCTGGCGGTAGCCGCTCAGCCAGTAGCCTTCCTTGTTCATCAGCACACTGAACGCCGTTAGGTCCCGCATGCACTTTTCGGCAACCTGCTGCTGCCCTGGAGATTGGCCCTGTCTGTTCGAGGCGTTCGGCCGCTGATTGTTCGATTGGCTACCACTCTGACTCTGCGCTTGGGTCTGGCTTCCTGAGTTCCCCGTCATGCTCTGGGTAGACTGGGCATTTGCGAGCCATGGAGCGAGGCAAGCCGCAGCGAGCATCGAACCGGAGAACAGGATCGTCCTACGCATGAGTTTTTCTCCCTTGCTGGGCATGAAGGCCTTTCGGCAAAGGCGACACCGCGTCGCCTGGACCTAAACCCACGACAAAGGTGAGGGTTCACGAATTTAGGTGAAAACATGGCAAACAAGACCTTTTGTGAACGGCGGTCCGAAGCCGGGTAATTCCGGCGCAGGGCTGGCGCGGCGAATTTTTCCTGGGGTGCCGTCGAGACCACGTCAGTGGGCGATCATCGCCACCCTGATCCAGACCACCTTATGCCGAGCGCGGCATAAGGTGGTCTTTCGCATAGGTATTCTGCGGGTAACAGGAGCAAAACCCGGGGCACGCAGGTGCAGCAATCTCAGACGCCGCCGACCCGAATGGCCGATTTCCGCCCCGTTGCGAGAACCTGATCCGAATCGATCCGGAAGATGCCGAAACCTGCCCAGGGTTTTGCCCCTATTACTTCTGCGGGTATCAGGGGCAAAACCCCGGGCACAGCCCTGGATCAAGCGTATCGAGTTCGCTGCCTGACATATTGGTCAAGTGCGTTGATCACGACGTGTCCCGCGACCTTCAGCCTGCTGCCGAGATAATCCCACAGCGGGATACCAAGCTTGGCGCAGGTTTTCGTCAGGCCGAGGAAGGCATCGCGGCTGTCGCGTCCGTCCTCGCCGCGCGTCCCGGCGCTGACCTTGCGGCGGGTGACGTAGCAGCGGATATCGGTCTCGGAGCCATTGGTGTGCAGCGGTATCTCCGGCCGATCTAGCACCATCAGCAGTTCGCGCTTGTTGGCCCACAGCCGCGCGAGGAGCCGATCCAGCGTGACGAAGCCCGTCTTGCGGCGAAAGATGCGATCGAACCGAGCCCGCAAGGCAAGACGTTGTCGCGCGCAGGGTACGATCCGATATGCCTTAAGATCGGCGTAGAAGTTCCAGATCAACGCGCGCACGCGCTGTTGCGCGGCATGCTGCTGATCGGTGAACGTATCCAGCTTGTGCACCAGCCGTTCTGCATGAACCCAGCACAAAGCGTGCTTGCCGACGGCGAACTGTCCGGCGTCATCGCTCAGTACCACGGCATCAAGTAGGAAGTCATGTGCGTGCACGCTGCCCCACAGGGCACCCTCGGTGACGATTTGCACGGGGTCTTGAATGACCGCCAGGCCTTTCTTCACCGGCGTGACGACATCAAGTGAAGTGAGATGCGCCTGCCAGGCGGCCAGATCGGCGAAATGCGTCTGCCCCGCATCGCGCAGCCGGGCCATCAACGGGCCAGGCAAGCCGCGCTCGCGCAGATAGGCGAACGCCGTGTCATTCAGCACGTAGTCGGTATGACCGGCGCGGAGCAGGTCGAGAAAGTTCAACCGGCTCTTCGAGGTGCGCGTGCCGAACCAGGTAAACCAGTCATTGCCGATCTGCGTGCAAAACCCGTTCTTCCCAGCGTGGCGCGCGCCCGTGTCATCAACCGATACAAACGACGCTGTCTCCAACCCGGCGCGCAGCACCGCCTGGGCCTCGTTGATGAAGGCATCCTGCTTGTCGGTCAGCAGCCGTTGCAGTTGCCGCTTCGAGATCGCCACGCCGACCGATCGCAGCAACGTCAGCAGCCGCGGCAGGGTCGTCTGGCCCTGGTGGTATTGCATCAGCACGAAGCGGCGGAGTTCGGGGCCGAAATGGCCCGCGACCCAATCCGGCAACGGGGCGAGGATGGTCCGCCCATCCGGCGTGAGCCAGCGTTCACGCTGGTACCACGTCGCGCGCACCGAGATGACCAGGTCCTGAACCAGGAACGGTTCATAGCCCTTGAAGCGAGACCCTGGCGGGACCTCGGCGGTGATCACTTCTCTTTCGATCGTGACCTTCGGCGATACCTTGCCGCGGAAGCGCCGCTTCTCCCGCGGGCCAGGTGGCTTGGGCTCGGTGCCTTGGTCCATGCCGCTGGGCTTGATCGTGGGGCGACCCTTCAGGCCTTTGAGACGTGCTATCTCCTCGCGCTGCGCCGCGACCGTTTGCTTCAGAGCGGCGACTTCCGCGAACAGTTCGAGCAGAAGCGCTTCCAGCCCGGGGCGGGTCAGCTCGGAGAGGGTCGGTGGCGGCGGCACATGACGTAGAGAGTCGATCGCGCCGAATCGGCGCAAGCGGAAAATGACGAGGCTGCCCGGGGTTTTGCCCCTGTTACTTCTGCGGCGCCTAAACCGTTGAAATCCAATGTGCGAACTGGCTCTCGCATAACTTAGGAGTTTCGCATTCCTACAAATTTTGCATGGCTCCGGTCGGCCTCCTGTTCCACACTTCCGCATGGGACTTTTGGGTGGTCTTATGCTGGTTTTCTGTTCCACTCAGCCGCACAGGCCTGCTCACAGGAACGCTCCCTGGCGGATCCGGCGAGGCGGTGGCGCGAGCCGCCTGATCCGGTATGATGAAAACTCGTCCGGGGCGGGGCGTCCGCAATCCCCCGGGCCCAGAGGAGACGCCGATGAACGACTCCCCTACCATCGTGGACTACCTGCGGGAACAATTCGCCTGCCTGCACGCGCGCTTTGACCGTCTCGAAGCCAATGTGAGCAATCTCAAGGTCAGGGTGACAGCCGCCGAAGCGAACACTGGCCACATACGCGTCTCGCTGGCCGAACTGAATGGTCGGATCGACCATGTCGAAGCCAGACTGGATCGTATCGAGCGGCAACTTGAACCGGCGGAGGCTGCCTGAGGCCGCTTCGGCGTTCGGCGTGCAAATTTGGCTCTGACGCAATTGCTGGCGCGCTCCCATCCGCCGATGCAGCAACCATTGCACCGCGCCCTCCGTCGGCGAGGTCGAGAATGGTTCGTCATCCAGCCGCGCCGACGCATAATCGATGATCAGATCAGCGAGGCCGGATATGTAGGTTTCCAGGGCAGTCAGCGCCTTCGCCAGCTTCGCTGCCGATCTGGCTGCCGCAGTTTTTCCCGCCATCTTCGCTTTGACGGTCGTCAGTGTGCGCTGGATCAGGCACAGCGCCCGTCGGGTCTGGCCATGCCAAAGGCGCCAGCGGATGTGTTTGACCGCATCGGTGAAGCGCGCACGGGCCCGGCGGCCGCAGACCGTGGCGTTTGGCCAGCCACGGGCGCATTCCCCGGTGCTCGCGGCCTCTCCCAGCGATCGTGGGCCGTCGGCGCCATCGCTCAGGATCGTCACCTCCGTGTCCGCCGTCATACCGAGACTGGTCAGCACGCCATTCAACTGCGTGCGATGCTGGTCTGCCTCACGGGGCACGCCACTGAACAGGACCGGCGTTCCATCGTCATTGCTGACTTGGGCTGCCATCACCTCGAATGTCCTGCCCTGGTGGCCACGCGCCGTCCGGACGTGGCCGGCGTCGATCGTCAGCGGCAAGCCCAGTCCTGTGTCAGAGAGCGTGATTGTGATCATGCGCGATGTCGGGGGATGGAGCCTAGTCTGCGCCGCCTGCCGCCCGAATTCCGCTTCAGGACCAGATCGCGAGGAATATTCGGCCCGGGTGCGCCCGACAGAATCGGCAGCATGGATGTGTCACCGAGGGTGGAGGGCGTTCGCTGGTCCTCTCCCAAACTCTCGTATCGTCAGAAGGCTGTATGAGGCGATTTTAGCCCGAGTCGGGCATCTGGCAGCTACTCCCCCACCCGATCGGGCATGAAACGGCTCCACGGCCCAAAATTAGGCCTATCGGCGCCTCACGCTCCTCGTCATTGCAGGCCTTCGGTAGATGGTACCGCTCAGGCTTTGGTTGGGTGGCACGGCGGTTGTGCTGGATCACATGCCCTACAGTCGGTCTCCGGCTGTAGGAGGGAGAGGCTTGTCGGCCGATTCTCTTGGCCGACCCGATCTGACTAATCGCCCATGGGGCGATGCCGGTTTAGGCGCGAAGCGCCTTCTGTCTTGCCTGATTTTTGTTACGTACAGGAGTTATCCACAGGTCCGATGTGTTAATTCTTGTGTTAATTCTTGTGTTAAGCTGTGGATAACATACTTTATTGCATTGATTACAATCATGTTTTAGAGGTGCCCGGTGGGTGAAATCACGAAAGACGGTGGGTGAAATCACGAATCTTGGTGGGTGAAATCACGAAAGAGCTTGACGGGTGGGTGAAATCACGAAACTCATGGGCTCATGGTGGGTGAAATCACGAAAGAGCTTGGCCTATTGGAGTCGGACCGGTCGCCTCTGTTGCCGGACCGCAGGGTCAATAGTGACTTGTTTGTATGCGACATTTTCGACGCGGCGCCGAAAGGCGACATGGCGTCGATGCAGCATCCCATTTTCTCGCTCTCCACCAAGCCGGATAAGCGCGTGCGGCGCTATGAGCATGGGGGGTCGTTCGTCGAGATCAGGCCTTCTTCCGAAGGGCTGGCAACGGTTCATGATCGCGACGTGCTGATCTACTGCATCAGCCAGATCATCGGGGCGCTCAATGATGATAAGCCAGTGTCGCAGACGGTAAGGCTGATCGCCTATGACCTGCTGACGGCAACCAATCGCATGACGGATGGGCGTGGCTATGAGGGGCTGCGCGCGGCGCTGCGGCGTTTGCAGGGTACCCAGATCGAGACCAACATCATTACCGGCGGCGAGGAGCAACTGGAGATCTTCAGCCTGATCGATCGGGCGAAGATCGTGCGCGAGACGCGCGACGGTCGGATGCAGGAAGTTGAGATCAAACTCTCCGATTGGGTGTTCAACGCCATTCGCGCGAAGGAAGTGCTGACACTCCACCGCGACTATTTCCGGCTGCGCAAACCGCTAGAGCGGCGGATGTATGAGCTGGCGCGTAAGCATTGCGGTCAGCAGGATAGCTGGTCGATTTCGCTCGAACTGTTACAGAAAAAATGTGGATCGAACTCCACCTCGAAAGAATTCAAGCGTCTGGTACGCACGATCGTCGTCCAAGACGAAGAGCACGGCCATTTTCCAGACTATTCGGTCACGATGACCGATGATGATGTTCGGTTCAGCAACCGGCGCAATGTGAAGGCAAAACCCAAGCTACCGAATGGGCATTCGTTTGCCAGAGACCCGCAGCTACGCGCGGAAACCTATGATAAGGCCCGCGCCGTCGCACGAGGCTATGACATTCATGGGCTTTACCATGAATGGATTAGCTGGTGGCGGGATAGCGGTAGTCCCGAATTAAAGAGCGCGGATGCCGCGTTCATCAGCTTTTGCCGCAAACGGCATGAGCGTGCCCCGATCCACTGAGGCGGCCCCTGCCCTTCTCCATCCTACCCCTGCTTGGCGCGATACAGTGCCCACGCCTCTTCGATCAGCACCCCCTGCTGAACGCCGCGACGACCCGCCTCGTCGGCGATTTCATCGGCGACATGCGGCAGGACCTTGGCGTGGACCTGCCCGGTGCGCGGGCTGGGCTTCCGGCCGCGCCGCTTCTTCGGATCACGATCGACGAAGCCGTGCTTTTCGCCGGCATCGTCAACCCGATCGATCGCTTGGGGCGAACTGTCCTTGCTGCGGCTTTTCAGGTTGCCGACATCAATACGGAACGGGGTGCTGTCGCTCATTGAGACGCTCCAACCAAGCGCTTGTAGACAGCCTGAGCGAAGGCCGAGGCATTCTCGACGGCCCCCTCCATGCGCCCCTGGGCCGGCATACCGCGCAGATCACCACCAAACTCGAACAGGGCAGAGAAGGCGGCACGCTCCATAAGGGGGGGCAGGATGACATCAACCCCCTGCCCTATCAGCGATGCCTCAATCGCGGTGTGCTGTTTGGATTTGATCGCCCGCGTCATCGTAAAGACGACGGCGTGACGGATGGAGCGATTCAGGGCTTCCTCTTCCTCGGCGATCAGCGCGAGCGCGCGCACGCCGATCGTCGCATCCAAGGTGGTCGCCCGCATCGGCGTCAGCACTAGGTCCGCTTGAGAAATAGCGCGTGAGACAAGCCGCGAGGCGACACCTTCCAGATCAACGATGACAATCCGCCCATCGGTATCCAGTTGCTTAATCGTCCGCACGATCTCGGACTCCCCCACATCCGAACGCACCGTCATGCGCGGCGGGAGCGGCGCCCGATCGGCCCAAAGGGAGATGGAGCGGTTCGGGTCACAATCCAGCAAGGTCACCTCGGCCCCGGCATGGGCCAGCTCGGTCCCGAGAATGACGGAGGTGGTGGATTTGCCGGCGCCACCCTTGGGTGAGGCGATGGTGATAACAGGCATAAGACACTCTATTTTCGGTTACCGGATTTCTACAATAACCAGGTTTTCTAAATTATCCAATGTTTATATTAACCTGATTATCTAAATTATCCGGTAATTATGTTAACCCGGTAATTTATATTACCCCAAGGGTGCCCTGCCATCGGTTCGATGGCAGGGCGGTGCCTGCGCGGCCGGCGCGAGGCGGAGGCGGTGCGGAGGGACGAGCCAACCTGCCCGGTCTTCGAAGTCGTGCTGTTCGACGGAGAGGGCCTGTGCGGCTGACCGGAACAGAGAACCGACATAAGCCAATTCAAAAAACCCATGCGAAACTCGGCTCCTTGGCGGTCCGCTGTTCTCAACCGTGTTTGGTTGGTCGGGTTGGACGAAACAGGAATTCAGCGTGAGCTATGCGAAATGCGCAGGCATGCGAAATTCCTAAGTTCTGCGAGAGCCAGTCCGCACTTTACATTTCAACGGTTTAGTGTCCATCCGGAAACATCTTGAATCTATAGAATCATCTGTGATTCGCTGTGATCTGAGCGATTCGCAGGAGCGGCGGGATGTGGACGACGGAGAACCGGCCCCGGTATGATCGGAGCAAGCTACGCTATCCGAGTGACCTGACGGACGATGAATGGGCTGTCATTGCCCCGTTGATCCCGCCTGCCAAGAAGGGCGGGAACAAGCGTACGGTCAATGTCCGTGAGGTTGTCAATGGGGTGATGTACATCCTGAGCACTGGGTGCCAGTGGGGTGCACTCCCCAAAGACCTGCCACCGCGCAGTACAGTGAACGATTATCTGCGACGATGGGATGACGACCGGACCTTGGACCGGATGCATCATGCGCTCTACATCAAATGCCGCGAGCAGGCCGAACGCGCAGCCAGCCCGACAGCCGCCATCATCGACAGCCAGAGCGTGAAGAGCGCCGAAAAAGGGGGCGCTCGATTGACCCAAGCGGGTATGACGCAGGCAAGAAAATCAAGGGCAAGAAGCGGCATCTGCTGGTAGATACGCAGGGTCTGTTGCTGTGTGCTATGGTTCATGCGGCTGATATCCAGGATCGCGATGGCGGCGTGCTGCTAATGGGCTCGTTGTTTGGCTTGTTCCCATTCCTGCTCAAGCTGTATGCTGACAGTGGGTACCGGGGGCCGAAGTTCCAGCAGGGTATGCGGCGTGCTTGCCGGCAGATCAACGTGGAGATCGTCAAGCGATCCGACGCCGGAAAATTCGTGGTTCTGCCCAAACGCTGGATTGTCGAACGTACCATAGCCTGGCTCAACCGCTGTCGCCGCCTGGCCAAGGACTGGGAATGCCTGAACCGAAACGCCCTGGTGTTCATGCGCTGGGCGTCCATCCGTCTGATGGTCCGCAAGCTATGCAAGAACGGAACATGATCCCGGATGGACTCTTAGGCTTCGCAGAAGTAACAGGGGCAAAAGTGTGGGCATCCGCGTATTTTTCCCTTGCGTCGATTCGGCGGCATGGACTCTCTGCCTCATGTGCCGCCACCGCCCGCCCTCTCCGCTTTGAGCCGTCCCGAGCTTGAAGCTCTGCTGGTCGAACTGTTCACAGAGGTCGCGGCGCTGAAGCAGATCGTGGCCGAGCAGCGTGACGAAATCGCCCGCCTGAAAGGCCTGAAGGGCCGTCCCACGATCAAGCCCGATAGCAAGCCAAGCGGCATGGACAAGGGCACCGAACCGGAGCAACCGGACGCTCGGGAGAAACGGCGGTTCCGCGGCAAGGTAACCCCCCGGGTCGAGATCGAAGAGGAAGTGATCCCCGCCGAGGTCCCGCCCGGTTCCCGCTTCAAGGGGTATGAACCTTTCCTGGTCCAGGACCTGGTGATTTCGGTGCGCGCAACCTGTTACCAGCGGGAACGCTGGATCACGCCGGATGGCCGGACGATCCTGTCCCCGCTGCCCGAAGGCATCCGGGGCCATTTCGGTCCTGAACTCCGCCGCTTCGTGCTGATGCAATATCACCAGGGTCAGACGACACTGCCGCGGTTGCTGAGCTTCCTGCGATCGCTCGGCGTGTCGATCTCGAAGCGACAGCTACAACGGCTGCTGACGGACAAGCAGGATGCTTTCATCCATGAGGCCCAGGCCGTGCTGCGGGCCGGCTTGGAGACATCGCCGTTTGTGTCAGTCGACGATACCGGCGCCCGGCATGCCGGGAAGAACGGGTTTTGCACGCAGATCGGCAATGACTGGTTCACCTGGTTCGGCACGCGGGCATCGAAGAGCCGGCTGAACTTTCTCGACCTGCTGCGGGCCGGGCACACCGATTACGTGCTGAATGACGCGGCGTTGGCCTATCTGCGCGAGCGTGGCTTGCCTGGCCCGTTGATCGCGCGGCTGCGCGATGCGGGACAGACGCGCTTCGCCGATCTGGCTGCCTGGCAGGCGCATCTTGCCTCGCTTGGTATCGTCACGCCGGCCAAGGAAGGCCTGGCGGTCGTGCAAGACCCTGTGCAAATCGCCACCGAGGGCGCCCAATGGGGCAGCATCCACGCGCACGGCTTCCTGCTGGATGCCGTGGTGTTGAGCGATGATGCCCGACAATTCGCCATCGGCCGGCACGCCCTGTGCTGGATCCATGCGGAGCGGCTGGTGCACAAGTTGGACACGTTCACCGATCAACAGAGGACCGCGCAGCAGCACGTGCGTGGGCTGATATGGAACTTCTATGATGATCTCAAGGCGTATCGGATCACGCCCAGCCCGAAACGTCGCCTTGCCCTGCGTGCGCGGTTCGATCGCATCTTTCGCCGCAAGACCGGCTGCGCCACCCTGGATCGTCTGCTCGCGCGTCTGTGGGCCAACAAGACCGCGTTGCTGATGGTGCTGGAGCGCCCGGAAATACCGCTGCACACCAATGGCTCGGAGAACGACATCCGCTGCTACGTCACACGCCGCAAGGTCAGCGCCGGAACGCGCAGCGAGGATGGCCGCGATAGCCGTGATGCCTTCCTAGGCCTCGCCAAGACCTGCGCCAAACTTGGCATCCCGGTATGGGACTATCTGGGCAGCAGGCTTAAGGTCGCCGGACATGTCGTGATCAACGCGCTCGACCACTATGTGTAGGCGCTCGCCATCATCTGGGCTCGTGCTCGCAAACAGCGCCATTTTCTGCTCGAACTAGCTGACAATGGGGCGCGGGCTCTGCTCACATTATCTGCCACTGTGCTCGCCATCATCGCGACGTGCTCGCCAACAGAGGAACGTGCTCACAGTCCGTGCCAACGGGGCTTCGGCTGCGCAGGTGACGGGCGGCTGTTCTCAATAACCAACCTTTCTGACGATCGCCTGCGCGCACGGACAAACCCACCCTGCGAGGCCTGATTGGGTTCTCAAAACTGTTCTTGATTGCCTTGTTCCGAAACCATATGGATACGATGGGTTTCGAGAACAAAGGCGCCGGATGCGAGTCGGCTACGCCAGGGTCAGCACCAGCGATCAGTCGCCCGAACTACAGCTTGATGCGCTGCGGCGTGCGGGCTGCGAGAAGATCCACACCGAGAAAGCATCTGGCGCCAAAGCGGACCGCCCCGAACTAGCGCGCGTCCTTGACGACGTGCTCCGCAAGGGTGACGTGCTGGTCGTGTGGAAACTCGATCGGCTCGCCCGGTCGCTGAAGAAGCTGATCACGACGGCCGAGGAGCTTGAGGAACGCGGCATCGGGTTGGTTTCGCTGACGGAGAGTATCGACACCACGACGCCAGGGGGCGTGCTTGTGTTCCACGTGTTCGGGGCGATCGCACAGTTCGAGCGCGCCCTGATCCGCGAACGCACCGCCGCCGGCCTCGCCGAGGCGCGCCGTCGCGGCCGCAAGGGTGGTCGTCCCCCGGCATTCAAGGCTGGCGACATCACCGCGGCACGTGCCCTGATGAAAGAGGGCAAGCTGGCGGTGCGCGACGTTGCCAAGCGTATGGGCGTATCGGTGGCCACCCTCTATCGCCACGTTGGCAAGCGCGGCACCGCCAGCT